>OFMT01000001.1_pt1 | contig 356408 bp, 312 predicted proteins | sample 1541891 | NCBI WGS metagenome assembly OFMT01 (sample SAMN04209230, study PRJEB22552) | human gut metagenome | biome: gut; material: feces | host: Homo sapiens | place: USA: Oklahoma | reverse complement strand
CCAAAATCAAAGAGTGATATGCGAGTCCGATAAAATAAAAAATCAAGGCAGAGGCACGCCCTCTGTCTTGATTTTTTTGCTGTAAAAGTGCGGAATATAATTATAAAGCTCAATGAGCCTTTGGGCTTCAATCTGCTTTCGGTCGGCTTGAATCCGAGCCGTAATTTGAATTGTTCGCACTGCGGTAATCTTTGGGTGTCTGTCCCGTTTCGTTTTTGAAAACGCGGTTAAAGTTTCTTATGGTGGAGAATCCGCATTTCATTGCTATTTGGGTCACGTCCTCGTCGGAGTTTTTCAGCAGCTCGCAGGCGAACTGTATGCGATATTTGTTGACGAATGAGGCAAAATCCATGTCGAAATTCCTGTTGAAGAAAGAGGACAGGTAGCTGTAATCGTAGCCGAATTCCTTTGCTATATCCTGAAGCTTCAGCTTTTTGGTGAAATTGTTTTGAATATACATTGAGAGAGAGTTGGTGAGTGCGAAATAGGACTCATCGATTTTTTCTGTCTCGCTCTGTTCAAACACGGCGGCGCAAAGTCTGTAAAGAACAGCCTGCTTTGCAAAAATACTTCTGCTCTCGTCCGTCAAAATATCAATGTCGTCTCTGCCGTCGAACAAGAACCGCGTGTTTGAAAACGACTTCATTTTTGTTTTCTCGTAAAACAGGGAAACAAGGTCGGTTGAAAAAACGCAGAGATAATCCTCGCTCTCCTCGGGCGTGGAGTAAGAATGAATATACCCCGGCAGTATGAGCATTCCCTCGCCGTTGTGCAATTCATATTTTGTGTTGCCCACCTCGCACACAAGGCAGCCGCCCAGGCAAAACACTATTTCATAGTTGCAGTGCGTGTGCTTTTGAAAGTTCAGATTTTTGTCCACCTGATTATAAAGATACTCGCCTTTTACGCTTCTGTGCCCTTCGTAAATAACCATAAGTCAATCCACCGTACAAATATATTTCCACTATTATAAAACATATTTTTGTTATTATCAAGGTGCATCTAGTTTAATGAACATGGAACAAAAAGAAAATAGGGGGATATTGCGGCGCAAAAAAGGTATGAATATGTAATCGTTTATTGCTTCGTCGTAACAACGGATAATATTCAAATATTCACCTTTAACAATACCGGTTTGTCCCTCTTTGAAATTTGAATTGCGGTAATGCGACTGCTTACATCATTGCAATTTGAATATACACTGTTAAAACGAAATCCGACTTTTTGTAAGAGCAGTTTAGCAATAACTTTCCAAGAATAATATGAACGATGTCTCGCGAATTTGGACGGTCGAAAAAATGTGCTGTCCGACGCGTAAAAGACATAATAAAGAAAAAACTCCCAATAGCCAAAATCGGAAGTTTACTGTTATCTTTTATATGTGATTTTTCAAAGGAAAATAAGCCTAATGATAAATACCTTCGTAATTCACACGCGGTTTTTTATGGCTTTCAAGGTTTTGTTCGCTGTTGCTTTTTTGCAATTAGCAGTGTATACTTATACTTGTATAATTGCGAATAAGAAAGAGGTGCCGCATGTGTCTACAATGTCGGAAATGGAATATACAAAAGTGCTCATGTCGGTTCACGATGAACTCGGAGATGAGTTCAAGCAGCTTTGGATGCGTGATGAACTTGAAAGCCTTCGCAACGAACTTATCACTGCGGTAAACAACGCAAAAAAAGGAGATAAGTACGGTTCACTGTTTAATGAAGTGCTCATAAAGATTAACGACTATGTTAGCAGAGCCATGCCGAGCCAAGACATCATTCCTGCGCTGCCGGGCGAATACGATCAAAAGAAATATGAACAATTACTCGAAAATTTGAACCGTGCTTTATCACAACTTAAGACCCAAGAAGAGGCTGACAGGTCCTTTTTTAAGCTGCTTTCTGAAAAATATACCGAGTATAAAAGTTCGGTGGATTATATCAGAAGAGTTGTTGTAAAAAGACTTTACAAAATATCTCCGGAGTTTGTTTGCAAAAAAAATTCCGAAGGACATATTGTTTGCAATTCAGAAGGTAAACCGAAGATTCTTGAAGATATAATGCAAAAGGACGTGAACGGTAAATACGCCATTTCTACGCGTCTTCTGATATTGAAGCAGTTTATTAAGCAATTTGGATGGTGTGAAGGCGTTATTCATGACAAGGACGCGCGCGGAGAAGGATACAGATGTGAAAAACTTCGTAAAGAAATAAGCGAATACCGCGACCGCTTAGAGGCGGCCGGCGAACTTTTTGATGCCCGGGGAAAGGAAAAAAATGTTATTTCGGAGTTCGCGGCTACTGTTGACGAGTCAATCTTTGACAGGTTCGATTATAACGCCAGAGGACGTATAAAAAGCTATAACTTTAGAATGCTGAAAGTTGCGGATTCCATTGCAAAAGGCTTTTTTGCCAGCAAGAATCCTACCAGAGAAGACTTGTATGTTTTTTCGATAGCGTTTGAGATGACTTTCTCCATGGTTATACCCGACAAGGATACAAACCCCGACGAATACGAAACGGATATTCGTAAAAATCTTTTCTTTGATTATTATAGTGATAACTTGGTAAATGCCGTTCTTAATGCTCAAGATGTTGAAAAAAAAGAGGAGAGTGCCGCAAGGGAAAAATATATTAGTGGCTATGGCATTAATTATAAAAATTATTTGGAAGTAATCTATTTATTCTTCATTTCACAAAACAACATGACTGCTTTGGAGAAATTTGTTAATGCAAGACTCATGATCAGCGAATGTAATAAATCCGAAGAAGCTTTATCCGAAGAAGAAGTTGTAAATCAAATTGAGGCCGGAACCGAGCAGTACCGATTATGGTTTGACGAATTTGCGCACAAAGGTGTAAATGATTTTAAGGATATGATTCTCAGAAGGTATGCTTGCAAAAAAGACAGCATTACCGTCTGCCTTGATTTGAGCGAAGCCCTTAGCGGTGAAAAGCCCAATAAACGTTTTACCGAGGTGCTCAGGATTGCGGCTATGGAAATAGCGTTAAAGGAATGTGATGACCCGGGAGAAGTAGATCAATATGCCGACGGTATTGTGTTGGATTTAACAGAGTTTTTTAATAATGCAAATTCCGTTTGGTGTGAAATACAAGAGCTTAACTGCAAGCAAAACAGAAGTGATTCGGAGGAAAAAAAGCTTAAAGAGCTGAGGTCTCTTATTATGAAAACCTCATTAGAAAATATAAATTTAGACAACAGTTACATCAGCTATGACGGAATAGCTAATACATGCAGCTTGGTAATCGGAAGTCGTGAAATGAATACAAATATATATTCCGAAACAAAGACCGCTCAATATATTGTCGGCGAGCTGCTTTCTCCTTTCTATCATACAGAGTATGTATATATTGACGATAATGGCCGGCCGACAAAACGGGAAACAGCTCGGATGAAAGAAAAAGTTGTTGTAGACTATTTCGATACGGTTAGCGGTTTTAGATTCCGCGATGAATACGGAAGGCAATTACAGCAGGATGATTTTATTGCAAGAAACGGGATTGGACACTTTAGAGTTTACGACGGCAAAAAAGAGCTTTCGAAGGATGACGTAGAGCAGCTGATCTCAGAGCGAACCGGAATTGCATATAAAACCGGATTAATGATGCCTATAGACGAGTTTGAAAAAAGATTTCGTTATCTCATGGCACCTACGGGTACCGAGTTTTTTCGTAGCGATGGCACCCCGTTGTCGCGCAATGAAATAAATGCGACAAAGAAAAATTCATCATACTCGATGATTGGGAAAAAAGAATACGACAATATTTTTATCTTTGACGGGAATAGTGAACCGATCTCTATAGACAGATTAAAGTCAACAAAACGATTGATTAAAAAGAAATTTAGAATAGTGTTTGATTCCGAAGAAAAAAATGGCAAGTGCTTGGAAAAACGAGATGTTTGTATTGATGAGATCGCTTCAATGTTTGTTTACGACAATTATGTCAACCCCGTTATTGGCTATGATGCGGGATTGCTTCGCGCTTGTTGGAATTTTGACGATATCTTAAAAGCCGAAAAGACTTTCCGAAATTATTACAAGGAGAAGAATAAAAGGCTTGCGTTTGGGATTAAGAACAACGGCTCGCTGATTGTTACAAGAGCCAATTTGATGATTGCTGCTTGCAATTATATTTTGAACGAAAAAATTATCTCAAATAAAAAAGACTTAGAAAAACCGTTTAATGATTTTTCGCAGTTCTATACCTATGCACAAGAGAAATACCGTTTTAAGCTTGGAGAGAAAAGCTATAGAGGGCTGAATGATTTGCTCATAGACGGTGGCTTTATGGAAGTAAATCATAAGAATTTATTCGACATAATACTGCTTTATTTCACATATAGAAATCTGTGGAAAACGTATCGCTTTTCTATGATGTAAGCTTTCGAGGAGGGAAAAACAATTAATTTGCAGTCGATAGAGTATTCAAAGACGGGTGAATACCACAAAGAGAACAATCTTGATAATCAAGATTATATATATACTCAAGAAACGGCTGCGGGGGCTTTTTATGCTGTGGCAGACGGTGCGTCATCATGCGAAAACAGCAGAAAAGGCGCCGAGATTGCGTGTAAAATAAGCGCGAAGATCATTTTGGATGACATAGATTATTATTTCGATTCCAAGCCGGAGAAAACTATAAATCTCATCCTATCAAATATAAGGAACAAGATAAACAAAGTCGCCGGTGACTTAAATGAAAATGAAATGTCTTTTGCCAGCACGTTGTGCTTCATATGTGTACACAAAAAAAGGCAGCAGGTCATGACCTTTGTCTTGGGCGACAGCAAAGTTTTTGCATTGTATCCGGAGAGCATATGCCAAAAGAATCCGGTGAACGCTTATAAAAACAATGAGACTTGCACTGTTTTAACCGATTTTGCTAATGAGGATGTCGGGTTCAGTATAGAAAGCTATTTTGAAAACTCACAATTTGTGTTATGCACGGACGGGTGTTGGAAAGAATTGTTTTATATGAATGAAGACAATCGTGTCGCAATGCGCAGCGAAAGCGTTGAAGGCATAGAGGACTATCTTGAGAGCGTTAAGATGTTTGACGACTGTTCATTTTTGGCGGTCTTGTAAACGAAAAAGAGAGGAAGCGCTATGAACGATTTGTACGATCAAAGAAAAATATTGGCTGATGGCAGCATAATTCAACTGCTTCCGTATGTTCCTAAGCGGTTTAATTCCGACGATGTTGACGATTCTTTAAAATCAGGCAGTAATGATACGCTGCCGGATTCATTTGTCATTGAAGGACTGGAGGGAAAAGGAAGCTCGGCCGTTTGCTACAGAGCTAGAAAAATCGTTGGAGATGAGCAGCTTTCAAGAAGGGGCATATTGAAAGAGTTTTATCCTGTTGATTTTGATGATTCCGGTTTTGAAGTCCACTTGGACAGGACGATATCTGTAGATGATGCAAACAGAAATCAGTTATATGCTAAGTACGGGACGTTTGAAAACTTCTTTGTCTTGAGAAGTGCCTATGAAAATTCATATGCCATAATAAATGAGAAAAGGAACAAAGACAACAAAAGTGTTTTTGAAGAAGATCTGAACAAGTATATTCCGCATTACAGTTATTATTGCGGAATACCTTCCATGCCCGAAAGCGATGAATTTGATAGGGAAATTGTTCGTAAGAATACATCCTTTTATGTGTGGGTGGAAAACGAAGCAGGATATAAACAATTCCAAGAGTATTTGGACGAACTGTGCGATAAAATGCAGGAGTCCTATGAGCGGAATATCAATATCGGAAACTATATTAAAGAGACGGATTACATTCTCAGATGCATTCTTGAACTTGCGAAATGCATACAGGTACTTCATAGATTTGCTTTGTATCATCTGGATTTGAATCCATATAATTTCGGAGTGCAATTATATTCCAACAAGGTTGACAAGGATAATGCCGTTATAAATCTTTACGATACAAACTCTTTGCTTTACGGCATGGATCCAAATCGGAGAGTTTTTTCTGCCGGCACACGGTTTTTCAGAAGCGAAGAGGTGAAAAATTGCTGGACAGACAGATGCGGAATTCAATCGGATATTTATTCTATAGGCACAATATTGTTTTATGCACTTGTAATAAAAGAAAATAATGGCTCTTTTAAAAATGTTCATTTTTGTGAAGGGATGCCCGAATACAGCAAAGCTGCCTTTGATAATATAGCTGTTGATTTAGCGAATTCGGAACTGCTGAATTCTTCAGATGAAACAAGAAGCAGCTTGATTCAGGAAAAACTTGCGCTGATAATAAAGAAGTCATTGAATCGATTCAATGATGAGTGCGGAAAATATTGTGTCGTCGAAGAGATGGTAAAGGATATTGAAGATATTCTTGAAAACACCGGTTTCGGGAAATTGGCAGCAAAGCGACCGGGATACAGAACATCCTTTAATCTTGTTGAGGAAGAGGAGGCGTCAGATAAAGAATACGGTGCAGCCGGAGCAATTGAAAAGTTATTGATTAAACGTCCGCTCTATAAGTTCTTTTCGACCGGGGAGAACGGAGAGAAGGTTCATAATGTACTTGTGCTCGGCTGCGGTACTTATGCTTCCGAATTTATTGATTTTGCGCTTGAACTGTCGCAGATAAAAGATTGTATGCTGCATATAACCGTAGCAACAAAGGATTGCGAAAGAAGAAAAAAAGATTATCTCGATAAGCGAAAATCTTTGCGGGATTTTGTTGTTATAGATGGAAATATAACTGCAAAGTATCCCGATTTAAGCTCGAATCCGTATGGATATCTCGACTTTTGTGATGTAGACTTGGATTTGTCTTTTTCAGAAGAGACTTCCGTAAGAATTGCAGAAAAGAAGCTCAGAAAGGTTATACAGCAAAAAAAGTATTCTTATGTATTTATTGCGTTGAACGAACAAACTCTAAATTCCGGAGTTGCGAATATCTGCGCCAACCTTAGAAATACCGATAATACTCCGGTGTTTGATGAAGACACAACGACGATAGCGTATGTTCAGTATAGACAGTACAGACAACGAACGCAGAAAAATCTTTATCCTGTAAATGTTGCCGAAGTTTTGAGCGAGTCTGAGGAATATAGATTTCTCAAGCAGATGGCGTTCAACATCCATATGTCTTGGTACAAGGATTATATAAACGATTTTGAAGGTGCGGAGCGGGAATTCAGAAAAAAATACAATTTCAGCTCATCTATGGAAAACTCTTTGAGTATCGTTTATAAGCTTCACAGCGTGGGAATTGAATTGGACTTTGATAATCCGGCAAAGGCTGCGTTGGAGTTTTCAAGGAGATTTCAATTTGATAAAAACGGAATAATACAAAACAGTGAAGCATGGCGTGAATTTAAAGAATTAATCTGGTATGAGCACAGGCGATGGGTTTTGGAAAAAATTACCAATGGCTGGAAGACTATGCCGCTCAACGAGATATATGCTCTCACAACGACAACGAAAAACGAAGCAAACAAAAGTCATCCGTGTATCGTTCCGAGTGAAGTTTCTTTAGGTTTAAGCACTCCGGAATGGAATATCAAGAAAACCGATAACAGGGCTCGATGGAATGATACGGCAGTTAGCACACAGACTCTTGACCCGCTTGATCGGTTAAGCGTTGAATTTCATAGACATTGGGCGGAAATAATTAAAGACAAAAGAACAAAAGAGGTTATACGCGATAAGTGTGAATTGTTATGTCATAGCATAGCCGGCGATCGTAAGCTTTTGCTTTTGTGCGAATCTCTTTTAGGTGTCATTAATGATTTGTTTGATAATTTGGACAACGGCAAAGAGATTTTAAGCAAATATAAGCATATTGTAACACAGATCATACGGTATGCGAAGGAATGCAAACTTAAAGAAGTGACAGATCGGATGAACGAACTCGGTAAATATATGCTGCCGATAGTCGAATACACTTCGTTCACAGATTGGAAAATGAAGGATGATGCACTTATAAGGAACCTTCCGTTTATATTGACATATAACACGGCTCTTCACCTTTGTGTGCCTCTGTACTTCGAAAAAAAGTCCGATAATACATCTTCCGGACTTTTTTCCAATATTGCGTCGGCACTTATGCTGAATCCGAAATATATAACTTATGTTGTTGACAGTAATATGATGGCCGGGGACAAATCGGGACTTTCGGAGGCGTTGAATTATGCATCAAATATTGTCGATAAGCACGGTTTACAAACTAAATTCAACATTAAACTGCTGTTCGACATTAAATGCGACACTCCTTATGAATTAATTTATAAAATCAAGGGGATTCAAAGGATATGTGCGGTGGATTTGTTGCCGTATAATTGCGGACAACAGACAAACGTATTGCATAGATTTTTGATGCAGAAAAGCAGCCAAAAATTTACTGCTATAGAAATTAATGAAACAGCACTCAGCGATTTTCTGCAAAGTGCCAACTATGTGGCAGAGGACGAAAAGACAGCGAACAAACGAAAGCTTCCCGTGTATAGATTTGATGCGATAACACGGAGCTTTATCACAGATGATGATTCCGCTTCCTTGGAATATGTAAAAAATTCTCCGATTCTTTTTATGGAAGATTTGCATACTTCAAAAGGAGGATTTCTTCAAGAATCAAAGACGGATTTATATTTTGCATATAAAAAGACATGGGAGCTCTATTCCGGACAAGCGAAAGAATTCTGTATATCAGATAAGAACGCTTGCGGTATTGCGTGGAAGATGCTGTGTAAGGCGATTTCGGAGTTCTGTGAAACGAACTGCAAATTAATCGAGATTCACTGCGATAATAGCGATTTTAATCCTGACGCACCGGATTGGTTGTTATATGTTCCCGATTTTTGTGAAGATTTTTTGGAAAAATTTCTTTCTGCACTAAACGGCTCGGAGAATGCGTTTTTTGCAGGCTATTCGTGGGAAGACAGATCCTCAAACATGAAAGAGCTTGTCATTAAAGCTCCGATTCCGTGCGTAAGGGGAGCGATAAACAGCTTGATGTCGGATCCGTTACGAATATCTCAAGACGGTTTGCTGGATATTGTAAGATTGCCGGATGGTTACAGGGTAAACTATAAGCCGATGCTAATATCCGATTTGGCCTTACCCGAAGAGGCTTATGAGTTGTGCTGGAATATGCTGGAAGCGTTGGAAAGATACGGATTGATTCGCTTCCTGCGAAAGAATGATCCGGCTAAAGAATCAGATTTACCGACAGTGTCCTTTGCTTTTGCGGGAGAGCCGATAATAAGACTTTTATTAAGTGAAGGATATTTGTTCAAGCTGCATACATATTATGAAGCTTTAAAATCCGGCTTTTTTGACGACGTGAGCATGGGTGTTGAAGTAACATGGAGCGAAGAGCACGGAACGAAAAATGAAATAGATGTGGTTTTGACGAAAGGGTTCCAAACCTTAACAGTTGAGTGCAAGGCAACAAATGCCATAAGTCACGAATTCTATCACAAGCTGTACACGCTGCCAAAAACGTTCGGAATCAACACGATACCGGTATTGCTTGTTGATTCGAGCGCCGCTTCCCAAAACGATATGGAGATTCAGCGTGGGAGGGAGTTAGGAATAGAAACGATATGTGACTCTTCAAATATCGCTCAAAAACTAAATGATCTGTTTCGAGTATAATCCGACTCTCCGCAAATGAGACAAAAACCTTGCGGTATTTTAATTACACTGTAAAAGAAAGAGATTATCATCATACACAAGCGGTACCCGACAGATGCAGACGTGAGGAGCCGAACAAAAAGTTCGGTGAACTATTTGGCACAGATGATGATTCGGAGATTGGGCTATATATAAACGGATTTTATTAAAACCGCTTGCTTGTTTTTGCTCAACCGCTCCATCCCACCATCTATCCTCTCCGCACTTGAAGAAATTCTGTATTTGTGGTATCATATTAAACTGCGGGTGAATACGTTTGCCCGCAGATATTTATTACAATATTGCACCCGACAGGATGAGTCGGTGCAACGCAAAACGGGAGAAAAAGATGATAACAGTATCCGATCTCAGCTTCAATTTCGGCACACAGCCCCTTTTTAAGGGCGTCGATCTCAAATTTACGCCCGGCAACTGCTACGGTATAATCGGAGCAAACGGCGCGGGCAAATCAACATTTCTGAAAATACTCTGCGGTGAGCTTGAGCCGTCGCACGGTTCGGTTATAATCCCGCCGACGGTCAGGATGTCGGTGCTGCGCCAGGATCACTATGCCTTTGACGAATACACCGTGCTCGACACCGTGATAATGGGCAACCGCCGCCTCTACGATATAATGAAAGAAAAGGACGCGCTCTATGAGAAGCCGGATTTCAGCGAGGAGGACGGAATGCGCGCCGCCGTGCTCGAGGAGGAGTTCGCCGAGCTCGACGGCTGGGAGGCGGAGTCCGATGCGTCGAAGTTGATTCAGGGTCTCGGCCTTGACGAGAGCCTGCTCTATGAACAGATGTCGTCTCTCTCGGGTTCGCAGAAGGTCAAGGTGCTGCTTGCGCAGGCGCTTTTCGGAAACCCCGATATAATCCTGCTCGACGAGCCTACAAACGACCTCGATATAGCCGCCGTCAAGTGGCTTGAGGACTTCCTGAGCGAGTATTTCGGAACGGTCATTGTTGTCTCGCATGATCGCCATTTCCTAAATAATGTCTGCACAAGAATAGTCGATATCGATTATTCGGAGATAAAGATGTATGTCGGCAACTACGAATTCTGGTACGAGTCGAGCCAGCTTATCCAGAAGCTTATAAAACAGCAGAATAAGAAAAATGAGGAGAAGGCGAAGGAGCTTCAGGCGTTCATCGCAAGATTCTCCGCAAACAAATCGAAATCCCGTCAGGCGACCTCGAGAAAGAAGCTGCTTGATAAACTGACTATCGAGGAGCTGCCCGCGTCGAGCCGCCGATATCCGTTTGTCGGCTTCGATATGGACAGAGAAGTCGGTAAGGATATCCTCACCGTTGAGGGACTCACAAAAGAGGTCGACGGCGCAAAGCTGCTCAACAATGTCAGCTTCACCGTGCGCAAGAATGATAAAATCGCCTTTGTCGCAAAGAGCGAGCAGGCGATAACCATGCTCTTTAAAATACTCACGGAAGAGGAGGAGCCGGACAGCGGCAGCTTCAAGTGGGGACTGAGCACATCGCGCTCCTATTTCCCTGCGGACAATTCCGCATTCTTCGCCTCCGACCTCAATCTTATCGATTGGATGCGTCAATATTCAAAGGATCAGACAGAGACTTATATCCGCGGCTTTCTCGGCAGAATGCTGTTCTCGGGCGACGCGGTTTTGAAGCCCGTAAACGTCCTTTCGGGCGGCGAAAAGGTCAGATGTATGCTCTCACGAATGATGCTCTTCGGCTCAAACGTGCTCATTCTCGATCAGCCGACGAACCACCTCGACCTCGAATCCATAACCGCCGTCAACAACGGACTGTCGGAATTTAAGGGCAATGTCCTGTTCTGCTCGCACGACTATGAAATAGTCAATACCGTGGCAAACAGGATAATCGAAATATGCGACGACGGCATTATCGACCACTCGGGCAACTACGACGATTTTGTCGAGTTCAAGGAGAGCCGCGGAATGGCGGTTACAACGCTCTGATACTGATTGATAATTCTTACGGTTTGTGGTATAATCAAAGCGGAAAATGAAAATGATTTTCGGGAAGGACAGTGAATTATGAAGAATCAGAAAACTGTCAAAAGTTCAAACAACGAAAAGGGTGCGCTGCTCTATATCGTAACCTGCGCGCTGGTTGTTATCCAGCCGCTGCTCGATATAATTTCATCTGTTGTCATCAATCTCGGCAAGGCAAATTATATCAGCTTCTCGGGTGCTGTAAGGGCACTCATAATAGCTGCCGTCACCGTGTTTACCCTCGGCTTTTACAAGGGCAGATACAGCCGGCTGTTTAAGATTTATAACGGCATCGCGGCCGCATATATCATACTGATGTGCCTGATGAGCGCGACCCGCGGCGACCATGTCACGTTCCTCTATATGCTCGGACTCATGGCGGATACGTTCTTCTTTGCCTTTATGTTCCTGCTTATATTCGAGACCGCGCAGACCGTCGGACGCAGAGTGCACCCCTCGGTTATTGCGGCAACGGCGCTTATCTATGCGATTACTCTTGTCACAAACTATATTTCCAAGAAGGGCACCTTCCACTATTCGACCTCGTTTGCGGTGGCGCTCGCCCTGCTTATTCCTTCCGCGCTCGTTTTTCTGGTCTCGCGTCTCGGCAGAAAAAAAGCGGAGAACGCAAAGCCGATTGACGCGGCGCTCTCATGGATAGTCCCGGCGGCGGGCAGTATTTTGCTTCTCGTCGGCGCAGTGCTTTCAAATTCTAAGCCCGTACTTTTTGTGTCCGTCATATTCTCTGCGGGTCTCTTTATTTGGACCTTTTCTTCGTGGAGAGACGGAAGAAAAGAGAACCGCCCGCCCATGATGCGCGCGTTTATTTCGAGTGCGCTTTTCTGCGTGCTTGTCCTTGCGTTTCTGCCCGTTTCTCCCGTCAAGAGCAGCTTTGACGGCAGATTGAGCTTCAAGGAACTGTTTTATACATATAACGGTCAGCAGTCGCCGACAGTCAACCCGAACGGAGAAGATCCGATTTTTGATGACGAAGATGATGACGGCAACTCCGACTATGTCCCGAACCTCGACTCCGGCTATGTGCCCGGAAGCGACAAGAAAGATGACGATACAACAAAGAAGACTACCGATAACAGCTCTGAAACTCCTGCGACAGAGTCCACAAAAGAACCTGCGGGAGACAGCACTGACGACACCTCGGAAGAAACCTCAGAAATAAGCACCGAGACCACAAAATGGTGGCAGACGAAGCCTACCTTGCCGGACAAATCCGATCTTGAGAGCTTTATAAAACCTTATATTCCGACCCTCCCCGGAGAAGACAGCACAGGGGAGTCGGAAACAGTCACCGAAAACACCACCGACAAGTCCGACACCGAGGAGCCGGGAACAGCGGCATCGGAGGAAAATCGCAGCCCCGCTGCCGCGATAGGCTTCGGAGCCCTCAGAAGCCCCGCACTTCCGAACGCCGGTGCGATAAATATTGACAGAACGGTCTATTATGCAAAGATGTTCGGCGAGGGGGATATTCAGACTAAGCTATTCGGCTTGAGATTTGCCGCGCTGTTCGATCAGACGGATTCGATAAAGACGGCGACAAAGGTACATTCCGACCCCATAACCGTTGCGCTCAACTACGGCATCTTGGGCTTCCTCGTCTATATCCTGCCTGCGGCGTTTATATTCCTGAAGCTGCTCGCGTATATTCTCTTGAATCTTACCGAGATTTTTCGCTCTGCGGGCTGCGCGGTCTATATGTTCACATCGTTTGTTATTATGATTCTTTCCGCGCTCGACGGCGATATTCTTGCCTTTTCTGCAGTCGGCGGCATAGCGTCGGTCATTTTGGCAAATGCGCTTTCCGTCAGCGAGGATGCGCGGGCGAATTCGTCGGAAAACGGATAATCGCAGATATGTGAAAAATCAACAAAGCGTTCCGATTGCGGGACGCTTTTTCTATTTCTGTCGCATTCCGAAATTTTTGTCTCTGCACCTCGAAAAAATTCCGAAAAATTTCCATAAAACTTCGATTTTTCGCAAAAAAATATTGAAAGTAAATCGTACTATTTACTTTTATATTTAATAGTGTGTATAATTATTATGCTGAAAAACGCGTTGAGAAATGCACCTTTTTGTTACATTTCACCAATGCGCGTTTTTGAATGGCTGCTGATTATATCCTGCATATGTGCAGGGAAAGGAATGATATTCAAAATGAAAAACCTTGGGTACTACAACGGCAAATTCGGTCCTCTCGAAGAAATGATGGTTCCCATGAACGACAGAGTCTGCTATTTCGGCGACGGCGTCTATGACGCTACCTACAGCCGCAACGGCGTCATCTTCGCTCTCGACGAGCACATTGATCGCTTTTTCAACAGCGCAGGACTGCTCCGCATTGAGCTTCCCTGCACAAAGGATGAGATGAAAGACATCCTCAACGATATGGTCAGCAAGGTTGACAGCGGGAATAACTTTGTTTATTGGCAGGCGACCCGCGGAACCGGAATCCGCAACCATGCGTTCCCCAAAGAGGGCAAGGCCAACATTTGGGTTACAATCAAGCCCGCAGAGGTCAAGGATCTTTCTCAGCGCATTAAGCTCATAACCCTTGAGGACACAAGATTCCTTCATTGCAATATAAAGACCCTCAACCTCATCCCGAGCGTTATGGCGGCTCAGAAGACCGTCGAGGCCGGCTGCGACGAGAGCGTTTTCCATCGCGGCGACAGAGTCACGGAGTGCGCTCACAGCAACGTACATATTATAAAGGACGGCATATTCAAGACCGCTCCCGCCGATCATTATATCCTTCCCGGTATTGCCCGCGCCCATCTTATCAGAGCGTGCAAGGCTAACAACATCACGGTTGACGAGACTCCGTTCACCGTCGCCGAGCTTATGGATGCCGACGAAGTCATAGTTTCCTCGTCCGGCTCGTTCTGCCTTGTCGCAGATGAAATAGACGGCAAACCCGTAGGCGGCAAAGCCCCCGAGCTTATCGACATCCTTCAGAAATATCTCGTCAAAGAGTTTATTGACGCCACGACTGTCTGAGGGAGGGGAGCGGTATGACGCAAAAAGAGCTTACTGTTCTCAATCTCGGAGACAGCCTCGACAATATCTCCAACATTGACCCCAGAGGCTACGGCGTTTGCCATATCCTCTATCCCGCCGCGCGCGAATATACAGGCGGACCTCTCTGCATGAATGCCGCGACAAAGCTCTGCGATACATTGAAGCAGGATGACCTCGTATATATAATGACCGGCTTTGTTCTGCCCCCGTCGGGCAGCGCCGAGACGGACGGCGTTATCAGCTCCGTCCTGCTCGCGCGTGCGCTCGTCATAGCGTTCGGCGCAAAGCCCGTTATCGTCTGCCAGGAGGAGAACGTCCCCGCGGTCAAGGCTATGGCCGCAGTTGTCGGACTTCATCTCTATGATTCGATAGATGAGCTTAAAAAATATCCGATATCCATGGCTGTCGTGCCCTTTACAAAGGATAAGGCCAAGGCGGAGAGCTGCGCCGACGAGATAATCTCCCACGGCAAGCCCGCTGCGGTTATCAGTATTGAGGCGCCCGGCGAGAATAAGATAGGCGTATATCATAACGCCACCGGACTCGATGTCACTCATCTCGAGGCCAAAATGGATATCCTCTTCGATAAGCTCCGCGACATGGGCGTGCTCAATATCGCAATAGGCGACCTCGGCAACGAGATAGGCATGGGCACAATTGCTTCTCATCTGCATAAGAACATTCCTTATGCCGACGAGGGCGAGTGCCGTTGCGGCTGCGGCGGCGGAATAGCTGTGCGCACCGTCACCGATAACATAATCACCGCCACTGTCTCTGATTGGGGCTGCTACGCGATGATAGCGGCGATTGCTTATCTCAAAAAGGATCTCGATATCATGCATACCGCAGAGCTTGAGGGCGATACAATAGTCACCGCCGCTCGCAACGGTATGATTGATATGTACGGCTGGTGCATCCCGGCTATCGACGGCTTCGGCAAGAGCCTGAATATGTCGATAGTCAACCTCATGCGCGAGTGCGTCAGCTACTCGCTGAAGCTTGAGGAGACCTGCAAGACCTGGTTCGAAAAGGTCATCGATAAGGGCTTTTTCGGCGAATAACCAAAAAAGGGGTAAAAAACTATGAATGAAACGTTGTTTCTTCCTGCCGGAGATTCGGCGGTCAATGTCGAGTTCGGCAGAATAATAGACCCCGAAATAAACAAAAAGATACGCAGCCTGTCTGACTCGCTGTCTCGTAAGCCGATACGCGGGGTGACGGAATGTATACCCACGTTCCGTTCCCTGCTCGTCTGCTACGACCCCTTGCGGACGGGCTGCGAGGCTTTGATAAAGAAGCTCAAAAAGCGTATAAAATCTCTCGATCAGGCGTCGGCCGGAGAGAAGCGTGTGTTCAATATTCCCGTCTGCTACGGCGGCGAATTCGGCGAGGATATAGCCTTTGTTGCGTCCCACGCCGGACTCACCGAGCAGGAGGTCATAGACATACACACGGGCAGAGATTATCTCATATTTATGCTCGGATTCCTGCCGGGCTTCGCCTATCTCGGTGATATGGATAAGCGCCTGCACACTCCGCGCCTTTCAAACCCGCGAACGAGTATTCCCGCGGGCTCCGTCGGCATAGGCGGCGAGCAGACGGGCATATATCCGCTCGCGTCGCCGGGCGGCTGGCAGCTCATCGGCAGAACGCCGGTCAGACCCTATGATCCGAACCGCGCCGAGCCTATACTTTACAGCGCGGGCGATTACATCAGATTTTTCGCCGTCGACGAGCAGGAGTACCGAAAAATAGAGGAGCTTGTCAGCCGCGATGAATACGAGTGCAAAATAACTGCCGGGGAGGGGAACTGATATGAGTATGCATATAATCTCGCCCGGTATGCTCACCACCGTTCAGGATCTCGGCCGCTGCGGATACATGGCGTCGGGCTTCCAGCAGAGCGGCGCGATGGATCGCTTTGCCGCCGAGGCAGCAAACCTCTTGGTCGATAACAGCGAGAAGGACGGAGTGCTCGAAATGACCATGCTCGGCGTGAAGGTTTATTTTGATGAGGACAATGTCATAGCGATAACCGGAGCCGAGTTCACTCCCACAGTGACCGATTTTGAAACGGGAGAAGTGACCGAGCTTCCGATGAACCGCGCCATACGCATTAAAAAGAGCGATGTGCTCGACTGCGGCAGCGCAAAGAGCGGACTGCGCGGCTATCTCGCCGTGGCGGGCGGCTTTGATATCGCTCCCGTTATGGGCAGTATGTCTACAAATCTAAAGTGCAAAACCGGAGGCTTTGAGGGCAGAAAGCTCAGGGCGGGCGATGTAATTCCGCTTCGCCATCCGCAGGGTTGGCTATTCAGCATGGTCGGCCGCGTGTATGAGCCCGAAAAGCGTGCCGACGGCACGGTTACTATCCATGTTGTACCCGGCCCTCAGGATGATTACTTTTCCGATAAGGGCAAAAATACCTTCTATTCAGAAGTTTATTCCGTCACCGCCGATTCAGACAGAATGGGCATAAAGCTCGACGGAGCACCGGTAGAGAGCATTGACGGCGTCGATATTATTTCGGACGGCATAGTTGCGGGCTCGGTTCAGATACCGTCCGCAGGCAAGCCGATAATTATGATGGCGGACAGACAGACTACCGGCGGCTATGCAAAAATAGCGACGGTCATCACCTCTGACCTGCCCCTGCTCGCCCAGCTTCGTCCGGGCGGCACTCTGCGATTTAAAAAGGTCGACCTTCAGTATGCCGTAAAACGCATAAAGGCCGATAAAAAGGCGCTCAAAAAACTACAGACTAATATTCTCAGAGCGGATACCTTTACATCCGACTCCTGATTGGAGGCATATAAAATGGACTATTCTTCGATGAGTCCGCGTGATGTCAGACAGCTTATAAGAGAGGGTGCAATAACCTGCAACACCTCGGGAATGTGTGCGGGCTATGCTCAGGCGAACCTCTGCGTTCTGCCGAAGGATCTCGCCTATGATTTCCTGCTTTTCGCTCAGCGCAACCCGCGCCCGTGTCCGATTCTCGAAGTCAGCGACGTCGGCTCGCGTTTTTTGAAGAAAATAGCTCCCGGCGCGGATATCGCAAACGATATCCCGAAATACAGGGTCTATGAAAACGGAGTTATGACCGGCGAATATACGAGCGTCGAGCATCTCTGGCGCGACGATTTTGTCAGCTTCCTCATTGGCTGCAGCTTTTCCTTCGAGTCGGAGCTGATTGCCGCAAATGTGCCGATAAGGCATATCGAAGAGGGCAGAAACGTGCCGATGTATCTCACTAACATCGAGTGCGAGCCGGCGGGAATTTTCCACGGAAAAATGGTCGTGAGTATGCGCCCTCTGCCCTATGACAAGATAGTTACCGCCGTCGCTGCGACTGCCGCCATGCCCAAGGTTCACGGTGCGCCGATACATATCGGGGATCCGTCCGTTATAGGCATAGATGATATCTCGAAGCCCGATTTCGGCGACTCCGTTACGATAAAACCCGGCGAGGTGCCGGTGTTCTGGCCGTGCGGTGTCACTCCGCAGTCGGCGCTCATGAGCACAAAACCACCCATAGCGATAACCCATTCGCCCGGGCATATGCTTATAACCGACGTTAAAAATGTCGAGCTTAAATATTGACAGGGGGTACGGATATGCACAAAATAGATCTTAACTGCGATCTCGGCGAGAGCTTCGGCAACTATAAGCTGGGTCTCGACGATGAGGTCATAAAATATATTTCGTCCGCCAATATAGCCTGCGGCTTCCATGCGTCCGATCCGCTCGTGATGCAGAAGACCGTCGCCCTCGCGCACGCAAACGGCGTCGCGGTCGGCGCGCATCCCGGCTTTCCGGATCTTGTCGGCTTCGGCAGAAGAAATATGAACGTCTCGCCCGCCGAGGCGAAAGCGTTCGTTCAGTATCAGATAGGTGCACTCGCAGCATTCTGCAAGGCAGCGGGCTGCCGCCTTGAGCACGTCAAGCCCCACGGTGCGCTCTATAATATGGCGGGCAAGGACGAGATTCTCGCTGCCGCCATATGCGAGGCTGTCTATGAATTTGACCCCGAGCTTATTCTTCTCTGCCTCTCGGGCAGCAAGATGATGAGCGCGGCAAAGAAAATCGGACTCCGAGCCGCAAGCGAGGTTTTTGCGGACAGAGCCTACGAGGATGACGGCTCGCTTGTCGCAAGAGGCAAGCCGGGCGCAGTCATAACCGACGAGGACGAGGCAGTCAGCCGCGTTATCGGCATGGTTAAAAACGGCACGGTCGAGTCGATAAACGGAAAAATAATCGAGCTCAAGCCCGATTCGATATGCCTGCACGGCGACGGAGTCAAGGCAGTCGAATTTGCAAGGCGCATTAAATCCGAGCTCATGGCAAACGGTATCGAGACCGCTCCGCTTGCGCAAATAATCTGACAAAGGAAGCGATAACGGTGAAATATCATCGTATATATGCAAAGATAGATATAGACGCGATCCTCCACAATCTCGGCGAGTGCAAACGCTGCATACCCGAGGGCACGAAGGTTCTCGCGGTAATAAAGGCAGACGGCTACGGCCACGGCGCGGTCGAGCTTGCGCATCAGCTTGAGGATAAGGTTGACTATTTCGGAGTCGCCATTATCGAGGAGGCGGTTGAGCTTCGCCGCTCGGGTATAAAGAAGCCGATACTTATTCTCGGCTATACCTCGCCCTCGCAGGACGATCTGCTGATAAACTACGGTATCACGCAGAATATCTACACCTATGAAATGGCGAAACGTCTGTCCGATAGGGCGGTTGCCCTCGGAAAGACCGTTCGTTTTCATATCGGACTCGACACCGGTATGTCGCGTGTCGGATTTCAGGATAACGACGAGAGCGTTGAGCTTATAAAGAAGATAATCGAACTCCCGAATCTCGTCCTTGAGGGTATTTTCAGCCACTATGCCCGCGCCGACGAGGTTGATAAAACAACCGCGCATCTCCAATCGGAGCGCTTTGATGCGTTTATAGATAAGCTCGAAAAAGCGGGTATAAACATACCGATAAAGCATCTGAGCAACTCGGCGGCAGTAGGGGAGTTTGAGGAGCACTATGATATGGTGCGCTTCGGCATCTCGCTCTACGGGCTCTATCCCTCGGAGGAGGTCGACAAATCGAGAATCGAGCTTGTTCCCGCGATGGAGCTGCGCACTAAAATAGTCAATCTTAAAACCGTCCCCGCAGGCTGCGGAGTCAGCTACGGTCACACATTCGTAACACAAAGAGAGACCCGTGTCGCAACCATACCCGTGGGCTATGCCGACGGCTACCCTCGTGCGCTCTCATCAAAGGGCAGGGTGATAGTCAACGGTCAGTTCGCGCCGATAATCGGCAGAGTGTGCATGGATCAGTTCATGGTAGACGTAACCGATATCGAGGGCGAGCTGAATATAGAGGATGAGGTCATTCTCATGGGCAGCGATAACGGCTGCACCGTGAGTGCGGAGGAGATAGGCAATATGTCGGCGAGCTTCAATTACGAGTTCGTCTGCGGAGTTGCCCGCCGTGTGCCGAGAATCTATTTCAAAGACGGAAAGCCCTATAAAGAAGTCTCTTATATTTTAGACAAAGAATAAACTGTTGACAAACCGTCCCCAAAGAGTTTATAATTAAAACGATAAAATTTTATCGAAGTACCCTGCAACATCTAAAAGTTTACATCTGGTTGCAAGTATGATTGTGTTAAACAAGGATGAAAACGCAGGCAGGCTACCGCCTGTCAAGTTTGAAGACGCAGTTAAACGCAATCAGACGACGCAAGGCTTGTAAAGTTTTAGGTGTTGCAGGGTAACAAGGGGTGTAACAATGTCAAAAGTGAAAAAACAGCCGAGCTTTAAGGCGTATGCCGCAATGTGGATTGCCATTATCGCCGCATATGCGGTATGGATGACAGCGTTCATGCGCAAGATAGTGCTCGTCAACTACGCGACAGCAGAGGAGCGAACCGTTGACGGCGTCACTCATGCCGACATCAGCGGCATGATAGGGCGAGAGTGGCTCTATCCCGTATGGGTCATAGTCTCGTGCGTGTGTCTTGCCATGTTTATCGTCTACATAAAAGTCCTGCTCTACGGCAAGGAGCCCGGCAAGGCGATGAAAATATTCTGCCTTTTCGGCGTTATTTTTGGCTGCGTCTATGTCACGTGGTACGGCTTCTTCGGCGACCAGCCCTTCATCGAAAAGGTGAAGTTTATCACCGCGAGCATGATAGGTCTCGACTTCCCGTGGCATTTCAGAGGCTGGGGCGTTATAGCGTCGGCAACCGTGTTCACCAACACGCTCTATGCCTATCGCAAATTCGGCTACCACAGCCGAGCGGGCGTTATTCTCGGCTCAATCGGAAGCGCCGCTATCTATGTTACCATCAACTGCCCGTCAATGGGCGAGGAGATTCATCTCGATTCCGCGCGCTGCATGGCGCATTGGACAGGGGCGCTCCTGTTCGCTTTCTGCTGCGCCGCGCCAATGGTGCTCCTGCTCATAAACAAAGCGAGAGAGCTCAAGGGTCGCTTTATGGTCGGACTCATAGTTTTCTGTGCGATACTTCTTACGATGCTCGTTCTCCTGCTGACTGTCGGCAAGAGCGCTATCATTGAGAATATCCCGATGCAGGCGGCATATGTTCTGCTCTTCCTGCTCAACTTTACGAATGTTTTCCCCGTGAAGAAAGCCGAAAAAGCCGAGGCAAAAGAGGCGGCGACTGTCTGATGAAAGAGAGCAAGAAATCAGTCTCCGGCGCAGGCATCGGAATAGGCCTTGCAATAGGGCTTGCGTTAGGCTTGGTCATGGGTAGTGTAACAGACGAACTTCCCGTGTGTCTGTGTCTCGGAGTAGGCATAGGACTTTGCTGCGGCACCGTGTTCGGCGTCTCGGGAAAGTGGAGCTCAAAGCAAAACGACCCTGTTGATCCGGACGACCCCGATGACGAGGATCTGAACGAAGACACCGACGAATATAACTGAATAGCAAAGCACCGCTGAAATTGACTTCAGCGGTGCTTTTTTGTGATTTTTATTATTTGCTCTTCTCTATGGTCTGCAAGAATCCGTCCGCAAGCGCGAGCTTCTGCTCGTCAACTCCGAGCTTACCGGCTATTTTCATTGCCGTCTTGATCTTTATCGGATAGATGGGCTTGAGCAGGGGACTTGAAACGGCCTTTGCCGCAAAGTCGCCGGCGGCGTTCTTGATTATCCTGTTTATCTCGTCGTTGCCGAGCACATCGCCCATTTTGTCCTCAACGGAGAGCTTGCTCGGGTCAACCTCGCCGTCGTCGGAAACGAACCAGTTGCGCACGAATGAGGAGTACTCCGCGGGCATTTTGTATTCGTCGGTGGCTTTTTCTATGCCGTTTACCGTTATCGTGTGTGCCGGGCGAGCCTTGCCGCCGCGCGCCTTGATAACATTTTCGCCGAGCTTGAGCTCAACATTCTCGAAGATGAACACCTTGTCCGCTTTCTGCGTGTAGGCCTTGCCGTTTATCTCAAGCGTGACCTCGGGGCAGTTGGAGTAGACCTTTATTTTGCTCTTTCCGGCGGGTCGGTTGACATATCTTTCGCCGGCGATGTGAACGAACTTCTTGTCGCTCCAATATGCCTTGTAAAGCCAGAACGAATCCTTCTTTATTTTGCGGTCAAAGGTAACAAGACCCTTGTTGTTTCTGCCTCTGACTCCGCCCTCGTTCCTTGAAGCCGAGCCGAAGTCGAACATATTCCAGACATATGAGCCCCAGAGCCAGTCGCGCTCGTTTATCGCCTTGATATAGTGCTCATGGAACAGCGCCTGATAGTCTTCACTGTAGTCGCCCTGGAGAGGGGAGTCGGAGTGGTATTTTGTTATACCCTCGGCGCCGTATTCCGAAAGGCAGAGCTTGCCCTCGGGATTCTCTCTGTGCCACTCATCGAGCCATTTATCAAACTCATTGCAAGAGCCCATATACCAGCCGAAGTAATGGTTATAGCCGAGAATGTCAGTGATATGATTGAGCGGAGAGGTCACCGGGCACATACACAGCTGAGCGCAGGTGGTGTATCTCGTCGGGTCAAGATATCTCGCGAGCTTGTTCATGCGCTTGAGGAAGGTTATGAGTCTCTTGCTCGCGCTTCCGCCTATTGTTATCTCATTTTCGATGCCCCAGCAGAAAATTGACGGGTGATTGTAATTTTGCTTTATCAGCTCAACGAGCTGCTGCTCCGCGTTCTTATTGCGCTTGGAGCTGAAACGGGAGATGACCGGCACCTCCGCCCAAACGAGCAGACCGCTCTCGTCGCAGAGGTCATAGAAATAGCTGTTCTGCTGATAGTGGGCGAGACGCACCGAGTTAGCGCCGACGTCGAGGATAAGTTTGACGTCCTCGGCGTGCTGCTTCTCGGTTATGGCGTTGCCCATATTCTCTCTGTCCTGGTGGCGGGAGACGCCCTGAAGCTTGATGTGCTCGCCGTTGAGGAAGAAGCCCTTGTGGCTGTCAATGCGGTAATCGCGCAGACCCGTTCTGATATCGATATTGTCGGTGACTTCACCTATGGAGCTGTCAAATATCTCGCATCTTACGGTGTAGAGATACGGATTCTTTCTGCCGTTCCAAAGTATCGGATCCTCAACGGGCAGCTTGGCGCTGATTATCGGGCGGAGATCCGCAACTGTTGAAGCTTTTTCGTTGCCTTCTGCGTCAATGAGCGTGAAGCGAGCCTTGTGAGAGCAGTCGGCGTTGTCGATAAGCGCCTTTATGCTAAGCTCCCAGCCGCTCTCACCGACGTGGCGCGGGGTGATATAGATTCCGTCCGAGCCGTAGTCTTTCATGGAAAATCTGCAGTCCGGAACCTCGATAAGATTGACATCGCGGTAAACGCCGCCGTAGAAGGTGAAGTCCGCCATCGTCGGGTAAACGGACTCGTCGGGTGAGTTGTCGGCGGTTATGTCAACGCGGCAGCCGTGTCTGATATAGTCGGAGATATCGACTCTGAACGCGGAATATCCGCCCTCGTGAACTGCGACAAGCTCGTTGTTGACTCTGATTTCAGCCTTTGAATTGACGCCCTTGCATTCGAGGAACGTTTTCTTGTCCGATTTCGGCAGCTCCTTGGAATACGTCGCCTTTGTGCGAAGATATCCGTTTGTGCCGTCCTGACCGTCAAAGGCGTTCCAGGTGTGCGGAAGATTGACGGTCTCGGTCTTTCCGTCGAGCGTAAAGAGCCAGCCGTCATTTATCCTTATGACATTTCTCATTGTGTGACCTCCCGTAAGATGATTTTATTATATACTGATATTAACAGAATACACATTAAAAGTCAATCGAATCAATTTTCACAGTCTATATGATACACCCAATATTTTAAACTTGTATGAACAACTTGAAGTTTGCTTGAATATTCTGAAAAAAACTGCTATACTGGTAATACCAAAAAAAGATTCGGATAAATCCTTTAAGAGAGGGGAGCCAAAATGAAAAGCTCGGTCAAACGTACTATCTGTATAGCTGCAGTGGTTGTTGTCGCCGTATGTGCCGCGCTGGCAGCGCACTTCTTTCCCGGGCGCAGCGCCGGCGATATTCCGGATATTGTCAGAGCCTCCGCCGATGAAACCGGCATGGCATATTTCGGTTGTAAGTCGGATAACGACTATGCGGGTCTTGCACTCAACAGAAAAGATAAGACCTTCAATTTCTTGCAGTCATACCGTTTTTTCGTCGCTCTGAGCGGCTCTTATGAGGAGAATGACGATTATCTGATGCTTACCGCGAAAAACGCCGGGACGGAAAATAAATTTACATTCAAAAAGCAGAAAGACGGGCTCGAATTTCTTCCCCAAAAGTCTGACCCCGTGCCGGAGCTGCAATATTCAAACAGCTCCGATAAAGCGGAGAAGTGCATAAAAAACAAAGCTCTTTTCACACCGTCGTCTGTTCGCACCGATGCTATAACCTATCTCGGCAGGAACGAGCAAAACGGCATAAAACTCTATGTTGAACTTTCTCTTTCTCCCGCAGACGGTAAATATTTCATGCACAGGAGTGACATGAGCGATTGCTCGGCGGGTACTTACGAAGAAAAGGACAGCCGCCTTGTTCTCTGTGATGATAACGGCAGAGACGAATACTGTTTTGATATCAGCGGCGATGAGCTTGTCCTTGATTCCGAAAAATCGGCGAAAACAGCTTATATCCATTCCGACGCAGTGCTAAAAAAGCTCGGCGAAGGGCAGAAATTGTCCGATGCGCTCGAAAGTTATTTTGCAAGCTGACAGCATTAAAAAATATTCGCAAAAAAGCATCCGCAGAAATTTTCATCCTGCGGATGCTTCGTTTTGTCTATATGCTTTTATGCCTCGGGGCAGATGTTCGTCGCAACGATATCAACGCCGGTGCCGAGTATGTTCGCGCAGACAACGTCGCCGATCTTGACCGGAGCCTTGATCTCAAGCTTTGCTATCTCCTTGACGCAGTCCTTGACCTTGTCCTTCGGAACAGCCTTTGCGGACTTAACGGGAACAACGGGGTGAACGCCGCCGCTGACCTTGACAGTAGTTGTCAAGCTTCTCTCGGGGTGGGTGCACTCGGTTCTCGCATAGGCGTCGCCGCGCTTGCAGGTGTTGCCGGTAACGCTGAGGATCTCTCCGCTGTCGCTGAGCTCAACGGAAATCTGGCAGCCCATGGGGCAGGCGACACAAATAATATCTTTTACCATGATTATTCCTCCACCTGAATTTCGATTATGCCGTTCTCATCAAAGTTCTTGAGCATATCGCTCTTGATGATGACGTTCTCCATCTCGCCGGGAGCGAGTCTCGGGCGCTTCTTGCTGATGAGCGTCTCGCCGTTATAGGTAACGACTACCTTGGCGTTCTTGTGAACGTCGCCGACTCTGAAGAAGAGCTTAACGTCCTCATCCTCGCCCAGAGCTATCTTCTGCGGTACGATGTAACGCACGCCGTTGATGCCTCTGGTCTTGACATATTTCTTTTCCTTGTTTCCGCCGTTCTTTATATATCTCGCTGCGCCCTCGCCGGCCGTCTGGCTCTCGAGGGTAACGAAGTCAACAAGGTCGTGAACGTGCAGCACGTTGCCGCAGGCGAAAACGCCGGGGTGAGTAGTCTCTCTGTATTCGTCAACTACCGGGCCGCCGGTGACGCGGTCAAACTCGATGCCCATGTTCTTGCTAAGCTCGTTCTCGGGGATAAGACCGACGGAAAGCATGAGCGTATCGCAGGGGACATACTCCTCTGTGCCGGGTATCGGGCGGCGGTTGTCGTCGACCTGTGCAATGGTAACGCCCTCAAGACGCTCTTTGCCGTGGATATCGATAACGGTAGTGCTGAGTTTGAGCGGAATATCAAAGTCGTTGAGGCACTGTACGATGTTTCTCGTAAGACCGCTCGAATAGGGCATGAGCTCGCAGACCATCTTGACATGAGCACCCTCAAGGGTCATGCGGCGCGCCATGATAAGACCGATATCGCCCGAGCCGAGGATAACGACTTCCTTACCGGGCATATAGCCGTCGATGTTGACATATTTCTGGGCGGTGCCTGCGGAGAGAACGCCTGCGCAGCGGGTGCCCGCTATGTTGAGCGCGCCTCTCGGGCGCTCACGGCAGCCCATGGCAAGGATAACTGCGGTAGCGTCTATTTCAATAAGACCGTCCTCTTTGTTAACTGCGGTGACAACGTTGTCGTCGGAGATGGAGAGCACCATAGTGTCGGTCTTAACGACAATGTCGGTGTCCTCAACGAGCTCGATGAAGCGCGCGGCATATTCGGGGCCGGACAGCTCCTCGCCGAAGTAGTGCAGACCGAAGCCGGTGTGTATGCACTGCTCAAGGATACCGCCGAGAGTCTCTGCGCGCTCGAGTATGATTATCTTTTCAACGCCGCTTTCACGCGCCTTGAGCGCGGCGGCCATGCCTGCGGGGCCTCCGCCGATAACGGCAAGATCATATTTAAGCATTAGTATTCATCCTTTCATGCTGCGAAAATTCGCAAATCACTTAGTCTTGCCGAAGAGGATTTTGGACTCTCCGCCGCATTTTGTAATGTCGTCAAGCTCCTGACCAAGCTCTCTTGCGAGTATCTCGACTACCTTTGAGCCGCAGAAGCCGCCCTGACAGCGACCCATACCGGCTCTCGTGCGGCGCTTTACGCCGTCGACGTCAACAGCGCCTGCGGGCGCGTGGATAGCGTCGAGAATTTCGCCTTCGGTTATAGTCTCGCAGCGGCAGATAACTCTGCCGTATGCGCTGTTCTTCTCAACAAGAGCCTTGCGCTCTTCTGCGTTCATGTGACGGAAACGCACGGGAGCGGGTCTGCCGGGAATGAAGTCCGCTTTCTCGCTGACTTCGCCCATGTCCTGCAGAATCATGTCGCAGACATAGAGACCGATAGCGGGAGCGGAGGAGAGGCCGGGGGATTCGATGCCGGCAACATTTATGAACTTCGCGTCCTTCTCGCTGGGAGCGATGATGAAATCGTCACCGGTGCTGTGGGCGCGGATACCTGCGAATGAGGTGATGACGTCGCGGGTCGAGAGCGACGGGACGGACTTGAGCGCGGTCTTGAAAACGCCGTTTGTGCCGGCTGCGGTGGTTGCGCAGTCGTCCTTTTCGTCGATATCGACGGCGCTCGGACCGACGAGCAGGTTGCCGTCAACGGTGGGAGTGACGAGGACGCCCTTGCCCATCTTTGTGGGGCACTGGAATATCGTGTGCTTGACCTTGTCGCCGACAGCTCTGTCCATGAGCATATATTCGCCCTTACGGGGAATAATTGTCATTGAATTGTCGCCGATGAGAGAAGCGACCTTGTCGCAGAAAACGCCTGCGGCGTTGACAACATACTCGGCCTCGATCTCGCCTGCGTCGGACTTGAGAACAAAATTACCCTGAGCGTTCTTTTCAATAGCTGTAACATCAAAATTACGGAAGAGCTCAACGCCGTTCGTGACTGCGTTTTCGACTGCTGCTATCGTCAGCTCGTAGGGGCAGACGATTCCGGCGGTCGGAGCATAGAGCGCGGCAACAGCCTCATCGCTGAGATTGGGCTCTTCGCGGTGAAGAGCCTCTTTGTCGAGAATCTCGAGTCCGGGAACTCCGTTCGCTTCGCCTCTCGCTTTGAGCTCTTCAAGAGTCTCGAGCTCCTCGTTCGAGAAAGCGACAACATAAGAGCCGATGGGCTTGAACGGGACATGAAGTGTCTCGCACAGAGCGGGCATTGCTGCCGTACCCTCAACATTGAGTTTTGCTTTGAGAGTGCCGGGCATTGCGTCGAAACCCGAGTGAACAATGGCGCTGTTTGCTTTTGTTGTGCCCATTGCCACGTCAATGCATTTTTCAACCAATGCTACTTTGATGTTATATCGGCACAGCTCTCTTGCGACTAAAGCGCCGCTGACGCCTGCACCGATAATTGCTACATCGTATGCCATTTTTTTACCTCCAGACGGAAAAAGTATTGCTGGTTTTGCAAACAGAAGTATTATAACACTTTTTTGCCCGGCAAACAATAGCATAAAGCGACATAATCGATATTTTTGTAATTATATTTTTCGTCATTTTGTGCCATTTTAACTATTACGAAAATTTTTTGTGCCGTTTAATAATTGCGCTCGGATTCGGGAGCAATAAACGCCGGCGTCGGCGCTTCGAAATAAAACTATAACAATTTTCCTTGCCTCCGCATAAACTGTTGCGGGGGTGTTTTTATGCGCCGTATTCGTCGATTAAATATACGCACTCTGCCGCGCGGGGCGTTTAAGGCTCTGTGCGCCTTTACGCTGGCGCTTTGCACAGTCCTTATTTTTGATGCGCGGCTTCGCCCGGCGGTGCGCAACATCGCCATGACCCGCGCCAAGAGTCTCGCCGTGCGCACGGTAGGCAGCAGTATAGAAAAGTTTATATCCGAAAATCCCGAGGACTGCGCGGCTCTTGTGAGTGTAAGCGGCAGCGGCGGAAAAGTAAATTCAATGTCGCTCAATGCTGCGTCCGTCAATCTTTTTAAGTCGCGCCTTGTCCGCGCCGTCGACGAAGCGCTCGAAGAAAACGCACGGTTTACCGTGAGAATACCTCTCGGCTCGGTCACGGGCTCCGAGGTCTTTGCGGGAGCGGGTCCCGAAATACCCGTAACCGTCCGTATGACGGGCGGCGCAAGCGCGCAGATAACCGACGAATTTACCTCGGCGGGCATAAATCAGACCCGCCACAGAGTAATGCTCAGAGTCGAGTGCTCCGTCTATGTCTTTTTGGGCGGGGATGAGGGTGCAGCGGAGTTCTCGGATGAATACTGTATCGCCGAGAATATTGTTATCGGCTCCGTTCCTCAGACGGCGGTGACAATAGACATTCCTCAGAGACAGTAAAATAAACGGTTGTTAGATATGCCGAGTTTGTGGTATAATAGCCGCAGAGAAAACGGAAGGCTTTAAAGGAGGAATCCCTTTTGACGGATAAGGAACAGAGCGCAAAGCGCGCACAGGAGCTCAGAGATAAGCTCAATTATTACAGCAAAAAGTATTATGTCGACGATGACCCCGAGATAGAGGACTACGAATACGATATGCTCCAGCGCGAGCTCAAGGCTATTGAGGAGAAATACCCCGACCTTGTTTCGCCCGATTCTCCGACGGTGCGAGTCGGCGGCAGTGCGGAAAATCTCTTTGCAAAGGTAGAGCACCGCGTGCGCATGGAGAGCCTCCAGGACGCGTTCGGCTTCGGCGAGATAGAGGAGTTTGACCGCAGGGTCAGAGAGACCGAGCGCGATGTGCATTATGTGGTCGAACCGAAGATAGACGGACTTTCCGTCTCGCTCGAATATACGAACGGTGTGCTGACCCGCGGCTCGACCCGCGGAGACGGCAACGTCGGCGAGGATGTTACCGCAAATCTTCGTACAGTGCGCTCTATCCCGCTCAAAATAAAAACCCCGCTTCCTTTTTTGGAGGTCAGGGGCGAGGTGTATATGCCGAAATCCGTCTTTGCCTCCCTTGTCGCAAGGCAGGAGCTCGACGGCGAAAAGCCTTTCAAGAATCCGCGCAACGCAGCCGCGGGCTCGCTCAGACAGAAAGACTCCAAAGTAACCGCGGGCAGGGGACTCGATATTTTCGTTTTCAATGTCCAGCAGATAGAGGGCAAGGAGCTGACATCACATAAGCAGTCGCTCGATTTCCTGCGCGAGCAGGGCTTTCACACAATCCCGTTCTACACGCGATTTGATAATATAACGGATGTAATAGGGGAGCTCAAGCGCATCGGGGAGATACGCTCGGGACTCGAATATGATATAGACGGCGCTGTTATAAAAGTCGACGATTTCGTTCAGCGCAGACGCCTCGGCAGCACTTCGAAATTCCCCAAATGGGCGGTGGCTTTCAAATATCCGCCGGAAGAAAAGACGACAAAGCTCATAGATATAGAAATAGGTGTCGGGCGCACGGGCGTGCTCACTCCGACCGCCGTGTTTGAGCCTGTTCTGCTTGCAGGCTCGACAGTCAGCCGCGCAACGCTCCACAATCAGGATTTCATCGCCGAAAAGGATATCCGCATCGGTGACGAGGTCGCCATAAGAAAAGCGGGCGATATAATCCCGGAGGTCGTGCGCGTTGTGTCGCACGCAAAAGATTCCGAGCCCTATGTCTTGCCATCGATTTGTCCGTCCTGCTCCGCTCCCGTTATCCGAGAGGAGGGCGAGGCGGCTGTCCGCTGCGTCAATCCCGAGTGTCCGGCGCAGCTTCTGAGAAATGTTATCCATTTCTGCTCGCGTGATGCCATGGATATCGAGGGGCTCGGCGATGCACTCGTCGAAAAGTTTATCTCGGAGGGTCTGATATCGAATGTAGCCGATATATATGACATAACGGCAGGCGAAATAACGGCTCTCGAGGGACATCAGGAGAAGTCGGCAAATAATCTTATTGAGGCCATAGAGCACTCGAAGCAAAATGACCTTTCGCGTCTGCTGTTCGCACTCGGAATACGCCATATCGGCCAGAAAGCGGCGAAGCTCCTGTCCGAGCATTTCGGCGATATAGATTCAATCGCCGCCGCTTCCGAGGATGAGATATCGGCAATAGACGGCTTCGGCGGCATAATGGCAAAGAGTGCGGTTGAATTTTTCTCCCTGAGCCAGACCTCGGATCTTATAGCGAGACTTAAAGCCGCCGGGGTCAATATGAAGTCGCTGAAAGAAAAGAGCGACGATCAGCGCTTCAAAGGCCTGACCTTTGTTCTAACGGGCACTCTGCCCACGCTCTCGAGAAAAGAGGCGACGGATATAATCGAAGGTCTCGGCGGCAAAGCCTCGTCCTCCGTCTCGAAAAAGACTTCATATGTCGTCGCAGGCGAGGAGGCGGGAAGCAAGCTTCAGAAAGCCAACGACCTCGGTATACCCGTAATAACACAGGACGACCTGATGAAAATGGCTCAGGAATAACAGACAAGCATCCGTACAGATTTACTGTGCGGATGCTCTATTTTTGATATTCTCGTCTGTATGCCGCCGGTGAGAGCCCCGAATAGCTCTTGAAAACCCTGTTGAAGTGGCTCAGGCTGTAGTAGCCGAGCTGCATGGAGATTTCGAGCGTAGTCATTTTGGTTCCGCTGAGCAGGAGACAGGCGTATTCGCATTTTGCGTCCCTGAGATATGCCGACACCGTCTTGCCCGCATATTTCTTGAAAGCCTCAATGACAACGGGCGGCGAAAAGTTGCTCATCTCATATACATCCGCTGCGCTGCACGTCATGTATTCCGGCGCGTGTATTTTTTCAATAATATCTTCAAACCATTCGGGACAGATTATCTTCTGCGTTAGCTTCGAGCTGTTTAATATAGAGATAAAATCCGCTGCGGTCGAGCATATTACGCTCGCCGCCTTTTCGTATCCGTCGCCTATGAGCTTGCTTATGAGACTTGCGCGCGAGTCGAAGTATGCCTGCTCCTCGGCAGAGAGCACAGCCGTCAGCGGCTTCTGCGTCTCAAGCTCCCGCGGGTCTATACCGATAGCCGAGCAGATTTCGTCAAATTTTTTCGGCGAGATGCAGATGTTCATATGCGCGCTCGAAAAATTTTCTATGCGGCTCAAGCGGTGAATGTCGCCCGGGCATATCATGCAAAGCGTGCCTTTGCCTATTTCCGAGGGCTTTTCGTTTACCTCGTGGCATAAACGACCGTCCGTGACGAGAAAAATCTCATAGTAGTTGTGTCCGTGCGCTGCCGTGCCCGACGAGCCCCAGCGGTGAAAGGACACGGAATATTTGCCGATTATCGGGTGCGTTTTGTAGTCGATAATATTCGTCATATCTGTGCGATTCACTCCTTCTCGCCGTACTTACTTAAAAATACCACAATTTATTGCCGATTTCAAGAGCTTATATTGACTCTTGAGACATAAAATTAAAAAAATCACTCATTACTGTTAAAAAATAGCAAGAAAAACAAAATATACTGTTTTATAATAATGATGAAATTATTTTTATGGAGTTTGCACAAAATGCCAAGCTCCGATATATTTTATTGAAGAGAAAAGGAGGATAACCGATGGAACCTTCAAACACCTTGAACCGAAAACGCACATCCCCCTTCCGCTACGGCTTCGGTATGTTCGGCACATCTATTCCGATAAATATGCTGAAGTCATATGCGGCCGCATATTATGTACTGAAGCTCGGTCTTATCACGACCGACCAGATGGCGAAGATACTGTTTATCTACACCTTTGTCGATGCCGTTGACAATCCTATCTACGGCTTCTTTTCGGACAGAACCAATACGCGGTGGGGCAAGCGCAGACCTTGGCTTGTTATTGGCACTCCGCTGATGGCTTTGGCGTTCGTGCTGTTCTTTAATATGCCGGCAAGAGTGCAGTCCGACTCGGGAAAGGCGTATTTGTATATTTTACTTATGTACATACTTGCAGGTACTCTCGACTCGCTCATGTACGCAAACTACAGCGCACTGTTCCCGACTCTTTTCAAAACCGATGAGCTCAGGGCAAAGACAAGCGCCATAAGACAGATTTGCCAGCTCGTCGCAATGGTCATTTCTATTGTTCTCACTCCCGTTGTCACCTCGAAGATAGGCTACGGCGTCACGGCTGTTATATACGGCGCGATAGCTCTGGTGGTTATACTGTATACTGCCTTCGGATGCTATGAAAACATCGAGGAAGAGAGAGCGGAGTCGGAAAACAGCGAAAAGCCCGATCTCTTTAAGGCGATATTCGCTCTTATCACCAACGGCAAGTTCTGGATATACGGCTTGGCTTTTGCGCTTTATTCCGCAGCATTTTCGCTTATTGCTCAGGCTGTACCGTTCTATGTGGAATATACCCTGAAGCTCGGCAGCTCCATGACTACCGTCATGCTCGCCGTGGTGTTCGGCTTCGCCCTTATCGGCATAATCATATGGTCTAACGTCGTAAAAAACATCGGCATAATGAATGTTTTCCGTCTCGGATTTATTATCATGACCGTGGGCTTCATTCCGCTGTTCTTTGCGAAAAAGATGTTCTTTGCCGCCGCTGTAATGAGCGTTATGGGTATAGGAGTTGCGGGTATACTTGTTACCCTCGACTGTATCAGCGCCAAAATAATCGATGACGACTATGAGCGCCACGGAGTAAAGCGCGAGGGAATGCTGACAAGTCTTATCGGCGTCATGGGTCGCCTGAGCGGAATTTATGTTTCGCTCGGCTACAAAGTTATCGGCTCGGCGTTCGGCTTTGAGAGCGGTTTGAATCCCGGAACAAATCCGGATATGGCATCGCGGTTCCTGCTCTGCGTGTTTCCGTTTATCGCGCTGGCAGTGTCCACCGTCTTTACGCTGTTCCTGCATTTCAAAGACGAGGATAAAGATTGGTTCGTTTTAAAAAATAAGAAAGAGAAAAAGGCAAATGGCTAAGTATCTTATAATCAACGCCGATGATTTCGGCTACAATCCACAGCAGACAAAGGCGATAGACGAGCTGATGCGCGGCGGGCTGATAACCTCGACCTCGCTTATGACCGTCGCACCCGACGCTGCAAACGCCGCCGAGCTTGCGAGGCTCGGCGGTTATCCCGTCGGCGTGCATCTGACGATAAATTCAGATGACAGCAAAAATCGCTGGCAGAGCAACAGCGGCGCCCCGTCGCTGTGCGAAAAGGGGATGGGACTCTATGAGAGCCAGGTGGGGCTCGCTCTTCACGCCCGCCGCCGCGATGTCCGCACGGAGCTTGAGGCTCAGTATAACTTCATCAGGGCAAGGGGCGTTGAGGTCGATCACGCAGACAACCACTGCGCCACGCTCTACGGAATAAACGGCAGACGTTTTTATATTGACGCCTATAATTTCTGCGCCGAGCATTCTCTGCCCTACAGGTTCCCGAAAACACCCGGCTTTTTGTCGAGGCAGATTGACAGGGAAGCCCCGGGAATAGTAAAATGCCTTCAAAAAATTATTGTCGGAGCGGGCGAGCGGCGCGGAGTTGCACAGCTTGATGACCTTGTGTCAAATCCCTGGTCAATGGATCGTATAAAAGATTACGACACCCTGAGAAAATATTATCTTGACGCTGTCGAAAACTGTATCGACGGAGTGACCGAGATTTTTATGCACCCGGCGTATCCGATAGACGACAAGCCCGGCGAATGGACAAAGCGCGTCTATGAATTTAAGCTCCTCCAAAGCGGCGATCTCCTTGAGGCCGCGCATAAGAACAACATAGAATTAGTCTCGTGGTCGGTGTTCGGGGACCTCGGGAAAATATAAAAGAAACGAAGGATGAAAATGATGAAAAAACTTCTGAGTGTTCTCCTCGCCTTTGCGCTGCTGCTGAGCTTTGTAACTCCGGCGTTCGCGTATAAGGGTGCGGAGACGGCAAACATGCCCGCACAGGCGGAGGAAGCGCACGACCCCGCAGCCTGCAATATTACCCCCGTGGTTCTGGTCAGGGGAATGGATATGATGGGGCTCTATATCGACAAGGATACGGAGAATGAGCGCAACGCCCTCAATTTCAGCATTAAAGATTTGCTCTTTATGCTCTGCAAGGGCATTTACGGGGCGGTCAAAGAGAAAAACTTCGACCCCTTTGCCCAAGCCGTTATAGACTATGCGGCCAAATTGCTTGACGGCTATGCAATGAAGGAAAACGGCACGTCAAAGTACAATGTCAGCGTCGATCAGTATCCCGAGAGCGCGGAGAATCATCCGGAAATTTGGGAGGATTACGACTCCGAGGGCGAGCGCGGAATGGCCCGCGCCTGCGCCGAGAATCTTCCCGCCGACCATACTTTTTTCTTTACATATGACTGGCGCAGCGATCCCTATGCCGTGGCGGACGAAATAGCCGCGACTGTTGACAGGGCGATAGCAAAGTCGGGTCATAAAAAAGTCACGATAGTCTGCGCGAGCATGGGCGGCATAATGACCGTCGCCTATCTCTCGAAGTACGGCTACAGCAAGGTTGACCGCTGCCTGTTTATGTCGTCGACCATGTGCGGAGCGCAGGTGGCTTCGGACGTTCTTACCGGAAAGATAGCGATAAAAGCGGATGAGATGTATAACTACTTCTCGGGTCTGCTTGCCGATGTTACCGGCTCGAACGAGATTGTGTCCGCGATGATGAAGACGCTGAACTTCGTCGGCGTGTTCAAGCTGCTCCAAAAAGTTACGGATTGCATTATCGACAACTACAAGGACGATGTCTATGAGCGCGTGCTCATTCCCGATTTTGCCTATATGCCCGTTCTGTGGGGACTTCTCCAGCCGGAGGATTACGATGAAGCGGTGGATTTTGTTTTCGGCGATAACGCCTCCGCACATGCGGACTTCCTCGCTTGCGGCGAGCGGCTTCAGAAGATGATGGCGAACCGCACCGCGCTGATTGAAAATATGATTCGCGACGGCGTCAAGGTTGCTGTGGTTGCCCATTATGACAGACCGCTTGCGCCTCTCTATGAGAACGCGAATTTCAACGGTGACGGCGTGCTTGAGACATATCAGATGTCCGGCTATGCGACTGTTGCAAAGTACGGCCAAACCCTCGGCGACGACTATGTTCCCGCTAAGGCCGAGTATCTCTCTCCCGACAGATGCGTCGACCTCTCGACCGCACTCTTCCCGGAGCACACCTATATAATCAAGGGTGCGCCCCACGTCGCCGCAGCTTACGGCACGGAATACAGCCGGTTCTTCCTCTGGCTTCTCACCTATGACGGCGACTTCCGCGCCGGAAAGTATGAGGCCTATCCGCAGTTCATGCTCTCGGGCTTCGATCAGCATCTCAGCAAATGGGAAAGCTGACCCCGTAGAATGAACAGCCCCCGATTCTAACCGAAAAATCCTGCCCGAAAGAAGTATCTCGGGTAGGATTTTTTTGTTTCTTCGATGTATCCGTAAGGTGTGAACACTGCAAATAAATATGTTTCGCAGATTTTACTTTTTAGCTTTAATGCGGTAGATTTATCTCTTCAAGTGTGATAAAATATTCCTATACTGTTTTTGAGGATTGACGGCTTAAATGGATGACAGACTATTCACAAACAAAGATTTGCGGGCGATGATAATTCCGCTTTTTGTCGAGCAGTTTTTGCTGCTGCTCGTCGGCATAGCGGATACGTTTGTCGTCAGCTTTGTCGGCGACTCCGCGGTTTCGGGCGTGTCGCTCGTCAATTCCTTTAACACCGTTATAATTTTCCTCTTTTCCGCCCTTGCGTCCGGCGGCGCAGTCATAATCAGCCAGTATATCGGCAACAGAGATAATGTGCAGGCGGGCAAGGCGGCAAGCCAGCTGTTGATGTTTTCTGCCGTCAGCTCCGTCTGTGTGTCCGCGCTCATACTGATTTTTACCCGCCCTCTCCTCAATCTGCTTTTCGGCAGGGTGGAGGACGATGTTATGGCGGCGTGCGTCGAGTATATGTGCATAACCGCGTGCTCTTTCCCGGCGCTCGCGGTCTATAATGCGGGCGCGGCCATGTGCCGCAGCGTCGGCAGAGCGGATGTGTCGATGTACATATCCGCCTTTGCAAATGCCGTCAATATAATCGGAAATATAATAGGCGTGTTTGCGCTCAAGGCGGGCGTCGCGGGTGTCGCTTATCCGTCGCTGGCAGCGCGGATTATTTCCGCCGTCGCCATTACCCTTTATTGCTTCATGCACAAGAAAACGCCTGTCAGATATACTTTATCGGGCATATTCGCATGGCACGGCTCACTGCTCAAAAAGGTGCTCGGTATAGCCGTTCCCAACGGCGTTGAAAACGGTGTGCATCAGCTCGTTAAGGTCGCTTTGAGCAGCATGGTCGCGCAGTTCGGAACATATCAGATAGCCGCAACGGGCGTGTCGCAGAGCATATGGTCGCTCGCGGCGCTTATGGGCATGGCTATGGCGCCCGTCTATACTACCGTTATAGGCCGGTGCATGGGGGCGGGAGATACAGATGCTGCCAATCACTATTTCAAAAAGCTCAACAAGCTGACCTTTATCCTGTCTTTGGCGTGGAACGCGGCAGTGTTTGCGATGACGCCGCTGTTTTTGAAGTTCTTTGCGATATCCGATGAGGCGAAGCATCTTGCGCTCATTATGGTGCTCATAAATAACGCCATAAACGCATTCGCATACACCTTTGCCGGACCTCTCGGCAACGGACTCAGGGCGGCGGGCGATGTTAAATTCACCATGACAGTCTCCGTTGTGCTGACTATTGCCGCGCGGCTGTTCTTCTCCGCGCTGTTCGGGCTGTGGCTCAACATGGGCGCTGTCGGTGTGGCGATAGGCACGAGTATGGATTTGCTCTTCCGCGGGGCGATATTCTTCGTGCGCTATAAAAAGCAGAAATGGACAGAGTTTAAGCTTATATAAAAAAGAAGGCATCCGCGTGAATACACACGCAGATGCCTTTTTTAACTTTCGGTTTATCAGTCTTCGACAGTGACTGTTCCGTCCTCGTCAACGGTGATAGTCATGCCGTCCTTGACATAGTTTAAAAATTCCTCGCCGAGGCAGTCGACCGTGGGCATCGGGCTGTCCGTCCAAACTGCGGAGAGAATAGCTCCGGCAGCCGCGAGCGAGTCTATATGCTCCGAGAAGAGCAGGCAGGCGGGAGTTCTGCCCATGACCTTTGCGCAGTAGAGAACCATTCCGCCGGTCGTCGAGCCGATAGTCTGGGGCAGGCAGAGAGCCGTGCCGACCATAGGTTTGCCGAAGAGATCAGGATTGTTCTGATCGCCGCACTTAGCGGTCTTGTCGCCGAACTGGAGGCTCTTCTGGAAGGAAGCAAGGGTGTTAAAGCCGTTGTGTGAAACGAGAGCTTTTGCCGTGCATTTGCCTGCGGCAACGGGGCGTCCTTTGAACTGTTTCATGTTACTTTGCCTCCTTTGTGATAATATCGAGAATCTCGGCGCTTGTGTAATAGCGCGAGGTCGTATATGTCCTGAGCTTGTTGGAGTTTGTGATGACGGGCATCTTGCCTGCAAGCGGGTTGTTCATATACATCAGCGGGCATATGTAGCTGAGAACTACGCCGGTAGCCTTGAGCTTCGCGGCGTTGGGTGTTGCGTTGAACTTCTCAACAACAGCCGGAGCGGCGGTGAATACAGTCGGTATCGAGACCTTGCTTCTGCCGTTCTTCTTGAGCGCCTCGGAGACGTTCTCCGTCCACTCGACGAGCTGATTGTAGGAGAGATGAGGGCAGCCGACAAAGCAGAGCTTCGGAGTTGCGTTCTTATCCTTCCACATGACGGGATAGTTGTTCTTAACTCTGTCAAGCTCGGCGTCGTCAATGACATAGACCTTTGCGCCCTCGGCGATAAGGCTCTCGCCCTGCTCGACCGCTTCGGGAGTGAGACCGTCGATGTGATAGAGACCGACAGCGCCGTTGGAGGCGGTAGCCGCACCGAAATCCTTGAGGTACGCCTTTGCATCGCCGTCAAGCTCCGTGCCTATCCACTTGTCAAGACCCTTGACATAGGGGACATCCTCCATGACCTTCATGCCGATAGCCGAGCCGAGAATCTGAGCCTCGGGCATCTTCGTTGTCTTAACTTCGACTATCCATGTGGCCTTTCTGCCCTCGTCGGTGACAAGTCCGAAATAGGGGACGCGGCCGATGATGGAGCCGAAAAGCTCGATTATGCCGGAGTTTCTGTTGCAGCGCGCGCCGAGAACGGAGTTTGCGTAGACAACGGCGGAGGATTCTGCCCATGAGAGCACATCGCCCTTGTTGGGGATGTTGCCGACCTCATCCATGTAGCAGGTGCAGGTGTAGGACTTGCTGTCGACAAGACCGAGCTTTGCAAGCTGCGCGTCGTAGCTGTCCTGCATATTGTACATGAACTTTTTGAAAACGATGTTCTTCAGGAAGCTTGAGGGCACATTGGGGTCGAGGGGCTTTGGATCAACGGAGAACTTCTGGCTCGAAACGGCGCCGCCCGCGATAAGCTGATCCATAAGATCATAGACGGGCTGCATAACTCCGAGACCGAAGCTTGTGACAAGGTGTCCCATCTTGCTTGTGACAGGCACCATTTTTGTGGCGCCGAAAGCGTCACCGTACATGACAAGGGTCTTCATGACCTTCGCCATGGTTTCGCCTTTCCCGCCGTTGAGGATGTCCTCCTCTTCGGGAGTAAGGTGCATTTTGTAATTCATGTATATCCACCTTTCAATAAAAATTTCACAGTAAGCAATCTGACAAATAAATAGTATCACAAATCGCAAATAAAATGATTTGCAATTTAGAAAAATAAACAATTAATAAATAAAAAAATATCGAAAATTTGTGTCAGATCCGACCGTGCACGCGTCAAACGGATATTTCTTGCAAAATCCTATGCTTTGTGATATTATTTTAGCCCGCAGCAATCGAAGGAGGGGAAATATATGATAGGACTAAAACGCGGAGACGTAAGCCTTTATGACCATGAAAATGAGTGGGATACGGAGGGCGAGCGCACGGTAAACGAGCTTTTCAAAATTCTCGGCGGCGACGCCCGCGACATTCAGCATATCGGCAGCACATCTGTAAAGAGCATAAAGGCGAAGCCGATAATCGATATCGCAGTTGCCGCAGACAGCTTCGAACGTATTTTATCGCACGAAAACGAGCTGCTGCAATCGGGCTATCATTATCGCCCCGATAAGACTACGGACGGCGAGCAGCTGCTCTTCGCCAAAGGAAGCTACTATGAGGGCGGCGATATGCAGACGCACTTTATTCATGTTGTGAAATACAACAGTATGCAGTGGCGAAACTACATAAATTTCCGCGACTTTCTGAATGCTTTCCCGGAGAAAGCAAAGCAGTATGAGAGCGTGAAAACGGGTCTTGTCGAAAAGCTCGGGAGCGTCGGGAGCAGGAACGGTTATGTCGAGGGAAAGGCGGAGTTCATAAGCCGCATTCTCCGCAAGGCGACGGCGTGGTCGTTTCTCGGAAAGACCGTTACAATGGAGACCGACCGCCCGATTGGGTATGTGCACAGAAAATCCGGCTATGAGCTCGTCTATCCGCTCAATTACGGTTACATTCCGGGTGTTCTCGGCGGCGACGGCGAGGAACTTGATGTTTATCTCATCGGCGTCAACGAGCCTGTGGAGCGCTTTACGGGCAGAATAATCGGCATCGCTCACCGCGAAAATGATATTGAAGATAAGCTGATAATGGCTCCGCCGGACAAGAAATTCACCCGCGACGAGGTCGAACGGGCGGTGCATTTTCAGGAGCAGTATTATAACACGCAAATAGAACTGATTGAGTAATAAAAAACCGCAATGACCAAAAAATCATTGCGGTTCGCTTTATAATATTTCGCTGTTTTCGAGCAGGTATGCCGCACCTATAGCACCTGCGTCGTTGCCGAGCACGGCGGGGCGGATAAGCCTTGCGTCGGATTCGGGCAGAGCGTTCAGAAAATCCTCGAGCCAGTATTGCTTGAGCTCGATGAGTCCGCCGCCTATAACAATGCAGTCGGGATCAAAGATACATTTTACCGTGTCCGCGACCGTGCAGAAGTCGGAGATGAAAAGCTTTACGGCCTCGCGGCAATTTTCGTCACCGTCTGCAGCCTTTTTGAAAACCTCGTTGCAGTTGAAGCATTGGCAGTCAAGCTCGCTCGCCGTTCGCATAAGTCCGGTTGCCGAGACATACTGCTCGGCGCAGCCGATTTTACCGCAGGTGCATTCGCGCCCGCTGATGTGCAGCGGGATATGTCCTATCCGCGCCGCGTGGAAGTTTGAGCCCGTGAGCAGCTTTCCGTTTATCGACGCCGCGCCGCCGAGCCCCGTGCCGAGGGTCAGCATAACGGCGTTTTTGCAGTCCTTTGCCGCGCCGAAATATGACTCGCCGATAAATGCCGCCACCGCGTCGTTTACAACGAAAGAGCGGCGGTTAAAAGCGCTTTCAACATCTTTTTTTATCTCAAATCCCGTGAATCCGGGCAGATTGTCGGTCGCGTAGAGCACTTTGCCCTCATAGGGGTCTATATCTCCCGCGGAGCCGATGCCTATGCCCGCATCGGTGCCGATAAGCGGGAGCAGGGATTTTATAACTTCGAATATACAATCCTTTATGCTGTCGCGCCCGCGTGAGGTGTCCGTCGAGCGCTTGGCTCTCGCCGTAACCGCGCCGTTTTCTATTACGGCGCCCTTAATAGATGTTCCGCCGATGTCGATGCCTATGTGTTTCATATTATTCACCGAAAGCCTTCATAAAGTGTTTGGTAATGTCCATGGGGCGGGTTATCGCACTGCCGATAACAACGGTGTAAACGCCCGTGTCAAGCACGGCCTTGAGCTGACCGACTTCCCATATTCCGCCCTCGGCGATAATGTGCGCGCGCAGGGTGGAGGTCATCTTTCTGAGCAGCTCGCAGTCGGGAATGGCAATACCCTTGGTGTATTCCGTGTAGCCGCGCAGTGTAGTGCCGATATAGTCGAAGCCCAGCTCATCGGCACGCTTTGCCTCCTCGTAGTTCGAGCAGTCCGCCATTATCTCGACCTGCGGCGCATTCTCTCTTATGTATTTTATGAGATCCTCGAGCTTTTCGCCGTTCGGTCGCGTGCGGTTTGTCGCGTCGAGCGCAATAACGCTGCACTTTGTGGTCAGCAGGGCTTTGACCTCTTTAAGCGTCGGTGTTATATAAATCTCGGAGTCCGGGTATACCGCCTTTATTATGCCTATTACGGGCACGTCGACCTGTGCGGTTATCTCGTTTATGTCGTCGACATAGTTGGCTCTTATGCCCGACGCGCCGCCGAGTACGGCAGCCCGGGCGAAATGTCCCATCATGTGCAGCCCGTAGAGCGGCTCGCCCTTGACCGCCTGACATGAGACAATAAGACCGTGTTCTTTTAAGTTTGCCATAGTTATCACTCTCCGCTGATATTTTCGCCTTTTGAGAAGAAAAAGTCAAGGGGGATAGGGGATTTTTTTAACTTAATCAAAAAAAACGGCTTTGCTCCGAAAAGAGAAAGCCGTTTTTCATTATATTTTCCTGCCCTCCGAATCTTTAAAAGAACCGCAAATTATCATCAGAAAATCTATTATATCTCCGATTCCAAAAAATCCGAGAGTGAACAGCCAAAGCAAACCGGTGCCTATTTTTCCGACATAAAACCTGTGAATACCCAATGTGCCAAAGAAGAAGCAGAGAACGGCGGCGATGCCGCGGCTTTTATCGGAACGCTGTTCGGACGGCTGTGTAATTTGAACTACCTGTTGATTTTGATTTGCCGGATCGGCTGAGTTAGAAGTCGAAGCTGTCACGACATATTGTGGAGCGGTGTTATATTGCGCAGAAACGATTTTTGCATCCTTTGGAACATTTAATTTTTGCTTGAAGTAAGATGTCCAAACAAGCATACTGGTTGCCCAAAAAGAAATATAATATGTTATTGAATTAATAAGTGTGTGTTTTACAATGGAATTTGTTTCTCTTATGCTCTCGTAAAAATCGGGAGCGTTAAGATATATTAAAAAATAAAAAACTTCCACAATCCCTAACAATAAATATGAGACTATGGTGCTAAGCCGCATTGAAGCGACGACATAGGAAAATCCCAGATATGAAGCTTTGCACTTTTTTGAAATTAAATTGTATATGAAGATAGAAATAAATATTCCCGCAAGTTTAGGAATAGAATAAATAATAATTTCTTTTATGCTGTTATAAAAGAAATATTCCTCATAAATGGTGCTCGAGTCCCTTTTTGTATTAAGTGAAGTAATTAAGTCGGAAAAAAGCTCGGGAAAGAACAATGAGCATATGAAAGCAATAAAGGTGAGAGTAGTTATCAATAGGGCGCAAACAGAAGCATTCTTTGCTGTTGCGTGATTTTTGTCCATGTTCTCAACTTCCGAATCTTTCTGCAAATTCTTTTCATTGTGCTTAAAATACAATCTCCAAAAAATTATATTTAAAACTATGCATGCGATACAAGAAGGTATGTAAAAGAACGGAGCAACATACAAGCGATTTACCGGACGAGGAATTTCGGTGCCGGAGTATCCGCAAGCAAGCAGGATTCCAAGCACTGCGGTAACAATAATCTCTGAAAGAAGAGAGCCGATATATGATATTCCGCTTCCGTATAAGCAGCAAAGGGGATCAATTTTGCATCGGCTGAATTTCGGTTCAGAACACATTGAATTGTAAATCAGAATGGAAATGACGAACGGCACAAAAGAAATTATCGATGTAAAGGCATCAAAGAATGAGGTATACAAATAATTCAAAATTTCTTCTTCCGACGACAAAAATCCCCATGGCACAATATCTGATTGATAGAAAATGTTATGTATCACTGATGTTAGTATTCCTGAAAAAACAAAACTTAATGACGTTATGACATACAGCATTGTTTGTTTTTCTTTTTCCGCTTTTGTGTACATTTCAACAACCCCTGTTTTTATATTATTCTTAAAATCTAAGAACTACATTAAATATAGTTCTTAGATTTTAAGAAGTCAAGGGCTTTTGTGGACTTTTGTTATATAATTTTTTTGGTGATTAGGATGCATAGAGAAAATCAGCCAAATGAAGTGGATATTGGGTCTTTTCTTAAAGCTACCAGAGAAGACCTTGATATGTCACAGATTAAAGTCATGGAACTGACCGGCATAAATAACAAAACGCTGTCTGGGTATGAAAACGGCGTGTCGCAGCCCGATATTCAGACTTTTGTCGTTCTCGCAAAATTGTATGGATTTTCAATTGATAAACTTTTTGGTTTGAATAATTTTGTATAATTAAGAAATATATAATCACACCGTAAGTTAAAACCTGTGGTGTGATTTTTTTTATAAAAAACGAACCCTCCCTCGGGAGGGTTCGCGTCGGTTGATTACCACTTGTTCTCGACATATTCGCAGAATGCGTACATATCCTTGACCTCGAGCTTTGTGCCGTCGTCAAGTATGGCTGTGCCGTTCCACATACCGTGAACCTGATGCGAGTGCATACGAAGGAGATTGAGTGCGTTCGTATCGGCATGGTGGTCGTAGAACGGAGTCATCACGAAATCGAATCTGCCGTCCTCGGAGACGAGATGCCACGGCTCCATATATTTGTCTGGCTTCGGGAAGGTCTCTACATCTACGGCGCCGAATTTGTGAGCCTTGCCGTCATAGAATATGCAGGTCTCGGTTGCGTTGCTCTCGTCGCCTATGCCCCATGTTATCTCAAAGCCGAAAATGTGCTTTTTGCCGTTTTCGTCGGTCAGATATGTAGAACCGTTGCCCCAATACCAGACGAGCTTGTAGGGGGTGTTGACGCGGCCCCAATCGAGGCAGCAGAACGTGTCGTCCTTAGAGAATTTATAGACCTTGTCGCCCCACTTATAGGTGCCGCTGCAGGGCATGCAATTCTGCTTTATGGTCATGAAATAGCTTTTCGGGTGATCCTTGAAGGGGAGGACGGTCGTGATATTCTCGAGTCCGTCCGGGATATCCATCTCAAAATGACACTCGACATTGCCGGACTTGAAATATATGGTGCGCTTATGCTCCTCGGTCAGAACATCAAAGGTGGCCTTGCCTATGCCCTTTATCTCCAATTTGACGTGGTTCGGAACGTCGCCCTTGGGCGGGAGAACATATTTGTCCTTTCCGCCGAGGAAGAGTGCCGTGGGGGCGGTGATGGTGCCCGCCGCAAGCTTCTTGTTCTTCTTCGGGTTTCTCAAATCGACCAGCGCCGCCGAAGCGTAGCCGCCGATAGAGATATTGGCAAAGCTTATCTGAATCATATATCTTCCGTCGGATATCTGATAGAAGTCCCATTCCTTGCGGCGCATGGTGGGCGTCGATTTCGTGCGGTCATAGTCAAAAACCATGTGCCGCGCCCAGCCGGGCGAAAGCAGTGTTCCGTCGTCGGCAAGAAGCTTTGTCGGCTCCGTGTACTCCTTCTGTACGCTCTTGAACTCTCCCTTGAGCCAGCTAGGATAAGTCCTGGGTATCTCGCTCATTTAAAAATCCTCCTAATTTAGTTGCAGCAGCCCTCAGCCGTGCTTATATTTTTAGTTTATTATAGCATATATACTAAAAATATACAATGATTTTTTAGTTTATTATTGAAAAACACAGCAAAAAGGCTCCCCAAACGGAGAGCCTTCGGTTGTAATTTTAACTTAACCCATCTTTTCGAGAGCCGCCATATATTTCGGGTTCGTCGGGATGAACATATAGTTGAGGAAGAGCACCTCATCTATAGCGTTTGTCTTGACGAAGCTCGCAAGATTGACGTTCATCTGTCTCGGGTCTACGACATAGATGGTCTTGTAGTTGTTGCAAAGCCACGGCACAAATGCATTTGCGTAGCTCTCTTTTATAACTACGATGCTGCGGTCGCCCGGCGCGTCGGTGGTTATCTTTGTTACTCCGTGATCGCCGCCGAGGAAGGCAAGATACTTGTTCGAGGATTTAATTTCCGTGTTTATGACCTTGACCTTGTAGTTGCTGCCGAGTGTCGGGTCAGTGTCGGAAGCAATGGCCTCGGTGTGGGTCTTTGGAATGAAATATTCGACATAGTCGGGATGCTTTTCAACCGCCGAGCTCTGCGTCGCCCTGTAAAGCGTGCCGAGGAAGGGGGAGAGTTTGCCGGTCTCGAGGGTGTTGATGTCAACGGGAGTGAATCCCGCGGTCTTTGCGAACGCCCTGTATGCATAATATGCGCCGCGAGCCGTCCAGTGGTGATCGCTCCTGAAATATAGATATTCGTTCGTGTGGGCGGCTATCTCCGGATAGGCATCGACGGGAGTTATGCCCTTGAGCTCGCCGTAGATATAGTTGATGCCCTGATACTGCGAATGTGATTTGCCGGAGTTGTACTTCTTGGGAGCGTAGAACTCTATCGAAGTCGGAGCCATGAGGCTGTATACCTTGACATCGGGCATCTGAGACTTGAGCTTATTGAGCGTCTCGGCATAGACATCCATCTTCTTGTAGACATTTGTATACTGCTCCATGAGGCGGTTGTCGAGGAGGACTATATAATTGTTCGTGTAGACGGTCTCTTTGTCGCCCTCGTTAACTTTAAAAGCGTTTTCCGGTTGGGTGGTTTCGGTGTTTGCCTCGGTCTGAGAGGGGGCGGCGGTGGTCTGCTCGGAGGTGGCGGTGTTGCTCTCCGCCTCATGTGAGAGAGCCTCGCCGTCGCCTACTCCGCCTTTGTTCTGCAAAATGGTGGCGCCGTCGCCGATTTTAAGGAACGAGTAGAAAGCTTTTATCTTGTTGCTTATTTTGACAAGCCCGTTTCTTCCGGGGAACTGGTCGTTGTAGTATTCCTCAAACTTTGAGGCAAAGTCGCCCGAAAAATATGAGCTGATTGATATAGCGGGCTTTTGCGCGAGATTTCTGTTTTCCATTGCCGAAGACTTTTCGTCCTTGTCGAAGAAGCTGTAGAAGCCAACAGAAGCAAAGACTGCCAGAACAACGCTGAAAGAGACGACGGTAAGGATTTTTTGAAGCTTTTTCATTTTATCTTAACGCCTCCTCAGAATCTGAAATACAGGAACGGATTATATGTCGAGCCTGCAAGCGATGCTACGCAGAGTATGAGCATAGCTACATTGAAAACGGTGCCGAATATCGGCGCTGTTACCGGGGCGCGCTGCTTGAGCTTTGCTACGCCCGCCTTGACGAGTTTTGCTACAGGCGCACAGGCGATAGCGGCGATTATGATGAACGGAATGTTGTTGATTATCATTGCGTTCATAACAGGATCGGTGAGCGAGTTGCCCGAAACGCCGAACGCTACGGAGAACGCCGACTTCATCGCCGAGAAATCCTCGAAGTAGAAGATCATCCAGCCGATGAGCACAACGAACATCGAATACATCCAACGAATGACTTTCGGTATCTTGTCAAAGAACTTTTTGAGCACGAACTTTTCAAGGCAGAGGAACACGAAATAGTAGAGTCCCCATATCACGAAGTTCCAGCTCGCACCGTGCCAGAGTCCCGTAAGACCCCAGACGATGAAGAGGTTGAGTATCTGACGCGGCAGGCTGACTCTGTTTCCTCCGAGCGGGATATAGACATAATCCCTGAAAAAGGAGCTGAGCGTTATGTGCCATCTGCGCCAAAAGTCGGTTATCGAAGTTGCTATATAAGGATGCTTGAAGTTTTCGGGATAATCGAAGCCGAACATACGCCCGAGTCCGATAGCCATATCGGAATATCCCGAGAAGTCGAAGTATATCTGGAATGCATAGAACAGAACGCCTATCCATACGCTGAGCACCGCCGCGTTGTCGACATCCTTGAGCAGCGATTCCGCAAGGGAGCCCGCGTAGTTCGCTATGAGCACCTTCTTGCCGAGGCCGGCCATGAATCTCGTCATGCCGTTTGCAAAGCCGTCTATTGTGATTGTCCTGTGGTCTATCTGCGTGTCGATATCCGAATATCTGACAATCGGTCCCGCTATGAGCTGCGGGAAGAGCGAGACGAACATCAGGAAGTTGATAAACGACTTCTGCGCCTTGACTTCGCCCTTGTAGACGTCGAGAGAGTAGGACATCGTCTGGAATGTGTAGAACGAAATGCCTATCGGCAGAGAGAAGGTCGGAACATGGAGCGAGAGGCGGAATATGCCGTTGAGCGTTGAAACAAAGAATCCGCTGTATTTAAAAGCCGCGAGCAATCCGAGATTGATAATGACAGAAAGCGCTACAAACAGCTTTGTTATCTTTTTGCCTCGGTATTTTTCGATTCCGAGCGACACCGAATAGTCGAGCACGGAGCTGAATATCAGCAGGCACACCCAAACGGGCTCACCCCACGAATAAAATATAAGCGATGCAATGACAAGAATAATATTTTTTGCCTTGTCGTTCTTCATAATAAAATAGAAGAACAGAGTCACGGGAAAGAAAATAAAAAGAAACACGAGACTCGAAAAGACCACTTGACTTCCCCCTTTTTGTGCATATAGTATGTGCATACGGTAACTTATAATATACCTAATTATTATACACATTTTAAGCGGTTTTGCAATTACAAAAGAGTTACAAATAAAGAGCGTCGAGTCTGAGCCGGACAGAAAAAAGAGACACAGCGAAAACTGTGTCTCTTTGGCGCCGACTGTGCGGCAATTTTTTAGAGAATATTGATTATTTGCGGGATAAGCTCCTTGAGGATTTTAATTATAATCTTCGCAATAACCGGAGCGATGACGCTTGTTATCTTTATTATATATCTGGCAACCTCAATTGCTATCTGTATTACGACATACCACTTGCCGAGATAGCGCTGAAGCATATCGGTGTCCATGCCCTTGTAGTTGGGGTCGACGGGGGAGTAGGATGTGTCGGTTTTGACTATCTTGCACTCGTCTATCAGCTTTTCGCTGTCGACGCCGTAGGTCTTGAGAGTGAAAGAGTTCTTCGTAAACTCGACGGTCGAATAGCTCGGCTCTTCGGAGACATATTTAAAATCAAGCCACTCGTAATCGTAATCCTCGATACGGTTCTTGCCGGAAGCGGAGCTCGCGGTAAAGTATACGGTGCCGACGGGATCGACAACTGCGCCGTCCGCATTGTATTTCTGATCCTTGACGGGCTTTGTGTCCTTCATGAAGAAGGAGCGGCCGTAAAGATGCTCGTGACCGGTCAGGCAGACGTCTATCTCAAATCTGTCGATAAGCGCACTGTATATAGCCGCAAGCAGCTTGTTGTCGTCATCTGCGGCGTGGTGTCCCGTTCCGTAGATATCGTGATGCATAACGGCTACGCGCCATGTGGCATCGGGATTCTTGGCGATAGCGTCAAGGGTGAACTGATACTGGTCGTAAACATTGAAAATCTGGGTGTTATAGACGATGAAAAGCACATCGCCGTAACGGAACCAGTAGTTCTCGTCAACGTTTGCGGGTGTCGTGCCGCGGTATTCGTTGGGGTTGTTGACATAGAGAGGATATGTCTTGCCTTTGCGGTCGTGGTTGCCGACGGTTGTCGCAAGGGGATAAGATCTGAGCGCCGCGGGGGAGAGCGTACCCGCCCACTCGTTTGCTCTGTCTCCGTGCTGGGTTTGGTCGCCCGCGGAGAGTATAAAGCTGATGTCGCTGTTCTTGTCGAGTGCGGTGCCGAGAGTTTTCTGCCACACATAGGCTTCCTCGCGTCCGTCTTCAACGTCGCTGCTGACCTGGATATCGCTGATATAGAGGAGTTTGAACTTCTCGGTGGAGAGAGTTCTGTACATAACGGGACTGCTGAACTTTCCGTTGCTACCGTAGACATAGTAATAAACGGTGTTCGGCTCAAGTCCGGTTGCCGTCACTTTGTAGATGCTTTGACCGGTATAGCTGTCGGTCGAGGCCTTGCCTACGAACTCTTTAAACGAGGTCATGTCGGCACTCTTGCCGATTCGAACAACGCCGTTTTTTGCCGTATCATCCGAGTGCCAGCAGAAGTTGAGCTGCGTTGCGTCTGCACCCGGGGTGAGCGCGATAAGCGTGTTGTCGTTTCGTACAGTTTCCCAGTAGCTGTTCCATTCGGGCTGAGTGAGCACATTGCTTCCGTCTGCCGAGGTGCCGATAGCAAGGCACGAGGCGAGCATGAGCAGTGCGAGCAGAATGGACAGCGTCCGTTTTGCTGCTTTCATTGGAATTCTCCTTTTTATATTTTTTTTAGCGGGAGTATTATAGCACATTTTGCTCTATTTTGGTAGCTTTTTTTAATATATTATCTATTTTTTTATAAAAACTATGGTAATATTTATAAAGTGATGATATAATCTATCGCGGATTTTTAAGAATGAAGAGGAATACAGATGAAAGTTATTGTTTTGAACTCGGCGGCACAGGTTGGCGAGGAAGTTGGAAAAATTTTCTGCGATGAGGTCAATGCAAAGCATAATGCGGTTCTCGGACTTGCAACCGGAGCGTCCCCGATTCCTACATATGAATATATGATTGAGCAGTATCGCGGCGGTAAGGTGAGCTTTAAAGACGTTAAAACCTTTAATCTTGACGAATACTGCGATTTGCCGAAGGCGCACCCGAACAGCTTCTATTCTTTTATGGAAGAGAATCTTTTCTCAAAGGTCGATATAGCACCCGAAAACATAAATTTCCTTGACGGAAACACAGAACCCGTTGCGGAGAGTGCGCGGTATGCCCGGGCGATAAAGACTGCGGGCGGGATAGACATTCAGCTGCTCGGAATCGGCAGAAACGGGCACATCGGCTTCAACGAGCCTGCGGATGAGTTCACGGACGAGGCTTTTAAGGTCAGGCTTACCGACAGCACCATAGCCGCCAACTCAAAGTATTTCACCGATATCGCCATGCCTCATTACGCCATAACCATGGGTATCGGGTCTATAATGAGAGCGAGAAAAATCATTCTTATTGCAACAGGTGACAGCAAGGCCGAAGCGATAAAGGCAACTGTGGAGGGAGAAGTAACTCCGCATTGCCCGGCATCGATACTTCAAAAGCATGACGATGTGACCCTGTTTCTTGATGAGGCCGCCGCAAGCTTGCTGACAAAATAATAAGCCGTAATAAAAGAGACCTTCGATACACAAAAGTGCATCGGAGGTCTTGTTACTTATTTCTTGCCGGACTTTTTGAACATCAGAAGCGATATTGATACCATTGCCGCCACTATTATCGTTATTCCGACTGCGGTCACACCCTGCTTTACTCTCGCAGCATTTCGCGTGCTTCCGCCGTTCGGGAGAGTGTAGGTCTCGATTTCGCCGTCATAATTTATTACGCTGTCGCTGGCTAATTCCCTTGCCGAAGCAAACTGCTCGGAATTGGAAGTGCCCGCGTTTGTTGTTTTGGATTTTGATTTTGTTGTTTTAGCTTTAGATTTTGAGCTTGTTTTTGACCTTGAGCTTTTCTTCTTTTTCTTTGTTGTGCTTTCTTTTTCCGCCGATGATTTGTCGGAGCTTGATTTTCTGCCGGTTTTTGTGCTGCCTGCGCGGCTTTTGGGTTTCGTACTGTTAGACTTTGTACTTTGCTCGGTGATCGTCTCCGGAGGCGCTATATAGGTGTCTATCTCAAACATTTTTGACGGTATACCGTTGTCGTCGGTGACTCTGACGAAAATTTCGGGGTCGGCGCCGAACGAATATTTTCTGTCTATAAGCGCCTCGCAGGTCATTCCGTCTCCCTCAAACTTTGCGCGCGATTTAACGCTGAACAGCTGCTCGTCATATTCGGCTTTGCCTGTAATATCGATTTTTATCGGGTCGTTGCCGTCGATATATATTTCATAAACTATCGGGCTCTCATCGGTCAGCTCGACGTAAGAGATATCTCCGCTCATCGCGACATAAAGCGAACCGCTTTCGGTCTTTGTGTAATATGTGACGAGCGTGCAAATGCCGTTTCCGCCGTTTTTGTTTTCGCACTGCATCTGAACATTAGCGCTGTGTACCTCGTCGTGCGACACGATACCATCCACAGATATCGCAAGCGCCTGCATTGACAATACAAAAATAAACGTTATTGCGGCCGCTGCCGTGCAAAAACGCTTTACGAATCTCGTTATTATCTCCAAAACCTTATCACCGCTTATGCGTAAAATATATTATGGAGAAATTATCACAATTTTGTCGTAAAAGCAATAGAAAAAGCCGATTTTTGTAAAATTAGCACAAAAATGTTTGTGAATATTGCACAAGAGAAATAGCACCGAAGCCGTGCGCAAATAAAAAAAGCTGCGCCCGAGCTCAAAAGAGCCGGACACAGCCAAGTGCCTTGAGTGTTAAATTTTCATCTTTTTCATAGCGACCGAAAGCGCCTTGCAAAGCGCTGTTCCGAGAACGGCGCAGGTGGCTGCTTCGATAAGTCCGTTGATTCCGACAAACGCTGCGGCAAAGGCAAAAACATTTGTCGCGCCGAAGGTCTCCTTGAGCTGAAGGATTATCGGAGCGTCGCTGAACAAAAGAAGCAAAGCGGAAGTGAACAGCACCGTATTGAGTATGGGACCCGATATGCTCGCTACAAGATACTGCACAAAGCTTGTTTTGTCCTTCAAAGCAACAGCCTTGAAGATAAGCGCGGTCAGCCAGCCCATAAGAATTCTGGGCACAATGCAGACGATTGCGGTGCACAGGGGACTGACGCTGAAAAGCGCAACGCCGAACGTGCTCATTCCGAAGCACTGGATAAAGCTTGTTATTCCGAATACCGCGCCTAAAAATGCTCCGCCGGCCGGGCCGAGAAGAACGGCGCCGATAACTATCGGTACGGGGATGAACGTTATCTCGATGGCTCCGGACTTGAGATAACCGAGCGGCGTGAACGCCATGACGATTATCAGCGCGGTGAGCAGTGCCGTGAGTACGAGACGCACGAGTTTTTGCCGCGATGCGGCAGACGATGTTTTTGACATGATTTTTTCCTCCTTGCTGTTGCTCCTTTAAGGATGCAGCGCAAATTTTTGAGTCTATATCAAAAGCATTGCTTTTAATATGCGGTTTTATTATTTCCTGTTCTTTTCGTATATTATACGAAGTCCCTTGAGAATAAGCTCGGGGTCATAGATCATCTGATGATTGCAGCTTTTGATTATCTCGCCGGAAAGGCCGCCCGTTGCAACAAAAGATTTGACTTTTTTGCCGAGCTCCCGTTCCATTCTGTCGCAGAGTCCGTCGAGCATGGCGGCGGTGCCGAAAACGACGCCAGACTGCATACAGTCTATCGAATTTGTCCCTATGGCCTTTTTTGGTGTGGAAAGGCTTATTGCCGGGAGCTGAGAAGTTCTTGCGGAGAGCGCCTCGAGCGAAATGCCGACTCCGGGAGCTATTGCGCAGCCGCAGAAGGCTCCGTTTTCGTCTATGACATTGATTTTTGTGGCGGTTCCGAGGTCAATGACAAAGCATGGCAGCTCATAGAGGTTGGCTGCCGCCACCGAAGCGGCAACGAGGTCGGCGCCCGCCTGCGACGGGTCGTCCGCCAGAATGTTAATGCCTGTTTTAACTCCGGGGCCGAGCACGACGGGGTCGTTCCCGGTTATGCGCTTTGCCGCATGGGCGACAGCGCCGGTGAGCTCCGGAACAACGGAGCTTATAGCGCAGCCGCTGAATTGGTCGAAAGCATAGCCGTGGAGGTCAAAAATGCTCTTGAGCTCAATGGCGTACTGATCCTCCGTGCGCGAGCGGTCTGTGGCGAGTCTCGCAACAAACTTCAGCTCTTCGCCGCTGTATGCGCCGATAGTTAAATTGGTGTTGCCTATGTCAACAGTCAGGAGCAATGCGATCACCTCTCGGAAAGCGTTTGAACTACTTTAATTATACACTATAAAGTTAAAAAAAGCAAACTTATAATAAATTTCACTGTTTATTTTCCCGCTGCATTATGGTATAATTATTCAAAGAAAGGAATGAGAACCGTTATGCTGTGTACGCTGTGCCCAAGGCGCTGCGGTGTTGACCGCGATGTCAAGCAGGGATATTGTCTGAGCCCTAGTACCGTAAGGCTCGCGCGGGCGGCGCTGCATTTTTGGGAGGAGCCGTGCATCAGCGGCACAAAAGGCTCAGGCACCGTGTTCTTCTGCGGCTGCAATCTCAGGTGCGTGTATTGCCAAAACAGCGAGATAAGCGGCGGAGAAGCGGGCATTCCGATGAGCGACGACGAGGTCATGCGAACCTTTGACAGGCTCATTGAAAAGGGTGCACACAATCTGAATCTTGTCACCCCGACTCATTATGCCGATTCCGTGGCGCGGATACTCGAAAAATACCGTTCACCCGTGCCGGTTGTATATAACTGCGGGGGCTATGAATCGTTAGATACGCTCAAAATGCTTGAGGGGCTTGTCGATATATATCTGCCTGATTTCAAATACGCCGACTCCGCTCTTGCGGCGGAATATTCCAACGCGCCCGATTATTTTGAGCGCGCGGGCGAGGCGATAAAAGAGATGAACCGCCAGGTCGGAGTGCTGAAGCTCAACGATGACGGCATAGCCGAACGCGGACTAATTGTGCGCCACCTCGTGCTTCCGGGGGCTGTTTCAAATACTAAGAAAGTACTTCGATGGATAAAGGAAACCCTGCCCGAGGGAACGGTGGTCAGCCTGATGAGTCAGTATACGCCCTGCGCCAAGGCTGCCGAGCATCCGCCTCTTGACAGGCGCATTTCAAAATACGAATACGAGATAGCGCTCAATACGATGATCGAGCTCGGCTTTGACAACGGCTATGTGCAGAGCCGCCGCTCGGCACAAAAAGATTTTATTCCGGATTTTCAGTCCCTTGAGGGGCTTATATAAATTTAATTTGTTGACCGAAGGGAAGGTTTAATATGACAGGTTTTATCGGAGCGGGCAATATGGCAAACGCCATTATAAAAGGCATGGTATCGTCCGGTGCCCAAGAGGGCAAGGATATAGCGGTCTACGATATTCACCCCGAAAAGCGCGAAAAGGCCGCAGCGGATTACGGAGTCAATGCGATGTCGAGCCTTGAGGAGCTTGTGAGCGAATGCAGCGAGATAGTTGTCGCAATAAAGCCCTACGGTTTTGAAAAGCTGCTCGGCGGACTTGATTCTCTGCTGAACGAACGCGACCCGCTTATAATCTCCATCGCCGCGGGTAAAACCCTCGAGGCTATTTCGTCTTATCTCAGCTATGAGCCCGCACTCGCGCGCGTTATGCCGAATATAAATGCCACTATAGGCGAGTCCGTCAGCGCATACTGCGCAAACGGCCGCGTCACCGCAGAGCAAAAGGCGTTTGTCGCAAAGCTCTGCTCGTCTATCGGTGAGGCGGTCGAGCTTGACGAGAAGTTCTTCTCTGCGTTCGGCGTTATCGGAGGCGCAGCGCCCGCGTTCGCCTATATGTTTATCGATGAGCTTGCGCGCGGCGGAGTGAAAATCGGCATGAACAAGCAGGTTGCTCTGAAGGTTGCGGCTCAGACCGTGCTCGGCAGCGCAAAGATGATAGCGGAGAGCGGGGAGCACCCCTATGCGCTTGTGGATAAAGTCTGCTCACCCGGCGGAACAACTGTCGAGGGTGTTGCGGCGCTCAACGAAAACGGCTTCGCAAATGCTGTTATGCAGGCTGTGACGGCGGCATACGAAAAAGACTTGAAGCTCTCCGGCAAATAAGATGCGGAGAGGATAAATATAATGAATTTCACGGAGGTATAAACAATGGCATTACCGGTAGCACTTCAGCTTTACAGCGTCAGGGATGAGCTTGAAGCGGATTTTGAGGGCACGATAGCGAAAGTCAAGGAATTCGGCTATGACGGAGTCGAATTTGCGGGACTTTACGGCAGGAGTGCGGAGCAGGTCAGAAAGATACTTGCCGACGCGGGACTTACTCCCGTTTCGGCTCATGTTCCGCTCGACGAGCTGCTCGGAGACACGCAGGCGGTAGTTGCGATCTATAAGGAAATAGGCTGCAAATATATCGCCGTGCCCTATCTTCCGGAGGACAGACGACCCGGAACAGAGGGCTTTGACCGCACGATAGAGGACATAAAGAAAATTGCCGATGTCTGCAGCGTGCAGGGTATTCGGCTGCTCTATCACAACCACGATTTCGAGTTCAAAAAGCTTGACGGCAAATATGCGCTAGACATTCTCTATTCGGAGATTTCCGCCGACAGACTCGAGACGGAGATTGACACCTGCTGGGTCGGAGTTGCAGGAGAGGATCCCGCCGCATATGTTCTCAAATACAGCGGCAGAGCGCCCGTTGTTCATCTCAAGGATTATCATATGCAGGGCAAGGAGAAGCCTAAAAAGCTCTATGAGCTTATCGGCATAGAGGATGACGGCGAGAGCGCGTCGGAAGAGGCTTTCGGCTTCAGACCCGTCGGCTACGGCGTTCAGAATATGCCCGCTATACTCGACGCATCCGTAAAGGCAGGCGCTGAGTGGGTGGTCGTCGAGCAGGACAGACCCGCACCCGGAGACACGCCGATTAATTCAGTAAAGCTCAGCCGCGAGTATCTCAAAACGCTCGGCTGGTAAATAAAATAAAAAAGAAGGAAGGTACGGACTATGAGCATAAATAAGTGCTGGTATAAGGAAATGGCCGTATATCAGATATGGCCGAGAAGCTTCTGCGACGGAAACGGCGACGGCATCGGCGATATCAAGGGAATTATGTCAAAGCTCGATTACATAAAGAGCCTCGGCGTTGACGCCATTTGGTTCTCTCCGCTCTATAAGTCTCCCCAGGAGGATATGGGCTACGACATAGCCGATTACAGGGACATTGCCGAGGAGTACGGCACTCTTGACGAGTTCAAAGAGCTGCTTGAGGCCATTCACGCAAGGGGCATGAAGGTCATAATGGATCTCGTCATAAATCACACCTCGAATCAGCATAAGTGGTTCCTTGAGAGCATGAAGAGCAAGGATAACCCTTATCACGACTATTATTTCTGGCGCGACGGCAAAAAGGGCGGCAAGAAGCCCCCGAATAACTGGCTTTCGACTTTCTCAGGTCCCGCATGGAAATATAACGAAGATCTCAATCAGTATTATCTCCATCTCTTTGCCGAGGGTCAGCCCGATCTCAATATGGATAACCCCAAGGTTCGCGAAGAGATAAAAGATATCATGCGCTTCTGGCTCGACATGGGCGTTGACGGCTTCAGAGAGGATGTTATCACGTTTATATCCAAAGCCGAAGGTCTGCCGAACGGATTTCCGCTGCCTGTTGCTACGGGTATTGAACATTACAAGAGCGGGCCGCATCTTCAGGAATATCTCGGTGAGTTCAGAAAGGTGCTCGATGAATATGACTGCATGACAGTCGGCGAAGCGCCCATGATGACTCCCAAGACCGCGATGAAATTCATCGAGGAAAACAAGGATCAGAAGCTCAATATGATGTTCCACTTCCAGCATATGGAGGCGGACTGCCTGTTCTACAGCTGGATAAGAGCGCCGTTCAGCCTCAGAAAGCTCAAGAACGTCTATAACAACTGGCAGACAAAGCTCTACGGCAAGGCGTGGAATACACTTTATATTGAGAACCACGATCAGCCGCGTATCATAAACAGATACGGCAGCCTCAAATACAGAGTCGAGAGCGGCAAGATGCTCGCGACGATGTATATCTGCCAGAGCGGCACGCCGTTTATCTATCAGGGTCAGGAAATCGGTATGGTCAATATCGGTCTGCCGGAGATTGAGATGTATGAGGATGTCTCGACCCAGAACGCCTATCACACCATGCGCCATCTCGGCTTCACGCACAACATGGTCATGAAAGTCGCAAAGTATGCGTCGCGTGACAATGCGAGAACGCCCGTCCAGTGGAGCGCAGAGAAAAATGCCGGCTTCACCACCGCCGATAAGCCTTGGTTCTATATCAACGAGAACTACAAGGAAATAAATGTCGAGGCGGCGGAGAAGGACGAAAACTCCATTCTGCATTATTACAGAAAGCTGCTCAAGCTCCGCAAGGAGAATCCCATTATAATCTACGGCGATTTCAAGATGTACAACAAGCTCAGCAGAAAGCTTTTCGTCTATGAGCGCAGCTATGAGGGACAGAGAATGCTTGTTATCAACTCGTTCTCCGAGAAGCGCGTGAACTTCAAAGCTCCCGCAGATTTCGACATCACAAAGGCCGAGCTGTTAATCTCAAACTACGATTGCAATAGTAAGTCAAACAATATTGAGCTTCGCCCCTATGAGTCAAGAGTCTATCTCATAAAATAAAGCAAAAAATCCGCTGCCTGAAAAAGACAGCGGATTTTCTTATACTGCTCAGTTTTCTTTTGTTCTCACGCGCAGGGGAATGCCCATTTTGTCGGCGATTTTTTGACATTCTTCTATCTCTTCCGGGGTTATAACATCAACTACCGAGAACTTGACCGTCGGGATATACTTTTTGCATTCCTCGGCAAATCTCAAAATCTCTTCAAAAGAGCGGGCGCCGTATTTCGGTCTTGATATCTCGTTGTAACGCTCCGCATTGGGTGCGTTGAGGCTTATCAAAACAGTGTCGGTGAACTCGGCGAGTGCCGGCACGGTATCTTTTTCGTTGACGAGGTTTCCCAAGCCGTTAGTGTTGATGCGAACTTTTATGTCGGGGTACTTGCGCTTTATGAGCTTTCCCGCCATGACGAGATTGTCAAACGCGCACAGCGGCTCGCCGTAGCCGCAGAACGTGACCTCGGGGAAGCCCGAGAAGTCAAAGCTTTCAATTGCCGCGGTGATTTCTTCCGCCGTGGGGTCGGACTTGTGCCAAAGGGTGTTCGCCGAGCCGAGTCCGTCCGCGTTTGAACGTATGCAGAATGTGCAGCTGCACGGACAGCGGTTGGTTAAGTTGAGATAAACTTTGTTTCTGTAAGTGTAAATTATATCAGCCAAGATTGCTGCCTCCTCATTTGAGAACCTTTTTTTTGAAGCCTGCGGCGTCAAGCGCAAGACCGAAGATGATATATATTGCGGCGTTTGCGGCAATCTGAATAATATTCGGGATAACCGCCGCGAAAGCTCCCCATGCGCCGAAGAGGATCTTATCGGCGAGATAGTAGCCGACGCAGGTGACTACGAGCGCGGGAATGAGGGCGATAAGATTGCGCGAGTTTATTATCTTGTCCTTTTTCGAAGTGAACGGCAGGACGATAACGGATTTTATTATTACCGTTGCAATGACCCATATGGGCGCAGTCAGGGCGTCCGCAAGTCCGGCGCCGACAGCCGCCGCAACTATTGCGTAGGGCAGGGGCAGGAGAGAGGCCGCAAGGAAAATGAAAGAATCGCCGAGGTGTATATATCCGTTACCGGCGGGAATGCGAAGAACATACGCGGTAAAAACGGTTATCATAGCCGCAAAAAGTGCCGCCATAACGACATAAATGAGCTGCTTGCTGGTTTTTTTCTTTTCCATAGGTTTAATCCTCCGGGTTTGATATTATCATTGATACTAACACCGATGAAGGCTTTTTAATTTGTTAAAAAGAAATACAACGACAAAAAATCATGAATTTGCCGGAAAGGCGAATTTTTGTTTAAATACGGCTTGCAAAGCAAAAAAATTAGCGCATATCTTCAATGCGCCGTTTGTGGATTTTTTGTGAATTGTTGCCCGCGGGTGTTGAAAAGCTTGTATAATATATGCTATAATATCACGATGAAAAATAGGCTTTAAGCGGAGAGGAGAATGGCGTTGAAAAGACGGCTGATTGCGTCGGTAATTATGCTTTGCCTGCTTGCTGCGGCATTTACGGGCTGCAGCGGCGCGAAAATGAAATCGCCTATGGGCCTTATGCGCCCTCCGCTTTCTGCAGGCGTTAACAGTGAGCTTAAAAGCGCGTTTCTTGCCGCCGCCACGGGAAAAGGAAAGGCCGCTTCTTCTTCGGATATCTCTTTGATATCTCCGCTTTCGGGCGATTACCGCTCCGCTTTTGTGCTCCATGATATCGACAATGACGGGGTCGATGAGGCTCTGGTATTTTATAAGCTCGAAAACGAGCCGTCAAAAGAGCATATGAACGTGCTTGACAACGTAAACGGCAAATGGGTCTCCGTGGGCGACTTTTCGGGCACGGGCACCGGTGTCAACTTTGTCAGATTCGTTCAGATGACGGAGACGGGATATCCCGCTATACTCGTTTCGCAGAGCCTTTACGAAAACGATTCGAGCAAAATACTTTCCGTCTATGTCTGCACGGGGACGGAGGAGAAGCTCACTGTAAAAGATGTCTGTACCGAAGTGTACTCCATTATGGAAAATATTGATGTCGATTCCGACGGTCAGCTTGATATATTCCTCATTCAGCAGGATTTGACAAACAACAATTCACCGCGCTCTACGGCAAAGGTCTTCAAGATGAACGCCTCCGGCACACTCGATGAATTCGGAACGGCAAGGCTTGACGGCGGAATCAGCAAGTATTGCTCGATACAGACGGACAAGGTCAGCGCCTCGTCACCGCTGAGAATCTATGTTGACGCAATAAAGGGCGATGCTCAGGCTATAACCGAGGTGCTTTATTGGAGCACTTCAAGCAAGTCGCTTGTGACGCCGATGTTCAGCCTTGACACGCAGTCAAATATGTTTACCGCGCGCTCCGAGCTGCTCGCTTCGCAGGACTATGACGGAGACGGAATAATCGAAATACCGAGCCAGCGCCCGCTGATGGGAAGCAGAAAATACGAATCGCCGAAGAATCTTTATGCGCAGATGAATGTCACAAGCTGGATCGAGGTTCACTCTTCAAGGGACTTTCAATTTACCGAAACGCTCGTCAATGCCGCCGATTCGTATATACTCGATTTTAAGCCTCTCGAAAACATCATGGGTGAGTTTACCGTGTATTCCTACATCAATACGCGCACATGGGTTTTCAAGGAATACAGCGCAAGATATGAAACCGCGGGCGAGGACCTTTTCGCCATAATCTGCACAACCAAAGACAGCGCCAATAAAAACGGAGTAAAACCCGAGAATTATCTTATAGAGAACGATGACGGGACGGTCATTTATTTTGAAGCCCGCGAAAAGGGCGCAAAGGCAGGTATAACCGTAAAGTCGATAAAACCGTGCATCAAAGTATTCAAGGATAAGGAGCTGGTGTCTAAATGAAAAGAGTTCTCGTAGCCGAGGACGAGGCTTCGATAAGAGAGTTTGTGGTAATAAATCTCAAGCGAAACGGCTATGATGTCGTTGAAGCGTCCGACGGTGCGCAGGCCATTGAAAAATACAAGGCCTGCAACGGCGATATAGATGTTGCTATCCTTGATATAATGATGCCGTATGTTGACGGACTTGAGGTGTGCAAGCAGCTGCGCGCGATGAACGCGAATCTCGGCATAATAATGCTGACCGCGAAAACTCAGGAGATGGACAAGGTGTCCGGTCTGCTAATAGGCGCAGACGACTATGTTACAAAGCCGTTTTCAACCTCAGAGCTGATGGCTCGCGTCGATGTGCTTTACCGCCGCGTGGAGATGAGTGCGGGGCTTGCCGATAATTCCCATGCGAATGTGATAACCTCCGGTGAGTTCGAGCTCAATATGCGCAACAGAACGCTGACGAAAAACGGTGTTCCGATAGAGCTGACGCAGGTGGAATTTCAGATAATGGAATATTTTTTCACGAACCAGGACGCGGCGCTTTCGAGAACCGATATTCTTGAAAAAGTTTGGGGCAGCGACTATTTCGGCGAGGAAAAGATAGTCGATGTCAATATACGCAGGCTGCGTATGAAGGTCGAGGATGATCCGTCCGCGCCCAAGCATCTGCTAACGATGTGGGGCGTCGGATATAAGTGGATAGCCTAAGTTTATTCAATAAAAAACGGGAGGGGGCAGGCAAGGTGAAAAAGATCGGCGGCATAACCAAGCGGTGGCTGAAGGATATATTCAGCGTTATTCTTGTGCTCGTGCTCTCCGTCTCCGTCGCAGCCTGTCTCTTTATAAAAGCTTACTATTACACCTCGATAAAAAACGTGCTCGAAACGAACTCGGGCGAGCTCATAACCACATTCTTCAATATTTACGGCGCAAACAGCGAGGACGGCTTTGCCGTAGCCGGCAGAGAGTTTATCGAAAACTGCGGTATGCTCGACCTTATGGAGATATGGATAGTCGACAACTCCGGAAACGTCCTTGTCTCATCGAGCGGATTTGAGGTGTCGGCTCAGCCGAATATGCCGGACTTTATCGAGGCGATGAACTCGCCCTCCGGAAAGGCTACGTGGATAGGAAAGTTCGGCTCCGACGAAAAAGTAATGGCAATGACCGAATCCGTTTTGAATACAGACGGCACTGCGGCGGGAGCCATAAGATATATTGTCTCGCTCGAGGACGTTGATTCGCAAATAGGCTTTTCCTGCCTTATAATCGGGCTTATAGCGGCTGTTATAATTGTTGTTTCGACTGCACTCGGCCTTGCTTTCACCCGTTCCATAGTGCGGCCGTTGCGAAATATCGGCAATGTTGCGGGCGAGGTTGCGGACGGAGATTTGAGCGTCCGAATCGAAAATTATAAATATGACGACGAGATAGGCGAGCTCTGCGGAAAGATAAACAATATGATCGAGGAGCTCAACGCAGCAGACAGACTCAAAAACGACTTCATCTCGACTATATCCCATGAGCTTCGCACACCGCTCACCTCCATAAAGGGCTGGGGCGAGACGCTCATGCAGGTCGGCGATACCGACCCCGCGCTGACCAAACGCGGAATGACGGTCATAATCGGCGAGGCGTCGCGCCTGTCCGGCATGGTCGAAGAGCTGCTTGACTTCTCGAAGATACAGAGCAACCGCATGAATCTTCAGCTCAAAAAGATAGATGTTCTCGCCGAGCTCGACGAGACGGTGTTCACCTTCAGAGAGCGCGCGATAAAAGAGGACATAGAGATAATTTACAATGCGCCCGAGCTTCCCGCGCCGATGGAGGCGGATGAGGACAGGATACGCCAGGTGTTCATCAACGTCTTTGATAACGCCATAAAATACAACTATCACGGCGGCAGAGTGGTGGTGCTCGCGCAGATAACCAGTCCCACCGTGCTCGAAATATCCATAAGCGATACGGGCAGAGGTATATCGGCAGAAAATCTTCCGAGAGTAAAAGAGAAGTTCTATAAGACGGACAATACCGTTGCGGGCTCCGGCATAGGTCTTGCCGTAGCGGATGAAATAGTCAAGCTCCACGGCGGAACCCTCAATATTGACAGTATTCTCAATGAGGGAACAACCGTAACCATAACGCTGCCCATAGAGGCAGTGTCATATACAGACGAAAAGGAAGTACAAGATGAAGAAGAAAAAAACTCAAACTAAATACGGCTCTGTCGGCGGTCAGGCGCTGATGGAGGGCATAATGATGAACGGCCCCGAGGGCAAGGCGATGGCGCTCAGGTTGCCCGACGGCAGCATTTCGGTTGAAAAAAAGACTTTTACTTCGATAAAAGATAAAAACAAATTTTTCGGCATTCCGATGGTACGCGGCATAGTGAATTTTGTTGAGGCGCTCATCTTCGGCTACAAATGCCTTATGGAGTCCGCGGAAAAAACGGGAATGGACGTCGAGGAAGAGGAAAATATGTCAAAGCTCGACCGATGGATAAGCGATCATTTCGGCGAAAAGATGATGAAGGTCATCGGCGCAATATCCATGGTGCTCGGCTTTGCGCTCGCGTTCGCGCTGTTTGTGTGGATGCCGTCTTTCCTGTTTGATGCCATAAATAAGCTGACCGGAGAGCGTATCACGATGCTCCGAACCATATTCGAGGGTCTGCTCAGAATAATAATTTTTGTCATATATATGTTCGCCGTCTCTAAAATGAAGGAGATAAAGCGCGTCTATATGTATCACGGAGCAGAGCATAAGTCGATATTCTGCTACGAGAGCGGCGAGGAGATGACGGTAGAAAACGTCAGAAAGCAGAGCCGCTTCCATCCGCGCTGCGGCACAAGCTTCATTTTCGTTATGATAATACTCAGCATTCTCGTCTCGTCCGTAGTTGCGCTGGCTTTCCCGAGCCTTACGCAAATCCGCCCCGTATGGATTTGCGTCAAGCTTCTCATAATGCCAATAGTCATGGGACTCGGCTATGAGTTTATCAGGTATGCCGGCAAGCACGACAATCTTTTTGTGAAGATACTTTCGGCTCCCGGCCTTTGGATGCAGCGCATAACCACGGCCGAGCCCGACGACAGCATGATAGAGGTCGGAATAGCGGCAATAAACGCGGTTATCCCTCATAATGATGAAGAAAAAGAGAATATTGACAAGGTTGAAGAGACCGAAAACATATCTGAAGAACCCGGCAAAGAGGAGGGCTGATTGAGCCTGCGTTTGCCAACATTCTGAAAGGGGATATAAGCAATGACAGCTGAACAGGTGCTCAGAAAAGCCGCGGAAAAGCTCAGAGCGGCGCAGATAGAAAACGCTTCTTTTGACGCCTCATGTCTTGTCGAAAGCATCACGGGGCTTTCTCGCGCGAAGATAATGCTCTGCGATGACGATATTTCCGACGGGCAGGCCGAGCTTATTGAGCTCGCTGTTTTGCGCCGAATATCCGGCGAGCCGCTCCAGTATATCCTCGGCGAATGGGATTTTTTCGGCAGGACGTTTGAGGTCGGCGAGGGTGTGCTTGTGCCGAGACCCGAGACTGAATTGATTGTCGAGCTGGCGCTTGATAAGCTCGGTAATGCAAGATATCCGGTGGTGTTCGACCTCTGCGCCGGAAGCGGCTGTATAGGGCTTACTATAGCGGCCGAGCGGCCGGACGCGCACGTTGTGCTTTTTGAAAAGTATGACAAAGCCTTTCACTATCTCAAGCGCAACATAGAAAAGTTAGGGCTTACAAATGTGCAGGCCGTTCAGTACGATATTACCATGGGCTATGACAAAAAGCTGCACGAAACACCCGACCTCATAGTTTCAAACCCGCCGTATCTCAGAACGGACGAGCTTGAAGGAGTTCCTGCGGAGGTCATGCATGAACCCGTTACCGCACTCGACGGCGGCGCGGACGGCACGGATTTTTATCGTATAATTGCTTCACGCTGGCTGCCTTATGTGAACGGGCACGGCGGAATAATCTTTGAATGTGACCCGTCGCAGACGCTTAAAATTGCGGATATGCTCATGCCGTATGCGATGCGGGTGAAAATAGTAACAGATATATTCGGGCTTCAGCGTGCGGTATATGCCGATACATTCTGAAGCGGAAAGGATTTTTAAACAATGCTCTTATCTCTTTTGAGAAACGGATTTTCAATAGATATACTCATAGGGCTGTGCGCGAGCGCGTTTGTTGTGTTTTGCACAATGCCCATACATGAGTATGCTCACGCGCTTGTCGCAACAAAGCTCGGCGACGATACGCCGAGACTCAGCGGGCGACTTACGCTCAACCCCTTGGCGCATATCGATATAATGGGCGCCGTGATGATATTGCTTGTCGGCTTCGGCTATGCAAAGGCCGTGCCTGTGAATCCGCGCAACTTCAAGAATCCGAAGGCGGGCATGGCGCTGACTGCCGCCGCAGGCCCGGCTTCAAATCTGATAATGTCCGTTATCTTTATTTTGCTGTCGAACATCTCGTTTGTTATTTATTGCAAGACAAACGATTCCATCGTCGCAAGGGTAGCGTTTCTGTTCTTCTTCTACGCCGCGATGATAAATATCAGCCTTGCGGTTTTCAACCTTATTCCGATTCCGCCGCTTGACGGCTCGCGTATAGCCGGGCTGCTTATACCCAATAAAATCTACTATCAGATAATGAAGTATGAGCGCTATATCATAATAGTGGTGTTCGTTCTGCTCGCTCTCGGCTGGCTCTCGACTCCGCTGTCTTGGCTTACCGATAAAGTGCTCTACGGTATATCCTGGCTTATTTCAAAGCCGTTCGGCGAATACGGCGATATGTTCATGCAGATAGTTTCATCCGCAACGTGAGGTTTTTATGGAGACTCTTTCTTATAAAATTGAATCCTTTGAGGGTCCCATGGATCTCCTTTTGCACCTGATAAGCAAGCATAAGGTCAGGATAGAAGATGTGCCTATAATGGATCTTATCAACCAGTATCTTGACTATATGAAGAAGCTCAAGGAAGAAAATCTCGAAGTTGCGAGTGAATTCCTTGAAATGGCTGCGCGTTTGGTGTATATTAAGACTGTGTCTCTGCTTCCCGTCCATGAGGAGGCGGACAGGCTTGCGGAGGAGCTTCGCGGAGAGCTTACGGAATACCGCGACTGCCAGCTTATGGCGGGCAAGCTTGCGGAGCAGGCGAATGGCTTTAATTTCTTTTCGCGCGAGCCGCAGGAGCCTGAAGTCGATATGACATATACGAGACTCCATGAGCCGTCCGAGTTATACAAGGCCTATATGGCGGCAGTCGGCAAGGGCAAGCGCAAGCTTCCTCCGCCGGTTGAGGCGTTTTCGGGAATAATAGCGAGAAAGATAGTTTCCGTCTCGTCGAGATTTTCATACATACTCAGAAAGCTCGGCAAAAACAGAAAGCAGAAATTCATATCATTCTTCGAGCGTTCTACTTCGCGCTCGGAGATGGTTGCGACCTTTATGGCGATGCTCGCGCTCGTCAAGTCAAAAAAGGTTGAGATAAACGGTGACGGCAACGATGCCGAGGTCACCTTGATAACAAACAGACGATGAAGCTTTGAGGGGAGAATCAGCTTGACATTCAATCAAATGCGCGCCGCTGCCGAGGCGATACTCTTTGCGGCGGGCGAGCCGTTGGAAACGGCTAAAATAGCTCAGGCTCTCGATATAGAGATAGAGGATGCCGAAACCGTTTTGCGCTCCTGCGCCGAACAGCTCGATGAGCGCGAAAGCGGTGTGTGCCTTTTAAAGCTCGGCGAAAGATATCAGCTTTGCACAAGGCAGGAATATGCCGAGAACATAAGAAGCGTGCTCGATATGAAGCGCAATGTCCCGCTTTCGTCGGCGGCGTTCGAGGTGCTCGCGGTAGTGGCGTATAATCAGCCCGTCACCAAGGCATATATCGAGCAGGTTCGCGGAGTGGATTGCTCCGGAGTTATATCGACGCTCTGTCAAAAGGGTCTGGTCGAAGAAAAAGGCAGGCTCGATCTTCCCGGCAGGCCGCTGCTTTACGGCACGACCCCCGAATTTTTAAAGTGCTTCTGCATTGAATCGCTCTCCGAGCTGCCGGAGCTTCCCGAGCGAGAGGAAAAGGAGCAGGAGCCCGAAAAGGAAGAGACAAAGACCTTTGAGGTTCCTGCCGAAGAACCCGCACAGTCTGTTCAGGCGGAGCCCGAGGACGGCGAGGACTTCGATTTCGATGAATTTGATGTCGATGCCGACGAGCTCGAAAATATGTATGAATGATGCGGAGGTGTTAGCTTGACAGCTCTCTACATAATATTGGGCATTATTGCTCTCATAGTTATCCTGTGCTCCGTAAAGGTCAAAATTACCGCCGAATACGGCGAAGCGTTTTCGCTTGATGTGAAGTGGCTTTTTATAAAGGCGCATATCTTCCCGCAGACGGAGGAGCAAAAGGCAAAGAAGGCAGCCAAAAAGGCGAAAAAGGAAGAGAAGAAGAAAAAGAAAAAGCCCAAGAAAGAGAAGCCGAAGAAAGAGGAGAAGCCCTCCGAGCCGAAGTCGAATATCTTCAAGGACTTCTATGAAAATCAGGGCTTCGCCGCAACGGTTGAGCTCATTCAGACTGCGGCCTCTCAGCTCGGCGGATTTTTGGGCAGCGTATACAGAGCCTTTGTCATAGAGAACTTAAGGCTGCTTTTGATAGTCAGCTCCGGTGATGACGCGGCTCGAAATGCAATAAAATACGGCAAGGTTTGTTCGGCCGTTTATCCCTCGATTGGCTTTATCTGCTCAAATATGAAGGTAAAAAAGCAAGATGTAAAGGTTATTTCCGACTTCATCTCGCAGGAGAACAGGGCGGAGTTTGAGCTCGCGCTCTCCGTCAGACCCATAAAGCTTACGAACGCGGTAGTTGTTCTTGCGTTCAGGCTTTTGTTCAAGGTGCTTTTGAAGCTGCTCAAGGGCAGTAAAAAGAAAAATAAATCTGTTTGAAATCCCAATGAAAGGCGGACTTTAAAATGAAAGAACAGTCAGCATCCGGAATTCTCGGAACTTCAATCGAAAAGATAAAGGATCTTGTTGATGTCAGCACGATTATCGGTGATCCTATGGATTTGGGAGACGGCATAAAGGTCATTCCCGTCTCCAAGGTTTCCTACGGCTTTGCTTCGGGCGGCTCGGACTTCCCGTCGAAGTCGAACGCCGAGCTTTTCGGCGGCGGCGGCGGAGCAGGCATCACCATTACCCCCATCGCCTTTATCGTTGTCAACAACGGCGAGGTCAGCATCAAACATATCTCTACCGAAGAGGGCTCTATTGAGAGAACCATCGGCATGATTCCAGATGTTGTCAACGGTGTTACCGATGTTGTCAACAAGTTTGTTGACGGCAAGGGCAAGAAGACCGAGGAGAACCTCGAAGGATTATATTGATTTTTTTCCTGCACACCGCATATTCATTATCATTAACGGATGATGAATGGCGGTGTGTTTGGTGAATTTAAGACCGGTTGCTTTTGTGACTGCTGTTTTTACGGTGGTCTGTTTTGTAATGTCCGGGGCTGCTGTGTATGCTCAGCCGGATGTTTCTGCGTCTTGCGCGGCGCTCATGGTTGCCGAAACGGGGGAGCTTATTTACGGCAGGAACGAGCATGACAGACGCCCTATGGCGAGCACAACAAAGATAATGACCTCGCTCCTTGCAATAGAGGCGCTGACCCCGCAGAGGGAAATAAAAGTCAGTGCGGATATGCTGAATGTCGAGGGCACTTCAATGGGGCTGTTGCCCGGAGATATCGTAACTCTCGAGGGACTTGTCTACGGGATGCTTTTGCAGTCCGGCAACGATGCCGCGAATGTTACGGCGGCAACGCTCGGCGGAAACGTTGAAAATTTTGTCTCGATGATGAATAAGCGCGCCGCGGAAATAGGAATGCGCGACACGCATTTTGAAACCCCGTCGGGCCTCGACTCGAAGGAGCACTATTCAACGGCCTATGATATGGCGCTGCTCGGCTGCGCCGCCATTAAAAATCCCCGATTTGCTGCCGTCTGCTCGCAGAAGAGCGCGGCTGTTTGCTACGGCAATCCGCCGTACCGCCGCACACTTACAAACCATAACCGCCTGCTTCGCATATATGACGATGCGATAGGGATAAAGACCGGCTTTACAAAAAAGAGCGGACGCTGTCTCGTATCCGCGGCGCGGCGCGACGGAGTTACGCTCGTCGCAGTGACACTAAACGCGCCGGACGATTGGAGCGACCATTCAAGGCTGCTCGAATACGGCTTTTCCCTCGTTGAACGCCGAGAGGCGGACACGGATTTATCTGCTCTTTCGCTGAAAATCGCGGGCGGAGAAAGTGAAAGCGTGCCGCTAAAGCTCTCGCGGCCGCTTCAGTATATCTCACACAAGGATAAAACAGTGCGAACGGAGCGGAAAATCAGCCTGAAAAGGTTTGAATATGCTCCCGTAGAAGAAAATACGGTTGTAGGCTCGGCGGAGCTCATTGTAGACGGCAGGGTTGCCGACAGAGCGGAAATTCTGACGGCAGATTCCGTTCAGGTGAGGAAATCCGCACCTGAATCACCGAAAAAAGAAAAAAGCCGTATAAAACGGCTTATAAAAAGACTGAGAGACCTTCTCGGGAATTGGATGTGAATAATTTGTCGGATGACAGAATAAGACTTCAAAAATATATGTCCGAATGCGGCGTTGCGTCGCGCAGAAAATCGGAGGAGCTTATCGCCAAAGGCGCGGTTAAGGTAAACGGCGCGGTTGCGAAAATTGGCGATACGGTTGATCCGAAGCGCGATATAATAACGCTCAACGGCAAAAAAATAGAAAATAAAACGGTTGCGAAATATATTATGCTCCACAAGCCCCGCGGGTTTGTAACGACCATGAGCGATGAGCTCGGGCGCAGATGCGTGGCGTCGCTTGTCGAGGATGTCGGCGAGCGAGTATACCCGATAGGCAGGCTTGACAGAAATTCGGAGGGCTTGCTTTTGCTGACGAACGACGGAGAGTTCGCAAATGCCGTAATGCACCCGTCGAAGCACGTCGCCAAAGTTTACAGAGTTACGGTAAGACCGGATATATCCGACGAGCAGATAGCCGCCATGAGCGACGGAATGATGCTGGACGGCAGAATGACTGCTCCCGCGCAGGTGACCGTGCTCGAGAAGCGAGACGGCAGAGCCGTTATAGAAATTGTGCTTTTCGAAGGCAGGAATAGGCAGATAAGAAGAATGTGCGAAGAGCTCGGCATTGAGGTCGCGCGCCTCAAGAGAACCGCGATAGCCGGTATTAAGCTCGGAATGCTGCCGCAGGGCAAGTGGCGCGAGCTGACCCCGCAAGAGGTGTCGCACATACTTTCGGCTGCCAGCGCGAGGACGAACAAAAAGGAGAAAAGAAGATAAAATGCTTGAATTCAAGCCTTTTGATATAGATTCAAAAACTTACGGTTATCGTGCCGAGGAAAACGGCGAAAAAATCGGCGAATGCATATTCTCGCTCGGCGGAACCTATGCGGAGATTTTGAGCATAAAGACCCGCGACTCGGACAGGCTCGTTGCGGAGGGACTTGTACGCAGTGCGTTGAATTTTGCCGCCAATCGCAGCGCTTATATGGCGCGCGCCGATATCGGCAAAGTCGAAAAGGAGCCGTTCATAACCCTCGGCTTTGAAGAAAAAAACGGCTTTTACGAGTCCGATATCCCGTCCGCACTGACGGGAAGCTGCGGACATTGCTCCAAATGACCCCTTTAATGCACTTCTTGTATTGACAAACGTATACCTAAACTGATAAAATAAAATGATTTAAAAGACCGACGAAAAGGAGTTCTTCCGATGATAAAAAGCATGACCGGATATGGACGGGCGACAGGCTCGTTCGACGGAATGGATATAACTCTTGAGCTCAAGAGCGTAAATCACAGATACTTTGAATTTTCATCGCGCGTACCCAGAAATTTCGGTTTCCTTGACGAGAAGCTGAAGAGCTTTTTCCAGGGAAAAATATCAAGAGGCAAGGTCGAATGTTACGTTCAGATAGATACGGCCGGCGAAGAATCGGCTGTTGTCAAGCTCAATGCCGCGCTCGCAAAGGGATATCTGGCGGCTTTCAATGAGCTCTCGGAGACCTGCGGAATAGAGAACGACATAAAGGTGTCCGACCTCGCAAGAGTAAACGATATATTCACCGTCTCGAAAGAGCCGGAGGATGAGGAAAAGATATGCGCCGATGTGTTGAATGTCGCAGCCGAAGCGCTCGAAAGATTTATCGATATGCGCTCGGTCGAGGGCGGTAAGCTCAAGGATGACGTCACTTCGCGCCTTGATTTTATAATCGACAAGGTCGCGTTTATTGAGGAGCGCTCTCCGCAGACCGTGAAGGAATATAACGAGAAGCTTCTTTCGAGAATGCGCGAGGTTCTCGGCGATGTCCATGTCGATGAGCAGCGGCTGCTCACCGAAGCGGCGATATATGCCGACAAGGTTGCGGTGGCTGAGGAGACGGTTCGTCTCCGCAGTCATATCGATCAGTTTAAAAAGCTCTTTGAGGAAGACGGCGGCGCCATCGGCAGAAAGATGGACTTCCTCGTCCAGGAGATAAACCGAGAGATAAACACTATCGGCTCAAAGGCTCAGGATATCGAAATAGCGCGCTGCGTTGTCGACGTCAAGGCCGAGATCGAGAAAATCAGAGAGCAGATACAGAATATAGAGTAATTGCGGAGGTAATGTAATGAAGCTGATAAATATTGGCTTTGGCAATATGGTCAACGCTAACCGTCTTGTGGCTATTGTCAGCCCCGAGTCCGCGCCTATCAAGAGGATAATTCAGGACTGCAAGGAGAGGGGAACGCTCATTGACGCGACCCACGGCAGACGCACACGCGCCGTTATAATTACAGACAGCGACCATGTTATACTTACTTATCTGCAGAGCGAGACAGTAGCAAACCGCCTCAACAATGACGGCGATGAGCTTGATATTGAGGAGGAAGAAAGCGATGAATAATAACAGTAACGGTCTTTTGGTCATTCTCTCGGGTCCCTCGGGCTCCGGCAAGGATACCATTTTGACCGAGCTTACAAAGCGCGACATGAATATCAAGGTGTCCACTTCCATGACAACGCGCAAAAAGCGCGAGTGGGAGGTTGACGGAATACACTATTATTTCGTTGACAAAGACTATTTCATGCGCAAGATAGAAGAGGGGCAGGTTCTCGAATATGCCCAGTACGGCATAAACTATTACGGAACCCCCAAGGCTCCCGTGGACGAGCTCTTGGCTCAGGGCAGAACGGTATTCCTCAAAATCGAGGTTCAGGGCGCGGAGAAAATCCGCAAGCTCTATCCCGAAGCCGTCAGCATCTTCCTCATGCCCCCGTCAATGGCAGCCCTCGAAGAGAGGCTTCGCTGCCGCGAGAGCGAGGACGAGGAGGATATCCAGCGCCGTCTCACGATTGCGGTCGACGAGATAAAGCGCGCGGTCGAATATGATTACATAGTCATCAACGACATAGTTTCATATGCCGTGAGTGATATATGCACTATTCTTGATGCGGAGAAGCAGAAAACTTTCCGCTGCAAAAACATTATAAGCGAGGTAATCAACAATGTTTAATCCCGATCTCAAAGGTGTTCTTAAAAATCATCTGAGCCGTTATTCTCTCGTTACGGCAACCGCGAAGAGAGCACGCGCTATCTCCGAGGACGCCGAGGAGAAGAATATAATTCTCACCGAGAAGCCGGTTTCCATCGCTATCGACGAGATTCTCAGCGGCAAGTATATCATCATCGAGCCGGAAGAAATCCGCAACATCTGACGCTTTTTCACGGGGTGTGACTCAAATGTACGCGCAGGTCGCCGTCGAGAACGTCAACTGTACGTTCGATAAGGACTATGATTACAGCATACCGCAGCAGCTCGAGGGCAAGCCTCTCGTCGGCTGCCGCGTTGCCGTGCCTTTTGGCAGGGGCAACAAAGCGCGCATAGGAATTATTACACGGCTGACCGATTCGACGCAGGGAAAAAGAATAAAGCCTATCTCAGCGGTGCTCGATGAAGCGCCGCTTCTTAGTAATGAGATGCTGTCGCTCGCCCGGTGGATATCGGAGCAGACCTTCTGCACCTACTACGAAGCGGTCAAGGCGATGCTCCCGGCAGGGATAAATCATCGGATAATACGCTCCTTCTGCGCCATCCCCGATGTCGACAAAAGCGCCGTAGATTCTCTTGATGCCGATGAGAGGCAGGTCTATGAATATCTGCTGACGCGCTCGGGATATGTAAAGCCGGAAAACTTTTTGAAAACGCTCGGATTTGATATATCCTCGGATATACCCGAACGGCTTTTCAGGGCGGGATTTTTGGTTGCAAACGACGGTGCCGTGCGTAATGTCGGAGATAACAATATCCGTATGGTGCGCCTGTGCGAGGGCGCGGACGATATTCAGATGACGAAGAAGCAAAGCGAGGTCGTCAATGTCCTGAAAGACACAGGCTCTGTGAGCGTCAGGGAGCTGTGCTATTTCACGGGCTATACTCCGTCGGTTATTTCCGCACTTGAAAAGAAAGGCGCCGTCGAATGCTTTGAGCGCGAGGAGCTACGCAGTTTTGTCAGCAGATATGCCGTAAAAAGCGCATATGACAGCGGCGAGCTGCATCTTACCGACGAACAGCAGAGAGCTTATGAAGGTCTTGTTGAGGATTACAGGAGCGGCAAGGGTAAAACCGCGCTTCTCTACGGAGTTACCGGAAGCGGCAAGACATCCGTTTATTTGAAGCTCATAGACGCGGTTTTAGCGGACGGCAGAACTGTTATAGTTATGGTGCCCGAAATATCGCTGACACCCCAGACTTTGTCGGTATTCCATTCGAGATACGGGGACGAAGTTGCGGTTTTTCACAGCGCACTATCCGCCGGAGAACGGGCGGACGAGTGGAAGCGCGTCAAAAAAGGCGACGCAAAAATAGTTATCGGCACCCGCTCGGCAGTTTTTGCTCCGCTTGAAAATATAGGACTTATAATAATCGACGAGGAACAGGAGCATACATATAAATCCGAACAGACCCCGCGCTATAACGCTAAAAACGTGGCGAGATACCGCGCCGCATGGCACAAGGGGCTGACCTTGCTTGCGTCCGCTACACCGAGCGTTGAATCTTTTGCCTCGGCAAAGAGCGGCAAATATTCCTTCTATGAGCTGAAAAACAGGTTCGGCAAAGCTGTTTTGCCGAAGGTCGTTACCGTCGATATGCGAAATGAACAGCAGACGGGAAACCGCGAATTGAGCCGTGAGCTCATTGATGAACTTAACAAAAACCGCGAGGACGGCAAGCAGTCGATAGTGCTGATAAACCGCCGCGGATATAATACATTTGTCTCGTGCACCGCGTGCGGCGAGGTGGTCACCTGCCCGAATTGCAGTATTTCAATGACATATCACTCGGCAAACGGCAGACTGATGTGCCACTACTGCGGATATTCCATGAGCTTTACCCAGGAGTGTCCGTCCTGCCGCAAACCCGCGCTCAGATATGCCGGGTTCGGAACGCAGAGAATAGAGGACGAGCTTGAAAAGGCCGTGCCCGGAGCGCGCATTATGCGTATGGATACCGATACCGCCTCGTCGAGATTTGCCCATGAAGAATGCCTGAATGCTTTTGCAAGAGGCGATTACGATATATTGGTCGGCACTCAGATGGTCGCCAAGGGACTTGATTTCGAGAATGTTACTCTTGCCGCCGTCGTCTCGGTCGATCAGCAGCTTTATAACGATGATTTCAGAAGCCTTGAGCGAACTTTTTCGCTGCTGACTCAGGTGGTCGGCCGTTCGGGACGCGGAGAACATCCGGGAAAGGCCGTTATCCAGACCTTGACCCCGGAAAACGAGATAATAAAACTTGCGGCAAAGCAAGATTACGATGCGTTCTATAACACGGAAATACGAATGCGAAAGCTGATGATATATCCGCCTTTTTGCGATATATGCGTCGTCGGATTTTCGGGTGAGGACGAGGTCAAGACCCGTGTCGCGTCGCAGCGCACGCTCGATAAAATAAAAGAGCTGACGGCAGGGGAATATAAGGACGAGAAACTTATAGTTTTAGGCCCTCTGCCCGCGCGAGTTCCGCGCGTCAACAAAAAATACAGATACAGACTGATAATAAAATGCAGAAACACAAAGGAATTCCGCAGTATGATATCGGAAATACTCAGGGACTTTTACGGAGACAGTCGGTTCTCCGATGTGTCCGTATATGCCGATATGAACCCGGAAGTAACCGTTTGACCGAAGGAGGACAATAAAAATGGCGATGAGGAACATAGTTAAGCTCGGAGATCCGACGCTTAAAAAGCACAGCAGAACGGTTGAGAAGTTTGATGACCGTTTGGCTCAGCTCATTGACGATATGAAGGAGACAATGTACGCAAACGACGGCTGCGGTCTTGCGGCGGTGCAGGTGGGCATTCTCAAGAGGGTAGTTGTCCTTGATGTCGGCGAAGGCCCCATAGAGCTTGTGAATCCCGAGATAATTTTCCGTGACGGCGAGCAGCGTGAGGCCGAGGGCTGTCTCTCGATTCCCGGGGAATACGGCACGACTGTCCGCCCGGCGGTCGTAAAAGTCAAGGCGCAGGACAGAAACGGCAAATGGCAGGTTTTAAAGGGTGAGGGCTTAAAGGCGAGATGCTTCTGCCATGAGATAGATCATCTCGACGGAATACTGTTCACTCAGAGACTTGCAGACCCCATGGAGAATAAGGAGATTTTATGAGAATAGTATTTATGGGCACTCCGGATTTTTCCGTTCCGTGCCTTCAGGCGCTTATAGACGACGGGCACGATGTCTGCGCCGTGTTCACTCAGCCCGATAAGCCCAAGGGACGCCACGGCATTTTGACTCAGCCGCCCGTAAAGGAGCTGGCGCTTAAATATAACATCCCGGTTTATCAGCCGAAAACGCTGAAAACTGATGAGGCAAAAGAGCTTTTTAAGTCGCTTGATGCGGAGCTTGCCATAGTCGTTGCCTACGGAAAGATACTTCCCGATGAATTGCTTCATACGCCCAAGTACGGCTGCATCAATATGCACGCCTCGCTCCTTCCGAAGCTGCGCGGCGCGGCGCCGATTCAGTGGGCTGTGATTACGGGAGAAAAGCGCACCGGCGTTACCTCCATGCAGATGGACGCGGGAATCGATACGGGGGATATGCTTCTCTCAAAGAGCGTTGATATAGGCGAAAACGAGACTGCTGAAGAGCTCCATGACAGACTGTCCGTTCTCGGAGCCGAGGTTATGCGCGAGACTATATCGGCGCTTCAGGCGGGTGAGCTTCGTCCTGTTAAGCAGGATGACAAGCAGAGCACGCACGCTCCTATTCTTACCAAGGAGCTTTCAAAAATAGATTGGAATGATACCGCGCAGCATATACATGATAAGATAAGAGGACTTTATTCCTGGCCGGGCGCAACGTGTGAATTCAATGGAAAGGTCATAAAGATACATTCGTCGCGTCTTGCGGGCGAATGCAGCGGCAAGCCCGGCGAAGTGTCAGAGAGTGATAAACGCCTTGTTGTATGTTGCGGAGACGGTAACGCCGTGGAGATACTTGTTCTCCAAGCGCCCGGAAAGCGGGTGATGCCCGCCGGGGATTTCCTGCGCGGCAACCCGATTGAAAAAGGCGCATTTTTTGAATAACCGCAGGAGGTTTTGATATGGGCTGGATGTATTACTACGATTACTATTTTCTCATCCTTGTCGTCCCGGCGATGCTTATCGCGCTGTGGGCTCAGATAAAGGTGAAAACCACTTTCGCCTCGCAGTCAAAACGCCTGAACTCGCGCGGACTTACCGGCGCGCAGGCGGCGATGCAGGTGCTCGGATATTACGGAATCAACAACGTGCATATAGAACGCGTCTCCGGCGACCTTACTGACCATTATGACCCGAGGACGAATGTAATAAGGCTGTCGGATAAGGTTTATAACAGCACTTCGATAGCGGCGATAGGAGTTGCCTGCCACGAGGCGGGGCATGCGGCGCAGCACGCCGAGGGCTATGCGCCGATAAAAATCAGAAATGCGATTATTCCCGTCTGCAATATAGGCTCGACTCTCGGACTTCCGCTTGCGATACTTGGGTATATTCTCAGCTTTGAGCCGCTTATCACAATCGGTCTGCTGCTCTATGCACTCATTGCCGTTTTTCAGCTTGTAACCCTTCCCGTTGAGTTCAACGCGAGCCACAGGGCATTGAAGGTTATCAATGAGACGGGTGTGTTGGATGACGATGAGCGTGCGGGAGCAAGGAAAGTGCTCTCCGCGGCGGCGATGACATATGTCGCGTCGCTTCTTGTGTCGCTTGCAAATCTGCTTAGATTTGTTATACGCTTCAGCGGAAGAAATCGAAGAAATTGAACGGAGTGTATCGTTAGATGAGTAAGAGCGCACGCCAGAGCGCGTTTGAAATTCTATATAAAGTTGAGCGCAGCGGGGCATATTCGAACCTCGCCCTTGACGCGGAGCTTTCGTCGCAGCAGGGGACGACCGACGGCGACTCGGCTTTGCTGACCGCACTCGTATACGGTGTGCTCGAAAGGCTGATAACACTCGATTACAATATCTCGCTCTATTTGCGTCAGCCGCTGAAAAAGCTCAAGCCGGAGGTGCTCATCGCACTGCGCCTCGGCGCTTATCAGCTTCTGTTCATGGACAGGATACCGGAGAGCGCGGCTGTCAACGAGAGCGTGAAGCTCGCAAAAAATAACCGTGCGCAGTTCGCGGCGGGGCTCGTAAATGCGGTGCTCAGAAAAGTGGCTCAAAACGGATTGCGCCTCCCCGACGAGTCGGACAGGCTGAAATTTATGAGCGTCAAATATTCTGTTCCGGAGCCGACCGTTAAGCTTTTTGTCGACGCTTATTCCGATAAAACCGCCTGCGAGATATTCGAGGCCATGTCCGAGCGCGCAAAGATATTCGTCCGCGTGAACACTCAAAAATGCACAACGGACGAGCTTGCGGAAGCGTTGGCTCGGCAGGGTACAGAGAGCAAAAGGGTAAGCCTTGTTCCCGATGCCCTCGAGCTTTTGAACGGCGGTGCGTTCGAGCACCTTGACGCATATAAAAAAGGTCTTTTTCATGTTCAGGATCTCTCCTCGCAGCTCTGCTGCATGGCGCTTGACCCTCAGCCCGGAGATACCGTATATGATATGTGTGCGGCGCCCGGAGGTAAAAGCTTTACACTTTCCGAGTTGACCGAATGTAAGGGCAAAATACTTGCCATGGATGTCTATCCGTCAAGGCTCGCTCTTATAGAAGACGGAGCCGGGCGACTCGGACTTCAAAACATTTCGGTTATACCCAACGATGCCTCCAGAGTCAACCCGGCTTTGAAAAAAGCAGACAGAGTGCTGTGTGACGCACCCTGTTCGGGGCTCGGAATACTCCGCCGAAAGCCCGAGATACGCTATAAAACCCTTGAAGATATTGACAAACTGCCGATTTTGCAGTATGATATCCTGTGTTCTTCTGCTGAATATGTCAGGGTCGGCGGCCGTTTGGTTTATTCCACCTGTTCGCTGAATCCTGTGGAAAACGCCGCAGTCTGCGACAAGTTTCTCAGTGAACATAAAGATTTCGAGGCTATACGGATATTCCCGGATATTAAGAGGGCAGACGGCAATGAAAATTACCTGACCCTGATGCCTCAGATACATGGGACGGACGGCTTCTTTATAGCCGCGTTTACCAGAACGGAGTGAGCTATTGAATACGACTGATGTAAAGTCAATGAACTTTACAGAGCTTTCGGCGGCTCTTTCCGAGATGGGGCTTCCGTCATACAGAACGAAGCAGATATACTCTTGGATACATCAAAAATGCGCCCTCGACTATGATGAGATGACAAATCTTCCGCTGTCTCTGCGCGAGCGGCTGAAAGAGGAGCTTCCGCTCAAGAAGTGTACAATAGAGCGCAAGCAGGTGTCTGCCGAGGACGGAACGGTAAAATACCTTTTCGGCTTCGGAGGTAACGAATACGCCGAGAGCGTTCTGATGAAATATAAATACGGATACACTATCTGCGTCTCGACTCAGATAGGCTGTAAGATGGGCTGCTCGTTCTGCGCCTCCACCTTGGGCGGATATGTCAGAAGTCTGCTTCCGTCGGAAATACTCGGCCAGATATACACCGCTCAACGCGATGAAAATATCCGCATCTCGCATATAGTTCTCATGGGAATGGGCGAGCCGCTCGATAATTTTGACAATGTCATGCGCTTTTTGGAGCTTGTGACATGTGAGAACGGACTCAATATAAGCATGAGAAACATATCGCTTTCTACCTGCGGAATAGTTCCGGGTATATATAAATTGCTCGATAAAAGGCTTCAGCTCACGCTTTCGATATCGCTCCACGCGCCTTACGACGAGCTCAGATCCAAGATAATGCCGATAAACCGCCGCTATTCGCTCGACGAGCTTATGCCCGCGTGCCGTGAATATGCGAAGGTCACTTCGAGAAGAATATCGTTTGAATATGCAATGCTCGGCGGCGTCAACGACAGCGACGAATGCGCCTTGAAGCTTGCGGCGCTTTTGAAGGGTATGCTGTGCCATGTCAATCTCATACCCGTCAACGAGGTTGCGGAGAGCCCTTACAAACCGTCAACGCCTGAACGCATTGAACGTTTTATAAGCATACTCGAAAAGAAGTCAATAAACGTTACGGTAAGGCGGAAGCTCGGCTCGGACATAGACGCTTCGTGCGGTCAGCTTCGGCTTCGTAAAATAAAAGAGCAATAAGCTCAATTCGGAATTCTCACAGTTTCCGGGGGAAAATATGAAAATCGTTGCAAAGACAGACCAGGGAAAAATCAGAAAAGACAATCAGGACTCATTTGCTGCGGGAGAGCTTCCCGGCGGTGTGGTTTGGGCTGTTGTCTGCGACGGCATGGGAGGCGCGGCAGGCGGAAGCGTTGCCAGCCAGACTGCCGTCAAGATGATAAGCGAAAAAATCGCATCCGGTTATCAGTACGGCATGAGCGACAAGTCAATAAAGAATCTGCTGACCTCGGTCGTCGAAAGCGCAAATTCTTCGATTTATGAGATGTCATGCTCCGTTGAAAGTCTTAACGGCATGGGGACTACTGTAGTTGTCTCCGTGATAAGAGATAAGGAGCTCTATCTTGTCCACGCCGGAGACAGCAGAGCTTACCGCGTCACTAAGGACAGCATAACTCAGCTCACAAGGGATCATTCCGTTGTTCAGGATATGGTGGAGCACGGGGAACTTACCGAGGAGCAGGCAAAAGCTCATCCCAGGAAGAATATAATCACAAGAGCGCTCGGCGTAAGCGCGGAAATAGAGACTGATTACTATCAGGATACTCTTGATGAGGGAGACGTTATTATCATTTGCACTGACGGTCTGACTAATTATGTTGAGACCGATGATATATATAATGCCACCAGAGACAATCATTATTACGAGTTTGCGGACAGACTGATAAATCTCGCCAACGAAAACGGCGGCGGGGACAACATCACTGTCGTAGCATTGACGTTTTAGGTTTCTGTATCCCAACAGGAGTGTGAGATTTAATGGATAATTATGTCGGAAAGAGGCTCGACGGAAGGTATGAGCTTCAGGAGGTCATCGGTGTAGGCGGAATGGCGGTTGTCTATAAGGCCTACGATAACATCGACGACAGAATCGTTGCCGTCAAGATTCTCAAGGATGAGTTTCTTGCAAGCGAGGAGTTCCGCCGCAGATTCAAGAACGAGTCAAAGGCGATAGCGGTGCTCTCTCATCCAAACATAGTCAAGGTTTATGACGTCAGCTACGGCGACAAGCTCCAGTATATCGTCATGGAGTATGTCGAGGGTATTACTCTCAAGGAGTATATCGAGCAGCAGGGCGTTATATCGTGGAAGGAGACTGTGCATTTTACAACGCAGATTCTCCGTGCGCTTCAGCACGCCCACGACAAGGGCATAGTTCATCGCGACATTAAGCCGCAGAACATAATGCTTCTCGAAAACGGAACCATCAAGGTTACGGATTTCGGCATCGCCAGGTTCAGCAGAAGCGAAACAAGAACGATGACCGATACCGCTATCGGCTCCGTTCATTATATCAGCCCCGAGCAGGCTCGCGGAGATATAACCGACGACAAGTCGGATATCTATTCCGTCGGCGTTGTGATGTATGAGATGCTTACGGGTCAGCTGCCCTTCCAGTCGGATAACTCCGTCTCCGTTGCTATTATGCAGCTCCAGACAGACCCCGTTAAGCCGCGCGAGATAAACAGCTCCATCCCCGAGGGACTCGAGCAGATAACCATGCGCGCTATGCAGAAGAACCCCAAGGACAGATACCAGTCCGCCGCCGAGATGATTCTCGACCTTGAGGAGTTCAAGCGAAATCCCTCAATAAGATTTGATTACAGCTATTTTGTTGATAACGAGCCGACTAAGTTTGTCGACAAGACCGCACCGGTTACCGTACCGATAGCTAATGCCGGCGACACACGCATTATCGACAACCCGAATCCGCAGCCCGGAAACGACGAGGGCGACGAAAAAACGGCGGAGAAAAACAAGATAGTCCCGATACTTTCCGGTATCGTTATCGGCTTTGTTGCGGTTCTTGCGATAGTTCTCGTCTGCCTGTATTCGTTTACCGATGTGTTCAACAGGAAGCTCACCGTTCCCAAGCTCGTCAACAAGAACTATGCCGAGGAGATTCTCGGCAATGACGAATACAAGAACTTTGTTATCAAAGTAAACGAGGTCCAGAACAGCTTCTATGAGCCCGGTCAGGTCTATGCACAGGATCCGGCGGCAGGCACAAAGGTTGATAAGTCCAACAATGTTATCACCGTTACCGTTGCGGTCAGCGAAGAAAGGGCATCAGTTCCGAATGTCCTTAAATACCAGCTCAACGATGCGATAACAAAGCTTAAAAACGCAGGCTTTGAAGTCTATTCCGTTCCTCAGCAGAGCACCGAAAAGGCCGGCACGGTTCTGAGTACCTCACCCGAATACGGACGCCAGGTCTCAAAGGGCTCTACGATAACCATCTATTATGCGAGCGAGCAGGAGCTCGTCGAGGTTCCCAAGCTCATAGATGAGAATACCGAGAACGCGAAGGCCATACTTGAATCGCTCAACCTCGAGCTCGATGAGAAAATAGACGAAAAAGACAGCGACAAGCCCAAGGGAACAATTATCGAGCAGAGCTATGCCGAGGGTGAAAAAGTGCCCGAGGGAACGAAGATAAGAGTTACCGTCAGCACGGGCGTTGCGGCTTCCTCCGAGGCTCATATAATCATAACGCTTCCCAAGTATTCGAGCGGTACCTCAAAGTCCATAAAGGCTGCAAACAACAATAACGTGTTTATGGATCAGAGCGTTATTCTCGACGGCAGCGAATACACCATAACGGTCACGGGCTCCGGCAGCAGCAACCATATCAAGGTCTATATTGACTCCGAGATATACTATGAGTGCAATGTTGACTTCACAAAGACTCCTGCCGAGATATCGAACGTCAGAAGATATGACGTGTCCGAAGGCTCAACCGTTCCCAATGTTGTCGGAAACAACGAAGCGACAGCCATAAGCATTTTGAAGAGCCACGGCTTCACCTCTATTAATGTGAATTACACGACAGTTCTCGATTCGTCAAAGAACGGAAAGGTGATCTCCCAGTCTCCGAAGAACGGCTCGAGATCATATCCTTTGAGCACTACTATAACTTTGACCGTCGGCAAGTTTGTCGGCTAAGGGCTTAACTATGGCTGATGTCAAAAAAGGAATAATATTAAAAGGAATCGGTGGTCTTTACTTTGTAGAGACCGCCGATGCGGTATTTGAGTGCAAAGCCCGCGGAATCTTCCGAAAGAGCGGACAAAAGCCTCTTGTGGGCGATGAAGTCGATATACTTATCGGAGAAGACGGCGCAAACAACACTATTGAAAAGATATATCCGCGCCGAAGCGAGCTTATGCGCCCGCCGGTCGCAAATCTTGACAGGCTGTTTATCCTGTCATCTGTGCGCGATCCGAATCCGAGCACGCTTATAATCGACAAGATGACCGCGATTGCCTGTTGGAAAAACATAGAGCCGGTCATAGTTATCACTAAGGACGATCTCGGCGACACCTCGGAGCTGCGCGATATATATGAAAAGGCGGGGATACCTTTCTTTTCGGTGTCGAGCAGGGACGGCAGGGGAGCCGATGAAGTGAAAGCCATGCTGAGCGGCCATATAAGCGCTTTTGCGGGCAATACCGGCGTAGGTAAGTCCTCGCTTCTCAATCTGATAGCCCCCGAGCTTTCGCTCAAAACGGGCGAAATAAGCGATAAGCTCGGCAGAGGCCGCCACACGACAAGGGCAGTCGAGCTGTATAAGCTCTGCGGCGGATATGTCGCGGATACGCCGGGCTTCTCGTCGCTGACCGGCGAAAACAGCGAAATAATACCCGTAGACGAGCTGCCGTTTTGCTTCCCCGAATTTGAAAAGCATTTGGGAAAATGCAAGTTCACTTCATGCAGGCACATAAACGACAAGGGCTGCGAGATAGCTGCCGCGGTTGAAGCGGGCGAAATCAGCGAATCGCGCCACAACAGCTATATTGCTCTCTACAACGAAGCAAAAGACATAAAGGAATGGGAAAAGAAATAAAGTAACGCAATTGCGGCGCGCTGTATATAATGGACTGAAGGCGAGACTGTTGTATGTAAGGGCGGCGGTGAGCGTGAGAAGATGCGGATGCGGCAGAAACGGGTCTGCGTGCGTGATAATAATTTCATTTGTGGCGGGAATAATTGCCGCGAAGTTCTTTCCGTATTCACTACTTATAATTCTTGCGGTTATCCTGCTTTTGCTTATCTGCACCGCCTCACGAAGCTTTTGGTGACGGAGGGTGAGAATGAGATGAAAGTAGTAGTAGTCAGAAGCCCCAAGCTTTTTTCCGGAATACTCAGACTCATTTTCGGAATAAAACGGCAGGAACAAACAACATAAAAAAGCTCCGGACGGCTCTTAAAGGCAGTCCGGAGCTTTTTCGCTATTACGATGTTACGGCTGAACGGTTATGGGCTTATCCTCGCTCTCGTGCTCGATAGAGACGAAGTTATTGCGCGGCGCATATGCCCAGCGCATCTCGAAAGCTTTCACGCCGTCGAGCGGTATGTAGAGCTGATCGCGTCTGCCCCTGTATATCTTTGCAGGGAGCTTAAATTCTCCGCGGTCGGTTTGCGCCGTGTCGCTGTCAAGGGTAAATTCCGCGCTGTGCCCGTAGACCTCGAGATAGACCTTTCCGGGCGTTTTTCTTACTTCGCCGCCGATGAATCCGACGAGAACGGAGAGGGGAGCGAACCATATTCCGTCTTTTAATTCGCACGGAGTTGTGCATTGGCAGAGCCCGAGATCCATGCCCTTGAATTTCATTCGGGTGGTGTTATATATCGGGGCGAGCGCAGGCGGGTCGATTGAGTCTGTTCCTTTATCTATCACGCAGCGGTCGGCTATGCGCCCGTCGTTCAGATGCGCCGTCAGTGTTATCTTCGCCCCGTCAACCTCGACGACAACAGCCATCGAGACCGGCTCTTCCTGAGAATAGAAGGCGCTGTGCCACACCTTGGGGACGGCGCGCGTTCCGGGCGGGTTCATATCCGAGTTGCCGAGCATATAGTGTACGGTGCCCTGCGACGGTCTGTCGAAAATTTCCTCGTTTCTGACGGGGAAGCTTCTCGAAAAATTGTGCTCGTGACCCGAAAACAGGATGTCAAGCTTCTCCATTCCCTCGCGCATGGCAGGATATGCATCGTAATTCTGGCAGTCGGAGCCGGAATAGCATATCGGGAAATGATACGAGCCTATTTTCCACTGCTTGTCGGTGGAGTCAAGGTCTTTTATCAGCCATTCGTTGACTTCTTCGGGCCCGTTTATTCCTATTACCGCGAAGTGTACGTTGCCGTAGTCAAAGGTGTAGTTTTCGGTTTTCCAGTTTTCAGGGCCGTTATCGGGATAGGAGCCCTTGAATTGCTTGCCGAAGAATTCGGCAGGCTCGGCATAATATCTGCCTATGGCGTTTTTATAATCTTTAAAGCCGCGGTTGTCATGGTTGCCGAGCGTCATCATAAATGGGATGTGCTCCGATATTCCTACAAGCCCGCTGAACGCGCCGTTCCACTGAACCTCATGCTGACCGCAATCCGTATTGTCTCCGCCGGTCAGGATAAAGCGGGCGTCGGGGTTCTTTTCGAGCATCTCCTTGACGAAGCTGTTGAAATGGGAGTAGTCGGGGCAATCGAAAGGCTCGCCCTTCTGCTGATCGGAGACGCAGAGAAATTTGAATTTAGTGAGATTTTCGGGTGCGGTTGAGAAAAAGAATTCCTTGCTTCTGTGTTCGCCGTCTCCACAGGTGTAGAAATATTTCGTGTCCGGCTTCAGCCCCGTAAGGTCTGCCCAGAACATATTGCTTATGTCGATATCGCTCTTGAAAACATCCGTTGCCGCATCGACGCGCATAGCTTCATTACTGCCGTCCTCGCGGCAGAGAACATACCCCTCCTTGATATCCGTGCAGGTTCGCCATGTGACGGTCATGGAGGTTGCGGCATCGCCCTTGATGCTGAGCATTATGTGATCCGGCTGTTCCGCAGAGCCTCTCACAGGTTTTACCGATTGACTCATTTTAATCCCTCATTTTAAAATATAATATGACGCTGCAGTGCTTTGCAGCGTCTTTTTTGATTTTTACGGTTTGTCTTAGTTGAAAGGCGTGCTTATCCTGTTATATCTGAAATTCGTGACCTCGCCGCGCTGACTGCATCTGTAAATGCTCATAACGAGCCCTATTGCGATATATATGCAGAGGTTTGATGAGCCGCCGGAGCTGAAGAAGGGAAGCGTTATACCGATGCAGGGGAGGAGCTTTAAGCACATTCCGATATTCATGATAGCCTGAGAGCCTATCATAACGGCTGTACCGTAGCAGATGAGTGAGCCCATATTAGTATTGGCTTTTTTCCCAACCAGCACTATACTGACGATTATCAGCGCAATGAGCGCAAGCGCCGCAAACGCGCCGACAAACCCGAGCTCTTCGCCGATAACGGAGAATATCATATCACTGTCGTTGACGGGAACGGAGTGCGATTGGGTATATGCGCCCTTGAGGAAGCCGCGCCCCAAGAATCGGCCGCTGCCTATGGCATTGACGCTCTGCTGCTGTTGGAAGATATATTTCTTGTATAGTGCGGTATCGAGCTTATTCGGCGCATATACGGCGAGAATACGGCCTTTTTGGAAGTCGCTGAAAAACGCGAACCAAAGCACGGGCACGGCTGCGACTATCATTGCGCCGGCGGCGGCAAAATATCTTGCCGCAAGACCCGATGCAAACATCATGCCGATAAATATTGAGACGAATACGAGCGCGGAGCCGAGATCGCCCGTCAGAATGACCAGCAGCGCCGGAACTCCGCCGTGAACGCAGAGAAGAAGAGCGTTTTTGAGCTTGTTTATATCCTCGCCGACATAGTCGAGGTGGACGGCGAAGGTTATTATGAACGCTATCTTGAAAAGCTCGGACGGCTGGAAATTGATTACCTTGAAATCGAACCAGGTTCTTGCGTCCGGCCTGTCCTCCGTTCCGCTGCCGAACGGGAACAGCAGAAGCATCATCAGCAGACACACTCCGCCTATTATCATCCAAAAGCGGAGAACTATTTCGTAGTCAATGAAAGATATGACGATACACATCGCCGCGCCGACAAGCACGGCAAGCAGCATGACAAGTGCGGTACGGCTGATAATACCGCCGTCCTCAAGGCTGCTGTAGGTGGCGCTGTAAACCATAAGAATGCCGAACAGCGAAGTCAGCAGACAGAGCAGCAGAAGCGGCTTGTCCGTAGTTTTAAATCCTCTTTTGATTGACTGAAGTATGTTCATTGGAGGCTCCTTTAAAATTATACTGATATTATAAAGCGAATTTTAATCAAATTCAAGTAAAATACTTTTATATCTTCGATTTGTGTGCTATAATTATTTGAATTTAAAGCAAGGCAGCGGTATTTTTCAGATGAAGACGGTTTTTCATTCTTATTCTTCAAAACAGACCGAGGAATTCGGAGTGGAGCTCGGCAGAAGTCTCAAGGCGGGCGATGTTGTGGCACTGTTCGGAGACTTGGGCGCGGGGAAAACGGCTTTTACAAGAGGGCTCGCTCGCGGCATGGGCTTTGACGGCGAGGTCAGCAGTCCTACTTTTGCGCTCGTGCATGAGTATCCCGCCGACATACCGCTCTATCATTTCGATATGTACAGAATAAACACATGGGATGATTTGTATTCCACCGGATTTTTCGATTATCTCGATATGGGCGGCGTGCTCGTGATAGAGTGGAGCGAAAATATCGAGAACTGCCTGCCGGAAAATTCGATAAGAGTTTCGATATCCAAGAATGACAACGAAAATGAACGCATAATTACTTTGGAGAGGGGGGCAGACAGTGAAGATACTCGCGCTTGATTCGTCCGCAAAAACCGCAAGCGCCGCGATAACGGACGGAGAGCAGCTGATAAGCGAAGCATTTGTCAACGCCGGACTTACTCACAGCGAGACGCTTCTTCCCATGGTCGAATCCGTTCTCGGTCTCGCGCGCCTCACCATGGCCGATATCGACGGCTGCGTCATAACCGACGGCCCCGGTTCGTTTACGGGGATAAGAATAGGCATAGCTGCCGTAAAGGGGCTTGCAATGCCGGGCAACACAAAGTGCTGCGGCGTATCTACGCTCAAGGCTATGGCATATAATCTGCGCTATGATAACTGCATTGCCTGCTGCGCGATGGACGCGAGATGTTCGCAGGTCTATTCCGCAATTTTTCGCTGCTTTGACGGAAAAGTCGAAAGATTGACAGAAGACGACGCGATTCCCGCCTCAAAACTTCCGGAAATACTTGAAAAATATGCAAATGAGCGTATAATTTGTGTCGGAGACGGAGCGCATATAGCTTATCAGGCTGTTAGAGACAGTTTTGAGAGCGTTGCTCTCGCACAGGACAGCAGACGCTTCCAGCGCGCTTACGGTGCCGCCTGCGCCGCCGTGTGCGAGAATATGGACTTTCTTCCTCCGGCTCAGCTTTTGCCCGTATATTTGAGACCTTCGCAGGCGGAGCGTGAGCTCAGCCTCAAAAAGGCTCACGAGAAATAAATCAAAAGGAGAAATTACCATGATAGCTCTTGCTGCTGACCACGCAGGATATCCTCTTAAGGAGGAGATCAAAAAACATCTTTCAGACAGAGGCTTCGACGTCAAGGATTTCGGAACCGACAGCGATAAATCCGTTGACTACGCCGTTTTTGCAAAAATAGCGGGCGAGGCGGTCGCTTCGGGCGAGTGCCGCCTCGGCATTTTCTGCTGCGGCACAGGCGTAGGTATCTCGATGGCCGCCAACAAGGTCAGGGGCATCAGAGCCGCAAACTGCGCAGATACTTTTTCCGCACGCATGACAAGACTTCATAATAACGCTAACGTGCTTTGCCTCGGCAGCAGAGTTATCGGCGCGGGTCTTGCCCTCGATATGGTCGATCTCTTTGTAGATACGCCCTTCAGCGGCGAGGAGAGACATCAGAGAAGAATAGATCAGGTCATGGCGATAGAGGACGAAAAGTTCTCGAAATAAAGCAGTCAAAATTTTTAATTTTATAATATCCAAAGGAGTTCAAAACATGGCAAACATAACAATAACAAATCATCCGCTTATTCAGCATAAGCTGTCCATCCTCAGAGACAAGCACACCGCTTCCAAAGAGTTCCGTACTCTCGTAGGCGAGATAGCGATGCTCATGTGCTATGAGGCAACAAGAGATCTTCCGCTCAAGGATGTTGAAATTGAGACTCCCGTTTCCGGAATGACCACTAAGGCTCTTGCGGGCAAGAAGCTCGCCTTTGTTCCGATTCTCAGAGCCGGACTCGGCATGGTTGACGGCGTTCTGACCCTCGTTCCCTCCGCCAGAGTAGGTCACATCGGCCTTTACCGCGACCCCGAAACTTTGCAGCCTGTTGAGTATTACTGCAAGCTGCCCAGCGATATCGGCGAGCGCGATGTTATCGTTCTCGATCCCATGCTTGCTACCGGCGGCTCGGCTATAGACGCCATTTCTCAGATAAAGAAGAGAAACCCCAGATCGATAAAGTTCATGTGCATTATTGCGGCTCCCGAGGGACTTGAAGCTCTGAGCAAAGCTCATCCCGATGTTGATATCTTTGCCGCCGCAAAGGACGAGAAGCTCAACGATCACGGCTATATCGTTCCCGGTCTCGGCGACGCGGGCGACAGAATCTTCGGCACAAAATAATTGCACTTGAAATACCCGTGCCGTTATGCTATAATTATTACAGAAAATTGTGGAGGTGTATATCATGAAACACATCAAGACCATCAACGCTTCGAATCTCAAGGAGAGCGCTGCTAAGGGCGGCTGCGGCGAGTGCCAGGCTTCCTGCCAGTCAGCTTGCAAGACTTCCTGCACCGTCGCTAACCAGAAGTGCGAGAAGTAATTTGATTTGAACGTAAATTAGGGGCAGGCTTTGCGCCTGTCCCTAAAATTCTGTCTAAAACATTTTGCTGCGAAAAACCGCGGCTAAAAGGAGCGAAAGCGGGGAGACCCGGCATATATGATACATAAATATTTTCTCAACGGCTATTATATAGTCATTGATACGAACAGCGGAGCCGTTCACATTGTGGATGAGCTCGCATACAGAATCCTCGATTTCTTTACGGAAAAGCTTACGGGCGAGTGCCCCGACGAAGTTATCGTTACTCTTGAAAACGAAGGCTTTGACAGGCAGGATATCATCGATACATATGCCGAGCTCAAGGCTCTGTGCGACGATGATTCGCTTTTCTCCGAGGACACCTACAGACCCTTTGCGGATATGCTCACCGAAGCGCCGATAAAGTCGATGTGCCTAAATATAGCGCATGACTGTAACCTTCGCTGCGAGTATTGCTTTGCCGCGCAGGGCGATTTCGGCCACGGCAGAAAGCTCATGCCTTTTGAAGTCGGCAAGGCGGCTATAGATTTCCTTATCAAGCACTCCGCCGACAGGCATAACTTAGAGCTTGACTTCTTCGGCGGCGAGCCGCTGATGAATTTTGACGTTGTGAAGCAGGTAGTCGAGTATGCAAGGTCTGTTGAGAAGGAGCACAATAAGAACTTCCGCTTCACCATAACCACGAACGGTGTTCTGCTCGATGACAACAGCATTGATTTTATAAATCGTGAGATGTCAAACGTCGTTCTTTCGCTTGACGGCAGAAAAGAAGTAAACGACCGCCTGCGCCCGACAATCAACAAGAAGGGCAGCTACGACATAATCGTTCCAAAGTACCAAAAGCTTGTCGAGGCGAGAGGGGATAAGGAATACTATGTCCGCGGCACGTTTACAAAATATAACCTCGATTTCGCCGATGATGTTATGCATCTCAACGAGCTCGGCTTCGACCAGATTTCCGTTGAGCCGGTCGTGACCGACCCGGAGCTCCCGTATGCTCTGACGGAAAAAGACCTTCCGGCAATCGCAGAGGAATATGAGAAGCTTTCTAAGCTGCTTATTGAGAGAAAGAAGAACGGAACAGGTTTCAACTTCTTCCACTTTATGATAGACCTCAACCAGGGTCCGTGCGCAATAAAGAGACTGCGCGGATGCAGCTGCGGCAACGAATACGTGGCTGTAACTCCGGAGGGCGATATCTATCCGTGCCATCAGTTTGTCGGAATGGACGAGTGGAAGATGGGCAGCGTGCTCGATGACTCCGTGAATATCGAAATGAAAAAGATGTTCTCAAAAGCGAATATATATTCCAAAGAAGAGTGTGCGGATTGCTGGGCGAAGTTCTACTGCAGTGGCGGCTGCAACGCAAACAATATGCAGTACAATAACACTATCTTCAAACCGCACAAGCTCTCGTGCGCTCTTGAGCAGAAGAGACTGGAATGTGCGATAATGATAAAGGCCGCTCTTGCGGACGAATAAAAAATACAGCTCGGGATAAACAGTCCCGGGCTGTATCGGTTTTATGCGTGAAAAATCCCCCGGAAAAGTCCCGGGGGATGATTTCTGTAGCATTATTAGCTCCTCGTCTTTGTGCTGTTGCTCATTGCGAGTCTCTGCTTGAAAATCTTGAGGAAGTCCTTGACTGCCTTATCGATCTTCTTGTCCTTCTTGTTGAGCTTGTACTCGTCGGAGCCTTCAAGCTCGTCAAGCTGCTTCTCAAAGTCCTCGCTGGCCTTTGCGGAGCGAATGGCGCTCTTCCAAGCGTAGTCGCTGCCCGAATAGTACATGATGTGGTAGCCGTACTCAGACTCGACAATGCCGGTGTCGCCGACCTTTCGGCTGCTGTCGGTAGCCCAGTTGCGGAAGGACTCAACGTAGTTGGCGCTTGAAGTGATGCCGCTTATAAGTCCGCCGTCAGCGGCGCTTCCGGTATCCTTGGACTTCTCTTTTGCGAGAGCAGCGAAGGAATCTTCGGTCTTAGCTCCGATCTTCCACTCCTTGTAGATCTTGTCGGCGGAAGCCTTTGCGGCCTTCTTCTGCTCGTCGGTTGCCTCGGAGGACGAGCTTGCATTGTCGGTGAACGAGATGAGAATATGTCTTACGTTCGAGGCCATGGGAGCGTAGCTGCCCTTGTTGATATAGAGGATAACATATGAGCTCACGTTGCCGTTGCTGCCGACTTCAAAGAGCTTGACATCTCCTGCTTTTCTCGCGCTGTCAAACGCCCACTTTGCGGCGTCCTCGGAGACATAGGAGGTGATGGTTGACTTTGCGGCCTCGTTGAGGGCGGTTGCGGACTCCGCGTCATAGTTTTCGGTGGAGCTGTTCTTTTTCTTTGCCTGCTCAAGGAAAGCCTTTTCGCTGGTGCAGGCGCTGAGAGCCTTCTCGGCTTCCTTCTTGACCTTCGCCGCGGCGGCCTTCTGGCGGGCGGCAAGCTGCTCCGAGGTCTCGCCGTCCTTTGCGGTGAGAGTCTCTACTGAGAACGAAAGGGTTCTTGCGTCAACTGCATTGTATGCGCTGTGATCCTTATCATAGACAGCCTTTATGTCGGCGGCGCTGTAAGAATCGGTGAGCTTCTTTGAGGTGTCGCTCTGGTATCTGGAAACGATATTTTGCATCTCGAGCTGCTTGCGCAGGAACTTCTCGTTTATACCCTTGCCGTAGCTCGCCTTGAGGTAGGCGTTGAGAGAGTATTTGTTCTCTGCGGCGGTGTTCCTGAGCTCCTCGACTTGATCGTCAATTGACTTCTGCTCGTCGTCTGTGAGCTTGTAGCCTGCCTTGATAGCCTCGGCATAGAGAATCTTGTAGGTCTGGAGGGCGGAGATGGTCTCATTCTTGAGATAATCGGAAAGAAGCATTTCTTTTCCGTCGGCATCGGTGCCGTAGTTCTGCTCATCCGGCGACTTTGTCGGGTCAATGCCGATGTTCATGCCGTACATTGCGTACTGCTGAGCGTATGAGTAGATATTGTTGAGATACTGGCTGTAGTAATATGTAAACTCAACTTCCGAAACGCGGATATCGTCGCCCAAAGAGAACACGGTTGTATTCTTCTTGATAGCGGCCGTATCGTCGAGAACCTTCCAAACGATTCCGCCTGCAACTACGACGGCAAGAACGATAGCTACTACCATTTTGACTATCTTTGCCGCTGCCTTGCTCTTCTCGCTCTTCTTCTGACTCTTTTTCGCAGACTGAGCGAGGCGGGCCTTTCTGTCGTCACGGTATGACTCGGCAGAAGTCCGCTGGGTGTCTTTGTTTGCCATTCTTTTTCATCCTTTTCTTTGTTAAGGTTGATTTGACCTAACGGTCGATAACATTCTTATTTTATACTATTTTATTAGCTTTTACAAGTCGAATCTGCAAGTTTTATAATTAATTCACAATCGCTCAGAGCTCGCCGTTGAGGAATGCGCCCTTAAACCACACGTTATCTACTTCAAATTCTTTGCCGTTTAGATAATCGAGCGACTGTGCGTCGGAGGAGAAATCAAATTTCAGCTTGTATGAATAAAGGAACTGTTTTTTGTATCCGCTCTCCTTGTTCATTGAGTTGCGCCCGTATTTTCCGTCGCCGAGAAGAGGATGACCTATCGAGGCGAAGTGCGCTCTTATCTGATGCGTGCGCCCCGTCAGCAGCTCGACCTCAACTAAGCTCATACCTTTGTTTTCGGCGAGCACGCGGTACTTTGTCTTTATCTCCTTTGAGCCCTCCGTTTTGCGGGACGAGACCTTGACGAGATTCTTCTTTTCATCCTTTGTCAGCCAGCCGTGCAAAATCCCGTCTTTTTCCTTGAGAGTGCCGTGGACAACGCAGAGATAGAATTTTTTTATCTCTCTGTCCTTGAGCTTCTGATTCATTATTCTCAGAGCCTCCGCGTTTTTTGCGGCCATCACTATTCCGCCGGTGTTGCGGTCGATTCTGTTTATGAGCGCGGGCGAAAAAGAGTTCTCGTCGGACGGATTGTATTCGCCCTTTTCGTAGAGATAGCGCTTTATCCTGGTCAGAAGAGTGTCGTTGTATTCGCGCTCGTCCGGGTGGGAGAGCAGACCGACCTTCTTGTCGAGCAGCATTATATTCTCATCCTCGTAGAGAACGGTGAGATTTGTCGATGCGTGCATGAAATCGTATCTGTCGAACCGCTGCTCGAAAAATTCGTCGTTTATGTACATATCCACGCGGTCGCCCTCTTTCAGGCGCGTGGATATCTCGCACCGCTTTCCGTTGAGCTTTATGCGCTTGAGCCTGATATATTTGTACATAAGCGAGTCCGGAAGATTCGGGACGGTCTTTTTTATGAATTTGTCAACGCGCTGCCCGGCGTCGTTTTTTCCTATATCAAAGCTTTTCAATGCCGTTCCTCCCGCCGTATAAATTGAAAATTTTTGTTTTACTCACAGCCGCCTTTGAGCTTTTGCTTATATAAGTGATATCATTGCGCCTTCTCATATGTGCCTCCGATTCAAATGACATATTATGATTATAGCCTATTTCGGGCTTTATTAACAGCCTTGAAAGAAAAAATTTTCATTAACTCGGATTTTGTAAATATACATAAGTTTTTATATTATTTAAGCTTGTACAAATTCGCTTTTCGTTGTATAATAGATTAATTAAAATAACTAAGATTTTTCGGAGGATAACCGATTTGCCGATTTCAAAAGACAGAGGAAATATTATTGTTCCGCAGGAGGAGCTTGACAGACAGATGGAGTTCTGCGGACTTGTGCATACAGTGCTTGAAACACGGCTCGGCGGACGCAAACCGCTCGCCTACGTTCATACATTCGGCTGTCAGGGCAATGTAGCCGACAGCGAGAGACTCAAGGGCCTGCTCGAAAAAATGGGCTTCGGCTTTACGGACGAGGCGGAAAGCGCGGATATATCGCTGTTTAACACCTGCGCCGTGCGCGAGCACGCCGAGGACAGGCTCTTCGGAAACGTCGGCGCACTCAAGAAAATAAAAGAGAAGAATCCCGACTTCAAAATAATCCTCTGCGGTTGTATGATGCAGCAGGAGAGGATAGCCGAAAAAATTCGCAGGAGCTATCCGTTTGTCGATATAGTTTTCGGAACTCACGCCGCGCATAAATTTCCGGAGCTGATTTACCGCTCGCTCTCTACCGGTAAGCGCGTGTTCGATATCGAAAATTCCGACGGCGTTATTGCGGAGGATTTGCCTCTGCACAGAGACAGCACTTTCAAGGCGTGGCTGCCTATAATGTACGGGTGCAACAATTTCTGCACCTATTGCATAGTGCCATATGTCCGCGGACGAGAGCGAAGCCGCAGCAGTGACGTTATTATAAGCGAAGCGCGCGAGCTTGTCAAAAGCGGCTATAAAGAGATAACCCTGCTCGGTCAGAATGTCAATTCCTACGGCAACGACCGCGAGGGGGAGCTGAATTTCGCCGCACTTTTGCGCGAGATAAACAGTATCGACGGCGATTTTATTATACGCTTCATGACCTCTCACCCGAAGGACTGCACGCATGAGCTGCTCGATACCATGGCGCAGTGCGAAAAGGTCGCAAAGCATCTGCATCTTCCGGTGCAGTGCGGAAACGACAGGGTGCTCAAGGAGATGAACAGGGGATATACGGCTGAAAAATATCTTTCTCTGCTCGAATATGCCCGCAGCGTCATGCCCGAGATCTCGGTGACAAGCGATATAATAGTCGGTTTCCCGGGTGAAACATATGAGGAATTTCTCGACACGGTGAAGCTCATTGAAAAGGCACAGTATACCTCGCTCTATACTTTCATTTTCTCGCCCCGCGAGGGAACCCGCGCGGCAAAAATGGACGACCCCGTTTCCCGCGAGGAAAAGGGCAAGTGGTTTTCGGAGCTCTGTGCCGCGCAGGAGAAAATCGCGTCTGTTCGCACCTCCGAAATGGTCGGCAGAGAATACAGAGTCCTCTGCGAGTCGAAGGCTAAAAAAGACGGATATATATCCGGCAGGACGCAGGGCAATATAATAATCGAGTTCCCTGCCGATGAGTCGGTCATAGGCTCGTTCAGAACCGTCAGAGTGACCGAAGCTCTGATATGGATGCTCAAGGGCGAGCTTGCCGACTGAAAACGCTATATCTCCGCATTGCGGATAAGGATATAAGATAAATTTCAAGGAGTACAATTATGGACATCATCAAACTTACAAGAGAACTCGGCGCAGCTATCCAGCAGGATGAAAGATACGCGAAGTTCCAGGCTGCTCAGAAGGCAAACGAGGAGGACAAGGAGCTCAACGAACTTATGGGCAAGATTCAGCTCGTTCATATGTCCTATCAGCATGAGGCGAGCAAGGAAGATGCCAACGAACAGAAGCTTGCGGCATATGAGACCGAGTTCAACGACCTCTACAAGAAGGTTATGGATAACGAGCATATGCGCGACTATGAGGTTGCAAGAGCCGAGATAGACGAAATGATGCATTATATCACGGGCATTCTCGCTCTGTGCATCCAGGGTGAAGACCCCGCTACCTGCGAGCCCGAAGAGGAGCATCACTGCGGCGGAGACTGCTCCGGCTGCTCCGGCTGCTGATTATTGCAATACCGCTCCGCAGCTTAACCCCTGCGGAGCCGAAAGCTTTTTATTTTGCGGTATAACCGCTGAGAGGACGGTATCGGAATGGCAGAGCTTTCTCCGATGATGAAACAGTATTTTGAGACAAAAAAGAAATATCCCGACACGATACTGATGTTCAGACTCGGTGATTTTTACGAGATGTTCTTTGACGATGCGGTAACAGTGTCGCGTGAGCTGGAGCTTGTGCTGACAGGCAGAGCCTGCGGTCAGGAGGAGCGCGCCCCGATGTGCGGCGTGCCGTTTCACAGCGCGGACAGCTACATGGCGCGCCTCGTCGCAAAGGGCTACAAAGTCGCCATATGCGAGCAGATGGAGGACCCCGCTCTCGCAAAGGGACTTGTCAAGCGCGAAGTCGTCAGGGTTCTGACTCCCGGTACGGTTATCGAAAACAGTATGCTCAACGAGGGCAGAAACAATTTCCTCGCAAGCGTATATTTTGCGGGCGAGTCCGCCGGCGTCTGCTTTGTGGACGTATCAACGGGCTCCGTCAATCTGACCGAGCTTGCCTCTCCCGCCGTTCCCGATAAAATAATCAACGAGATAGGCAGATTCATGCCGAGCGAAATCGTGTTCAACTCCGCTTCTTCGTCTCTTACGAAGGTGTTTTCGTTCATTTCAAACAAGACCGAAGCTCTTGCACAGGAGCTCGGCGACAGCTATTTTGACCCTCGGCAAAGTGCCGAAACAATACTCGCTCATTTCAAAAAAGACAGCCTGTCGGAGCTTGAGCTCCATGAGGGCAGCGCGGCTGTTCCGGCGCTCGGAGCGGCGCTTAAATATCTCACTGAGGTTCAGCGCAACGACCTCGAAAATATTTCTTCGATATCATTTTATTCAGAACTCAATTTCATGCGCCTCGATGTCTCCGCTCTGCGCAATCTCGAAATAGTCGAGACTTTAAGAAACCGCGAAAAGCGCGGCTCCCTGCTCTGGGTGCTCGATAAGACGCGCACCCCAATGGGCAAGCGAATGATACGCGCATGGCTTGAGCGCCCGCTTATCGGCATGGCGCGCATAACAAAGCGCCATAACGCTGTGGCAGAGCTTGTCTCTCAGCCGATGGTGAGGCAGGAGCTCGGCGAAAGTATGTCAGGCATACATGACCTCGAGCGTCTCATAACAAGAATATCGTTCGGTACAGCCGGAGCTAAGGATTTGCGTGCGCTGGCGCTCGCCGCGTCGTGCCTGCCGGAGCTTAAAGAAAAAGTTTCCGTGCTCTCTTCGTCGCTTATGCGCGAATGTGCCGAAAATATAGACGCGCTTTCCGATATCTACGAGCTCATCGACGCCGCGATAGTCGAGGAGCCGCCGTTCTCTGTCCGTGAGGGCGGTATGATAAAGGACGGCTTCCATCCGGAGCTCGACTCCCTGCGCGATATAGTATTAAATGGCAAGGATTATATTGCCGCCATACAGCAGCAGGAGCAGGAAAAGACCGGAATAGCAAAACTTAAAATAGGCTATAACAGGGTATTCGGCTACTACATAGAGGTTCCCAACTCATATAAAGAGCTTGTACCCGACGAATATATAAGAAAACAGACCCTTGCAAACTGCGAGAGATTCATAACTCAGGAGCTCAAGGATCTTGAGGCAAAGGTTCTCGGCGCGCAGGACAGAATTGTCAAGCTCGAATACGAGATTTTTGACGATATCAGAAAGCGCACTGGTGCGGAGCTCGCCCGCGTTCAGCGCACGGCGGCGGCAGTGGCGCAGCTTGACGTCCTCTGTTCGTTTGCCCAGGTAGCGCTTGAAAATAACTATGTCTGCCCGCAGATGTCCGCAGAGCCGATTGTGAAAATAAAAGAGGGACGCCATCCCGTTGTCGAAAAGATGCTCAACGGCGAGCCGTTTGTGCCGAACGATACCGTTCTCGACTGCGGAGACGACCGCTGTGCGATAATAACGGGTCCCAATATGGCGGGTAAGTCCACATATATGCGCCAGGTAGCTCTAATCTGCGTCATGGCGCAGGCGGGAAGCTTTGTTCCCGCCGCAAGCGCGGAGCTCGGTATAGTTGACAGCGTGTTTACTCGAATAGGTGCGTCCGACGATCTTTCCGCCGGTCAATCGACGTTTATGGTCGAAATGAGCGAAGTCGCGTCCATACTGAATAACGCAACCTCGAGAAGCCTCATAATTTTCGATGAAATAGGCAGGGGCACTTCGACCTTTGACGGCATGAGCATTGCGCGCGCCGTGCTCGAATATGCCGCCGACAAAAAGCGCATCGGCGCAAAGACCCTTTTTGCCACGCACTATCATGAGCTTACGGAGCTTGAGGGGCAGATAGACGGTGTGAAGAACTACAATATAGCCGTCAAAAAGCGCGGCGACGACATAACCTTCCTGCGCCGTATAGTTCGTGGCGGAGCGGACGGAAGCTACGGAATTGAGGTCGCAAAGCTCGCAGGAGTTCCGAAGCCCGTTGTAGACAGAGCGAAAAAGGTTCTCAAGGAGATTGAAGAGAGCGGACTTGTGCTTGTGCGCGAACGTGAGCCGAGCACCGCGGTCGAGCCGGAGGCCGGGCAGATATCGTTCGGTCAGAACAGCTCAAACGAGATAGTCGAAAAGCTGAAGGTGCTCGATGTCAACACCTTAACGCCGATAGAGGCGATGGGCGTGCTGTACGAGTTGACAAAGAGCGCAAAGGAAATATAACGGGAGGAAGCCATGTCGAAGATTAAAGTCCTGCCAAAAGAAATAGCGGAGCTCATAGCTGCGGGCGAAGTGGTCGAGAGACCCGCGTCCGTTATAAAGGAGCTTATGGAGAACGCGATCGACGCGGGCTCTTCTTCAGTCACGGTTGAAATAAAAAACGGTGGAATAACTTATATCCGTGTAACCGATAACGGCTGCGGAATAAGCCGTGAAGATATACGCAACGCGTTCATAAGCCACGCCACGAGCAAGATAAGCACGCGCGACGATTTGTATGCGATAGGTACTCTCGGATTCAGAGGCGAGGCGCTCGCCTCCATAGCCGCCGTTTCAAATGTCGAAGTGCTCACAAGAACCACTGAAGAGGAGACGGGAACGCGCTACTGCATAAGCGCCGGAGAGGAGACGCTGGTCGATGATGCCGGCTGCCCGCTCGGGACAACGATAGTAGTCAGAGATCTTTTCTTCAACACTCCCGCAAGAATGAAGTTTCTCAAAAAGGATGTCTCCGAGGCCAATGCAGTCGCCGGTATAGTTGACAAGATTGCGCTTTCGAACCCCGATGTTTCGATAAGATTTATAAGAGAGGGCAAGAGCGCCCTGTTCACCTCCGGAAGCGGCGACCTCAAAACCGCAGCCTATGAGATTTTCGGCAAGGACTTTGCGGACGGACTGATTGAAGCGGATTACAGCTTCGAGTCCGTGAAGATAAGCGGGCTTGTTTCGAAGCCGACAAAATCGCGTCCGAACCGCAATATGCAGTTCTTTTTTGTCAACGGCAGACTTGTGAAGTCCGGCACGGCTTCGGCGGCTCTGAGTGAGGCATATAAAAATTCGATAATGGTCGGCAAGTTCCCGTACTGCGTGCTCAATATAACCACCGCACCGGGTCTTGTCGATGTGAACGTCCATCCCGCGAAAATCGAAGTGCGCTTTGCAAACGAGCGCACGGTATTCAGTGCGGTATATTATGCCGCCAAAAATGCGCTTGAGCATAGGGACGAAGCGCCGAAGGTGACTATTCCGAGAACGGCGCAGACGGAGCTCTTCGAGCCTGTGCGCCCGAAAACCGAGCAGATGAGATTACCGGAAAAGCAGCCCGATTTCTGGAACAGGATGTCATCCTCCGAATACCGCTCGGCGCAGCAGTCGGAAAAACCGACGTATCAGCAGCCCGCTGCGCGCGAGGATATAATTACAGTGGCAAGCCCGGATAAAAAGCCCGAAAACGCAGACTCCGAGCCCTCGACCATTCAGCATTTTCTTGACGCTCAAAGGGCAAAAAAAGAAGAGACCGCCGCCATTGAAGCGGATATACGGCCGGAGCTTTCGGAAAAAGCCGCAACGCTTTCCGACGAAAAGCCGGAAGAAACGGCTCGGGCTCTTGATACGGCTGTTGATGAGAAGCCCGCGGAGCTGCCCGTAACCGTTATCGGAGAGGCGTTCAAAACATACATTATCGTTCAACAAGGGGAGAGCATCTTTCTTGTTGACAAGCACGCGGCGCACGAAAGAATGCTGTTTAACGAGCTTGTCAAAAACGACAGCAAGCGTTCAACGCAGATGCTTTTGACCCCAATAACCGTGACGCTCAGCAAAGAGGAATATTCTTCGGTGCTCGATAACCTTGATATGCTTATGCAGGCGGGGTTTGCGGTCGAGGATTTCGGATATTCCGTCGTGATAGTCCGCGAGTGTCCCATGGAGATATCGGCGGATGAGGTCGCCGATGTTGTCGCGGAGCTTGCGGGATATCTTGTTGAAAACAGACAGAAGCTCATATCCGAAAAGAAGGAGTGGCTTTTCAGTCTCATGGCGTGTAAGGCTGCGATAAAGGGCGGAATGTACACCACGGAATACGAACGCGAGCTTTTTATAAAGCGTCTTTTTGCAAGCCCGGAGATAAGATACTGTCCGCACGGCAGACCGGTCATGATCGAGATAACCAGGCGTGAATTGGAGAAGAATTTTGGACGGGTGTAAGAAGATTAAAATAGCTGCGGTAGTAGGTCCCACGGCGTCCGGCAAAACGAAGCTGGCGGTCGATATATGCCGCGCACTTTCCGGCGAGGCCGTTTCCTGCGATTCAATGCAGATATATAAATATATGGATATTGCGACTGCCAAGCCGACCGAGGAGGAGATGGGCGGTATACCGCATCATATGCTCAGTTTTCTTGAGCCGGGCGAGAAGTACAGTGTCGCAGCCTACTGCGAGCAGGCGGGCAGGTGTATAGAAGAAATATCCGGCAGGGGAAAGCTTCCCGTTTTGGTCGGCGGAACAGGACTTTACTATTCATCCCTTGTCGACAATATAACCTTTGCCGAGGAGGACGACGGTATATATATCCGCAGCGAGCTTGAACGCCGTGCGGAAAGAGAGGGCATGGAAACGCTTCATAAGGAGCTTTCGGACATTGACCCGGACACCGCGGCGCAGCTGCATCTCAATAACCGAGGACGTATTATAAGAGCCCTTGAGGTCTATTATAAAACCGGTGTCACAATGAGCGAACAGCAGCGCAGGTCGCGCCTTGCGGAGCCGAAATATGACTGCACGGCTATATGCCTCGACGTGCGCGACAGGCAGTTTTTGTATGACCGTATCGACAGCAGAGTTGATATGATGATAGACAGCGGACTTATCGACGAGGCGAAACGCTTTCTTTCGGGCGAGCTCGGAAAGACGGCGGGTCAGGCGATAGGTTATAAAGAATTGCAGCCGTATTTTTCCGGAGAGATATCCTTAGGCGATGCAATAGACAATCTCAAGCGCTCCACGCGTCGATACGCCAAAAGACAGCTGACATGGTTTAAGCGCGACGGGCGTATAGAGCATTTATACATCGACGAAATGCCGTATGACGAGCTGCTGAAAAGAGCCGTTGAAATAATAGAGAGGGGGACTGCGGAATGAAAAAGGTAAAGGTGAACAAAAACGGCGTAAAAAAGATAATCGCGTCAGTTGCGGTGCTTTTGGCCGTTGCCGTTCTGTGCTACGAGATAAGCAATTTCAATTCTTCGAACGTGAAAACCCAGCCCGCCGCCGCCACGACATACCGCAACAGCATAACGGTAAAGATGTTTGCCGTGCGTGACGAGTCTCTGATAAACGGTTCATCCTCACTCACTTATGTCCCGCTTTTGCAGGACGGCGAGCGCGTGGCGGGCGGTCAGGCTATTGCGGCACAGTTCGGAAAGGCCGATTCGGCTTCTGTATATGTTGACCTCGAGAGTCGTAAAAGCGAGCTTGCGAGGTACGAGAGCCTTAACAGCCAGCAGAATTTGAACGAGCTTGACATATCGAAGATAAATCTCCAGGCCGATTCGTATTTCTATGAGATGCTCGACGGTGTGCGTTCGGGCAAAATCTCCGGGCTTGAGAGCAGTGCGGAAAAATTCAGCGACAAGATGACCGCAAAGCAGATACTGATAAACGGAAATATCGATTTTTCAAAGAAGATAGCGTCGTTAAAGTCCGAAATAGCCTCTCTTACCGCAAAGGTCGGAAGTGTCGACTACCTCAAGGCAGACGATACGGGATATTATGTCTCGTCCGCCGACGGATATGAAAATACGCTCAGTTTTTCAAATATTAAAAATCTCAGCAGCGACAAGATAAAGGCGGCGCTGTCCGCCTCTCCCGCCGCAGTACCCGCCAACACAAAGGGCAAGCTGATACACGGATATACCTGGTACTTTGTCGGGATAGTCAATAAGTCCGACGCCACAAGATTAAACGACGGAGACAGCGTAACGCTCAGATGCGACAATATGTCGCGCGACAGCATAAATGCCTCGGTGTATTACAGAGGCCCGATAAACACCGACGAGACGGTTCTTATACTTTCTTCGAAGATAATGGATTCCGACATAGCGAGACTCCGAACGGAGGATGTCGAAATAGTGATAAACGAGACCGACGGAATAAGAGTAAACAAATCGGCTGTCAGAGTTATTAACGGAGTTCAGGGTGTATACGTGCTCACCGGCAATATCGTCCGATTCAAAAAGCTTGACATTATATATACGGGCGAGAACTATGTGATTTCCAAGATGATAAAAGAGGACGTATACGATGAAAATAAAGTGCCGTATCTGAAAATCTACGATGCGGTCATACTTGAGGGAAAGGATCTTAAAGATGGAAAACTTATCGGTTACTGATGCGCGTTTGAGACTCCTTGAAGATAATCTGAAAAGAGTTCGCGACGAGATAGCGGAGACCGCCGTCAAAAACGGCAGAGACCCGCAGGAAGTGAAGCTTATGGCGGTGACAAAGACCGTTTCCGTAGAGCTTATAAATCACGCGATAGCCTGCGGAGTCGATCTTATAGGAGAGAACAAGGTTCAGGAGGTGCTGTTAAAGCGCCCCGAGCTCAATCTTGAGCACTGCAAGCTTCATCTCATCGGTCATTTGCAGAGCAATAAGATAAAGAAAATAGTCGGACAGGTTGATATGATACAGAGCGTCGATTCATTTGAGACTGCCAGTCAGATAAGCCGCCGTTCGGGGGAGCAGGGGATAAAAACCGATATACTTCTCGAAGTCAATATAGGCGAGGACGAGAAAAAATTCGGCTATTCCGCCGACGAGGTCGCTGACCGGCTCGCCGAAATAGCCGAGCTTGAGCATATCAGGGTGCGCGGAATGATGACAGTTGCTCCGAATTTCAAAGATTCTGCAAAAAATCAGTGTGTTTTTGATAATATGCACAAACTGTTTATTGACATTGGTGCCAAAAAAATGGATAATATATATATGGACATATTGTCTATGGGTATGTCCGGCGATTTTAAAGAAGCGATAGCGGCGGGTTCGACGCTTGTGCGTGTGGGCTCGGCGATATTCGGAGACAGGCAATATTAAGTTATTTTATAAATACGGGAGGAAAATATTATGAGTATCTTTGATAAGGTGAAAAATTTTATCGACAATTCCGATGAAGACACTATCGATGAAAATATCGAAAACGTCTATGACGATTCTGCCGATGACACATACGCATCCGACAGCACCGATTCCGCGAAGTCTTTCGGGGATTTCGGTGCAGCCTCAAGACCGTCTGCTGCGTCTTCAATGCCCAATATAGTCGACCTGCGCTCTTCCAGCCGCACTCCGGTCGTACTTAAGAAGCTTGACAGATATCTTGATGTTCAGAGCGTAGCCGATGTTCTCAACGAGAAGAGAATAGTTATCCTTAATCTTGAAACCTGCCCCGCAGACGATTCGAGACGTATTATCGACTTCCTTTCCGGTGTCGCATATGCAAATTCCGGCGATATCAAGAAGGTTGCCGGCAAGGCTTATATCATTACTCCCGACAGCGTGCCGCTTTCAGGTGATGTGCTCGAGGATATCGAGAGCATGAGCGAAGGATATTTCGATTGATGTTTATTTCCCAGTTAAGAGGTGTAGATAATGCTTAAACCCGAACAGCTCAAATCTCATCGTTTTATTTCCGCCGGACGCGGGACTTACGAGGCAGAAGATGTTGATTCGTTCTTACGCGAGGTATCCGCATCTTACGAAAAGATGTTTAAGGAAAACGGGGATCTCGTTAAAAAAATGAGCCTTCTTGCAGAGAGAGTTTCTCAGTATAAGAAGGATGAGGACAATATCAGGCGTGCTTTGCTTACCGCAGAGCGCATGGCGGACAAAATTCAGCGCGAGGCTCAGCAGAGCGCGCAGGAGCAGCTCGATTCCGCCGAAAAAAGAGCGCAGGAGCTTGTTTCCTCGGCGCAGAACAGAGCCGATGTCCTTGAAACAGCGGCTTCGGTAAAGGCGTCGCAGCTCACTGAAGAGTCAAACCGCAACGCAACCGAGCGCATAACCTCCGCAGAGCGCACCGCCTCCGCCATGATAAGCAATGCGGAAGCAAAGGCTAACGAGATAATCGAGAGCGCAAAGAAAAATGCACAGCTTGAGCTTGACAGAATAAATGCCGCTATACGCGTAAATTCAGCGGCGCTCGAGAAGCTTGAAAACGAAGTTGCGGCATTTCGCAATTCCGTGCTCGACGCTTACCGTAAGCATATAGATATCATATCTTCGCTTCCCGAGCAGCAGGATGTGCCTGTTATCCCGACTGTAAATACGGACGAGTATATTTCGGACAGCCCTATATCCGTCGAGGATGAGACAAACAACGTCGATATCGTTGAAGCAGTCGAAGAAGCAGAAGTGACAGAAGAGCCCGCAGAGACCGAAACCGCGGAAAACGACGGCGATTCGGTTGAAGACGCCGAACCGCAGGACGCTGTTGCAGCGTTTGAGGACGAGCCCGAATTCAGCGAAGAGAATGCTGCTCCCGATGAAATTGTAGCCAACGATATACTCATGCAGTCGCACGATTCGGAGAGCGATACATACGATCCCATGGCCGCGGCGGAGGAGACTGTCTCCGATTCCGACGAGACGGAGGACGGCGGCGATTCCGCAAACGGTTTTGTGATAAACTTCGGCGTTATAGAGCATCATATCACGCCCGACGAGTTTGAGGATGACGACGACGCGGAGGACGACACCGACGAAGTGCTTGCCAATGTCGATAATTTTTTAGACGGCGACGATGATGACGATAATAACGATGACGACGACGATCATCCCCGCCATTCTCGCTTCAGAGGTTTCTTTAAAAAATAAGTTTTTGAGGTTTTTATGATCCAAGCAATAACCCTTCTGGTGATTGCCGCGCTTGTGGCTATCGACCAGGTTATAAAAGTTGCTGTTGTCAACCGCTTTGCGGCGGGCGGCAGCATGGATATTCTTTTCGGTCTTATCCGCATCCGCTATGTCGAGAACACCGGTGCAGCGTTCAGCTCCATGCAGAATCAGACGGTTTTTCTGACGATTTTTACGGCGGTTGTTATAGTCATGTTTATTTTCCTGCTCATGACGAAGAAAATTAAGCCCGGTTTTATTTACTGGTGTGTGGCGGTTATTATAGCCGGCGGTGCGGGTAACTTTGTTGACCGTGTTGCAAGGGGCTTTGTTGTCGACTATATCGAGCCCACCTTTGTCAATTTTGCGGTTTTCAATTTTGCCGATTGCTGTGTTACCGTCGGAGCCGCTCTGCTTATAGTGAAAACGGTATATGACCTGATAAAAGAAAACAAGAAATATCTGTCGGACGACGACAAGAAAGCCGAAGACGGCGGAGATGAGAAAAATGTCTGAGCCCTTGCCCGGAGGTTATTCGCTGAGCTTTTCGGTCGATTCCGAAACGGCGGATCAGCGTATTGACCGCACGGTAGCGGATGCTTTCCCGGAGCTCTCGCGTTCCCGTATTCAGCATATGGCGGAAAACGGCTGTATAACGGTCAACGGAAAGATTGTCGGCAAGAGCTTCAAGCCTAAGGTCGACGATGAGGTGGCTGTCTATATCGAACCCGCTCAGGACGATACGGCGCAGCCGGAAAATATTCCGCTCGATATACGGTATGAGGACGACTGTATGCTCGTTGTCAACAAGCCCAAGGGCATGGTGGTTCACCCTGCGCCTGGAAACAGGAGCGGAACGCTTGTCAACGCGTTGCTGTATCACTGCGGCAGCAGCCTTTCGGGAATCAACGGGGTTTTGCGCCCCGGTATAGTTCACAGGATAGATAAGGATACAAGCGGATTACTGCTGGTTGCGAAAAACGATATGGCGCACGCCTCGCTTGCGCATCAGATTAAAGAACACAGCCTGACCCGCGAATATGCGGCGGTGGTTTACGGTAAACTGCGCGAGCCCGAGGGGATAATAGACGCTCCGATAGGCAGAAATCCCAATGACAGAAAGAAAATGACCGTTACGGATAAAAATTCCCGACCTGCGGTCACACATTATTACACAGTAGAAGAATATGAAAAATTTACTTTTGTCCGCCTGCGGCTCGAAACAGGCCGAACTCACCAGATAAGAGTTCATATGGCGTATATTGGTCATCCGGTGGCGGGCGATGCGGTATACGGCCCGCAGAAGAATGTGATAACAGAGCTCGGCGGCCAGTGCCTGCACGCAAGGCTTTTGGGCTTTGGCCATCCGGTAACGGGGGAGAGGATAGAGCTTTCCTCCGAGTTGCCCGAATATTTTGAAAAATTTTTAAGAAAAATCAGAAAGTGATAAATATGAAGACAGACTTTTCCGATTGGCTGATAATTTCCGATGTTGACGGCACTCTGAATACAAAGCTCAGAACATTGCCGGAGCGGAATCTGAAGGCTATTACACATTTTGTCAAAGACCTCGGCGGTCATTTTACTCTTGCCTCGGGAAGAAATATATCTTCGCTCAGAAAGCATTATGAGCGCCTGCCGATAAAATCCACGCCTGCGGTTATCTTAAACGGTGCCGGAATTTACGATTATGAGCACGAGAGGATGCTTTCGTTTCGTGCTATAGACGAGCGCGGCATAGACATAGTAAAGCGCGTGAACGAAAACTTTCCGCATATACAGATAGAAATTTGCACGGACAAAGAGATATTTATTCTCAATCCCGGCGTTTTCAGCGGTGCGATGTCGCTTGCGGATCGCATACCGCATCAGAATTTCAAAAAGTTTGATGATGTCCCGAAGAAGAATTGGGGCAAGGTTATATTTATGGGACTTCCGCCCGTGGTCTCGCGTATGGTGAAGTATCTTAACTCCACAGACAGCGACGGTGTCACGTATATGTCGTCCTCGGTAGCGAGCTACGAGATGCTGCTCGAAGGGACCAACAAAGGCACATCGGCGCTTGAAATAGCCGATATGCTCGGTGTTCCGCATGAGCACACCGGAGCAATAGGCGACTATTTTAACGACTTTGATATGATAAAGAGTGTCGGTGTTCCGGCGGTCTGCGGTCAAGCGCCGCAGGAGATGAAGGATGCAGCAACATTTGTTGCGTGTCACTGTAATAAGGGCGCCGTTGCCGATTTTCTCGAATATATTGAAAAAGATTGCCAATAAATACATTATTACAGGAGGTGGCTGTTGTGGACACAATTGTCAGCAAACAGTTGAAGATCAAAGCTTGTAAGGTGAGAATGGGTGCAATTGAAGGCGTTTATAATGCAAAGTCCGGTCATCCGGGCGGCTCGCTTTCAATCGCCGATATCCTGACTTACCTCTACTTCCATCGGCTCAACATCGACCCGAAGAATCCGCAGTGGGAAGACAGGGACAGGCTCGTCATGTCGAAAGGTCATGCCGCGCCCGCCTATTATTCCGTGCTTGCGCACAGAGGATATTTCCCCGTCGAGGAGCTCAAAACACTCAGAAAGAGCGATTCGAGACTTCAGGGTCACCCGAACATGAGAACCGTTCCCGGCGTCGATGCCAGCACCGGTTCGCTCGGTCAGGGAATCTCCGTAGCCGTCGGCATGGCTCTCGGTGCAAAGCTTTCGGGCAAGAGCTTCAGAGTTTATACCATTCTCGGCGACGGCGAGATTCAGGAGGGTCAGGTCTGGGAGGCGGCAATGTATGCCTGCGCTAAGGGTCTCGACAATCTTGTTGCGGTTGTTGATAACAACAATCTTCAGATAGACGGAACGATCGCAGAGGTCAATTCGCCTTATCCGATAGCCGAGAAATTCAAGGCTTTCGGCTGGAATGTTCTTGAGATATATGCGGACAGCTTCGATGAGATGGACGCGGCTTTCAATGCGGCTATAGAGTTCAAGGGTAAGCCCACCGCAATAATCGCCAAGAGTGTCAAGGGCAAGGGCGTTTCCTTCATGGAAAATCAGTGCTCATGGCACGGTAAGGCTCCCAACGAGGAGCAGTACAAAGAGGCTATGGAGGAGCTCAACGCTACTCTCACAAGCCTCGAAGCCAACTAATTTCAGTGAAAGGAATGTCGTGCTATGGCAGAAATTATAAAAGCGGCAACGCGTGACGGTTACGGCAAGGCGCTCGTAGAGCTCGGAGCCATAAATGATAAGCTCGTCGTTCTTGATGCAGACCTTGCAGAGGCGACTAAGACAGCAATGTTCAAAAAGGCATATCCGGACAGATTCTTTGATACCGGCATTGCCGAGTGCAACATGATAGGTGTTGCCGGCGGACTTTCGACCATCGGATACACTGTATTTGCCAGCTCTTTTGCAATGTTCGCCGCAGGCCGTGCTTTTGAGCAGATAAGAAACACTGTGGGCTATCCCCATCTTAACGTCAAAATCGGTGCTACCCATGCGGGTATATCCGTCGGTGAGGACGGCGCGAGCCATCAGTGCTGCGAGGATATAGCTCTCATGCGTACCATCCCCGGTATGGTTATAATCAATCCCGCCGATGATGTTGAGGCGAGAGCGGCTGTTTTCGCCGCTGCGGAGTATGACGGCCCCGTCTACCTTCGCTTCGGTCGTCTTGCAGTGCCGAGATTCAACGATCCCGACAACTACAAGTTTGAAATCGGCAAGTCGGTTCAGCTCGCAGACGGTAAGGATGTGACCATAATCGCCACGGGTCTTATGGTCAACGAGGCTCTTATGGCAAGAGATATGCTTGAAAATGAAGGCATATCCGCAAGAGTTATCAATATGCACACCATAAAGACGATTGACAGGCAGGCAATTATCGACGCCGCAAGAGACACGGGAGCCATCGTTACCGCAGAGGAGCATTCCGTTATCGGCGGACTCGGCGGAGCCGTCAGCGAGGTTATTTGCGAAACAGTTCCCGTGCCGGTCGTAAAGCTCGGCGTAGAGGATGTTTTCGGACGCTCCGGTCCGGCAGTCGAGCTTCTCCACATCTACGGTCTTGATGCGGAAAACATAGTTAAAAAGACCAAGCAGGCGCTTGAACTCAAGGCAGCCCGCTGAAAACAGACCGAAAGGTTTTCAAATGGCTAAAATCAGATTCAAAAAAAGCACAGTCGCAGTCGCTGCCGTGAGCATTTTTGTGTTCGCGGCGGCAGCTACGGCTGCGTTGATTTTTCTGCTGTCCGGCAAAAATAATGTCCCCAAGGCCGACAGTCAGGCAATAGTGTATAAAGCGACAGATGGCGGAACATATCTTTCCGCTTACGGTCAAAAACATAAGCTGACAATATCCGACGATTCGTCGGTGCTGCTCACTTCGGACGGCGAGTATCTCATCTATACCACCGCCTCGGCGAAGGTCAGTCAAAAATATGACCTCTATATGTGCAGTATAAAAAGCTCGTCAAAAGCCAAAAAAGATGCAAAGCTTCTGGATTACGGTGTTGAAAAGAGCTTTAAGTACAATGACGGAATACTGTATTATTCCAAGCAGAACCCGGATAATCTCGCCGTTATGACTACTGCATACGATTTAAAAAAGAACAAAAAATCAGATGTTGATTTTGCTATAAAAGAGCTGTTTTTGCCGAGCTCCGGTGATGTGCTGTATTATATCAAACAGCTTTCGGATTCGCAGTCTCTGTATATTTATTCGGCTTCCGAGGGCAGCAAAGAGCTCGTTAAAAATGCCGCAAACATTCATTTTTACGATGACGGTAAAAACTGCGAGCTGCTGTTTGAAACGGGCTCGTATAAGGAGGGGGAGTCCGAGCTTTTCTCCGTCTCTCCGGGTAAAAATCCCGTTCAGACAGCAACAACCGTAAGCTCCGTTCTTTACGATCTGTATTCTCCCGGCGGCAACCTTTATTATTTCGTCAAGAAAGAATCGGCTGCCGGCTGGAGGGATATTATTGACGACGACATGGCGAAGGACGACGAGCTTATAAAGGCGCCGAACCGCAATGATTACACCTTTATCTTCGGCTTCAGCATACAGTATCAGCTCGATATGACCAAATATAACCGCAAGGTCTCACGCGATAAGATCCGTCAGGCTCTCGATGAGCAGATAAAGGACGATACCTTCAGGCAGGGCTACAATCTCTATGCCCGAACTGCCGACGGCTCAAAGAAAATCACGGAAAACGTTGTGCCGACGGAGGTCTTTGCAGTATCGGCTTCCGGCGAGCCCTCCGCAGTATTTTATATGACCGAGATTACCGGCAGCACGGTAAGAATGTCGGACCTTGACGCGCAGTTAGCCTCATCCTCGGTCGAATCGGTCACGGAAACCGCCGTAGCCGCAGTCAAGGCCTGCACAAAAAAGACGGGCTTCCTCTTTGCCGACACGCATTCCTCTTCACCTGTCAAGCTCGACGCATACGACGGCAAGAAAGCCGAGTTTATTATTGAGGGGGGCAGGCTTTTTGTCAAGTCGTTTGACGGCCCCGGCGATACGTTTTCGCTGTTTAAGCATACGCTGTCAAACGGAGTTGTTTCTGCCGCGGAGATGCTCGATACCGGCGTAAAGGACTGCAGCATAATCGGCTCTGATATGTGGTACCGGCGCAGCGTCTCCGGCTCGTCGCTCTGTGATTTGTATAAATATTCCGCGGAAAAAGAGAAAATCGACGGGGATGTGGCGTCCTTTGCGAGGATGTCCGACGGAAGCGTTCTCATAGTCAAAAATTTCGTCTCTTCTCCGGACGGAGATATAGCGGATCTGTATTTATACGACGGCAAAAAGACTGCGCCCGTGTCGGAAAAAGCGGAGCTTAAAAACATGAAATATTCCGATAAGGGTATAGCTTTTATACGCAGCGGCGGAGATTTATGTATTTATTCTAAAAATAAGCTTGCCATAATCGACAGTGACGCGTATAATATTATCGCCTATTAAAAGAAATGAGGGATAAAAGCATGGCAAAAGATGTGCTTTTCAAAACGATGACCTTCGGCGGCTTCAACAAAGAAGACGTCCTTGAATATATTCGCGCCCAGCAGACGCAGTTAACGGACACGCAGAAAAAGCTCAAGGAGACCGAGGAGAGCGCCGCATCCGCCATAAAGCGGACAAAGGAGCTTGAAACTCTTCTCTCCGAGCAGCAGACCCGCGTTGAGGAATATTCTGCGCTGAGCGAGGAGTATGCAAAGAAAATATTTGCTCTCGAGGACGAAGTCAATTCCCTCAACGAGAAGCTCAACAGCGTTGAAGTCGGCTGCGAACGCGCCAAGGATGTTGAGGGTCAGATAGGCGCCCTCGTTCTCGATGCGCTGCTCTATTCTGATAAGATAATCCGCAGCGCAAAGGCGTCCGCAAAGGGCATTTCCAATCAGACGAAGCAGACCATTGAAGAGGCCGCAAGCGGAGTTGACGAGATAGGCGAGGATATTTCTCAGATGTCCGATAATTTCGGCGTTGTCGTCGCCTCCCTTGTCTCGAAGATAAATTCGCTTTCGACCAACTTGAGCAGCGTTGCCGATAAGCTCGACTCTCAGGAGGACGAGATAGACGAGCATCAGTTTACCTTCGGCGAGAACGGCGAGGTCAAGCTGCCGAGCCTTACCGATGAGGATTTCGGCGATTCGGACGGTTCCGATATTGAAATATCCGATGAGGAAATAAGCAATCTTGTCAATGTCCTCAATGCGGGCGGCGGGCTTGATTTTAAATTTACCGCACCCGACGAAGACGAAGCCGCAGATATTGAACCTGACGGCGTACATAGCGAAGATGCCGTAACGGAAGAGCCCGTCAAGTCCGATGAATCCGAGGATATATCGGAGCTTACAAAAAAATTTCTCGGAGAAGACTGATGGCTGAATATAAAATAGATACAAGCGAGCTTCGCAAATACTGTGATGTGCTCCGCGCGGGGGACAGAGTACTGCTTTCGGGTACAGTCTATACATCGCGCGACGCAGCGCATAAGCGCATATGCGCCCTGCTTGACGGCGGAGAGGAGCTTCCGTTTGATTTAAAAGATGCGGCGATATATTACGCCGGCCCCACGCCGACAAAGCCCGGAGATGTTATCGGCAGCTGCGGCCCCACTACCTCGAGCCGCATGGATGTCTATGCGCCCCGGCTTCTTGATGAGGGTCTCTGCTGCATGATAGGAAAGGGCGGGAGAAGCGAGTCGGTAGTCGAGGCTATAAAACGAAACAACGCCGTGTATCTCTGTGCAATAGGCGGCGCGGGCGCACTCGCTTCGAAGTGCATAACCGAGTGCGAGGAGAGAGCCTTTTTTGATTTGGGCTGCGAGAGCGTCAAGCGCCTCAGCTTCAAGGATTTCCCGCTTACAGTCGGAATTGATTCGCACGGCGGAACGATGTTTGAAAAATAAATTCAAAAAAACTATTGACAAACCGATTGTTCGGTTATATACTTTGTAAAAACTGAATCTTGCCCATAAAGGCTATGACGGAGAAAGATTCCGGAGAAGTACCGCAGAGAGTCCGTGGTTGGTGAAAACGGATGTATGAACCGGAGAATCGAATCACTCCCGAGCAGAAACCCGAAAGCTTTTGCGAGTAGGCGTTTCCGTAAGACTGCGTTAAGGTCAAGAGCTTATTGGAGCTTGAGGGTGCTATGCACTGAATTTGGGTGGTACCGCGGTTAACAGCCGCCCCAGACATTATGTTTGGGGCGGTTTTTATATTTTATTTTTATTGAGAAGGAGAGTTAAATTATGGAAATTATCATCACGGAGATAGCACAGCGAATCCGCGACCTGCGCGAGATTATGGGCTACAGCGTAGAGGAAATGGCGCAGGCTGTTGACTGCACCCCCGAAGAATATATTGCCGCCGAAAAAGGCGAAGTTGATTTTTCTTTCACGTTTATTTACAAGTGCGCCGAGAAGTTCGACGTCGATATGATAGAGCTTCTTACCGGTGATAATCCGAGACTTTCGTTCTATTCTATAGTCCGCAAGGGCGAGGGACTCCCCATGAAGCGCCGCACGGGCTTCAGCTACTCGCATCTTGGCTACCGCTTCAAGGATAAGTATTGCGAGCCCTTCCTCGTTACCGCACCTTATTCGGACGAGGATCAGGATAAGCCGATAACGCTCTCAACGCATGAGGGACAGGAGTTTGATTATATTATCAGCGGCAGTCTTAAAGTTGCGTTTGAAGATCATCTTGAGATACTCAACGAAGGCGATGCCGTGCTCTATAACTCCGCTCACGGTCACGGAATGATAGCGACCGGCGGCGAGGACTGCGTTTTTCTTGCGATAATCCTCAAGAAAACAGAGAAGAAATAAAATAATCGTTTAAGCGAAGGGACTCTTGATATATGCTTGATTTAAATAAAAACTTTGTGGATGAGGTATATGACAGCAATGGAAATGTGGTTGATTATACTCTCAAATGCCCCGAAAATTTCAATTTTGCCTATGACGTTGTTGATGCCATAGCTGCCGCAGAGCCGGATAAGCGCGCACTTCTCTGGTGCAATCCGGCTGGCGAAGAGAGAATATTTACTTACGGCGACCTAAAATATTACAGTGATAAGACCGCCAATATGCTCAGAAGCAAAGGCATAGGAAAAGGCGACATGGTAATGGTTATACTCAAGCGCCATTATCAGTTCTGGTTCACCATTTTAGCCCTGCATAAGCTCGGCGCGGTCATTATCCCCGCAACTTTCATGCTCCAAAAGCATGATATAGTTTACAGAGCGAATGCCGCTACCATAAAAGCGGTTATCTGCACAGGCGACGGAGAGATCGCCGAGCACGTCGATGCGGCTCTGCCTGAGTGCCCCTCGATAAAGACGAGAATAATGGTCAACGGCAAGCGCGACGGCTGGGATGACTTTATGACCGATATGGAAAATGCCGATTCTCATCTCGAGAGAGTTGAAACGAAGTACTATGAGCCGATGATAGTATATTTCTCGTCCGGCACTACAGGAAATCCGAAAATGGCAATGCACGCGCATACATATGCCCTTGCACATCTGACAACCGCCAAATATTGGCACGATGTCAACGCCGACAGCATTCATCTGACAATAGCCGATACCGGCTGGGGCAAGGCTGTTTGGGGCAAGCTTTACGGCGAGATGTTTATGGAGAGCTGCGTTTTTGTCTATGACTATGACAAGTTCCATGCCGCAGAAATACTCTCGATACTCGAAAAGTATAAAATCACCAGCCTCTGCTGCCCGCCCACAATGTTCAGATTTATGCTCCAGGAGGATGTGTCCTCCTATGATTTGAGCGCGCTCAAATACTGCACTATCGCGGGCGAGGCGCTCAACCCCGATGTTTTCAACAAGTGGTACGAGGAGACGGGGATAAAGCTCATGGAGGGCTTCGGTCAGACGGAGACCACCTTGCTCATTGCAAACCGCGTCGGCATGGAGCCGAAGCCCGGCTCTATGGGTAAGCCTATGCCGCACTACGATGTGGATATCGTCGACGAGGACGGCAAGCCCGTGCCGCCCGGTGTCACCGGCGAGATTGTCGTTCATACCGAGCCGAAGGTTCCTTTCGGACTCTTCAAGGGCTATTACCGTGACGAAAAGAAAACCGCCGAGGCGTGGCACGACGGTCTTTATCATACGGGTGACACCGCGTGGAAGGATGAGGATGGCTATTATTGGTATGTCGGAAGAACCGACGATGTCATAAAGTCCTCCGGATACCGAATCGGACCGTTTGAGATAGAGAGCGTGCTTACAGAGCATCCGTCGGTTCTCGAATGCGCCGTAACCGGGCTTCCCGACCCGATAAGAGGCAATGTCGTCAAGGCGACAATCGTTCTCAAGCCGGGCTTTAATGGCTCGGAGGAGTTTAAAAAAGAGCTTCAGACTTATGTCAAGAAAGAGACCGCGCCCTATAAATATCCGAGAGTTATTGAGTTTGTCGATTCTCTTCCCAAGACCGTCAACGGCAAAATCAGGCGCACGGAGATAAGGGCAAACGACCTGAGAAAATTAAAGTGATTTGCCGACTTCCATTCGGCGTATAATTCCGCAGGCGATGCGGTTGCCGAAGGTATCGGTTGAAGTGAAGCTGTCGGGGGAGCTGTGAATTATCACGGTTCTCCCTTCTGCTTGCTGCGGGATGAAACGGTCGGTGTAGGTTGCCATATAAGCGTAGCCGTTATTTGAAAAGACGTTGGGAAGAGTGATGGTATGTCCTGAGTGTTTTGCTGTTGCCGCACACCGTTCGGGAGTATCTTCGTGTTCCTCTGGCTCGCAGAATGCATCCTCGTGAATATGAACCGCAAACGGCTCGTTTCTTGCGGGCATTCCGCTGAGCTCTATCTCAACCATAGTTCCGTCGAGCCACGGATAGAATCTCGCCGTGCCAGACATATCCGGGGCGCTGCTGTTTCCGTTTATATCGGCTTGAAAATAGTAGTAATCCGACAGTATATCGGAAGCTTTTTTGAACATTTTGTTTCCTCCTGCAAGTTTTTTGCTCCGAGAAGAAGCGATATATTATATGAAAAATCACCCCTCGGCGTTAATTCCGAGAGGTGATTTGTGCTGTATTCAGAAAATTATATCGCGCAGTTTGAATATCTTGTCCGCAAAGAAAAGATATAATCTTTGAAGCAGACTGTCTTTATATTCTGTATTTGACGGCGCTGCTTTTGTCAGCTCGTAGGAGTCGAAAACTTCGTTAGTGTCGCTCCGCAGAGCTTTTATTGAAATCTTGCCTTGTGTGAAATTCAGCAGGACATATGTGGGCGTGCGCAGCTGAATGCATTTTTCGGCGTACCACGGGGTCGCGTCGGGCTGACCTCCGTAGTTGCAGCCGGAGGCGGTGCTCGCCTCAAGATAGAGCGTGCCGCCGTTCTCCGCTCTCTCATTGCCGCGCAAGAGCGCCGAACGGGTATAGATATGGTCGTGACCGCTCAGCACAAGGTCGATATCGTATTTGTCAAATATCCTTGAAAACAGCGGGCGGTAGAGATTATCCTCCTCGTTGCGGCTGTATATGCTGTAATGCATAACAACTACGCGCCAAAGTGCATCGGGATAAAACTCCATAGCCTCTTTTATGAGCTCCTCGTGGTCATAGGTGAGGACATTGTTCGAGTTGAGGACTATAAACAGTGCCTCGCCGCGCTTGAAATAGTAGCCCTTGCCCGCGGGACATTGAAGAAGCTCGCGGCCGAATCTGTTCGGATGATTGCTTCTTATCGAATAGAGCGGATAATAGAAGTCGTGGTTGCCTATAGCTGTGGCTGCGGGCAGCGAGCGCATGAGCTCGGGGTTGAAGAAAAGATTATGCTGCTCTTGTGTTATGGCGGTCTCAACCTGATCGCCCGAAGATATTATAAAAGATATATCGGGCGCGTATTTCACGGCCGCTTCGAGAGTGTTGTTCCAGCCGAGCGAATCGCGCTTCAATACCTCGTCAAGCTTTCTGTCGCCCGAACGGCCTATCTGCGTATCCGAAACGAAGAGCACGCTGTAATCTTTTTCGTTGCCGGTGTTGAACGAATATGTCTTTGACCACTTGCCTTTTTCGGCTACCCTGTAATAGTAGGTGGTGTCGCTCTTGAGATTTTCGGCGGTAACGTCGTTTTTCCAGCCGTAAAGAGCGGTGTGTGTGCGCTCAACCTTCAGAAACTCACCGTTTTTCATTGAGCTGTCTGTTGCTATCTGAAACATGACCATTCCGCTGTCGGTCGGTGTGAGCCAGGTGAAGTTCATGCTTGAGGGGTCGCTGCCGGGGGAGAGCGAGACCGCCGAAGAGTCGTTTTTTAGCCTGTCCCAGTTTTCGTCCCATTCCTCGGCGGTTGCCGCAAATGAACAGGGGAGAAGAGCCGAGCAGAAAAGGAGTACCGCGAGCAGGACGGAGAGTATGCGCGTTGACCTTTTTTTCATTTGAATCACCTTTCTTATAAAAGTTATGCTCAAATTTCGCCCATAAAAACGGTGTATATATGGGCAAAACAAAGATTTTTTGCAGGATTCGGCTTTTTGGCTTGCAAATTCGGGCGGAATATAATAGAATATACAAGATCTTTGTTTATGGAGGAATCAACATGACTTTTGAATCAATGTCCAAAAAGGAGCTCGAAGAACTCCGCTCTCGGCTATTGGAAAAATATAACAGCTTCAAGGCAAAAGACCTAAAGCTCGATATGTCCAGAGGCAAGCCCTGCACGCAGCAGCTCGACCTCTCAATGGATATGCTCAAGATAAACGACGTCAAATCGTCAACGGGACTTGAATGCAGAAACTACGGTATTCTTGACGGAATCCCCGAATGCAAGGCGATTTTCTCCGAGATGCTCGAGGTCGAGGATAAAAACGTTATCGTTATGGGCAACTCCAGCCTCAATGTCATGTTTGATTTTATCGGGCAGTGCATGACTCACGGTGCGGGCGACAAGCCGTGGATGCAGCAGGGGAAGATAAAATTCCTTTGTCCCGTTCCCGGCTACGACAGACACTTTGGTATCTGCGAATATTTCGGTATTGAAATGATAAATGTTCCTCTCACGAAGGACGGCCCCGATATGGAAAAAGTCGAGGAGCTTATAAAGGACAGCAGCGTAAAGGGTATGTTCTGCGTCCCGAAATACTCCAATCCCGACGGAACAACATATTCGGACGATACAGTCCGCCGTATAGCGGCTCTCAAGCCCGCCGCAAAGGATTTCAGAATAATCTGGGATAACGCCTATATCGTTCATGATCTCAGAGAGACGCCCGACAAGCTGCTCAACATTTTCCCCGAATGCGAGAAAAACTCTACCGAGGATATGCTTATAGAGGTTGTCTCAACTTCGAAGGTTACTTTCAGCGGCGCAGGTATAGCCGCACTTGCCGCTTCGGACAAGAACGTTGCGATGATAAAGGATCGCATGAAGAGGCAGACCATCGGCTATGATAAGATAAATCAGCTTCGCCATGCGAAATTCCTGAAGAATATGGACGGAGTCAGAGCACATATGAAAAAGCACGCCGAAATAATCGCGCCGAAGTTTGACGCTGTTCTCAAGGCATTCAATGAGGAGCTCGGCGGCAAAGGCATCGCCGAATGGACCAACCCCAACGGCGGATATTTCATCAGTCTCAATGTTATGAACGGCTGCGCCAAGAGGACGGTTGAGCTCTGCAGGGAGGCCGGCGTTGTGCTCACTCCCGCAGGAGCCACCTATCCCTACGGAAAAGACCCCGACGATTCAAACATTCGTATCGCGCCGACCTTCCCGCCCGTTGAGGAGCTTGAACTTGCGGTTGACCTGCTCTGCACAAGCGTTCAGCTTGCGGCCGCGGAAAAGCTTCTTGCAGAATAAATCCGATAAGAGAGCTGTCTTTATGACGGCTCTTTTTATTTTATGAGATTGCCGTATTCCGGCTCGTCTTTCCAGATATACCTGTCCTCCGCTATCTCTATGAGGCGTTCGGTAACAAGTCTGTTCTTTATGTCGTCTCCGTCAATTATATAGACTCCGAGGGCTTTCGCCTTGTTGTAAATCGGCATATCCTTGTCTATTGTGTGAGTGCAGGCGAAAACCGCGTGCCCCTCTCCGCCGCTCATACGCATGGCCTGGGGGTATATCTCGTCTATATGCTTCATGTCCGGCGCGCATGTCTTGCAGGATATGAACAGCGGCTCTATGCCGTTTATTGCGATAACGTCTATCTCATTGCTCGCGGGTCTGTATATCGTCGTCCTGTCGTGACGTATGCGGCTGTATTCCCAGTTGTATTTGACGCGCGAGCGCACACTGCTGAATTTTCCGGTGGTAACGGCGCAGAGATGAATGAACAGCTCGAGAAACGCTCCCACATCGGTCAGATAGTGCCGAAACGCCTTATCGCAGTAGCTGAATGTGCACTCGCCGTTCTCGTGATATTTAAGCTCCGTTATCCCGCCGCAGCGCTCAAGGGACATGAGAATTGCGTCGTTTCTTGTAATTTGCTTGCCGTTGACTCCGATGTGCTCGGGAGCGCGGACTTTCAGCGGTACGGTGCCGTTAGGCTCGCAGGCGGGGCTGACCTTCTGCAAGAACTGAACGTGCGGCACCCATGAGCCGATGTTTTCAAGATAGATGTTCCAGATGTCGAGAACCTTTGACCAGAAAGCGCCGAAGTCGTCTTTGTGTTCGCTGAAATCCTCGCTTTCCGTAACGCTTCCGCCGCTGACATTGAAAAAATCCTCGCAGTCGAGCAGCCCGAATATATTCGCCCTCATAGCGGGCTCGTATTCGCTTATATTTGCGTATCTTTTTGTCCGTTTGTTGTATGCGATAAGCGGCACTCCGAGTCTCACCGCCGCCATTCCCGCTGCGAGCAGGGCAATATCCTTGCCGCCCGTCACGTCGACCACGCAGTCGGGATTTTCGGCTATTATCTTTGCGAGCGTACCGTTCACCTCGTCTATGTTCTCCATGTCGGCGCTTATATACTCAATCTCAGGATTCTCGCCGCGGCTTTTGAAAAAGCGCACGTAGTCACGCCGGCTCTCTTCAACTTGCAGGGGGTCTGCGCCGAAAAATATCAGCTTTTCCGGCTTAAACGCAACGGAGGCCAGCACATTCAGAATGGGCGATTCATCAAAAAGTTCAATAAGTGTTTTCATATTATGCTCCGAATAATAAAACAGCTTTTATATATTGATTATAGCATTGTCGGACGGAAATATCAATTATTTGTTTATATTGACTATACTTAATTGACTTTTCGGCGCTTTAAATTTAATATATAAATATATGGAATTTACGGAGGACTTATAATGAGCAAAAAAAAGAAAAAGCCGCTCATGGCGATGATATCTTCGGCGTATTTCAAAATATATACGAAACACTTCCTGACGTTCAGGCGGGGTGCCGCGAGTATGACAACGAACGCGGAGCCGTTAATATCCCGAAAGGCGTGACACAGGTGACGGTAAGGAGAAAGGCTGAATGAAAAAGTATATTATCTTGGCGGCCGTGTGCTGGTTTGCGGTCATATCTTTAGTCGGCGTAATTCTAACCGTCTATGACAAACGTATTGCGGGCAGCGGAAAGCGCCGCGTCCCGGAAGCCACGCTTATGGCAGTCGGCTTGCTCGGCGCGGCAGGGCCGATGTACCTGACGATGAAAAAAATCCGCCACAAGACCAAGCATAAAAAATTTATGCTCGGGCTTCCGGCGGAGGTTCTGCTGCATATTTTGATTATTGCCGCGACGGTTTATTTCTCGCTGTCCTGAGCTGTTTCCTCGGCATTTTCCGGCGCTTCCGGTACGACGAGCGAGACTGTTTTTCTGATATCTATGCGGTCATAGTATTGCTTGAATCTAACTGCCACTCTGACTGTTCGGTCGCAGTTCGGGCAGTAGTATCTGCTGCGGAAATACTGGTTTGAAAATGCCCACTGCTTAGTTTGCTCGCATTTTCCGGAGCAAATCTCGCATCTGTAGTCGAGAACGCTTTTGTCAATAAGCGGGCTGTGGATATTGCTTATCGGATGAGCCTTGAAAGAGAGACGCGCATAAAATTCGTCGTTGCATTCTCTGATATACGGCTTGAACGCACTTTTCGAATAGACCTTTTTCAGGCATTCCGCGCTGAGAAGACTGTCGTCGTAGGCTCTGTGATGCGAAAAAGCGCTCTCATCGACTCCGAGCTCCTGCGCGGCTGCAGAAAGGCCTATTTGCCGCGATTTCGGCGTTCCGAGAACGGATTGAATGTATGCCTGCATATCGGCGTAATAGCTCAAAAACGGGATTGTATCAATGCCGTTTAAGTATTTATAGTTATCTATGAGCACTCGGATATCTCCGTCGCCCCAGGTGAGCAATATGCTTTCCGAGCCAACCCAACGGCGAAAGCTTGAAAAGACTTTTGTGAACGGCTCGCCGCTTCTTACCTCTTCGTTTGTTATGTTTGTCAGCTCTTTGACGCTGCCGCGAAGCTTTTTGCCTATCTGCGGTTTGATGAGGCATGAAAATTTGTCTTTAAAATTGAGATTTTCGTCGAGCTTGACCGCGCCTATCTCTATTATCTCGTTGATGAAACCCTTGGTTTTTCGCGCATAGGTGTTGTTCCATTCGAGATCCATGATTATAAAATCCATCAAAACATCCTTTGAATATATGTATTTCAAAATCCGAATTTTTGTTAAAAAAACCATACAGTATTATATATTAAAACCGACTGCATTGCAAGTCAAAATAAACCTTTGTCATGTATCAGTTTTTTGCGCTCTTTAGATTGATTTTCATTTCTAAATGGGGTATTATATAAAACGAGTATTCTACTATATACGTGAGCTAAAGGGAAGAGAAATATGCCTATAAAAATAGACAGTAATTTGCCGGCACGCAAGCTGCTGGAAAATGAAAATGTTTTTGTCATGACCGAGGAACGGGCTGTGTCGCAGGATATCCGCCCGCTGAAGATACTTATTCTCAACCTCATGCCGACAAAGATAGAGACGGAGACGCAGCTTTTGCGGCTGCTGAGCAACTCTCCGATTCAGGTTGAGGCGGAGCTGCTTCAAACGGCTACGCACGAAGTGAAGAATGTCTCCAAGGAGCATATGTTCAAGTTTTACAAGACCTTTGACGAGATAAAGGACGAACGCTTTGACGGAATGGTAGTCACGGGGGCACCGGTCGAAAATATGGAGTTCGAGCAGGTGGACTATTGGGACGAGCTTTGCCGAATATTTGAATGGAGCAAAACGAATGTATATTCATCGTTCTTTATCTGTTGGGGCGCACAGGCGGCGCTCTATTATAAATACGGGCTCAGGAAATATCGGCTTGACAGAAAAATGTTCGGCGTGTTCGAGCACGTATCGCTTGATACCTTTCATCCGCTTATGCGCGGACTTGACGATAAATTTTGGGTTCCTCATTCGAGGCATACCGAGGTTCGCCGCGGCGATATCGCGCTGATAAAGGATCTTCAGATACTCTCTTATTCCGAAAAAGCGGGAGTGCATCTGCTGTCCGATATGGAGTGCCGAAACTTCTTTTCGACGGGTCATTCGGAATATGACCGCGATACTCTTGCAAAGGAGTATTTCAGAGATGCCGAAAAGGGCTTGGATATAGATCTGCCGGAGAACTATTTTCCGGACAATGATCCCGCAAAAACGCCCGAGGTCAAGTGGCGCGGAGCGGCGAATATAATTTTTTCAAATTGGCTTAATTATTTTGTGTATCAGCGTACACCGTACGATTTGAGTACACTTTGAGAGAAAGGTAAATTAAAATGGGAGATATTTACATATCTGGCAACGGAAAAAGACCTCAGGATACTCAGGATATCCCGATAACACCGCGCAGAGTCGATATAAACGACCTCGGTGCGCAGAACAGAAACGCGCAGCAGCCACAGCGTCGGGGACAGCAGCCCGACCCGCGCCGCGAACAGCGCAGACCTAATCCGGATAAGCAGCCTCAGCGCAGCAGCAACGGCGGTCGGCAGGGCGAAGAGCCGGCACGTAAAAAGCCGAAGAAGAAAAGCCGCGCTGCAAGAGCTCTTTTCATAGTTCTTCTGGTGCTTGTGCTTATCGCTTCGAGTATATTCGGAGTCGTGTATGCCACGGCGAGCAAGATAGACTATAAGCCCGAGACGCATAAGGAGAATGTCTATGTCGATTCCTCGACCCTTATGCACGACAGCAAGGTTACCAATATTCTGCTTATCGGCGTTGACGGTTCAAGCTCCGATACTTCGCTTCGCTCGGATACAATGCTGATGATGTCTATCGACCGCAACAATAAGAAGATAAAGCTGACATCATTTTTGCGCGACACCTGGGCTGTTATTCCTTCGACAAAGGCCTATAACAAGCTTAACGCCGCCTGCGCATACGGCGGAGCGCAGCTCGTTATTGACACTATCGAGTATAACTATAATGTCAAGATAGACCACTATATGCTCGTCGGATTCGATATGTTCCAGACAATAATCGATTCCGTCGGCGGAATAGATGTTGAAGTTACCGAGAAAGAGGCGCAGTTTATGCGCGCCACGGCGAGAGCGACGAGAGAGATACAGTCGGGCGAGAGCGTCCATATGAACGGCGCGCAGGCACTTGTCTACTGCCGAATAAGAAAGCTCGATTCGGATTTCATGCGCACGCACCGCCAGAGAAAGGTCATAACCGCCTTGATAAAGAAGGCGGAAACCGCAAGTCCGCTGACTCTCAAGAAGCTTGCCGACAAGGTGCTTCCGATGGTTCAGACCGATATTTCGCCCATGGAGCTTACAAAGCTTGTTTTCGGCGCGCCGAAATATATCGGATATGATATAAAATCCGAGCGCGTGCCGCATGAAAACACATGGAGCTCTCAGACCAAGAAAGGGCAGTCGGTCATAGTTACCGACTTTGATGCGAATATACAGTTCCTCAAAACGTATCTGTATTCTACCGATCCCGTTGAGGAGGACGAGACCGCAAGCTGATTCGAAAGGAGCATAAAATGGATAAGACTGCACTTTACCCGCTGTCCTACGGCCTCTATGTTATAGGCGTAAAGAACGACTTCTGCGAGTTCGGTGGATGCGTTGTCGACGCGCTGATGCAAATATCAAGCGGAAACACGCCGCAGATAGCCGTCAGCTGCATGAAGAACAACAATACGCCGGCGATGATTAAAAAGTACGGCAAATTTACCGTCAGCGTCCTCGGCAGAGCGGTCGATCCGTTTGTGCTGTCCTGCTTCGGGTTTCAATCGGGCAAAAATTCCGATAAGTGGGCGGCTGTCGAGCATGATTTTGCCGACGGTCTCCCCGTGCTTAAAAAGGCAGTGTCATATCTTGTCTGCACCGTCAGCAAGGTGATAGAAGCGGATACACACATTTTATTCATAGCCGATGTGACGGACTCTTTTAACGGAGAAAAGGACGAGCCTTTACTGTATGCCGATTATCATAAGGAGTACAAAGACAAGGCTCTGTCTGCCTATAAGCTGCATTATTCGGAAGGCTCGAATCAAGAGACCGTGCCCGCGGCCGCGAGCGGCGGAGAAAAGTGGGTGTGCCCCGTTTGCGGATACGTTTATGACGGCGAAATCCCATTTGAAGAGCTCCCCGATGATTGGAAATGTCCGTTATGCGGAGTGGAAAAGAGTCGGTTTACGAAGAAATGATTTCTGTTTTAGAAGGTGAGCAATTTGGAGTATCACAAAAAAGTAACGCTCAAAGACGGCAGAGAATGTATTCTGAGAAACGGCACGGAGGACGACGCTCGTGAAGTTCTTGATATTTTTAATTTGACCCATGCCGAGACGGATTTTCTGCTCTCTTATCCCGATGAGAACAGCTTTGATGTCAAGCAGGAGGGGGAGTTCCTCAGGGCGAAAACCGAGAGCGACAACGAAATAGAAATTGTTGCGGTTATTGACGACAGAATCGCCGGAACTGCGGGAATCACGGCGGTGGGAAGCCGATACAAAGTAAAGCACCGTGCGGATTTCGGTATAGGCATCGCAAAGGAGTTCTGGGGACTCGGAATAGGGCGTGCGCTGACCGAGGCGTGCATAGAATGCGCGAGAAAAGCGAGCTACACCCAGCTTGAGCTTGAGGTTATGGCATCGAATTTAAATGCTGTTGCGCTCTATAAAAATGTCGGATTTACGGAATACGGCAGAAACCCCAAGGGCTTCAATTCGCGGACAGACGGATATCGGGAGCTTATCTATATGAAATTAGAGCTGTAAAATCAAAAAGAGGTGTACAATATGTTTAAAATAGTAAGAAACGCAATAAGATGCAAGAAGTGCGGAGATATTATAGAGAGCAAATCATGTCACGATTTCAAATTCTGCTCCTGCAGAGCGTGTGCCGTTGACGGCGGGCACGAGTATCTTCGCAGATGCGGCGAGCTCGAGGATTGGGAGGAGCTTGCGGAAACCGAAGAGACCGAGGACTGAGTTGCAGTAAAAAGAAAATAAAACGATCAACACGGCAGTCTTGAAGTATATTGCTTCGGGACTGCCGATTTTTAGGCATATATTATATTTTTCATTCGTATTTTTGGTGATAAAATCCAAAAAAGTATTGCGCGAAAACGGTTCGTCTGTTATTATCTACTTATATTCTCAGAATAATCGGATTTTTGCAAAAGCTATTTTGAGCTGAAAGGATATGGAGAGGCAATGAAAAAAGCGGGCGTTTGCGGTCATTTCGGAATAGGGCGCAATTTGCTCAACGGCCAAACGGTCAAGACGAAAACTGTGACGGAGGAATTGAAAAACCGACTCGGCGAGACTCAGGTTGCCGTTGCGGACAGCTGCGGCGGATTTAAAGCCATGCCGAGGATGGCGGCAGATGTTTTGAGGCTGTTCAAGGGCTGCGAAAATGTAATAATGATGCCTGCAAACAGGGGACTGCGTTTTTTTGCGCCGCTGTTTTTGACTTATAACAAATTTTATCGCCGCAGGATACACTATATAGTTATCGGCGGTTGGCTCGATACTTTTCTGGAAAGTCACAAATGGCTTGTCAGACTGCTGAAAAAGTTCGACGCTATATATGTGGAATCGGAAACAATGAAAGCTGCTCTCTGTGAGCGTGGCTTTAATAATGCGGTAGTTATGCACAACTTCAAAAAGCTCAACTCACTGTCGGAGAATGAGCTTGAATATCCCGATGGCGAGCCGTATAAGCTCTGCACCTTTTCACGCGTGATGAAAGAAAAGGGGATAGAGGACGCTATTGACGCTGTAAAGACTGTCAACAGCCGCCTCGGACGGACGGTATGCACGCTCGATATTTTCGGGCAGGTCGATAAGGATTACGAAGAGCGCTTCTCAGAGCTTAAAAAAACATTCCCCGATTTCATCCGCTGCGGCGGCGCGATAGATGCCGACAGGAGCACCGAAACGCTGAAATCCTATTTTGCGCTGCTGTTTCCGACCTATTATCGCGGCGAGGGCTTTGCAGGAACGCTTATAGACGCAATGTCCGCCGGAGTGCCGGTGATAGCGAGCGACTGGAAATATAATTCGGAGTTTGTTGTACCCGGCAGGACGGGAGTTATAATAGAAAACTGCAATTCGGAAAAACTCGCAAAAGTGCTTGCCGATATTGCCGACGATCCGGAAAAATGGAATTCAATGCGGCTTTCGGCATTGAGAGAGGCGGAAAAATACAGTCCCGAAAAAGCTTCGCGGCCGCTCATAGACAGGATAAACGGCAGGGATTGCCTTTGATAAAACGGAAACAAACTTCTTTTAGGAGGGAAACAAATGTCAAACGAACGAAAAGTTCATCTGATAGGTAACGCGCATCTCGATCCCATTTGGCTCTGGCGCTGGCAGGAGGGCTGCGGAGAGGTACTTCAGACCTTCCGCAGTGCGCTCGACAGACTCAATGAGTACCCGGATTTCGTATTCACCTGCTCGTCCGCGTCTTATTACAAGTGGGTCGAGGAGATAGCCCCCGATATGTTTGAGGAGATACGGGAGAGAGTAAAGGAGGGGCGTTGGGTACCCGTAAACGGCTGGTGGGTTCAGCCGGACTGCAACATCCCCTCGGCGGAGAGCTTTGCCCGCCAGGCGCTCTATTCGCAGCTCTACTACAACGAAAAATTCGGCAGGATATGCAAAACCGCATATAACGTGGACTCTTTCGGCCACAGCGGAATGCTTCCTCAGCTCATAAAAAACGGCGGCATGAACGCATATGTTATGATGCGTCCCGGACCGCATGAGAACGCCGAGATACCCAATATGTTCACGTGGGAGAGCATTGACGGAACTCGGATACCGACTTTCAGGATACCCGCCGAGAGCGGATACGGCGCGAACAGTGCCGAAGATATTAGCCGAACGCGCGATTTTTCCGAAAAGCTGATGGCCGAGGAAAATCACGGCATGATGATTTTCTACGGCGTAGGCAACCACGGCGGCGGCCCGACAAGACGGTGCATAGAATATCTTGAATCCCGGCTTAAAAAAGACGGATATCACGATATGATATTTTCTTCGCCCGACGCTTTCTTTGAGGCGCATTGCCTTGAAAAGGTCGAGCTCCCGATTTGGAAGGACGATCTTCAGCATCATGCGAGCGGCTGCTATTCCGCAACGAGCCTTGTAAAGCAGCTCAACAGAAGACTTGAAAATTCTCTTTATTTCTCCGAAGCCTTTGCGACCGTCGCTTCAAAGACCGCGGGTATGCGGGACAGAACCGAGGATTTCAAAGAGGCGTGGCGCGATGTCTGCTTCAATCAGTTCCACGATATCCTCTGCGGATGCTCGATAATGGAGGCATATGACGACGTCAATGCCGCTATGGGTCATGCGCTGACCATATCGGACAGAATACAAAACGAGGCTTTTTTGCGAATTGCGCGCAGAATAGACACTTGGATAGACGGAGTTTCCGACCCCGTATGTGAGGTCAGAGGTCACTCCTGCGGCAAATTCCCGCGTCCTGTAGTCGTGTTCAACCCGCTCTCGTTCCCGATAAAGGTGCCTGTCAGAACATATCATCCGTCAAAGCAGGTCAAAGACGACGCGGGCAACGACGTTATATTCAGCAACGTCCGCTCCTCGCGCTCAAACGACAGTCATCTTGATACAGTCTTTATTGCGGATGTTCCCGCTGTGGGATATGCCGTCTATTGGCTCAAGCCCTGCTGGAACGAGAACAGCGACTTGCCGGAGGTGCATATTGATACCGATGTTTCCGCTCATGACTTCTCAATGGAGAACGAGTATCTGAAAGTCAGTTTTGATGAGTACACGGGCTTCATAACCTCGCTCGTTGACAAGAAAAGCGGATACAACTACGCATCCGAAGACAAACCTATAGCCGTACCTACGGTAATAAGCGACAGCAAGACGGACACGTGGGCGCACATGGTGTTCAGATTCCACGATATAAAGGGCATTATGAAGCTCGAAAAGATTGAGCTTGTGGAGGACGGCAACGCAAGAGCCGTCATAAGAACCCGACACAGCTTCGGCGGCTCATATCTCGTTCAGGATTTTATTCTTGCAAGCGGGCAGAGAATATTGCGCTCAAAGTGCAAAGCGCTTTGGACAGAGGACTTCACGCTGCTGAAAATGAGCTTTCCCGTTGGCGGCGAGAACAGGATAAACACCTATGAAATTCCCGGCGCATATATCAAGCGCCCGACAAACGGCGAAGAAGAGCCTGCGGGACGCTGGGGCGCGATAAGCTTTGACGACGGCGGCAGAAGAACGCTCGCCTTGTTAAACGACTCAAAGTATTCCTATGACTGTCCGGACAACGACCTGCGTCTTACGGTCATCAGAAACGTTATCTTCGCAGACCACTATTCCAATCGCCCGGCGGCGAACTTTAACTTTACCGACGAGGGAATACAAAGATTTGAATACGGCGTTTTTGTTTGTGACGGCGAGGCGGAGAAGAGCGATATCATGAACGAAGCCGCAATGTTCAACATCCGTCCCGCGACTGTTCCTGAGAGCTTCCATAAGGGTGTTTTGCCGCAGAGAAAGGGATTTCTCTCTGTTGACAGGGACAATATCATAATGACCGCGTTGAAGTTCTGCGAGGACGGAAGCGGGGATTGTATTGCCCGTTTTTATGAGACTCGCGGCGAGGACACGAGAGCGCACATAGTCTGCGAAATGCTCAACGCCGATTTCAACGTCGACTTCGGTCATAACGAAATAAAAACTTTGCGAATATCAAAGAACGGAGAAGTCAGAGAGACCGATTTTCTTGAGGACGTTGTCGGGCAAGGATAAAAATAGAAACATTTCCTGTCTTTCTGTTGCATATTTCTTTTAAGTGCTGTACTTTATATTTTTCTGTGCTATAATTGAGCTGTAATTAAGTAAAGTACTGAATTTGTACGGCTTATTAATTTGAAAATACCTCTGTTCTCATATCTCTTAGCAGTTGGGCTGTTGCCGCGATAAGCGTCAGCAGTCCTTCTGTTATATACGGCTGTAAAAAAACAGGCGGGAATTTCTCCCGCCTGTTTTCGCTTTTTACCATCCTGTCACATATCTATTGAGTGCGTCTTGAATTCCGCCTGTTACCGAATTCGGATCGTCCGCCGGTTTGTCGCAATCCGCTCTGAATATCATAACACCGCCCGCACCGCTCAGCAGGGCATATGCCGTTTTGTCTCCTGCAAGAGCCGGGGCGCAGAAAGTACCGTCATATATCTGATTTGAGTCGGGAATATTGTAATATTTGCTTTCCCAATAATTCGCGCTCTAGAGCGCGCGCCATGATGCCCAAAATGCCGCACCGTTTAACGGTCTGCCGTAAACGGCTATGCCGATATTTATTTTGCTGATATCTGCGCCGTTTAACTTAAAGCTGTGCAGTCCCTCCTCGGCCTGTTGGAGAGAACTCTGATATCCGTCCGTGTCGTTTCCGTCATATGCCATGAACTGAATTCGGTCGATACAGTCAAAGGTTTCCTTGGACAGTCCGAGAGCCCCCGCCGAAAGGGCTGCAGAAATTACGGAATCCTCTTTATATGCCTTCAAATCACGGTGAAGCTTCTGAATAAAGCTGTCATATCTTTTCCAGTCGTCCGCGGTTGATGGATATTCCCAGTCGATATCCACGCCGTCAAAGTCATATTTTTTCACGAGCGCCGTTATCTGATCCGCAACCTTTTCCCAGTATGAGGCCATATATACGTTGACCCCGTTATGCCCGTCGCCCCATGCACCGTTTGACATAAAAAAACCCGACCGCGCAGCGTTAACCGCACGGTCGGGCTTATAGATTTGTTTACTTGCAGACGAGCTCGCCGTTTTCAACGTCAACGGTGATTGTCGAATCCGCGTCAAGGTCGCCGGAGAGAATCTTTCTCGCAACGAGGGTCTCAAGGCTGCTCTGCAGATATCTGCGAAGCGGTCTTGCACCGTATACGGGATCGAAACCGCGGTCGATGATAAGCTCCTTGGCGGCGTCGGTAACTTCGAGTCCGAGGCTCTTATCGGCAAGACGCTTTTTAAGGGAATCGAGCATGATGTCGATGATACCTTTGAGGTTATCCTTCGTCAACGGACGGAAGAATATCGTCTCGTCAAGACGGTTGAGGAACTCGGGACGGAAGCTGCGGCGCAGCTCGTTCATAACGCCCTCGCGCGCCTCCTCGGAGATGTTGCCGTTCTCGTCGATGCCGTCGAGCAGGTACTGGCTGCCGAGGTTCGAGGTCAGAATGATGATAGTGTTCTTAAAGTCCACGGTGCGTCCCTGACTGTCGGTTATACGGCCGTCGTCAAGCACCTGGAGCAGAATATTGAATACATCCGGGTGAGCCTTTTCAATCTCATCGAACAGCACAACAGAGTAGGGCTTGCGGCGCACAGCCTCGGTCAGCTGACCGCCCTCATCGTATCCGACATATCCGGGCGGCGCTCCGATAAGACGCGAGACGGAGTATTTCTCCATGTATTCGGTCATATCGATACGAACCATATTGTGCTCGTCGTCAAACAGGCAGTCCGCAAGGGCCTTTGCAAGCTCGGTCTTGCCTACGCCGGTGGGGCCTAAGAACAGGAAGCTGCCTATGGGCTTGTTGGGGTCGGAGATACCTGCACGAGAGCGGAGTATAGCCTCCGTAACCTTCTGCACGGCCTCATCCTGTCCCACAACGCGCTGATGAATAACGTCATCGAGGTGGAGCAGCTTCTCGCGCTCGCCCTCCATGAGCTTTGCAACGGGTATGCCCGTCCATTTTGCGACTATTGTGGCTATTTCTTCCTCGGTCACGGTATCGTGAACGAGCGTATTATCTGTGTGCTGCTCGCTCTTTTTCTCGGCCTCGGCAAGGCGCTTTTCGAAGGAGGGCAGATCGTAATATTTGAGCTTTGCCGCTTTTTCGTATTCGTAGTGAAGCTGAGCCTGCTCAATATCTGCGTTGGTCTGCTCGATTTCCGACTTGAGCTTCTTGACCTCGTCAACGCTCTGCTTTTCGGCCTCCCAGCGGGATTTCATCTCGTTGAACCTGTCCTTGAGCTCGGCAAGCTCTGCGCCGAGCTTCTCCAGACGCTCCTTGGAGAGCTTGTCGGTCTCTTTTTTAAGAGCCATTTCTTCGATTTCAAGCTGCATTATCTTGCGGCGTACATCGTCAAGCTCGGAGGGCATGGAGTCTATTTCGGTGCGTATGGAGGCACAGGCCTCATCGACAAGGTCGATTGCCTTATCGGGCAGAAAACGGTCTGTAATATACCTGTCCGAAAGGGTAGCGGCGGCAACGAGTGCGCTGTCGTGTATACGGACGCCGTGATAGACTTCGTAGCGCTCCTTGAGACCTCTGAGTATCGATATTGTGTCCTCTACGGTGGGTTCGTTGACCATAACGGGCTGGAAACGACGCTCAAGGGCGGCGTCCTTTTCGATATATTTGCGATATTCGTCGAGCGTGGTTGCGCCGATGCAGTGCAGCTCACCTCTTGCAAGCATGGGCTTTAAGAGGTTGCCCGCATCCATGCTGCCCTCGGTCTTACCTGCGCCGACTATCGTATGCAGCTCATCAATGAAGAGCAGTATCCTGCCTTCGGATTTTTTTATCTCCTCAAGCACGGCCTTGAGCCTCTCCTCGAATTCGCCGCGGTACTTAGCGCCGGCGATAAGGGAACCCATGTCGAGGCTGAAAACAGTCTTATCTTTAAGTCCCTCGGGTACATCGCCACGGACGATTCTCTGCGCGAGACCCTCCGCGATTGCGGTTTTGCCGACGCCGGGCTCACCGATAAGCACGGGGTTGTTCTTGGTCTTTCTCGAAAGGATACGTATTACGTTTCTTATTTCGGTATCACGACCGATAACGGGGTCAAGCTCGTTTTCACGGGCGCGCTTGACAAGGTCGGTGCCGTATTTCGATAGAGCGTCATAGGTGTCCTCGGGGTTGTCACTGGTTATCGGGCTTGTCTTGACTTTTGAGAGCTCCTCGGCAAAAGCGTTCTTGGTTATGCCGTGAGAATTAAATATCTGTCTGATTTCCGGAGTCATATTTGCGAATATGCCGAGCATAAGATGCTCAACCGACACATATTCGTCGTTCATGCTCTTCGCCGTCTTTTCGGCGGTACGGATAACGCGGTCGGTCTCCGAGGAAAGATACATCTCGCCGCCGGAAACCTTGGGGAGAGTTGAAATATAGGAATCAAGCTCGCCGAGAACGGTGTTGCAGTCAACACCCATTTTTTTGAACAGAGAGGGGATAAGCCCACCGTCCTGGTCGAGCAGCGAATAGAGCAGATGCTCCGGGACGAGAGACTGGTTATCGTTTTCTCTTGCTATGTTCTGTGCGTTCTGTATTGCCTCAACGGTCTTCTGAGTATAGTTTTGAGTGTTCATAAAATCACCTGCTTCATAGGAAAATAAGTTATATTATTATTGACTGCCGCGCGATATACTCGGCGTAGCAGTGCTCGATATCCGCCGGAGAATATCTGCCGGCAAGGAAGCCTTTCATAAGGCTGTCAAACAGTTCGATATATCCGGATATAGCCCGCGCCAGTTCCTCTGTTGAGGAGTTCTTTTTCGGCACGACTATACTGCGGCAGAGCTTGTTGTAGTAGAGAGCATAGTCGATATTCTCCACTCCGTAATGGGGGAGGTACTTCTGCTCGATACTGTGCCACAGACGGAAGAAATCGGTCATATCGGAGATAAGCGCCGTACTCTGAGTGCGGAATATTACCGACAGCTCTCCGATTGAATCCTGTCCGTTTTCGTACAGCTCCACTTCGTATTTGACGGTGGGGCGGTATTTATATTCCAAGCTGCTCTTGAGCGACATTGTAAGGTCGTTCGGAGTAAAGAACGGAACAAGCTGCCCATATGAGGCAACCGCTTCTTCGATAGCTTGAAACACATCGTTTATCCGCCTCTGCGGAGTTACCATGCCGAAATATTCGGCAAGTATCTGATTTATCAGATTGGATCTGTTGGTGCCCTTTTGGTGAGCTAACCTGTCCGCTTCACGGACTACCTCATCGCTGAGCATCAAGCTGTACAGTGTTTTCTTCAAGGGTATCAACTCCTTTTGGTTTCTGTTCCTATAATATACCTTTAAACGAAACTTGTCAATATATTTATATAAATGTTCATACAAAGTTAATAAAAAACGAGACGAGTTTTAGACTCGGTTTTTAGCTTAATATAACTTTTTGTTGCAACACACGCACGGTTTCTGATATACTTTAATATAACCCTTATGTGGCAAGTGTATAAGTGCTTTACCGACGCTACATAGAAAAACAGCAGCTTGGAGACGATAAAATGATATTATATTTTACCGGAACGGGAAACAGCAGATATATTGCCCGTCATATTGCAGATTCGCTCGGAGACAGTCTGCTCGACATGAACGAGAGAATAAAGGCTTGGGATATCTCTGAAGTAACTGCCGATAAGCGCCTTGTTTTTGTCGTGCCGACCTACGGCTGGCGTATTCCGCATATCGTCGAGAAATGGATAGACGAGACGCAGTTCGGCGGAGATTTTAAAGTGTGGTTCATTATGGACTGCGGCGGCGAGATAGGCGATGCCGATAAATATATCCGCAGGCTCTGCGAGAGAAAGGGCTTTGACTATATGGGCGTCAAGCAGATAGTGATGCCCGAAAACTATGTTGCAATGTTCGGCGTACCGAGCCCCGAGCAGGCCGCGCGAATAATCGAAAAAGCTCAGCCGGATATCAAAAATGCGTGCGAGACCCTGAATGCGGGCGAAAAGTTCCCTCAACCGCGAAGAAACGTCTATGACAGGTTCATGAGCGATATAGTGAACCCTGTGTTCTACAAATTATTTGTCAAGGCGGATGCCTTTACGGCAACCGACAAATGTATCGGCTGCGGGAAATGCGTGAAGCTTTGCCCGCTCAACAATATCGAGCTGAAAGACCAAAGACCCGTATGGGGCAAAAACTGCACCCACTGCATGGCTTGCATATGCCTTTGTCCGACAGAGGCTGTTGAATACGGCAAAAAGAGCGTCGGCAAGCCGAGATATCATCTTGACTGAAAAAAGAGGAAGTATGATTCGCACCATACTTCCTCTTCTTATTTTCGTTTGCCTACAGCTATCATCAGCGCACCTATAGCCGCCGTCGCCGCAGTTCCAGCCAATATGCCGTATTTGAGCTTCTCTTTATCGTCTGCGTCGTTTATGTATCGCATGACCGAAAGCGGAGTTTTTTTGAACAAGTCAAAATATGTTACCGTTCTTGTGCTGTATTCAAACGGCTTGCGCTCGTCAAGCTCAAAGAACCGCACACCGCGCATTTCGTTTCCGTAGCACCTGAACGAAGCGCAAGCGGTTTGAATTATGTCTATATCATCGACTTTTCCCTCAAAGCAGTTGAGATGATCGTGTCCCGCAACCGCGGCGAGCACGCCGCCCATTTCTTTCAATGCTTTAAATTCGCCGACATTTTCAGAGCATACGTCCGGATATTCGCCGAGTGTGCCGTGGGCTTTTTGTGGGTCAAGCTCATAAAATCGCCCGTCACGCTCTATATAATCGTTGCTTTTTTTACATTCCCGTATGAGCTGTATAGTCTCCGGAATCGGCACGTGCTGAAACACAAAAGAGGGGATAACGCCGAAGTTTTTTTGTATCTCTTTGTTTCTGCGCAGCATCCAATCGATTTTGTCGCGGCTTACGGTTGTGTAGCGGCTGCCGTCTGCATATTTTCCTGCCGAGTCGAGCATCCACACGGTGAAAGCGCGCTTGCTCCCGTCGGAGGACATTATGGGGATATCATATGTGCCGCAGCCTGCCCCTATATCCGAGCCGCTTCCGATGCACGATGAATAGCTGCCGTATATTTCCGACTGCTCGGCCTTTTCTATGCAATTCATGTCGTCGTGGTTGCCGTACAGCACGGCGAACGGGATTTTTCTTTTTTCGAGCGGAAAAACTATGTGTCTTATTGCCAGCTCTACACGCGCTCTTGTCGCGTCATGGCCCGAGACTATCTGCTTAGTGCCTATCACGGCATCGTTTATATGGTTGCCGAGTATGTTGTCACCCGTAAATAAAACCAAGTCGGGCTGCAGAACATCACAGGCTCTGTTTATCATTCGGACAAGGCTCTTGCGAACGAGCGGGAGATCCTGTGCGTCGCTTATCTGCATTATTTTGAACTTGCCGTCGCTGTTGAATTTCAGCATTTAGCCACCTCCTTTAAAATGCGCCGCCGCAGTTTATACGGCAGCGCATTTGCGTTATTTATTCTGTTTTGTCGCTTTCATCTGCTTTTGATTCATCCGTTGCTGCGATATCAGACGAACAGGCGCTGTCTGCCTCCGCAGTATCCGAAGACGCTGTGTCGGCTGCAACATTTTCGCTTGCCGCCAAAACGGGCTGAGGCCGATTGTCTTTCCTCTTTTTCAGAAGAACCGCAACGGCAATGAGAATGAGTGCCGTAACAGCCGATATCCCGAGTCCGAGCACCATTCCGCGCGGAGTGTACTTGAATTTTACACTGTGGTTTCCTGCGCTTACCTTGACTCCGAGCAGCGAGTCACCGATAGCAACGATATCGTCTTTGGCGACCTCTTTGCCGTCTAAGGTAATCTTCCAGCCATCGTCGTAGGGGATGGATGTGTAAATTATGCCGTCCTCCGAGGCGTTCAGCGTACCCGTTATCTCGGTGTCGGTGAAGCTGTCGATATTTAAAGCGCCGCTGTTGAGCTTTTCATAACCCTCTTCGAATTTTTCGTCATCGAGCGCGTAGGCGAAGAAATTGAGCGAAGCGCTGTTGACGTCGTCCTTGACGGTCATCTCTACGGTTATCGGAGTTCCGGCCTTGCAAACGCCGAGATCATAGACATATTCGCGGCTTGTGTTCTGAGAATACTGCTCATAACCGACGGAAATAAGCACGTCTTCTATTCCCGAGGACTCAACGAACAGATAGACATTTTGGTCTTTCTCGGTCGACATTGTGAACGAAATTGTTCCGGTGGTGTCCGCGGAAGTCTTATAATAGTTCATATAGCCGGTATCGAGACCGATTGAAATGGGATCGATGTTATAGAAATAAGAATCTTTGATATCAAGCTTTTTGAATACGTCTTCAATTCCCGTTGAGCGGAAGAAGTAATCGTTCTGAACCTCAAACGGGTTGTCGGAATCATAGCTCCATGAGGTTATATCACTGTTGACGCAGTAGGCTATCGGGAGCCAATATTTGTTCCTGTATGCGTGGAACTTGCCAGAGGAGCCGACATATTCATATAACTTGTTGTTGAGCGGCGGGTTGTATTCGTTATTGTCAACTATATACTTGAGTGACATCATCGAATTGTAGACCGGAGTCTGAGGATTATAAGTGTAGCTGTTGATATAGTTTCCGAAAAGACCGAGCTGCTCCTGGAGATTAGCAAGCTTTTCATATGCCATGGAGGAGAATGTGGATACGCCGTTATAGTTGTACCACGCGGGGTCCATACGCGCTCTGAGCGAGGTGAGCTCCATGCGGTAGGTGTCATTGCCCTCTATTTCGTCGAGCTCTTTTTTTATATCTCTGAAATCCTGATAATCTCCGGCGTATTCTTCCTTGGTTCTGTCCATGCTGTAATTGTCGGTGTCCGCGCTTATCGCCTCGGCGCATACGCAGCAGAGCAGCAGAACGGCCATAGCCGAAGCCTGATACTTTTTTGTCGAGAAGAGATAGAATATGAGCGTATAGAGCACGACAAACAGCAGACTTATAATTACGGTTGTCTCGTCAACGTTTTTCGAGCCGACTTTCTGGATTATAACTATTCCCGACAGCACGGCAACGCCCGCACCGAGCAGCTCCTTGCCGGAAAATTCTGTAATGTGTCTGAACGCCTTATATGCCAAGGTGAGCAGTATAAATGAATACATGAACGAGAATCTGTAGGGCAGGTCGTTCGGGAAATGGAAAGCGTGCCAGATATAGTTGAGCACATTGAGATTGAAGCTGAAATATATCAGCCCGAGCAGAAGCACATTTGCAATCTTCTCTTTTAAGGGTATGCGCTTGCAGAAAAGGTAGAGCGGGACGAGTATGACCGTCGCTATACCGCAGTAAACATTGGGAAGAACATCGGTGCCGCTGCTTCTTATGGTGGGCGTGACGCTTGCGAGATGGTTTGCGAGGAAATCTAATATATTGAAATATGATTTCACGTTCTCCGGCCAAGTGCCGCTCGTTGCGGAGCAGCTTTGAAGAATGAAATAGACGGGGATGAGTGCAAATGCGACAAGAGCCGCGCCCGCTACGCTCGAAAGCGCAAAGGTTATTCCGTCGGAAAGAAAAGAGTTATATCTTATTTTGTCCTTGAGCTTGCTGTATTCTTTGCCGTCGGGGTCAGTGTAGACCTCGAGAACTTTCGTAGTGTCGGTGATATTGTAGCGGCCGAAGTAATAGACAAGGAAATAGAGCACTGCGAAGATGCACGCCATAAAGCCCATGTAATAGCTCGTGAGCAGAGTCATCGACAGCGAGAAGATATAGAGAGCGGGCTTGCGTTCGTTGATGATGCGTTCAATTCCGAGAATCATCAGCGGGAAAAGAACCATGGCGTCGAGCCACATCAGGTTCCAGTAATATGCGATGAAGAAACCGCAGAATGAGTAGAGCACACCGAACGCAGCAGTCACGGGGGAGTGCTCGCCGAACGACTTCTTGAGATAGTAGCAGAAGCTCGCGCTTGAGAATGCTGCCTGAAGAAGAATCATTGTTGCTATCGCCTCGGGCATATTCTTATGACCGAAGATAAGCATAACTATCGAGAGCGGACTGCACAGATAGTTATAGAAGTTGCCCAGGAAGCTGCCTCCGAGACCCGTATTCCACGAGTAGAGGAAGCTCTTCATCTGAGTAACGCGGTCATAGAACTCCGCAAAAAGCGGGCCGTACTGGTGATAGAGATCCATTCTCAGAATGGTGACGTCACCGAACGGTATGAGGCTGTAGCAGATATAAACTATCAGCATTATGACGGCCGAGCAGCCGAAAGCGAGCCAACAGTATTTGTTGTCTTTAAATATTCTGTTTATCACAGAACCTCTTTCGTTTTTAACTTTCATTTGATTACCTGCCTTATTTTCTTATCTTTTTAATTGCCTTCTTTGCCGCCGGAAGAAGCTTCTCAAAGCCGAGATACATGATTTTGTCAACCGGCATATCAAATTCACCGACATATTCGAAAATATGTGGCACAAACTTTATCTTGAATTTTGAAAGATGATCTTCAAAGCTTCCGTCAACTCCGCCGAGATTGAAGTAGTCGCAGCCCGCGTCAATCGAATCGCAGACGCCCGCATATATCAGTCCGACCGATGCGCAAAGAGTGGAGAGTACGGAGAGATCGGAGCCGGCATAAAGATATTCGGCAATTTTGAGCTTTGCCTGCGGATCGGGCATTATAACAAGGCTTGCGGCGAGGTTTACCGTATTGCCTTTTTCTTCTATAAGAGCCCTTGCCTCATCGAGCTTGCGCGTGTTCTCGGGGATGTTCTGCTTTTTTGCTATCAAGCCCTCGAGATATTCAACATATCTGTCAAGGTGCATACGCGCATAATATATGACCGCTCTGTCGCCGAACGCGTGGCGTATTTTTTTGAAATATTCCTCGTTTCTGAGCGATATGCCCTGGCGCTTTTCGGTCTGCCCGAGAAGGCGGACAAACTCAGAAAGGTCATCGTCCGGGTCGGCCTTTATAAATTCAATGCCTTTTGAATTGTGAAATGAACCCATGTAGTAGCGGGTCTTTTTGGGCACTGCCTTCAGAAATCCCGCGCTGTCGATAGGCCCGTTTTCGTTAAACAGCGGAACAGCCATATTGAATCTCGGCTGAAAATACGCATTTATGTCGAGACTGAAACCCCTGTGTATAAATCCGCACTCCTGCATGACGCTCACAGTCTCGTCAAATGAGTTGCCGAAGTCTGCGGCTTTTTGATTTTCATAATTTTCTCTTATTACGAACGGGTCGATTTTTACTGCGATTGCGCCGATTTTCTTTGCGTATTTTTTCAGTTCTGCGGCAAACTCACGCATTGCCTCTCTGTCGCCGAAATCGCCGACAGGACCTCTGGGGGAGTATATAAGCTTCTTGCCCAACGGCAGATGCCTTATCAGCAACAGGGCGCCGACTGCGGGCACGCCGTCCTTATAGAGCATACATATGTCGTGAGCCCAGTTGTCCTTTACCTCCGACCATTCGGGCAGCTGGGTGAAGCAATAGGCGGGGGAGCTGTTGAGGAAAGCTCTGTATTCTCCGGCACTCACACCCGTTTTGAAGTTGTATTCAGCCATTTGCGATTAACTCCTTGATGCTTTTAGTTTTCGGATAAACATACATATTTTACCACAAGTCGCAGAAGTATGCAATAAATGTAGTATATATAAAATAAATTACAAATAATATCGCTGTTGACAAGTTTCGAAGGATGGTTTATAATGGCTGCATATTTTAAAAGCTGTGACGGGAAAAAGTAACCACTTTATGCCGGCAAAGAGAGTCTCCGGGCGCTGTAAGGGGACGCGGCAGGGCGGCGAAATACATCCTTGAGCTGCGCGGCTGAAAGAGAGTAGGCCGAGCCGCAGGCGTGCGTTATACGCAGAGCGCAATGCTCCTGAGGCTCCGCAAGGAGTGAACAGAGGTGGTACCGCGGTAATTCGCCCTCTGCACGGTTCTCCGTGCGGAGGCTTTTTAATTTTATGAACAAAATGAAAGGAAAAATAACTATGGGAATTTATGAAGAGCTCGTCGCGCGCGGACTTATCGCGCAGGTGACGAACGAACCGGAAATCAAAGAGATGGTCAACAACGGCAAGGCCACGTTTTATATCGGCTTTGACTGCACCGCAGACAGCCTTACCGCAGGCCACTTCATGGCGCTCACTCTTATGAAGAGACTCCAGATGGCGGGCAACAAGCCGATAGCTCTTATCGGCGGCGGTACTACAATGATAGGCGACCCCTCGGGTCGAACCGATATGAGAAAGATGCTCACTCGCGAGGACATTGACCATAACGCGGAGTGCTTCAAGCGTCAGATGGAGCGCTTTATTGACTTCGGCGAGGGCAAGGCGCAGATGGTTAATAACGCCGATTGGCTGTTGAACCTCAATTATATCGAGCTTTTGCGCGAGGTCGGCGCGTGCTTCTCCGTCAACAATATGCTCCGCGCCGAGTGCTATAAACAGCGCATGGAAAAGGGACTCAGCTTCTTTGAGTTCAACTATATGATAATGCAGAGCTATGACTTCTACTATCTGTTCAAGAACTACGACTGCAATATGCAGTTCGGCGGCGACGATCAGTGGAGCAATATGCTCGGCGGAACCGAGCTTATACGCAAGAAGCTCGGCAAGGATGCCCACGCGATGACCATAACTCTCCTGACCGACTCCCAGGGCAACAAGATGGGCAAGACCGCGGGCAACGCCGTGTGGCTCGACCCCAACAAGACATCTCCCTACGAGTTCTATCAGTATTGGAGAAACGTTGCGGACAGCGATGTTCTCAAGTGCATCCGTATGCTTACCTTCCTGCCTCTCGAGCAGATAGACGAAATGGACAAGTGGGAGGGCAGCCAGCTCAACAAGGCCAAAGAGATTCTCGCATATGAGCTGACAAAGCTCGTCCACGGCGAGGACGAGGCAAACAAGGCTCAGGAGGCCGCAAGGGCGCTGTTCGGCGGCGGAGCGGATTCTGACAATATGCCGTCCACGGAGCTCAACGCAGCCGATTTTGCCGACGGAAAGATAGGCGTTATAGATATTCTTGTCAAGGCAGGACTTGCCAAATCGAGAGGCGAGGCGAGAAGACTTATCGAACAGGGCGGCGTCAGCGTAAACGACGAGAAGATAAAGAGCCTTGACTTCGCGCTTACTGCCGATGAAATTGCCGCAAACCCGGCGATAGTCAAAAAGGGAAAGAAAATTTTTCACAAAATTGTTATGGCGTAATTGTTAACATTTGCTATTGCTATATTAAAAAAGAACGATATAATATTGATGAGGATTTTTCCCATTACCATTACTTTGATTGGATGGAACTTTAAATGAAAATTGTTATTGTCGGCGACGGCAAGGTGGGTTACAATATAGCAAAACAGCTCCTTGCGGAGGGTCACGACATCGTGGTTATAGATAATAATCCCGATGTGCTTGAGTACTCTCTGCATAAGCTCGATGTGCTTGTTGTTGACGGAAACGGAGTTACGCTCCAGACGCAGGAGGAGGCGGATGTTGCAAACAGCGATTTGCTCATTGCCGCAACCTCTGCGGATGAAATAAATCTTCTTTGCTGTATCCTTGCGAAGAAGCTCGGCTGCCGCCACACGATTTGCCGCATGAGCAATCCCGACTATGTTCAGTCTATTCAGTATATGCGCGACGACTTCGGCCTTTCCATGACCGTCAATCCCGAGCTTACGGCTGCGCGTGAGATATTCCGTATTCTCCAGTTCCCGAGCTTCCTCAAACGTGATACCTTTGCCAAGGGTCGCGTCGAGATAGTCGAGCTTAAGCTGACGGAGAACTGCGCGTTGGTCGGCAAGAGGCTTGAAAGGCTCTCCGATGTTCTGCGCGGCGTAAAGATACTTGTCTGCGCCGTGGAGAGGGGAGACGAGGTCTGCATCCCCGACGGAAGCTTTGAGCTTCGGGCAAACGACAAGATAACCGTTACCGCCCCGCGCAGCGAGCTTGTCAAGATGCTCAAAGCGCTTAAAATAAGCAATCAGAAGATAAGAGACGTGCTGATAATCGGCGGAAGCAAAATCGCGGTTTATCTTGCGGAAGAGCTTATAAAGAGCGGCGTCAATGTTAAGATAATCGAGCAAAAGCTTGAAAAGTGCCGCGCACTTTCGGAGCGTCTGCCGAGCGCAGTAATAATAAACGGCGACGGAACGCTTCAGGATCTGCTCTCCTCCGAGGGAATCGAGGAGACGGATGCCGTTATTTCGCTGACAAATATCGATGAAGAAAATCTCGTCATTTCCATGTATGCCGATTCGTGCGGCGTGCCTAAGTCCATTACAAAAATCAACCGCACCGAATATCTCAGGCTCTTTAAAGACAGGGATATCGGCAGCGTTATATGTCCCAAAATGCTTGCGAGCTATGAGATAATCCGCTATGTCAGAGCTATGGACAACACTACGGGCGGCTCGGTCAAGACTATGTACAGGATAGTTGACGAAAAGGTCGAGGCACTTGAATTTGCCGTAACGGACAGCACGAAGTGCATCGGCGAACCGCTTAAAAAAGTCAATCTCAAGAACAATATCCTTCTTGCCTGCATAAACCGCATGGGAAAAGTTATTATCCCGAGCGGTAACGATTACATCATGGCGGGCGATACTATAATAGTTATCACCACCGCAGAGGGTATGTATAAGGATATAAACGATATCTTTGCCGACGCTTGATTCGGGAGAGCTGAAATGAATTATAAACTTATTGCAAATTACATAGGCAATATTCTGCGTATTGAGGGACTCTTTATGATCCCGGCGCTTTTGGTGTCCCTGTACTACAGGGAGTACAAATGCGTTATTGCTTTCGGAATAAGCATAGCGGCTCTTCTTGTTGTCGGCCAGCTCATGCATATTGTAAAGCCGAAGCAGCGCACAGTTTTTGTGCGCGAGGGCTTTGCTATAGTTTCGCTGTCCTGGATTGCGATATCGCTTTTCGGAGCACTCCCGTTTTTTATAAGCCGTGAGATACCGAACTTTATCGACTGCTTTTTTGAGACCGTTTCAGGCTTTACGACGACGGGATCGAGTGTACTCTCAAATGTAGAAGCGATGTCAAAGGGCTTGCTCTATTGGAGAAGCTTTTCGCACTGGCTCGGCGGAATGGGCGTGCTTGTGTTCCTGGTCGCTGTTATACCCAAGGGCAAAGACAACGATGCGGAGTCGCTCTATATACTTAGGGCGGAGAGCCCGGGACCCACGTTCGGAAAGCTCGTCTCGAAAATGCGTCAGACTGCGCGTATTCTCTATCTTATTTATATAGTTTTGACTGTCATTGAAATTATCCTGCTTGTCATAGGCGGAATGCCGTTTTTTGACAGCTTGCTTAATTCGTTTGCAACCGCCGGAACAGGCGGCTTCGGAATAAAGAATGCCAGCATAGGCGCATATGACAGCTATTATCTTCAGGGTGTTATAGGTGTGTTCATGCTGCTGTTCGGCGTGAACTTCAATATTTATTATCTGCTGCTTGCAAGAGACTTCAAGCTCGTTTTCAAAAACGAGGAGCTTCGTTTCTATATCATAACCGTTTTGGTGTCGGTTACGGTGATAGCAATAAATATTCGCTCAATGTTCTCAAGCTGGTTTGACGCTTTTCATCACAGCTTCTTCCAGGTTTCGTCGATTATCACGACAACCGGATTTGCTACCACTGATTTTTCGCTTTGGCCTGAGCTTTCACGATATATTCTCGTTGTGCTCATGCTCATGGGCGCGTGCGCGGGCTCTACCGGAGGCGGCTTGAAGGTGTCGAGAGTCCTTATATTATTCAAGGCTCTTCGCAACGAGATGCAGCGCGTCGTTCATCCGCGCAGCGTCAAGGTTCTTCGTATAGACGGAAAGGTTCAGAAGGAGTCGCTTGTCAGAAACGTTTCCATGTATCTCGTGGCGTATGTTATCGTTATGATAGCGTCAACGCTTCTGGTTTCTGTTGACGATTTCAGCTTCACAACCAATGTAACCGCCGTTATATCCTGCATGAATAACATCGGACCCGGCATTGATATAGTCGGGCCGGCCGGCAATTTCGGCGGATTCTCATGGTTCAGCAAGCTTGTGCTCAGCGCGGACATGATAATAGGCAGACTGGAAATTTTCCCGGTGCTTACTCTGTTTTCACCCTCGCTTTGGAAACGCTGCAATTAAAAAACAATTCGGATCTGTGCCTTTGCCGCTCGGATCCGAATTTTTTAAAAGTTTACAAATTATACTTTAACTCAGCGGCTCATAAGTGGTAATATATAAGAAAATAGCTTATGGAGAATTGCGATGACAAAGAAAATACTTAATAAAAAGCAAAAAATCGTCATCAGTATCGTTGCTGCGGTGCTTATTATAGCCATCGGCATATCCGTCTATGTTGTGATAAGTAAAAAAAGCCGAACCACGGTTGCGCTGGCGGAAGTCACCGTAGGCGATATTACGGAAACGCTCAAGCTTTCCGGCACCGTTAATTCCGAGAATCGGACATCGCTTGAGATTCTGGACGGAACTTATGTCAAGAGCGTCAACGTCAGAGTCGGAGATGCGGTGAAAAAAGGTGATGTGCTTGCGACGTTTGATACGAGCTCGCTCGGCAATGTTGTGGCGCAGAAGCGCGATAATTATAATGCCGCCATGTCGCAATATAAAAAGTATTCCGCAAATGCAAGCGCCTCATTTTCTCAGCTTGAATCGCTTTCAAAGCAGATAAAGCAAAAGCAGAAAGAGGTAGAAGAGCTGCAGAAAAAGGTCGATGCGGCAAAGCCCAAGGATGACACGCCGGAGACTGTTTCTCTGAAAAAGCAGCTCACCGAGCTCCTCGGAGACAGCAAGCTTGCCGGAGAAATAGTCGACAGAATCTTTTCGTCGGGTACTCAGACCTCGGAGATACTGCAGCATCTCGAGAATATAATTAACGGCGCGAACAATCAGATTTCGTCGATACTCAAGCTCCTTTCGGTTTCCGACGAGGAAAAGCAGCTGATATCGGTGCAGCTTGAATTGGTTGAGCTCAAGGCACGGCAGGGGATACTGAAGCTCCAGTCCGGTGATACTTTAGCTTCTCTCTATCTCTCGGTCGCCGAATCAGCGAAGGAAGACTTAGACAAAACCGTCGAAGCCGTGAATGCGCTGAAAAAGGGCTGGATAGCCGAAACCGACGGAGTTGTCAGAGAGATAAACATCGTCGCCGGAGAGACGTATCACACCACCAAAGGTAACGCCTCCGTCTCGCTTGATGACATTGACATATCCTCTCTTCTTTCTTCTGTAACATCCGATACCAAGGATTTTTCCGGAATCATAAGCCAGCTTTTTCCGGGCACTCCGGGCGGTATGGTCATTGAGTATTATCCGCTTTCTGCTACATTCAGCGTCAGCGGCAAGGATATATATAAAATCAAGCTCGATCAGCCTGTCGAGGTGACAGGCGCGACCGGCAAAAAATTCAGCGGTTATGTCAGCTTTATAAGCCCTATAGCTTCGGAGTCAGGCACAATGAGCATAACCTCTATTCTCGGCTCTGCATCGGGCGGCAGCGAGGTTGAGGCAAAGGCCATGATCGAGCAACCCGACAAGAGCATAATAATCGGACTTTCTGTTGACATGAGCATAGATGTCGAAACTCAGAAGAATGCAACCCTTATTCCCGTCGAATCAATTCAGTATGAGGACGGCAAGTCGTATGTTTATCTCTATGACGCCGATTCGAGAACCGTTAAGAAAACGGAAGTTACCACTGGGCTCTTTGACGGAGAGCGTTATCAGATACTTTCCGGCTGCTCGGCAGGGGATAAGATAGTCAAGATACCGTCCGAAAAAATCGAGGACGGGCAAAAGATATACGCAAAATAATGGCTTTGACACTTTTTATAAATATAAATGAGCTGACCGACGAGCAGTACAGCCGCGAAATGGATTTTCTCTGTCCTCATAAGTGCGAGCGTGTTTTAAAAATGCGCTTCGAGGATGACAGAAAGCGCTCGCTTGCCGCGAATCTTGCGGCGAGACGTGCGGCGGCCGATTTTCTGGGACTCGAGGAGGACGACATAGCGATAACCTGCGACGGCGACGGAAAACCGCTGTGCGACGGATGCTTTATTTCACTCAGTCACTCCGGCGACTATGCGGTTTGCGCGGCAAGCAGCTTCCCGATAGGCGTAGATATTGAGAAAAAACGCGAGATAAATCCGATGCTCGCAAAAAAAATCTGCGTCAGCGACGCCGAACGCGAATACGTCTCCGATAATCAGAAGCTTTTAATGCTCTGGTCTGTCAAAGAGGCCTGCTTCAAGGCGCTGAGCCCGCAGGTCTACACCGTCGGCGATATAGTGCTCGAAATAACCGAAAAAGGCTTTGAATGCGGCGGGATATCTTTCATAGAGACGGGAATTGTACATAAAGACTACGTTTTTTCGCTTGCGTCAGTCTAAAAATTTCAATAAATACTTGCATAAATAAGAAACAGCAGTTATAATTATTCTATTATCATTTGGAGGTTCATTATGAATTTAGTACAGTTTTTAAATCTTGCCAGCGGTACAGCTGCAAACGGTGCGAATGCCGGTAAGAGCCAGATTTCCCTTATCGTCATGATGGTTCTTCTGTTCGGCGTCATGTATTTTGTCATGATCCGTCCCCAGAAGAAAAAGCAGAAGGAAGAGCAGCAGATGCGCGACAGCATCGAGGTCGGCGATGAGATCACCACCATCGGCGGCATCGTCGGACGCGTTGTCACCGTTAAGGATGATTCTATTATTATCGAGACCGGCGCTGACAGAAACAAGATTAAAATAATGAGATGGGCTATCAGCACCAACAACACCGCCAACGAGAAGCTTGAGGCCGAGAGAGCTGCGGCCAAGGAAGCTCAGGAGGCGGAGAAGGCCGCAAGAATGGAAGAGGCCAAGGCGAAGAGCAAAGCAAGCCGCAAGAAGAGCAAGAAGAACAAGGATACGGATGCCGAGTAATCTGACATAAAATCAGACTTCCCCTCATACCTTTTAACAAACGGTATGAGGGGGATTTTTTATGCCTGCAAAAAGGGGAGAGAGAAAAGAGCCGAACGCAAAAAAAACGCTGCTGATAAGTCTGCTCATAGGAAACTCGCTGGGTGTCGCAATATTCTTTATACTGCTTTCTATAGCCTCGGCGGTGATACTTAAAAAAGGCGTTTCGTCGGGAGCTTATACGCCTGTTTCAATAATTTGCTCTGGCGCTGCGGCGCTTATGGCCGGATTCATATCCGTGTGCCCGATAAGAAAGAACGGGCTTTTGTTGGGACTTTGCTCGTCCGTTCTGCCTGTTGCCTGCGTTGTTATATCTGCCGCAGCAGCGGGAGGCGGTGTGAGCATAAAAACTGCGATTGCGGCGGCGGTTGCGGTCGCGTGCGCCTGTATAGGCGGTATAATTTCGGCAAACATGAAAAAGAAAACGCGTTGACCGTGCCGCAAGGCGCGGTTTTGTCTTGTAAAATATAAAAAAGATGGTATAATATATTAAGTATTTACATACGAGGAGGAAAACAAATCATGTCCAAAGAAAAGTATTATATCACAACTGCGATCGCTTACACATCGCGTAAGCCTCATATAGGTAATTCTTATGAGATAGTTCTCACCGATGCCATAGCCAGGTATAAGCGAATGCAGGGATATGATGTGTTCTTCCTTACCGGTACAGACGAGCACGGCCAGAAGATAGAGGAATATGCGCAGGCCGCCGGTGTTTCTCCCAAGGAATATGTCGATAAAGTGGCGGGGGAGATACGCAGCATCTGCGATTTGCTCAACACCACCTATGACAAGTTTATCAGAACGACAGACGACTATCACGAAAAGGTAGTTCAGAAGATATTCCGCAAGCTTTATGAGCAGGGCGATATCTATAAGAGCGAGTACGAGGGAATGTACTGCGTACCCTGCGAGAGCTTTTTCACCGAGTCCCAGGTCGTTGACGGCAAGTGCCCGGACTGCGGCAGAGAGCTTGTTCCGACAAAGGAAGAGGCATATTTTCTGAGAATGTCGAAGTATCAGAAGCAGCTCGAGGATTATATCGAGGCTAACCCCGACTTCATTTATCCCGAGAGCCGCAAAAAAGAAATGGTCAACAATTTTATAAAGCCCGGCATTCAGGATCTCTGCGTTTCGCGCTCGTCCTTTAAATGGGGCGTTCCGGTTGACTTTGACGACAAGCACGTTATCTATGTTTGGATAGACGCTCTTTCAAACTATATTACCGCCCTCGGCTACGACCCGGATGGCAGCTCCGAGCTGTTCAATAAGTACTGGCCTGCCGACGCTCATATCATAGGCAAGGATATTCTCCGTTTCCACACGATTTATTGGCCCATCATGCTTATGGCTCTCGGCCTTGAGCTGCCCAAAAAGGTGTTCGGTCATCCGTGGCTGCTCTTCGGAACGGACAAGATGTCAAAATCAAAGGGCAATGTTATATATGCCGACGACCTTGTGAGACATTTCGGCGTCGATGCGATAAGATATTATCTGCTCTCCGAAATGCCCTATGCAGCCGACGGCTCCATAACTTATACCACTATAATCGAGCGCTACAATTCCGAGCTTGCCAACACTCTCGGAAACCTTGTCAACAGAACCGTTGCGATGTCCAACAAGTATTTTGGCGGCGAGATATTAGCTCCCGAAGCGCCGGAGGCTGTTGACGATGACCTCAAAAACATCGTTCTCGGCAGTGTGGCGACGGTTGAAAAATGCATGGACGATTTCCATGTCGCAGATGCCCTTGAGGCTATTTTCAGCGCGGCAAGACGCAGCAACAAGTATATCGACGAGACAACACCGTGGCTGCTTGCAAAGGACGAGAACAAGCGCGCAAGGCTCGGTACAGTGCTCTATAATTTGCTCGAGAGCATAAGAATAATTGCAGTTCAGCTCAAGCCCTTTATGCCCGAAACTTCGGACAAGATACTCGAGCAGCTCAATACCGACATATCGTCATATGAGAGCATTAAATCCTTCGGTGCGTTAAAAGCAGGCGGTCATGTAGGAACGGCAACTCCGCTCTTCGGCAGAATCGACGCCGAAAAGATGCTTGAGGAGATAGAGAAGGATACCGCGGTATCCGAGGCGGCGCTTGAGGAAAAGAAAGAAGAAATACCCGGTGTCGCAATGATAGGCATTGACGATTTCGCAAAGGTAGAGCTTAAGGTAGCAAAAATTAAGGACTGCGTGCCCGTAAAGCGCGCAAAGAAATTGCTCGAGTTGACTGTTGACGACGGCAGCGGACTGCGTACCGTTGCGTCGGGAATTGCCAAGTGGTACAAGCCCGAGGATTTGGTCGGACGCAATGTAATTCTTGTCTCCAACTTAAAGCCCGCTAAGCTCTGCGGCATTGAAAGCTGCGGAATGATTCTTGCGGCCGATTGCGAGCAGGATGATGTCAAGGTGATATTTGTTGACGATATCCCGGTCGGAGCAAAGATAAGATGATAGATAATATTTTTGACAGCCACGCCCACTACGACGATGAACAGTTTGACGGCGACAGGGACGAATTGCTTCGGTCCTTGCCGTCGAAGGGCGTCTGCGCTGTTATAAACTGTGCAAGCGACCTCAAAAGCTCCGCAACCTCTGCGGAGCTTTCTGAAAAATATCCGTTTTTCTGGTGTGCCTGCGGAATTCACCCGCACGAGGCCGAAAAAGAATTAAAAACGGCTGATATTAACGAAATAGAAAAAAGAATAGTTAATTTCACGGAAAAGAAAAAATGTGTTGCAATAGGGGAGATAGGGCTTGATTATCACTACGATTTTTCGCCCAGAGAGCTTCAAAAGGAGATATTCGAGCTCCAACTGAAGCTTTCAAAGGAACTGGATCTCCCCGTTATAGTTCACGACAGGGAAGCACATGAGGATACAATGACCTTGCTCAAAAAATACAGGCCGAAAGGCGTTGTGCATTGCTTTTCCGGTAGCGTTGAAATGGCTCGGGAAGTTTTGAAGCTCGGAATGTATATCGGTCTTGGAGGAGCGGTTACTTTTAAAAATGCGAAGAAGCCTGTTGCAGTTGCCGCCGAAACCGATATAGACAGAATACTGCTTGAAACCGACTGTCCTTATATGGCGCCGGTACCGTTCAGAGGAATGAGATGCTCGTCTGATATGATTGCGTATTCCGCGCAGACGATAGCGAGCGTTAAAAACATGGATGTGCAAACACTTGTCGATGCCGCAACCGAGAATACAAAGCGGCTGTTCGGGATAGAGTTTTAATTCTATGCGAAAGGAGAGTACCGAAAGAAACAGCAGAAATTATACAAAATAAATGATACCTAAAAAGAAAAATGGTTATTATCAACAGTTCAAGCGCGTGTGCTTGGGCTGTTTTTTTTTATGCTACTTTGTGCGCGGAATCGCGGTCAAGGCGCGCGCGTGCGCCTTGGTTGGTGCGCTCGGCTGATATCTTCTGTTCCGCTGTTGCTCCCTCGGCGCAAGCGTAGCAAGTGCGGTTTGCACTGCCTGCTCACCTTATCAGCTCCGCCGATAGGCGGTTATTTTAGCCTGCGGGGTGTATCGGTCAATCCGAGTAAATAATCAGCTGATAGGTTGTAAAACTTGCATAATGTTATTAAGTGGTCGATTGGTAGCTTTCTGTGTCCGTTTTCGTATTGGGCATAGTATGATTGTGTTGTTTTTAATATCATAGCTACTTGTGTTTGGTTTAGGTCGTTATCTTCTCTTATGTCTCTGATTCTTTGTGCATAGTCCATAATTATACCTCTCCGTTTTTGTGTAATAAGTAGATTATACAATAGTTCACTATTAAACTATTGACAATAGTTCAGTAGTGGACTATTATTTAGTCAACAACTGAACTATGTTGTTTGAAAACTAATTTGAAAGTAGGTACAAAGATGTTGCAGTCAATTTTGTTTAATCTTGGTAATTTAGTCGGTTTGTATGGTAGAGCCATACTCGAAATATTAAAAAATTTAAAGTGAGGTAAAAGGAAATGAAAGCAAAAATTTTAGGTATTAAGTCGGTTGATTATGTCAGTAAAAAAACGGGTCAGCCTGTTCAGGGTGCTGAACTGCACTTTGTCCGCGAGCTTGGTAGTCGTGAGGTTGAGAACTCTGTCGGGCAGGCTGTCGGCACTGTGTTCGTCAGTGTAAAGTCTCCGCTTATTGAGCGTATATCTCCCGCTATAATCGGCAAAGAATGTGAGTTTGTTTATGACTTCGACGGTCGTTTCTCTTCTCTTTCTGATATCGTGCTGCCCGCAAAGGCATGATATATAATCCTTTCTGATTTTAAGGCGGGGGAGGTGAAAAAGATGAATGAGGAAAGACTTTCTAACTGTTCGGAGCAGAAGCCGAAGAGAAGTTTTAAGACTATCGGCTGTATAGTCTGCGTTCTTGCTATTCTTGCAATGTCGCTTGTTAGCTGTTTTGCTGACGGTGCTGCAACTGGTGGCGGTAGCGCTGAAGCGGTTTCCGCAGTTTCAACCGTCCTTAAAAATGTTACTGATACTGTTAACATTTCTTCTGTTGTTCAGATACTTGGTATCGGTATCGGGGCGTGTATTGGTCTGGTTCTTATGTGGTTCGGCGTTCGACTTGTTATTCGTAAGGTCATGGGCGCAACTCGCAAGGGCAAAGTTTAATTCAACGGAGCGAGGGGGCGTTTGTCGCCCCCTTGTTTCATTTTAGGGGTGATTTATTTGTATAGAAAAGCTTTTCGGAAAGCGTTGAATCTTGGCGGTGCTTTTGATACTTTGAAGTATCGGCGTGATTTTCGGCGTGAACATCCGTTTTATTTTAATCCGTGCGGTACTTTGATTTTTTCGGGTCCGCAGGGGAGTGGCAAAACTCTTAGCGCGGTTGATTATGTAACTCGCATAATGGAAGAATATCCTCATGCTATTTTGTGTACTAACACTGAATTTACTGATTATCCGTTTAACGCTGTTGTTACGCCTGAACCGAACGGTGAAATGTCTGTTCGTGATTATTTCAGTCATGAGTTGATAACGCATGAATGGATTTGTGACCGTCTTACTGAAAATTCTTCTTATCGTGTTTGTGTTGAATATTCGGGTCTTGACTGTTTGAAATGGGTCAATAACGGCGAATATGGCGTTATTTTCTTCATTGATGAATTTCATCTTGAATTGAACAGTCTTGAAAGTAAAAACATTGATATCGATGTTATGGTCGAGATTTCGCAACAGAGGAAACAGCGCAAGCATATCGTTGGTACAAGCCAGGTTTATATGCGCCTTGCGAAGCCTTTGCGGGAGCAGATTAAGGACGTTGTTGATTGTCATAGTCTTTTGAATCTGTTTCAGTGGAATTATATCATTGACGGGGAGAAGAGCACAGAAAAAGATGGTCAACTTGAACCTGTTATTGTTGGACGCTCGTTTTTCTTTCATAGTCCTGAAATGTACCGTCGATATGATACCTATGCAAAAATGAAACGATACAATAAAGAATGGCAGGGGCGCTCTCGCGTCCCGAGCTTTGATTTGTTTAAGCGGGAGGGTTAAAAATGCAGGCTGTTTTTGATGTCGTTATTCCTTATATTGTTCTTGCCAGTAAGTTCGGATTTTTCTTTGGTATGTCCTGGACTGTTATATGCTTTGTTATTCGCGCCGCAAGCGGTCGCGATTGGTTCGGTAAGTAAAGGGGGGGTTATTATGTTTTCTGACGCGCAACAGCGTTATATAGCGTCCCTTGTCGCTTCTATGCGTGGCGAATATCCGTATTATATCGCTTATTCTGATTTTAGGAATTCTGATTATGATTCTCCACAGCTTTATATTGTTTTTTGTAAAGAAAAAATCACTTCAAAGGGGTTGTATAGTTATGTGGTTCCTGCGGGGGTGCGTTATGCAGTTAACACATATAATTATTCGTCTTATAACTCGTCGTCCGCTCGTACTGTTGTTACTGCTTATAGTGGCGGTACTCTTAACATTCCTGTTTATGAGTGGATATATACAAATTCCGAGTTCTCGTCCTATTCCGTTCAACCTGATGTAAATAGTCTGTATGGGGGGGATTACAATGCACAAATTCAAGTTCAAAATTTTGTTGTCATTACTGCTTTGTTTGCTTTTTTGTTCGCAAGTATTGCTACCAGTTTCCGCCGAAGGTTCTGACGATAATCTTTTAACTCTTTCTAATTTGTCCGATTCTCGGTTAATAAAAAGCGGTAATGCAACAGTTTCAAATGGTGTTGTTACCGTTCCTGCTGGCGGTTCTTATTCTGCATATATTCGTGTTAATCCTGTGTCGGCAACGCGAAAATACAAGTTTACTTATTATTATCAATGTACTTCTGCGATAGGCTCTTCTTTTTCCCTCGCTGGTAGTGTCAAAATCTATTATAAAGATTCTTCAACTGGTTCAGAGCTTAGTGTTCTCGAGCTTGCGAAGATTACTAATGGTGATATTCAGCGCAGTAATACTTTGACTATGCCTGACAACTTCGGCGACGCTGGTAGAATCTATTTTGTTTTTAAAAATACTTCTGATTCTTCGGTGTCTATTCGTGTTGATAATTTTATTGTCAACGATATGACTACTGCTGATTTAGATAGTTCGCTTGGTAAGTTGGGGGATAGAATAAAAGGTTTTTTCGAGGATTTGGCAAATACGATAAAGGGCTTTTTTATCCCCGAAGAGGGCTTTTTTGATACTGTTAAACAGAAGTTTGAAACGCTGTTGTCGGAGCATTTAGGCTTTCTCTATCAAGCTCCAGCAATGGTTACTAAAATAATACAATTGTTTGTTGATTGGCAACCTTCGGAGACTCCCTATTTGGATTTTCCCGCTGTTGATTTTGATGTTGCGGGTACTCATGTCCACTTGTGGGATAAAGTGCATTATACCTTTGATTTTTTGCAAGATGCGCCTTTTAGTACGCTTTACGCTTTTTATAAAACATTGGTGTTTTGTATTATTTCGCTTGCTATGATAAATCTTGCAATAAAGAAGTATCACAATATAATCGGGGGTGGCTCTGATGATAATTGAATCATTGCTTAATGCGATTTTCGCGGTTTTTGAAAAAGTGTTTGCAGTGATTAATGTTCCCGGTATGCCTGACGGCATGGAGAATACTGTTGTTGAGTTTTTGGGGTCGGCTTTGAATTATGCAGGTAGTTTGATTAGTTTGTTTTTGCCTTGGTCGCAGGTGAAAGTGTTTTTTCCTATATTGATAGTTATTTTGGCAAGTGAGGAAATATATAAGCTTGTGATGTGGGTGCTGCGAAAAATTCCTATGTTGGGAATGTCTTAATGCGCGTCGCGCGAACGCGCGCGCGCTGTTGTTCTTCTCTTCCCCCGTATATCTAATAGGGGGGAAGAGGTTTAAAATTTTAAATGTTAGGGTGATATATTTGCGGTATTATCAGTCTTTAGCGTTTAATGATTGTGTGTATAGTATAGATAAATTAATTGTAACTGGTAAGTTTAAATATAATTCTTTTTATTCTTTTCAAGCTTCTCTTTCTGCTTTGCTTATTCATGAAACGGTAGTAGAGCGTGCGCCCTTTGAACTTGGCGTTTGTCGTGATAATTATTATACTTCTCGGAAAAAACTGTCTTTTACTCATAATTTTAAATTTGAACTAATGAGTTCTCGGTGGGGTGGGGGAGAAACTGCAAGTTTTTGGCTTGGTACTCATTTTCAGACATATGAAAAAACTGTCGATAATTGGAAACTTGAAATAAATCCGAATAAATGTATGCCTTGTCCGTTTGTGTCTGCATTGTTTAACCTTTTGGTCGATTGTAGTAAAAGCTATGAGGTTACTGAGTTTGATATAGCGGTTGATTTGCCTATTTCGCGTGATAGTGTGATTGTGTGTAAGGATAAACGCAAGTATGCTTGTGTGGTTAATAGTTTGAATGATTGTACAGAATATTTAGGCAGTAGGCATTGTCCTGGCTTTTGTAAGGTCTATAATAAACAGATTGAAAGCGGACTTGAATTTGCTTGTACTCGCTTTGAAATGACTTTTGATAGATTTGATACTGTGGCTTTTTTGGATTGTGTTCCTGTTGTTTATATTTTTCGTCAGCAAATGTCGGTTGTTTCTGGTCGGCTTAATGATACTGATAAGTTTATCTTGAAAACTCTTATTGCTGAGCCTCGGCGTATTGGAGAACTTAGTTATCATTATCGGAAAAAAATGTCTGATTTGCTTTCTTGTGCTGTTGATAAGCTTGTTTTAGATAAAAAGACAATTAGTTCTTTGATGTGCTCTTTGTCAAATTTATCTAATTTCTTTTATTATGATGTCGCGAGGTGTGGAAATGTTGAGTGATTCGGAGCGTTTATATATACTTATAGTTCAATATGGTTTGGCTCGCGATGCCGAATATGAGGGTAAAATAAAACGCTTGCAAGGTCTTATTTGTCGGCGTGATGTTGACTTGAAAGACTTGTTGCAGTATATTATACTTATATCGGAGCGGCGCGCGTTTATGTCTTGCTATGCTGATATACTTGCTTTTGTCCGTCCTTGTGACTTTTAATAAAAGGTGGTGAAGAAGCCTGAAGAGGGCGTATAGTCATATTGACTAAAGCTCCTGATAAAATTATACAAAATAAATGTTTTGTATAATTTAGGGGAGTTGAAACGGCTTAAAATGCGTTTTTACTGCTTTCTTTCGGGTTTATATGAAGCCTGAGGATTTTGTATGTCTGCCGCGCTTAGTGCGCGATTATCTGAATTATCTGTCGAGTGTTAAAGGCAAATCACAGCTGACAGTTTGTGAATACGCCTCTGATCTTCGGCTCTTTTTCGCATACATGCTCAAGCAAGAAAATCTTTCACAGTACAAAAACACTCCCATAGATGAAATCGATATTTCAAAGCTGGACATAGATTTTATCTCCCTTGCCCGTATACCCACGGCCTACGGATTCCTCGAATACTGCCGTTCCGAGCGCGGCAACGACACCGCTGCAAGAGCCCGTAAAGTTGTCTCCATCAAACGATTTTACCGCTATCTTAAAGTTCAAGGATATATTGACGAAAATCCCATGCAGGACTTGGAGTCGCCTAAAATAAAGAAATCGTTGCCCAAATATCTGTCCCTTGAACAGGCTGTAAGCTTACTTGAGGCTGTAGACGGAAAAAATAAGGAACGGGATTACTGCATTTTAGTTCTTTTTATGAATTGCGGAATGCGTCTCTCAGAGCTTGTTTCGATTAATTATTCTGATATAAAACCTGATAATACAATTATAATAACTGGAAAAGGAAATAAACAACGCACGGTTTATTTAAATAACGCCTGTTTGAACGCAATAAAAGATTATATGAAAGTGCGTCCGGTAGATGGTGTTAAAGACAAAGATGCACTGTTTCTCAGCAACCGTAAGACGCGGATAAGCCCGAAAACCGTTCAGCATATAGTTGACGAATATCTTGAAAAATCAGGTCTCAGCGGTCAGGGATTTTCTACTCACAAGCTCAGGCATACAGCTGCAACGCTTATGTATCAATACGGCCATGTGGATGTACTCCAGCTAAAAGAAATTCTCGGGCATGAGAATTTATCAACAACCGAGATTTATACTCATGTAGTTGACGAACAGCTTCGCAGTGCCGTTGATTCCAATCCTTTAAACAAAGTAAAAATAACCCCAAAAAAGGCAGACGAAACCGACGGCGAAAGCTAAAAGCCGAACAGCTTGCAAAAAAGTCTGCTTGCGGCGGCATCCGTTACAGCTGCTATAACTACCAGAATACATATTATCAAAAAACGCATACAGTAAATTTTTATGCTCCCCTCCCCTCTTTGTGCTTTAGCCGAAGAAAGTGAGAGGAGCATTTCATATGACGAGTTTATTCCGGCGCTGCAAGCGAGCAGCAGCGCAAAAACAGCCGGTATAAGCCCGGGATATATCACCAAAGCGCAATAACCGAGTCCGCGCAGAGCGAAATTCGAGTATAAATACCCCGACAGCATTCCTATACCCACACCTCTTATTACGGGCAGAACACATATAAGCGGCAGTCCGACCGCGCACAGTCCGAATACAAATACAGCGAGCATAAACGCGGCGTTGACGGCCAGTGAATTTATAAAATTCACTCCGAGTGATTGTGTGCCTTTGGAGCTTATATATACCGAAAACATATCGGAAAAAGCGCCGGAAAGGCAGATGTCAGACTTTTTCACAGAAGCGGCACCAAATATCATTCCCGCCGCAAACAGTAGCATCATGAGCAGCATCCTGCGATTCTTTTTAAGCGAAGTTATAATACCGTTTCCGTATTCCTTTGCCGCCACGTTTATGTCCATAGCATTTTACCTCCATTATTTTATCTAATAATATGAGGCTTTGTCCCGAAAAATACCAATGTCCCCGCAGAACTCCGCGAGGACATTTTTTGCCTACTATTCCGTTTTCGTTCCGTTCAATTTATTGACAAAATCCGACGGTTTTACGGTCATTTCCGCCCACGCGGGTCTGAATCCGCTTTTTATCGCGTTTCCCGCAGACTTGATGTTTGACCATGCACAGCAGTAAAACGGTACTTTTCCGCACGCTGTGATCTCTAAAGCCAGTCTGCTTGTCAATGCGGCGGCAACGCCCTGTCTGCGATATTCCGGCAGAACATCCACCCCTATTTGCCACATCGTATCACAATCTGCGGAAGCACCCGCAAGCCCTATCAGACGATTGCCGTCATATGCGCCGACGCACAGTACATCTAAGCTTTTCCTGTCGGCGCACAGAGCGTTGCTCCACTGTGACGCATACAAAGCGTTGAAGTCATCGGGATACATCACCCGAAGCTCATATCGGCACGAAAGCTCACGCAGTATATCCATGCGCGGCAGAAAGTACTCCGCCATGAAGCAAATTCGCATACCGTATGATTGAAAGGCATCGTTGAGGATGTGCAAATTCGGCGTTTCAAAGCAGTGTTCGGGTGCGAAGCGGTTTATATATGACTTCACGATATCCTTGTATTTCATGTCAACGGACGCGACAACATTATTCCCATAGGACACAAGGTTGCATATAAACGGGAGATTTAAATATCTGCGCGCATCAGGGCTTGCAGTAGATTCGACAATAATATTTTGGCTCTTTTTGAAGTCCTCGGGCGCACAGCCGAGGTCTGTTGCGGATTGAGCCATGGCAACAGAAATAATTTTGCTGTTATTCATCAGTAAAATCCTGTCTTTGAAATGCAAACGCCCCTGATTTTCGGTCAGAGGCGTTAAATACTTTATTTCTTGAAGATATCGTCCTGCTCAATAAGCTCGATTCCCGCGCCCTTGAGTATCTCGGAAGCCTTGTCGTTATCCTCAACTCTGATGATAACATAGGCATTGCCGACAGAGGGCGTGATAAACGCATAGGCATATTCAACGCTTATCTGCTCGTCGGAAAGCACCTTGATAGCGCGCGCAAGTCCGCCGGGCTCATCGGGAATGATTATGCCGAGAACCTGCGTCGCGGAGGCGGTCATACCCTCGCTTCTGAGCGCTTCAACAGCGGCCTTTGGGTCGTTGACTATAAGGCGGAGAATGCCGTAGTCCGAGGTATCCGCAACGGAAAGAGCGCGGATATCAATGCTGTTTTTTGCGAGAACCGCCGTTATATCGGCGAGTCTGCCGGGTCTGTTTTCGACAAAAACCGAAATCTGACTGATTGCCATTTGATTTTCCTCCTTTATATTTTTCTGTTATCAATAACTCTCGAAGCCTTGCCTTCGTAGCGCGGCAGAGAGTGCGGTTCAACAAGACGTACCTTTGCGGAGACGCCGAGGACGGACTGCATGGCACCGCAAATCTCCTTTTCCTTGGCCTCAATCTGTCTGACCGAGTCGGAGAACATATTGTCGGACATTTCAATGCATACGGTCATTATGTCAAGATTATTTGCTCTGTCAACTATAATCTGATAATTCGGAGCCATACCGAGTGAAAGAATGACGTGCTCGACCTGAGCCGGGAAAACGTTGACTCCGCGGATAATGAGCATATCGTCGCTCCTGCCCTTGGGTCTGAGCATCTTGACAAGCGTTCTGCCGCAGGCACATTTTTCGTGCGTTATCGCGGAAATATCACGGGTTCTGTATCTGAGAAGCGGAAGCGCTTCCTTGCCTATGCAGGTGAATACGAGCTCGCCGTATTCGCCGTCGGGCAACGGCTTGAGAGTCACGGGATCGACTATCTCGGGATAGAAATAATCCTCGCATATATGCATTCCGCTCTGCTCGCAGCATTCAAATGCAACGCCGGGACCCGCTATCTCGGAGAGACCGTATATATCATATGCCTTGATTTTGAGCATATTTTCAAGCTGCTTGCGCATATTTTCGCTCCACGGCTCGGCACCGAAAATACCTATTCTAAGCGGCAAATCGGCGGGATCGATATTCATTTCGTTGAGCGTTTCTGCGATAAACAGAGCGTATGACGGAGTACAGCAGAGCACATTTGAGCCGAAATCCTGAAGAATCTGCACCTGACGCTTTGTGTTGCCGGAGGACACGGGAATAGCCGTTGCGCCGAGCTTCTCCGCGCCGTAATGAAGACCCATACCGCCCGTGAAAAGTCCGTAGCCGTAGGAGACGTGGATGTAGTCCGAGGGCGTTGTGCCCGCAGCGGTAAAGGCTCTTGCCGCGCACTCCGACCAGCGGTCTATATCGCCTCTCGTGTAGCCGACAACAGTCTGCTTTCCGGTCGTTCCGGACGAGGCGTGAACTCTGACAAGCTCCTCTCTCGGCACGGCAAAAAGTCCGAACGGATAGTGATCTCTGAGATCCTGCTTTACGGTAAAGGGCAGCTTGCCGATATCGTCTATCGAATGTATGTCCTCGGGCTTGAGACCCATTTCGTCAAACTTTGCTTTGTAAAACGGAATGTTCTCATAGCATCTTTTTACGGTTTTTATCAGTCTTGCGCTCTGTATTGCGTACAGATAATCGCGCGACGCTGTCTCAATTTCAGGGCTGAAATACTTTGCCATCGTATCATATCTCCTTTTGCTGACTGTCTGCCTTTAATGCGTTTCAGCAGCTTTTTTCGTGCTCATAGCCGAGGCGGAACGCCTCAAGGTTCATATCGAGGAACTTTTCGGGCACTGTGTTCCTTATGGCGTTTGTCCAGGTTTCGTAGCTTAATTGCATATGGCTTGCCATGGCGCCTATGAGAACAACATTGACTGCCTTTGCCGAGCCCGCCTTGACGGCGAGCGACAGCGCGTCAAGCTCTATCATAGAAGCTCCCGCCGCTTTTATTGCCTCTGATATGTTCTGAGGATACTCGGCCGCACCGGTTATGACCGGCATGGGGTCAATGCACTGGTCATTTACGACCAGCTTGCCTTCGGGCTTGAGGAAGCTAAGCCATCTTGCGGCCTCGAGCTTTTCAAATGCGAGAATTATATCGGCTTCGCCCTGCTCTATCGTGGACGAAAAAACCTCGTCGCCGTATTTGACATATGTAACGACGGAGCCGCCGCGCTGGCTCATTCCGTGTATCTCGGAGACCTTGACCTCGTATCCGCTGTCTATGAGCGCACTGCCGAGCAGTCTGCTCGCAAGCAGAGTACCCTGGCCGCCGACGCCGACTATCATAATTGATTTAACTGCCATTTCTCTCGCCCCTTTCTTATTCTATCGCACCGAATTTGCAAAGCTGCTTGCAGACGTCGCAGCCGACGCAAAGGGTGAAATCAATGTGAGCCTTGCCTTCTTTCATGCTTATAGCGGGGCAGCCGATCTTCATGCACATCTTGCAGGAGGCGCACTTGTCTGTATTGACCTTGACGGGAGGCTTGGTTTTAACGTATTTGAGGAGCACGCAGGGACGGCGGGATATGACGACCGACGGCTCGTCCGCTTCAAGCTCTTCTTTTATTGCTTTTTCGGTTGCGGCAAGATCGTAAGGGTCAACGACGACAACGCGGTTTATGCCGACTGCATGGGCAAGAGCCTCAAGGCTGACTGCTGTTGTCGGGTCGCCTTTTATGGTAAGACCGGTAGTCGGGTTCTGCTGATGTCCGGTCATGCCGGTGATGCTGTTATCAAGGACGATAACAACGGAATTGCTCTGATTGTATGCGATGTTTATAAGACCGGTGACACCCGAATGAATGAATGTCGAGTCGCCTATAACCGCTACGCGCTTGTGGCTGCCGGATTCGTCGGCCTTGTTCATGCCGTGAAGCGCGGAGACCGATGCGCCCATGCATATGCAGGTGTCCATCATGCCGAGAGGCGCCATAGAGCCGAGCGTGTAGCAGCCGATATCGCCGCTGACATTGACCTTGAGCTTCTTGAGGGCATAGAACAGACCTCTGTGCGGGCATCCGGCGCAGAGCACGGGCGGACGCGCGGGAACATCTATATCCGCCTTGAGATAACTGTTTTCTTCGCCGAGAATGACCTTCTTTATCATGCTCTGCGAATACTCGCCCAAAAGTGTAAACTGCTCCTTACCGATAACATTTATTCCGAGCTTGCGGCAGTGATCCTCTATGTAGGGGTCGAGCTCTTCAATGACATAGACTTTTTCACACTCTGCGGCAAAGTCGCGGAGCAGCTTCTCGGGCAGTGGATAGAGGCAGCCGAGCTTGAGATAAGAAGCCTTGTCTCCGAGGGCTTCCTTGGCGTACTGATAGGCAATGCCGCCTGTGATAATGCCGATTTTTTTGTCGTTGTATTCTATCTTGTTGACACCGAGGTCAATCGCTTCGCTCTCGCCCCATGCGGTAAGAGCTTTGGTTCTCTCCTCGACTATAACGTGCTTTTTCTTTGCCATAGCGGGCATCATAACGTATTTCTGAGTGTCTTTAACATACTCCTTGAGCCCGTTGTCGACTCTCTCCCCTACCTCAACAAGGCTGCGGGAATGGGAGATTCTTGTTGTGAGCCTGATTATGACCGGGGTGTCGTAGCGCTCGGAAATATCATATGCGAGCTTTGTAAAAGAGAGACATTCCTGAGAATCCGCGGGCTCGAGCATCGGTATTTTGGAGGCCTTTGCATAGTTTCGCGAATCCTGCTCGTTCTGCGACGAATGCATACCCGGGTCGTCCGCAACGACTATGACCATACCGGCATTTACGCCCGTATATGAGAGCGTAAACAGCGGATCGGCGGCGACATTCAGACCGACGTGCTTCATGCCGCAGAAGGAACGCGCTCCGGCTATGGCTGCACCGCCGGCAGTCTCCATAGCGACTTTCTCGTTGGGAGCCCATTCGCAGTATATTTCATCATATTTGGCCGCACTCTCCGTCACTTCGGTGCTCGGAGTACCGGGATAGCTCGATGCCACGCGGCATCCGGCTTCGTAAAGACCTCTTGCGACGGCCTCGTTTCCTAAAAATAACTTTCTCATTCTTTGCCTCCGGGTTTATTTCTTCTCGTTTCTCAAATCGACAACTCTGTGTGCCTTGCCTACAAATCTCTCGAGCGTTTTGGGTTCGAGGAGACTGACCTTGCACTGTATGCCGAGGGTAGTCTGGAGATTGTGGATTATCTTTTTCTGAAGGCGTTCAATCTCGCCGTAGCTCTCAAGCAGAGATGCGTCGATGAGCTCAACGCGAACTTCAAGGGTATCGGCAAAGCCCTCACGGCGCACGACGAGCTGATAGTTTGCGCCTATCTGCTCTGTGCCTATGAGTACGCTCTCGATCTGCGACGGGAATACATTTACGCCGCGTATCTTGAGCATATCGTCGCTCCTGCCCTTGACCTTGTCCATTCTGACTCCGGTTCTTCCGCATTTGCAGGGAGAATAGTTGAGCCTTGTAATATCGCGGGTTCTGTATCTGAGAAGAGGAATACCCTCTTTAGTCAGCGTGGTTACGAGCAGCTCGCCCGTTTCGCCCTCTCCGAGAGGCTCGAGCGTTTCGGGGTTAACTATTTCGGGATAGAAATAATCCTCACAGAAGTGGAGACCGTCGCGCTCCTCGCATTCGCCGGATACACCGGGTCCCATGAGCTCGCTCATGCCGTAGTTATCTGTAGCGAAAAGTCCCCAGCCGTTTTCTATCTGAGTTCTCATCTCGGGCGTGCAGCCCTCGGAGCCGAGCAAGCCGAGGCGAAGCTTATAGTCGCTCATAGGATAGTCGAGCTCTTTTGCAACTTCGCACATATAAAGAGCATATGACGGGGTTGCGACAAGGGCGGTGGTGCCGAAATCGCGCATATACATCAGCGCCTTTTCGGTGTTTCCGCTCGAATTGGGAATAACGGTAGCACCGAGCTTTTCAAGTCCGTAGTGAAGTCCGAGCGCGCCGGTGAACATACCGTAGCCGAACGAAATCTGAACTATATCCCCATCGGTGGCACCCGCCGCCGCGGCGATACGCGCAACGCAGTCCGACCAGATGTCAAGATCATGCTTGGTGTAGCCGACAACGGTGGGTTTTCCGGTCGTTCCGGAAGAAGCGTGAATACGCACCATATCCTTCATGGGCCTTGCAAACAGGCCGAAGGGATAGTTGTCGCGCAAGTCGGCTTTCGTAGTCGGCGGTATATATTTTATATCGCTGAGACTCTTGATTTTGTCGGCGGTAACGCCCGCCTCATCAAGCTTTTTTGTATAGAACGGTACATTTTTATAGCAATAGTCAACCGTCCATTTCAGTCTTTCGAGCTGCAGTGCTTCCAATTCACTGCGCTTCATTGTTTCGATTTCCTTTTGAAAAAACATCTTGAAATCTCCCTCTTTTATGTTTCGACAGGGTACGCGAATTATTATAAATTATACCACTGTTACTCTTTTTCGACAATACCGTTGTAAAATAATTCGGTAATATTCTCATCCTCTTTGCCCGTTATCGCGCTGACGATGAAGCAGAGCGCGAGGGAAAGGAGCATAGCTATGCACGCGAAAAGCGGACCGAAACCCGCGAGAGATACCGCTGTGGCATTTTCGAGTCCGAACGCTGTGAGCAGCTTGCAGATTGCGGGAATTATCGCAACGCAGAAGCCTCCTATCATCGCCGCCCATGCCCCCTGCCTGTTCATGCGCTTCCAAAACAGCGCAACAACATACGGTGCAAGGAAAGAGCCGGAAATAATTCCCCATGAGTAGCTCATCATGTCGAGTATGGGCGTGTCGGTGTTGGCGACGACATAGGAGCAGATAATGAAAACAACGCAGAGAATTTTCGTGAGCGCGGTAACTTTTTTCTCTTTCATCTCGGGCTTCAGCACGCTCTTTACAAAGTCCATGGAGAAGGTGGAGCTTGCTGTAAGCGTTATGGAGCAAAGGGTTGAAACCGATGCGGCTATGAGCAGCACAAGCACGATTCCGAGCAGAATGTTCGGGAGGTTTGCAACTTTGAGCATATTGGGAACAATGTAGTCCTGAACGGGCTTTTTGAACGAAGCTATTTCGTCGGCAGTAAAGAATCTGTGGCAGAGAGAGCCGATAAAATATCCGCCTCCCGCAACGAGCAGGGCGAAAAATGTGGATATAACTATACCGCGCTTTGCCTGCTTGTCGTCTTTTATGCCGAAATATTTCTGTATCATCTGCGGCAGTCCCCATGTGCCGAAGCTGGTCATGAGAACGGTTGCGATGAGCGACGCCGCAGCCTTAACTCCGAGCTTGGGAAGCCCCTGCGCCGAGTGAGCGTATTCTCTGAGCCCCTCGATTCCGCCGACTCTGTCGCAGCGGATAACAAAGATTATAAGCAGCGTTATACCGAACATCATAACAATGCCCTGAACAAAATCCGCGCGCGCCTGAACGAGGTATCCTCCGAGCAGCAACAGAACGGCTGCGAGCACCGCTATAATTATCATGCATATTTTGTCGTCTATTCCGAGCAGAACCTCCGCAACCGAGGCGAGACCCTTATAGACCGAGGCCGAATACGGAATCATAAAAATAAATATGACCATGCAGGCGAATATTTTCATTGCGCGGCTGTTGTATCTCAGCTCAAAAAACTGAGGCATGGTTTTTATCTTCAGCCTGTTTGAAACATCGCGCGTTCTTCGGGCGAGCACTCGCCACGCGAGCCATGAGCCGAACACCGCATTGCCTATTCCGGCGGCTATGCCCCAGAGACCGTAGTTGAGTCCCGTACCGCCGGCGTAGCCGACAAACATGACTGCCGAAAAGTATGCGGTGCCGTAAGAAAGCGCCGAAAGCCAAGCTCCGGCGTTTCTTCCGCCGACGGTCAAGTCGGCTATGCTCTTCGATTTGCGTCCCGATACAATTCCGATTATCATCATAGCCGCAACATATACCGCGATAGTTATCCAAACTGTGGCGTTTTCCATCTTAAAATTTCCCGCTTCCTGTTGTTTTTGTACTTTAAAGCTTTTACCTGATAAAGTGCAACGAATATAATACAATAAAAAGCGGCATTTGTCAAGCTGTTTTACGTTATTTTAAAAAGAATTAAATATATCTCTGAAGCCCCCGCTCTTTTTCGGCGGCGTGCAGCATTCCTGCCGTTTCAGACACACCAATACGGTGTCTTCTCCTATTACTTTTATGTCTTCCCAGCATATGCGAATATCCTCTCCCCGCCCGAGCAGTCCCAAGCATTTCGGCCTGCCGAACACGATTATTGCCACAACTCTGCCCGAGCAGGTATCGACCTCGACATCCGACACGGGACCTAATATATCGCCGTCCTTTTGATTTATGACCTGCTTGTTTCTCAAATCCGTTACGCAGCAGTTCAAAAAAATCACCCCCAACGGCATTATATGCCGCCGAGGGTGCGTAGAATCACACGACATTCATCTCTCTTTTCAGGCGCTCTATAATCCTTTTTTCAAGCCTTGAGATATAGCTCTGCGATATACCGAGCATATCCGCGACTTCCTTTTGGGTATATTCCTTGCCGCCGCCGAGCCCGAACCGCATTCGCATTATAAGCTTGTCGCGGTCGGCGAGAGTGTCCACGGTGCGCAGAAGCAGACTTTTTTCATCCTCCGCCTCTATTCCGCGGTTCACGGTATCGGGCTCACTGCCGAGAATATCCGACAGCAGCAGTTCGTTTCCGTCCCAGTCCACATTAAGAGGCTCGTCGAGCGAAATTTCGTTTCTGATGTTGTTGGTTTTCCGCAAAAACATAAGAATCTCGTTTTCAATACAGCGAGAGGCATATGTAGCGAGCTTTATATTCTTTGACGGCCTGAATGTGTTGACCGCCTTTATAAGTCCTATTGTGCCTATGGATATCAGATCCTCTATCCCGACCCCGGAGCTTTCGAATTTTCGCGCTATATAGACAACAAGTCTCAGATTGTGGACTATCAGCGGTTCGCGTGCCGATTCGTCTCCCGCCTCAATTCGTTCGAAGATTTCTCTCTCCTCATCTTTTTTCAGCGGAGCCGGCAGTATATCATAGCCGTTTATGTAGTGTATCTCGCCTCGGTCTTTGCGGTTGAAAAATCGGCTTATGAATTTTCTTAATATGACTTTCAGCTTTTTCATTTTCGCACTCTCCCCTTTTCGCTCTGTCAAAAAAATTGTTCCCGATAAGTGCCGAATATTCGCCCGCAGACAGCGAACCGACGTATATTGCGGCATATGTTTCATTACATACAAAAGTGTCCTTGGAAGTTTTTACGGCTATACAGTCTGCTTTTATCGCCGGAAGCAGCCCGCTCCCGCCTATCGAACGGAAGCTTATAAACCTGACTCCGCAGCAGGCATTTGTATCTTCTTTAAAATTATTGCGAACAAGCTCTTTTATTTCACCCGGCAAGACCGACTCGACGGCTTTATATTCAAAAACTATCGCAGGATACGAGGAAAACGGCTCTTTCAGCGAGCTGCCGGTATCTATGAGCGCAGCGCACTCGGCTGTTTTATCGCAGATGCTTATTTTGACCGTTGCCGTATGACTGTCAGGCGCATTTCGGCGCAGAAAATATGAAATGAGACGGATAACCGCGTAGCAGGCGGCAGATGTCAGCAGGAGCGTTGCGGCGCTTATATCAAAATAGACAGCTCCGTTTTTATATGTAAGTCCGTCGGGCTTGAAGGCTAGCCATACGGCGAGCGTTATTCCCGCAAAAGCAAAGTTTGCCATAAGAAATCCGCCGCCCGCTCTCAAAAGCTCCTGCGGTGAGCGTATCGGAAACGCGATAAACAGCATTGCCGAAAAACAGCCGACGCGCAGAGCTATCGAGAAAAACGGATTCATATCGGGTAGAAATATTATAAGCGAGTAGGCAGCGCCGACGCACGCGGAAATGAGCATACGCCAGCTTCGCGTCGGGGCTTTCACCAACAGTCCCGCGGCCGAGAGCATCAAAAAGTTGACGAGCAGATTTATCATCAGCAGTATATCGACATATATTACGTTGTTCATCCCGAGCCTCCCTAATCGATATGACTCAATTATAAGCCGCGCCAAAGGTCTTTTTTGTCAAATCAAAGGGTGAGAAAAATAAAAATGCCCCGCGCTTTAAAAGCACAGGGCACAAAAAGTATGTTTATTTAAGATTGTCAACCGCAGCGCGTTCTATCGCAAGACCCGCCTTGTAGCGCTCCATATATTTCCTGAAGCCCTCGGCGTCGTCCGGGTCGGGAGACACGCTGTCTCCGAGTATGTCGCCGAAAACGTTTGAATCAAGGAAGCTGTCAAGCGCTTCACCGTCGGCTCGGTTCTTCATATAAGACGCAAGTAAGGCTATGCCCCACGCGCCGCCCTCTCCGGCCGTTGACATGACGGCTACGGGCGTCTCGAGCACGGCAGCCATAAGCCTCTGACCCACAACGGGTGTTTTGAAGAGCCCTCCGTGGCCGAGAAGTCTGTCAACGCGGACAAATTCTTTTTCCGTCAGTATATTCATGCCGAACTTGAGTGTCGCCATGGAGGAAAAAAGTATCGCACGAGCGAAGTTCGCAAGGTTCATTTTGCTGTCCGGGAGCTTTGTGAAAAGCGGTCTGCCGGCTTCAAATCCGGTAGTGTGCTCGCCGGAATAATAGTTGTAGGAGAGCAGTCCGCCGCAGTCCGCCGCACCCTCAAGAGCGCTGTTATAGAACGTATCATAGAGCTTCGGCACATTGACGCTTCCGCTCATCAGCTCAACAGTCTCTTTGAGAAGACCTATCCATGAATCAAGGTCGGTGGTGCAGTTGTTGCAGTGCACCATGGCAACGGGACTTCCGTCGGGCGTTGTCACAATGTCTATCTCGGGATATACTTTCGAGAGCGGCTTTTCGAGGACGACCATGGCAAAAATCGAAGTGCCTGCGGACACATTTCCGGTTCTCTGAGCAACACTGTTCGTTGCCACCATGCCCGTACCCGCATCGCCCTCGGGCGGACAGAACGGAATGCCGGGTTTGAGCCTTCCGGTAGGATCGAGAAGCTTTGCGCCCTCCTCCGTCAGCTTTCCCGCGAAGTCTCCGGCGCAGCACACCCGAGGCATGATATCGCGGAGCTTCCACGGCAGCTTTTTATCGGCAATCCTCGAATCAAATTTCTCGATCATGGCTTCGTCAAAGTCGAGCGTCTCACTGTCTATCGGGAACATACCCGACGCCTCGCCTATGCCTATGACCTTTTCACCGGTCAGAGTGCGATGTACATAGCCGGAAAGCGTTGTCATAAAGTCGATTTTTGCTATGTGTTCCTCATTGTTAAGTATGGCGCGGTCGAGATGCGCTATGCTCCAGCGCTGAGGAATATTGAAGCCGAAAAGCTCCGAGAGCTCGGCTGCCGAACGCTCGGTAACGGTATTTCGCCAAGTTCTGAAGTCGGCGAGCTGCCTGCCCTCTCTGTCAAATACAAGATATCCGTGCATCATGCCGGAAATGCCCATGGCGCCGACAGTAGTCAGCTCAATATCGTATTTGTTTCTTACATCCTCGGCAAGGGTTCTGTAGCATTCGCGCATACCCGTCCAAACATCGTTGAGATGATATGTCCAAATGCCGTTTTCGAGCTTATTCTCCCACGAATAGCCGCCGGATGCGATAACCTCGTTGTTTTCGTCGACGAGGATTCCCTTAATTCTCGTTGAGCCGAGCTCTATACCGAGCGACGTGTTGGCGCAGAGTATCGAGTTCTTTATTCTTTCAATATTCATACAGCACCTTCTTTTCTAATTTTTAAACAACAAAATCTTATCACATTAAACAAAAAAATAAAAGAGAAAAAGTAAAACTAATGCAATTTATATTGAAATAACCGCAGCACTATGTTACAATTATGAAAAATACACGGAGGTGAACAGCTTGACCTATAAAACACTGAGCAAATATCGCGGAGTTCTTATGGGCTTTGCCATTCTGTGGGTAATGTATTTTCATATTCCTATAAAATCCGTTACCGAGGTCGGCTGGTTCATTCACAGAATAGGCTTTTACGGAGTCGATATTTTTCTGTTCCTCTCCGGGCTCGGCGTATATTTTTCGCTGATGAAGCGCCCGAATGTGCTCGGTTTTTATAGAGCGCGTCTTGCGCGTATTCTACCGGCTTATATTATAGTCGCCTGTGTTTCGTATTGCTTTTTGCGGCTCGATAAAGCGAGCGCTCTTGACTTTTTCTATTACATATCCGGCATAGGCTATTGGACTCGGCATACGCGCTTTGACTGGTATATTCCCACACAGCTGGCATTTTATCTTATAACTCCCCTCTTTCTGTTTTTCTATAAAAAGCTCGGCGGCAAAGGGCAGATAATATACACCGCCGTATGGATGTCGCTCTCCGTCCCGCTGTGCATAATAATGTATTACGGGAATCTTATTTATCTCTGGGGAACGGCAGTCAGGCTTTCGGTTTTCTTTCTGGGCATACACACGGGAAGGCTTGTCGCGGAGGACAAAGAGGTCACAAAGACTTCGCTTATACTCAATATTACGGCATTTTCGGTCGGAACATTTTCAGCCTATTATCTGAACGGCTGCGTTAAAGAACCCGCGTATATTCAAAACGGTCTAAACTGTTATCCCGCACTGCTTATGATGCCGTCCTTCTGCCTGCTCGTTTCTCTCGGGCTTTCGGCACTCGGCAAAAAATATCCTAAGGCTGAGAAAGCCATAGTCATTCCGTTTGGTTTTTTGGGGAAGTACAGTCTCGAGCTCTATTTACTCCACCAGCGCTTACAGTATATACTTCTGAAATATTTCGAGCCCGGAGAAAACGCCACGACCAGAGCTATAGTGCAGCTCGCGGCTTTAATCATAACGCTCGTTGCGGCGCCGCTGCTCGGAACGGCAATAAGCTCCGTCAGAAATGCCTTAAAGAAACGCAAATCGGAAAGGAAGACCGCGAAAAATGTTTGATGTTACCGCAATAGGCGAACTGCTTATAGATATGGCGCAGTCCGGTCTGTCTGATATCGGCTCGCCGATATTCGAAGCGAACCCCGGCGGCGCGCCCTGCAATGTGCTGGCGATGCTAAATAAGCTCGGCAGACGCACCGCTTTTATCGGCAAGGTCGGAGACGATATTTTCGGGCAAAGACTGAAAAATATCGTCGAGAGTACCGGCACTGATATAGACGGGCTTGTGCTCGACAAGGATGTGCGCACAACGCTTGCTTTCGTCGAAACGGATAAGCATGGAGACAGAAGCTTCTCCTTTTACCGCGCTCCGGGAGCGGATATGATGCTGCGCGAAGCCGAGGTTGACACGGATATAATAAAACATAGCCGTGTTCTGCATTTCGGAACGCTTTCGATGACTCATGAGGGCGTTGAAAAGGCCACGGTTAAAGCTATTGAGACTGCCAAGACTGCCGGAGCGCTGCTGTCTTTTGACCCAAATCTCCGTCCCCCGCTCTGGGACAGCATGGACAGGGCAAGAGACAAGATGAGTTATGGCTGCTCGGTGAGCGATACGGTAAAAATCGAGATAGACGAGCTTCGTTTTTTAACAGGCTGCGATGACGCGAATAAAGCGGTTGAAATATTCGGAAAGCGCTATCCGAACGTGTCGCTTTTGACAGTGACTGCCGGACGCAACGGAAGCCGCGCGTATTACAAAGACGCATACGCAGAAGCGCCGACCTTTCTCAATGTCAAAACCATAGACACGACCGGCGCGGGCGATACGTTCTGCGCCTGCTGCATAGATTGGTTTTTGAATAACCGCGACGGTGCCGCAGACAGCTCGGAACTTAAAAAAATGCTCGTTTTTGCAAATGCCGCCGCGTCCATTGTGACCTGCAAAAAGGGAGCACTGCTCTCCATGCCCGAGATAACGGATATAAACAAGCTTATAAGGGAGAACGGAACCGATGAGTGAACTGTACGATTCAATAAGACTGACGCATTTGGCCGCCGCATTCACGAGCGCTTTGGGCGTTGACGCCCCGGAGGGCGCGGAAAGTTCCTGCGATATTGTGCTCGACAGACTTTTTGCCGAGTTCGGCGAGGGCGGCGCCGACAGGGTATTTATATATAACCCGGACGCTGTCGCTCTGTGGCTGTTTCAAAAATACACCGAGCTTTTTAAGGATGCAATATCGAGAACTCAAATACAGCTTCCGATACTCTCCGTAATGCCGAGCGTGACACCTGTCTGCTTTGCGTCGATGTATTCGGGCGTTATGCCGGAGGTTCACGGCATAATGAGATATGAAAAGCCGGTTCTGAAAATCAAAACGGTATTTGACGCGCTCGCCGCTGCGGGCAAACGCTGCGCGATAGTCTCGACCGAGGGAGACAGCATTTCAAAAATCTTCCTCGAGCGTGATATTGACTATTACATATATCCGTCCGTCGAGGAATGCAATGAAAAGGCACTGGAGCTGATAGCTTCGGATGAACACGACTTTATAACGCTCTATAACGGCGACTATGACGGCACAATGCACCGTAATGCACCGGAAGGTAAACAGTCTATAGAGGCGCTAAAAGCCAATATAGCCGTATTTTCGCAGATATATGACGCGATCAAAGAGAAGTGGAGCGGGCACAGGACTCTGCTCGGCTTCTGCCCCGATCACGGCTGCCACGAGATAGACGGTGGCGCGGGAAGCCACGGGCTTGATATGCAGGAGGATATGAATATAATTCATATGTTCTCGTTTATAAAATAAGAAAGCGGCACCGCGTTTTTTACACGGTGCCGAATTTTTATATTCAGAGGTTGAAGCTTGTGAAGAACTTATACGCTGCATAGCCTGCGGCTAATACCGCAAAACCGATGCCCGCCTTTATAAGTATCGGTTTGACGGCGCGAACGCTTGTCGGCGAGTGCCTGTAAATGAACTCCTTGACAGGAGTTTTTATTTTTGTTCCGCAGAGCTCTTTGAAAGTAGCGGTATAGGTCTTGTATTCTCGCGGAGCGGTCTCGTCAAGCTCAAAAATTCGGACTCCCCTGTTTTCTCCGGGACCGTATACGTTGAATCCCGCGCCCTGGGTATATCCGAGGTCAACGCCCTTTAAGTTCACGACAAAGCTGTTGTTGTGGTCGTGACCGACATATATTCCGAGTACGTCGCCCTTTTCGCTCATCGCCTCAAATTCGCCCGTGTTTACATCCGGAGATGCGGGCGATTCAAGCATAAAACCGCCGTCGGCAACAGTCTCGTCGCTGAGCACAAAGTACTCGTTTTTATGCACGCCGTAAGCCTGAACAGCACCCCTGGTGCCCCTCGGAACTTCCTTTATAACATCGAAAAATTCCGGCACGGGGATATGCTGAAATACGAGTGAGGGCAGATAGTCGCCGTTTTCGGCCTTCAGCTGTTCACGGCGCGAAACATACCATTCTATCTGCTTTTTTTCAACGGGAGCATATCCCCCGCCCTCTTTAGCCTTGCCGTGCGAGTCAATCAGATATAGCCCGAACACCGGCTTGTCTCCGACACTCGAATATATCTGTATATCGGCGGTTCCGACATCGCTGCTGCTTCTGAGATTTCCGCTTAGAAAGTTTTTATACTTCTTGTAAAACTCATACTGCCCGCGATTGTCAACGCCGCTCTCCGCGTCGTGATTGCCGTAGGTCACCATAAACGGGATGTTTCTCTTTGCTACAGGCTCAATCAGGATATCTATGGTCTTTTCGATTATGACGGGGTCTTTTTTGAATTTCCTCGAGTATCCCTTTATCTGATCTCCCGTGAATATAACGAGGTCGGGCTTTTCGCGGTCAAGCGCACTGTTGATGAGACTCAGCGTATCCGGCGACACATCCGGTGTTTCCTGTGTATCCGCTATCTGCATTATTTTAAATTTGTGCTCGGAGTTAAATTTCAGCATTGCGTCGTGCCCCTTTCGTATTCATATTATATGTAAAGCTCTTGAGAGTATATTGCGTTTTATTTCTCGCGCATATTTTGCGCTCTCTGCGTCCCACATATATATTATCATTAAAAACCGTATTTTTCAATTCATTTTATCTTTTTAGGCTCGCAAAAGCTTGGAAAAGATAAAATATCACCGCGATTAGATATTGATGAGTCGCGGTGAATTTTTGTTTATATATTCTCTTTGATAGCTTGGTTTACGCGCTCCCTGAGAGCTATGAGATAGCTGCTCCCGTGCGGATATTTAAGGAATGAAAATTCATCATCCCGAACGATTATCTCAAGTGCCTTTTCGCGTCCGACAAGGCTTTCAAGCAGGCGCATGGCGGCAAAGTCCTGAAGTCCGTCATAGAACACTTTGAACCTTAAAGAATTGAGCGGCTGACCGTTTTCCCCGGGATAAACCACAAACGCGTCGCCGGACGGAAACGCCTTTCCCGCGTCGGTCACCGTAAACGGGTCTATCTCATGCTTCGAAAACTGCGAGTACCAGAAGTTATATCCCCACTGGAGGAAGCCGACGGCGTTGTATTTATAAAGCAGCGCTCCGAGAATACGGTTGCGTGCAGACGGCATGGCAAAAAATCTGTTCGGAACATCCTTGTTGTGTTGACCGCAGCAGTAATACGTCCAAATTTCATCTACCTTGCCGACGAAATCCTCAACGTGATCCTCGGACGGAATGGGATATTTTACCGCACCCTTGTCAAAAAACTCTATATCAGAAAGAGCGTCAATGACCTTGAAGCCGGGGAATATTTCCGCTATAATATCGGCTCGCTTTTTATATGTCTCATACTGCTCGAGCGACGGCTCGTCGGAAACATGGAAGCGGCAGAAGTTTCTTATCCCCTTTTTGTCGATAAACGCAGTAAGAGCTGCGGCGAAGCGGCGCAGGAAATCGCAGTATTCGGCGCTGTCCGCATCGGTCTCCCAGCCGAAGATGCGCTTTTCTTCGCCGTCGACTTCGGCGATTATCTTCGGCGCGTGCTCGGCTCCCCATTGGGTGAACAGGTGCGACATCTCAAAATATTTTATGCCGCAGCGTTTGCACATATCTATCCATCTGTTAAGCCTGTCAAAACCGAATTCGTAGCCGTCCTTTGTCTTTTTAACATCGACGAGCTGAACCGTCGGGCGCTCCCCGCCGACCTCGGTGTCGAGCGGAGGGGTAAAGAGCGGAGTAAGAATGAAATTGATGCCGTGAGCTGCGGCATTTTTCACGTAGTTCTCGATTATTCTCCAGTGCTCCTCACTGAAAACATCTACTTTATAATAAGTTGCAAGGCAGTCGCAATGGAACCACATTGTACACATCAGCTCCTGCGCGGGAAGCTTTGCGGGTATAACGTCAACGGTTATAACATTCGTAACCGTCTCCTTGCCTTTTGAAACTGTAACAAATAAATCGCGTTTGCCGGCAGACTCGCCCGATGCGTCAAGCTCTATCCATATGCTCCCGTAATGACCTTTTTCCACGAGAAAAGTGCCGTCCTCAACGGGCTCGAGCATATCGGGATAAAGTCCCGGAGCTTTGCGGAGAAAATAGAAATCCGAATCCTCATACGCCGGCATATCGGAATTTATCTCGACGACTTTGTAAATCTTCATGTTTTCGGGGTTCCAACCGGATACGGATATCCCGCAATGCGTGTCCTCATCGGAAAAATACGCGAGCTGGAACGATGCGCGTTCGTTGCCGAGCATCGACATCTCCGAGAGCGAAGCGCAGGTGGGTTCGGAATCATGAAAAATCTTTTCGAGAGAACTGACTGTTCTTGAAGTTATCATACGTTATTCCTCCGTATCGGTAAGAAGTTTTTTGAGATACTGTCCGGTAAACGAGCTTTCGGTTGCCGCGACCTGCTCGGGCGTACCCTGTGCGATTATTTCGCCGCCCCCGTCTCCGCCCTCGGGGCCGAGATCAAGTATCCAGTCCGCGGTCTTTATAACATCTAAATTATGCTCGATAACTATGACGGAATTTCCGTTGTCAACGAGTCTGTGCAGTACTTCAATGAGCTTGTGCACGTCGGCCGTATGCAGACCCGTGGTAGGCTCGTCGAGGATATAGACGGTTTTGCCTGTCGAACGGCGCGAGAGCTCGGTAGAAAGCTTGACGCGCTGAGCCTCGCCGCCCGAGAGCGTTGTCGCGGGCTGACCTATCTTGATATATCCGAGCCCGACGTCATAGAGCGTCTGAAGCTTGCGCTTTATCTTCGGTATGCTCGAGAAAAATTCGAGTCCCTCTTCCACGGTCATCTCGAGTACATCATAAATATTTTTCCCTTTATATTTCACTTCAAGCGTTTCACGGTTATATCTTGCGCCCTTGCAGACGTCGCATGGCACATAGATATCGGCAAGGAAGTGCATCTCGATTTTTACTATTCCGTCCCCCTGGCAGGCTTCGCAGCGCCCGCCCTTGACGTTGAAAGAAAATCTGTTTGCCTTATATCCCCTCGCCTTTGCGTCGGCGGTTGAGGCAAAAAGATCGCGGATATCGGTGAAAACGCCCGTATATGTCGCGGGGTTTGAGCGCGGAGTGCGCCCTATAGGAGACTGGTCAATAGCTATAACCTTGTCAAGATTGTCTATTCCGAGAATAGAGGTGTGCGCTCCCGCGACCTTTTTTGCGCCGTTAAGCTCCGTTGCAAGCTTCTTATACAGTATTTCGTTGATAAGCGACGACTTGCCGGAGCCCGAAACACCGGTTATGCAAACAAACTCGCCGAGCGGTATTTCGGCATCTATATTTTTCAGATTGTTCTCGCGTGCGCCGATTATCTTGAGACTTTTGCCGTTGCCCTTTCTGCGCTTTGCGGGAACGGGAATTTTCTTGCGGCCGCTCAGATACTGCCCGGTTATCGACTCCTTGCAGTTCATTATATCCTCGGCCGTACCCGTGCAGACTATCTTTCCACCGTGTATACCCGCTCCCGGGCCGACATCGACGATATAATCCGCCGCGCGCATTGTGTCCTCGTCGTGCTCAACGACTATGAGCGTGTTGCCTATATCTCGGAGCTCACGAAGCGTATTCAGAAGCTTCTCGTTGTCGCGCTGGTGCAGTCCTATGCTCGGCTCGTCGAGAATATATAAAACCCCGACTAAGGACGAGCCTATCTGCGTGGCAAGGCGTATTCTCTGGCTTTCTCCGCCCGAGAGGCTCGCCGATGAGCGGGCAAGGGTGAGATAGCCGAGACCGACGCTGCGCAGGAAGGTCAGTCTGTCCCTTATCTCCTTGACAATAAGCTTTGCTATCATCTGCTCGCGCTCGGTAAGAGTGAGAGAATCAAGAAATTCTATCGCTTTGACAATGGATTTTCTTGCAAATTCGTCAATGTTTATTCCGCCGACAGTGACGCACAGCGATTCTTTTCTGAGTCTTGCGCCGTGGCAATCGGGACATTTTACGGTGGACATACACTGCTCGAGCTCGGCGCGCATCCAATCGCTCGCCGTCTCTTTATATCTGCGCTCAATATTGTTGCAGATGCCTTCAAATGCCGTCATATATGAGCCGGTTCCGTATTCGTTTCTGCGGGTAAGCTTTAGCTTTTCGCCCTTTGTGCCGTACATAATGGCGTCAACGCCGTCCGCGGGGATATCCTTGAACGGAGTGTCGAGCGTGAAGCCGTATTTTTGTGCAATGCCCTCCATATACATCTGCGCTATCGTGCCGCCGTCCGCATTGCTCCAGCCGCTCGCTTTGATCGCGCCCTGTCTGAGAGACAAATTCTTGTCCGGCACAATGAGGTCGGGATCGGGCTTCATAAATACGCTGAGTCCGGAGCAGGTCGGGCAGGCTCCGAAGGGGTTATTGAAGGAGAACATACGCGGCTCGAGCTCTTCTATACTGACCCCGTGCTCCGGGCAGGCATAGTCGAGAGAATAGAGCTTCTCCTCGTCGTCCGCCACATCAACAAGCAGAATGCCGTCCGAAAGATTTGTAGCCGTTTCGATAGAATCGGCAAGTCGGCTTCTTATACTGTCTTTTACAATCAGTCTGTCGACCACGATTTCGATATTGTGTTTTTTATTCTTGTCGAGGTCGATTTTTTCCTCGAGGTAATATATTATTCCGTCAATGCGCACGCGGACATAGCCGTCTTTTTTTGCGTTCTCGAGCTCTTGTACAAACTGACCTTTCTTGCCGCGAGCTATCGGAGCCATTATCTGTATTTTTGTGCCCTCGGGCAGCTCTAAGACGCTGTCAACGATGTCGTCAACGGTCTGCCTCGATATCTCTCTGCCGCAGACCGGGCAATGAGGTATACCTATGCGGGCATAGAGCAGACGCAGATAGTCATATATCTCCGTGACTGTTCCGACGGTCGAGCGCGGGTTCTTTGAGGTTGTTTTCTGGTCTATGGATATGGCTGGTGAAAGCCCCTCAATATAGTCTACCTGAGGCTTTTCCATCTGACCGAGGAACTGTCTTGCGTATGACGAGAGGGATTCGACATATCTCCTCTGCCCCTCGGCATATATCGTGTCAAACGCCAAGGATGATTTACCGGAGCCGGAAAGGCCGGTAAATACCACGAGCTTGTCGCGCGGGATTTCGACATCGACATTTTTTAAGTTGTGCTCTCGCGCACCTTTTACAATTATATTTTTTTGCGGCAAAAGAATCGCCTCCGATTACTTTCCTTCTCTTAGTTTGTTTATCTTATCGCGCAGATATGCCGCGTGCTCGAATTCGAGAATTTTCGCCGCCGCCTTCATCTCTGCTGTAAGGCGGACTATCATCTCTTCGCGCTCCTTGCGGCTCATCTTCTTTATCGGCTTTTCGCCCTTGTCCTTCTTACTGGTTATCTCTATAACGTCGCGCACGCCCTTGATTATGGTCTTGGGCACTATTCCGTGCTCCTCATTATACGCCATCTGTTTTTGACGTCTGCGCTCGGTCTCGACTATTGCGCGCTCCATAGACGGAGTGACGGAATCGGCATACATGATAACCTCGCCGTTTGCGTTTCTCGCCGCGCGCCCTATCGTCTGTATAAGCGATGTTTCGGAGCGCAGGAAGCCCTCCTTGTCGGCGTCGAGGATTATGACAAGCGAGACCTCGGGGATATCCAGACCCTCACGCAGCAGGTTTATGCCGACGAGCACATCAAATTCTCCGAGACGCAGGTCGCGTATAATCTCCATGCGCTCTATCGTGTCAACATCGTGGTGCATATAGCGGACTTTTATGCCGAGATCTTCAAGATAATCCGTCAAATCCTCGGCCATCTTTTTAGTCAGAGTTGTGAGCAGTACACGCTCTTTGCGCTCCACTCGGATATTTATTTCTGATATTATGTCGTCTATCTGACCCTCGGTGGGTCTGACGGAGATTGACGGGTCGACAAGTCCCGTGGGACGGATCAACTGCTCGGCAACTCTCGCGCTCGTCTCGCGCTCAAATTCGCCCGGCGTTGCGCTGACAAATATCTTCTGGCCTAATCTCTCGTAGAACTCGTCAAAAGTCAACGGTCTGTTGTCATATGCGGACGGCAGACGGAAGCCGAATTCGACAAGCGACTCCTTTCTCGAGCGGTCGCCGCCGTACATTCCGCGTACCTGCGGCAGCGTCACATGGGATTCGTCGACAAACAGCAGAAAATCCTTCGGGAAGTAATCGAGCAGCGTAAAGGGCGGCGAGCCCGGTTCACGCCCCGACATGACTCTTGAATAGTTTTCTATTCCCTTGCAAAAGCCCGTCTCGCGCAGCATCTCGATATCATATTCCGTGCGCTGCTTTATGCGCTGAGCCTCGAGCAGCTTGCCCTGACTCTCAAACTGCGCAACGCGCTCGGTCATCTCCTCATATATCTCTTTTATGGAGCGCTCCATCTTTTCCTGCGAGACAACATAGTGCGACGCGGGATATATCGCAACATGGGACAGCACGCCCTTGACCTCGCCTGTCAGGGCGTTTATCTCGGATATGCGGTCAACCTCATCGCCGAAAAACTCAACTCTTATCGCGTTTTCGCTCGACTGCGCCGGGAATATCTCAAGCACGTCGCCGCGAACTCTGAACTTGTTTCTGATGAAGTTTATGTCGTTGCGCTCATACTGGATTTCAACAAGCTTGTTTATAACCTCGTCGCGGCTCTTTTCCATGCCGGGTCTTAAGGAAATAACCATGCTGCGGTAGTCGATAGGATCGCCGAGGCTGTATATACACGAGACGCTTGCGACAATTATGACATCTCGCCGCTCGGACAGCGCCGAGGTAGCGGAGTGGCGGAGCTTGTCTATCTCGTCGTTTATAGCGGAATCCTTTTCGATATAGGTATCCGTGGACGGAATATAGGCTTCCGGCTGATAGTAGTCATAGTACGAGACGAAATATTCTACTGCGTTTTCCGGGAAAAACTCTTTGAACTCGGAACAGAGCTGCGCCGCGAGAGTCTTGTTGTGGGCGAGAACGAGAGTCGGACGGTTGAGATTGGCGATTACATTCGCCATTGTAAAGGTTTTGCCGGAACCCGTTACGCCGAGCAGAGTCTGTTCGGCGAAGCCCCTGTTGACTCCGTCGGTCAGCTCGGCTATCGCCTGCGGCTGATCTCCCGTTGGTTTATATTGAGAATGTAAAATGAATTTATCCATACGATTGTCCTTTATATAAACAGCGGTGCAAATTTCTTTATCTGCGCCATTGAAAAGATATCCTCATCAGTATATATAAGGTGGTCAAGCAGGTGGACGTTTACACCTTGAAAGAAATCGCCGACCGCCTTTGTGGTGTTCAAATCGTCGCGCGAGGGCACGGGTATTCCGTTTACATGATTGTGAATAAGCACCACGGAACGCGCCTTGTTGCGAAAAGCCGTTTCAAGCACAAAGCGTTTGTCTATATTCGCGGCCGAAAACGTGCCGTGAGCTATCTTGTTAACGGCAAGAATGTTGTCGTCAAAATCAAGAGACAGCATAAAAACCATCTCCTCGCGGGCGCCGAGATATTTTGACATAAGAAGCTCCTTGACCGAGTCGGGGCCGTCATATTTCTTCAGCTTCTTGTCGGAGGCATTCTTCAGATATTTCTTTGTCAGCTGAAAAGTGAGCGTTATAAGCGTTGCGGAGGTCTCGCCTATTCCGTTGACCTGCATCAAATCCTCGGCTGAGGCCTCGAGCACGCAGTTGAGCGAACCGAAATGGTCGATAAGCTCATGAGCCAAAGCGTTGGTGTCTTTGCGCGGTATTGAGAAGAACAGGAGCAGCTCGAGCACCTCGTGGTCGGGCATATTTTCTATCCCGTCCTTGAGAAAACGCTCCTTTACTCTTTTTCTGTGATCCTCGTGCATAAAAAAACGCCTCTTTTTCACTATGAACAAATGTTTATCTTACTAATATTAGCACATTTACGAGAGTTATTCAATTACTTTTTTAAAAGTCGGAGCCTATATAGCGAAAAAGATGCCCTCCCGAAGGAGAGCATCTCGATTGCCGAACTTTTATTATTTCTTCGCAAAAACGCGGTCTGCGGGGCAAGCCTTAACGTTCTTGAAGACATCCTCGAATCTCTCAAGAGCACCGTCGATAATCTCGTCGGTATCTGCCATCGAGGTATAGAGACGGCTGCCGGCAAGGGTAACAATACCGTTTGCCATGTAAGCGGCGCCCATCTCCTCCATCGCGGACTTTCTGCGAAGCATCTCGGGCTTGGTCTTGAGCATGGGAATAGCGGACTTGAGTATGTTCATCGAGCTGAAGTCGTAGCTCATTGCACCGGTGCACTCGAGGTGGACGATGGAGCCCTGATTGTAGACAACATAGGGAAGACCGTACTTGTTGATAAGGTCCTTAAGGCCTGCGGCAAGTCTGTCGCCCGCTCTACCTGCGACCTCGCAAGCGTTGGTTCTTGCAATCTCCTGGATAGCGCAGTAGCCTGCATAGGACGAAAGCGGGTTAGCTGCGAGAGTACCGCCGACATAAGCGCGCTTCATCATGGTGCCGACACCTGCGGCCATGCCGCTGACGAACTCCTTCTTACCGCCGACGCCGCCCGCTGACGGATAACCGCCCGCAACGATCTTGCCGAAAATGGTCAGATCGGGCACGACATCGAAGTAGCCCTGAGCACCGCCGAGGCCTACGCGGAAGCCGGTAACAACCTCATCGAAGATGAACAGGCAGCCGTACTTGTCGCAGAGCTTTCTGACTTCCTTGTTGTAGTTGAAGTCAACCGGTCTTGTGCCGCTCTCGGGGCCGACAGGCTCAACGATAACAGCAGCTGTGCCGCCGCGCATTTTATTGAGCTTGAGCATCTTCTCGAGCATATTGAGGTCGTTGGGTCTGACTTCGTCGGTAGTGCCGTAGCAGCTGTGCGGGATACCGTGAGACTCAAGGAAGAATCTGGAGCCCGGAATCTTCAGACCGTAAACCATCTGATCGGACCAGCCGTGATATGCGCCGCCGACCTTGATGATGCGCTTTGCCTTTGTGGCGCAGCGTGCGACACGGATAGCAGCCATAACGGACTCTGTGCCCGAACCGAGCATACGGAACATCTCAACATTGGGCATATGCTTATTGATTTCCTTGGCTAGCAGAAGCTCACCCTCATGGAACAGGCCGGTTACGGGGCCGCACTCGTTAAGAAGCGCGATGACCTTCTCTCTTACGGGAGCATAGTTGCTGCCGAGAATTGTCGGACCGCCCGCCTGCAGGAAATCGTAGTACTTGTTGCCGTCAAGGTCATAGAGGAACGCGCCCTCAGCCTTTGTTACGCAGATCGGGAAGGGATAGTTGAAGGCGAGGTTGTGCTGAACGCCGCCGGGGATGTACTGCTTCGCCTCGGTGGTGATTGCCTTCGACTTTGCGCACTTTGTCTCGAAATAATCGAGAACATCCTTGAGTGCGTCTTCGGTAACGCAATAGATCGGCTTAGATGTGAGCTCGTGAAGCTCGCTGTAAATGGTCTTTGCGTCTTCCCAGTTGCTGATTCCATATCCGTTGCTCATGATAATTCCTCCTGGTTTTGAAGATATTTTATAAATTTCTGGATAGTTACGCTTGTTTCGTCGGGGTTGGTGAAGCTCTCGTCGTTTATCATCTTCTGAAAAATGAGTCCGAAGAAAGCTCCGAGAATGAGCGCCGAAAGCTCTTTTGACGAAAACTCCTCAAGAGTGTTCGCATAGCTCTTGTCGGTCACTATCTCCTTGCGGAGGAAACGATCGACCTGCGCAAAATTCGACTCGCCCTTAGAGAGAATGCCTCGCATGAGCACTTCGCAGGAAAGATAGGGATAAGGATAGGTGTCGTCGTTGAGCTGCTTCAAAAGCGCGCTGACGGTGAGCTTGCCGTCGCCCTTTTCGGCTGCATCAAAGACATCGTTTATCTCCTCGTTAGAGATCTCTTTTAAAAGGTCGTCAACGGAAGCAAAGTGCGAAAAGAACGTGGAACGCGAAACATCGGCACTCTCGCTTATCTGCTCGATGGTGACATTGCCTATGCCCTCTTTTTCAAAGAGCACCTTCGCCTGATGCAGAATAGCTTTGTGTGTGTTCTGTTTTTTTCTCGAACGTCTGGAGGGCTCGGCCTCCGCAGGGTTCTTCTGATCTTTTTCTTTGTGTTCTCTTTCTTTCAGCTCTTTTTCTTTCTTATCTTTTTTATCCGACATTGAAAGCTCCTAACCAAAGGCACAACGCCTTTTTCTGTATTATAGCACGAAAAAATCGCGTTGTAAACACTTTTTTGTACTTGAGTTCAAAAATATATCAAAGGACAGCCAAACAGGAAATAACCGAAAGATTTATCTGTTAGAGTACATTTTCTCGTAATAATTTCGGTATTCTCCGTTAATTATATCCTCCCACCATTGTTTATTGTCCATGTACCAGTCCACCGTTTTCTTTATGCCCTCGTCAAACGTGGTTTCCGGACTCCAGCCGAGCTCATTGTGAATCTTCGTGGGATCGATGGCATAGCGCAGGTCGTGACCCGCTCTGTCCTTGACATGGGTAATGAGCGTTTCGGGCTTACCCATAATGCGAAGTATGGTTTTCACAACATCTATATTGCGTTTTTCGTTGTGTCCGCCGACATTGTAGACCTCACCTACCCTGCCTTTATGGATAATGAGGTCGATAGCGCGGCAGTGATCCTCGACATAGAGCCAGTCGCGGACGTTGAGTCCTTCGCCGTAAACGGGCAGGCTTTCGTTGTTGTACGCTCTGGATATCATCAGCGGAATGAGCTTCTCGGGGAAGTGATACGGGCCGTAGTTATTGGAGCATCTCGAAATCGTCACGGGCAGTCCGTAGGTTCTGTAGTATGCCAAGACGAGAAGATCCGCCGAAGCTTTGGACGCCGAATACGGGCTTGAGGTGTGTATGGGTGTCTCCTCGGTAAAGAAGAGATCGGTTCTCTCGAGCGGCAAGTCTCCGTAGACCTCGTCGGTCGAAACCTGATGATAGCGCTTTACGCCTGTTTTTCTCGCGGCGTCCATAAGAGCCGCAGTGCCCATAATGTTTGTCCTGAGGAACACCTCGGGATTTTCTATTGAGCGGTCAACATGGCTTTCGGCTGCAAAGTTTACGACAATGTCGAATTTTTCGTCCTCGAAAAGTCTGTCAACAAACGGGCGGTCGGCAATATCTCCCCTGACGAACTTGAAATGACTGTTTTTCATCGCCCCGTCAAGAGTTTTGAGATTGCCGGCATAAGTCAGAAGGTCGAGGCAGACTATATCATAATCTGGATGCTCGCGGAGCATATGATAGATAAAGTTGCTGCCGATAAAGCCGGCACCTCCCGTAACGAGAATCTTCATACTTTTGTCCTCCATATCAAATGATTGTCCGATAAAACGGATATGTATTGCATAAGGCGTGCCTTTCCTCGCCTTACCGAATCCTTAATAAAGTTTAAAGCCTTATCTTCGCTTTCTTCCACTTGCCGCTCTGAACAAATATGATTCCGATGAAGAGCGAGACAATGGGTGCAAAGCCCATGGCGATTCCTATTCCGTTAAAGCCGAGGTCAAACACGCGAACGAGCAGATAAGCGAGCGGAACTCTTATAATTATCGAGCTGGAAATCGCATTGAGAAGAGCGACGTTTGTGTATCCCGCGCCTATTGCGAGGCCGTTCATGCAGAATACGGGGGTGACTATCATATATTCTGCCGCCGCGAGTCTCAAAAAGGTTATTCCGGTTTCTACAACATCTATCTCGCTTGTAAAAAGCGTCAAAAGCTCACGCGGGAATATTTCGACTATAATAAACACGAGCGCCGAAATTCCCAGGGCTATCATAAGACCCGTTGTCATAGTCTTTTTGGCGCGCTTCAACTCGCCCGCTCCGATATTTTGACCCGCCATTGACGATATTGCGCTGCTCATCGCAAGGCCGGGCAATATCGCAAACGAGTTTATCTTGCCGACGATGCCCTGACAGGCGGACGCCGCAGCCGCATTGGGCAGAGAGTTGACGAGTGCGGTAAGGGTCAGGAAAGAGAAAGAGACTATAACCTGCTGAACCGACGACGGAAGCCCTATTTTTATTATGCTCATAGCTTTCTGTCGGTCTATTTTGAAGTCCTTTATTTCATAGTCCGAAAAGAAGCCGCTGCGAAACAGGTATATCAGCGAGAGAACAACGCTTATCCCCTGCGAGCCGATAGTTGCTATTGCCGCTCCCGCCGCGCCCATTTTAAGAGGTCCTACGAGGACGATATCACCGACAACATTCACCGCGGCGGCGATTGCGACGAAGTAGAGCGGGCGCTTCGAGTCTCCCATACCGCGCAGTATTGCGCTTATGGCGTTATACAGGAACATAAACACCGTGCCGAGCATACAGATAGTAAGATACCTGACCGCTTCTTCGAATGCGTTATCCGGTGTTTTCAGCAGACGCAGTATCGGCTTTGTCAGCAGAACCATAACGACCGTAAGCACCGCGCTTAAAATAATGTAGAGCGTGGTCATTGTGCCTATTGTGCTCTTTTGATCGTCGTATTTTTTCGCGCCGCCGTACTGTGCTATAAGCACCGTTCCACCGATAGCGAGACCGAGCGCCGCGCCGGTGACGAGAAGATTTATCTGTCCGCCTATCGATACGCCGGTTATTCCCGACTTACCGCAGAACTGACCGACTATCACCATGTCGGCGACGGAATAAAGCGCCTGCAAAAGATTTGAAAGCAGGAAGGGCACCGAAAATTTGAGCAGCTGTTTAGTGACACTCCCCTGAGTGAGGTCTTTTCTGAATTTTTCCGACAAGATTATTGCTCCTTGACTTTATCAATATTGTTGCGTTTCATGGTCAGCGATATGCGGTTTTTCTTCACATCGACTGCCAAAACCCACACGGTAACTATGTCTCCGACCTTCAGCACCTCGGACGGGTGCTTGATATATTTATCGGTTATCTGCGAAATGTGAACGAGGCCGTCCTGATGCACGCCGATATCGACAAATGCGCCGAAATCAATGACGTTGCGAACGGTGCCTTTCATCTCCATGCCGGGCTTTAAGTCGTTGATATCCATGACATCCGTGCGCAGAAGCGGAGGCGGCAGCTCGTCTCGCGGGTCGCGTCCGGGCTTTTGAAGCTCCTTGACTATATCCTGAAGAGTAGGCAGACCTATTCCCAGCTTTTCCGCGACCTTTTTATCGCCGCCGAGCAGCTCAACGGTCGCCTTGAGAGCGCCGGTATTTCCCTTTGCGGCGTCTTTTACCGTCAGCCCGCACAGCTCAAGCAGCTCTTTTGCGGCGGTATAGCTCTCCGGGTGAACGCCCGTGTTGTCGAGAACGTTTTTGCTCTCGGGAACTCTGACGAATCCGGCGCACTGCTCATAGGCCTTTGCGCCGAGCTTCGGCACTTTCTTGAGCTGGGCGCGTGAGGTGAACGCACCGTTCTCCTCTCTGTATGCAACTATGTTTTTTGCAACGCCGGAATTAATTCCCGCTATATGCGAAAGCAGCGACGGGGATGCGGTGTTTACATCCGCACCGACGGAGTTGACGCAGTATTCAACCGCGCCGTCGAGCGTTTCGCCGAGCTCTTTTTTGGGCATATCGTGCTGATACTGACCGACGCCGAGCGCTTTCGGGTCGATTTTTACAAGCTCCGCGAGCGGATCCTGAAGTCTGCGGGCTATGGAGACCGCGCTTCTGAGCGAAACATCAAACTGCGGGAACTCCTCCGCCGCAAGCTTTGAAGCGGAATATACGGATGCGCCCGCCTCGCTGACCATCATATAGGACACCTTGCGGTCGAGTTCTTTTATAAGGTCGGCCGCAAATATCTCCGTCTCCTTTGACGCTGTGCCGTTGCCTATGGCTATTACCTCAACGCCGTGCTTTTCTATAAGACGCTTCACGGTCTGCTTAGCCTTGAGCTTCTGCTCCTCGGAATGAGTGACGTATATTACGCCCGTGTCAAGCACCTTTCCCGTTTCGTCAACGACTGCCACCTTGCATCCCGTTCTGTAGCCCGGGTCGAGACCGAGCGCACGCTTGCCCTTTACGGGCGGCTGGAGCAGGAGCTCGCGGAGATTGACATAGAATACCTTGAGAGCGGATTCAACAGCGTTGTCGGTCATCATGTTGCGTATTTCGCGCTCTACCGACGGGAATATCAGCCTGTCATAGGCATCTGCGGCGGCGTCACGCACGGTATCGGTGCAGGCGGAGCCGCTGTCGCTTAAAACGCAGGCATTGATTATATTCAGAGCTTTTATGCGGTCAACCTCTATGCCGACCTTCAAAAAGCCCTCGTTTTCTCCCCTGTTGACGGCAAGAACGCGGTGTCCCGCTATTTCGTTTATCGGCTCGTCATATTCGTAATACATCGTATAGACGCTCTCTTTTTCGCTGTCCGCGGCGCGCGATTGGAGCACACCCGCAACAGTAAACAGTGAGCGCAGACGGCGGCGAATATCCGCGTCATCCGATATGTTTTCGGCGATTATATCCATCGCTCCGCCTATCGCGTCCTCGAGCGTCTCGACGCCCTTTTCGGCGTCTATATAGTCCGCCGCAAGCTCTGACGGCGAAGCCGAATCCGCCGCCTGAGCGAAAATCGCATCGGCAAGCGGTTCGAGACCCTTTTCCTTTGCTATTGAGGCGCGCGTTCTGCGCTTGGGTCTGAACGGGCGGTAAATATCCTCGATTTCGGCGAGAGTCGAAGCCTTTTCGAGCGCGGCTTCAATCTCCGGAGTCATCTTCTCCTGCGCTGTTATCAATGCGCTGATTTCCTCTCTGCGCTTGTCCAAATTACGCAGATATTCGAGCTTTTCGGAGAGCTCGCGCAGCACCTGATCGTCAAGCGTGCCGTGAGCTTCCTTTCTGTATCGGGCGATAAACGGTATCGTGTTGCCCTCATCTATAAGATTTACGGTATTTTCGACCTGCCAACGCTGAAGGCCGAACATTTTTGTCAAGCTGCTTATAATGTCCATATGAGGCTTATTACTCCTGTTCAGTATTTTTTATCTGTCTGATATCTTTTCCGCAGAAATAGAGCGATATATAGTTGCCGATTATTCTTGAGGTTATCCTCTGAGTATACTTCTGCTCAAGCCCGTCCGGCGTAAGATTCGTGCTGATTATTACCGGCAGTCTGCTCATAATACGGGTGTTTATTATATTATAAAGCTCCGCAACTGTGAACTGAGTTGAAAACTCCGCGCCGAGGTCGTCGATGATGAGAAGATCGCACTCGAGCAGTGCCTGCTCGCTCCCCTCATATTCGCTGTTTCGTCCGCTTGAAAAATGTTCCTTTTCAAGGCGCGACATAAGATTCTGAGCCGAGCCGTATATGACTCCGTAGCCTTTTTTGACGGCCTCCGAGGCTATCGCAAGAGAGAGATGCGTCTTTCCGAGTCCCGTTGCGCCGTAGAGCAAAAGGCTCGGGGAATCCGTTGCGAAATCGGCGGCATAGTCTCTGCAAAAATCAAGGATCTCTTTCATTCTGCTGCGCGGATTTATTCCCGTAGCCGGGTCAACGGTGTCGGGATAATAGTTTATATTAAAGCTCTCGAAGGTCGAGCGTGCGCTCGGCGAAAGCTCGTTGAGCTCGGCGAGTGCGGTGTCGCGCAGAAGCGCCTTGTAGCAGTCGCACATAACTCCGCCGATAAAGCCCGTATCGCGGCACTTTTTGCAGGTGTATTCCGCGTCAAGATAGTCCTCGGGATAGCCGTTTTCTTTGAGTATATCCTTGCGGCGCTGCTGAGAGGCGAGATTTTTCTTTGCAAGCTCTTCGATAAATTGCTGAGCATTTTCGCCCATGCCTATGGCGCGTATGACCTCTGCGCCGGCGGAGGCTATTTCGCGGTCTATGGATATCAGCTCAGGTATCTTTGCATATACCTCTGCGCGGCGCATACTCTGCGTGCGTTCGGCTTTATCGCGGCGGCGCTCAAGCTCCGAGGCGGCTCTTGCATATACTTTGCGGCTGTAGCTCATTTGCTGTTCCCCTCTCAATCTTTGTTTTTCTTCTTATACACTATCGGATTTTTTATGGCTTTGCGGTTAAACTCATCTAAATCATATGATGAGGAATGTCCGTTATCGACTCGACCCTTTCTCTGTGAAGAAACGGGTGCGCTGCTCTGCTTGGCGGCATTGGCCTTTTCGACATCGGACAAAGTCTTTATCCCGTTGGTGTGCCACGATTCAAGTATCTTGTTCATATACGGGAAGCTCATCTTTTGGCAGTGCTCCGCCATCTGCTCATACGCCGCAAAAATCATCTCGGGAGAGAAACCCCATTCGCGGTTCCATGTGAAAATATATTTCGTCTGCGCCTGAGTCGGACGCGAGTTAGAGAGTCCCGCCATTGCGGCAAACGAAGCCCATACGCGGTTGGCGGAATCGAGGCGGCTTATCTGCTCGTCCGCCTTTTCAATAGTGTCTATTTCACGTTCGCCCCAATCTTTTCCTATGGCGGCTATGTAGTGAAAGTTCGACTTCCTTATCGAAACGGCATATTCGATTATCATCAAAATGACCTCGACCGGTATTCCGTAAGTGTCGTGCATCATCAAAAGCGTACACTGTCCGTCGTAGCCTATAGTTCTGCCGAGCTTGTTCTGTGTCTCGAGAAGCAGGAATTTTATATCCGCCGATTCCTCTGCCCTCTGCGCTATCTCCGCCGCAGTCGGTCTCGACGGCTCAATGTCCGGCAGCTCTTTCTTTGCTTGGGGAGGCTCTGCATTTTTCTCCGACACAACGGGCGCAAATGCCGAATCCGCCGTGCCGTCGGACACGAGTATCCCCGTCTCGACCCAATATTGGAGATAATCCTGCGCGTCGGGGACTGAAAAATTGAGATCCCTGCACAGCTTTTCCATATCAAAGCCCTCGCCCGCATGGCGCAGCGTCCAAAGCAGAACCTTGAGTTGCTGCCCGCCGGCAAGCTTAATATGCTTATCGACTATCTGCGACGGCACCATAAACACCGCCGAAAGAGAGTCCGGATTGACCTTATAGTTCATTATATATCCCCGTTCCGTTAAGAGCTGCACTCTTCACATAATAAATCAGCTTATATTATACACGCTTCCGAGGCAAAATGAAATATATTATTTCAAAATAAGCCGTTTTTTTGCGCGACGGTGTAATAACGTCTCATTTATTCAGTTGACATATATAATTTTTAGCCTAAAGATATTGCTTTTTACTTATAAAAAGTTTATAATACCTATGGTATTTTGTACATATTGTGCAAAGACAGACTTTTAGGTTTTCGGAGGTGATAAGTCATGAGTGCTTTGGGGACGATAGGCAAGATTGTGCGAAGCTCGCTGTCTCGCGGCGGCGCAAGGAAGTCAAAGAAAAGCCCTACGCCCGAGCTTGAAAAAGGCACGTTTGATTATATCCGCGAGCCGAAAAGCGATTGCTTCAGCGTAGGCTTTGCAAAGACGGACGTCATGCCCGACGATATGGATAAAACCGCCTACTATGTTGCGGGATACAGGATGAACAACCCCGCCAAGGGTGTGCTTGACCCGATGACCGCGAGCGCCGTATGGATAGACGATTTGTCCGGCAGAGGCGGAGTCGTTTTTGTGTCGATCGACGATATAGGACTTACTAATTACGATGTAGGTATAATCAGAGACTTGCTTGCGGATTTCAAAAAAGAGAGCGGCTGCCGCTCGATAAACATAATGAGTATACATAACCACGCGAGCATAGACACCGTGGGCTTGTGGGGTCCCCTCCCGAGAAGCGGACGCAACAAAAAATATATGGAGCTGCTCGCTCAAAAGGTAAAGCAGGTTGTGCTCGACGCCTACAATGACCGCAGAGACGGCGACCTCTATTACGGCAAAAAGGAAGCGGAGGCTATTCAGCGTGACTCCCGACTGCCGGAGGTATACTCGAAAGATGTTCACAGGTTCCGCTTTGTTCCAAAGGACGGAAGCCGCGAGATTTGGATAATTAACTTCGCCTCCCACACCGAGTCGCTGCTCGGCAAAAACTCCTATGTCAGCGCGGATTTCGCAGGATATATCAGAAAAGAGATACTCGAAAAGGCCGGCGCCGAGACAATATATTTTGTCGGCGCTATCGGCGGACTTATCCGCCTCAAGGAGCTCGACGAGGACAATATAAAGTCTACTGTGCTTGGCGGACAGTCGATAGCCCGAACCGCAATGGCTGTTGAAAACGAAATAAAGCTTCGCCCCGTGCTGAACCTTATACGTCAGGAATACTATTCGCAGTGTGACAACTATGTTCTTGCGCTTGCTCAAAAAGTCGGCATACTGAAATCAAACGCGGCTAATACCGGCAAAGGTTCGCTCAATCTGTCGATACATACCGAGATGAGCTATTTCGAGCTTGGCGGGCTCAAGCTTCTGTTTCTCCCCTGCGAGCTGTTCCCCGAGCTTGCATACGGCGGATATCTCGACGCAGACTGCTCTGCCGAGGGCAAGTCGCCGGACATCAATCCGGCTCCTCTGCTCCGAATCGCAGAAGATGACAATATGCTGATTTTCTGCCTCGCCAATGACTTTACGGGCTATGTCGTTCCGCCGAACGACTTCTATCTGAACCCCAAGGAGCCGTATATCAACGGCGGGCGCGACAGACTCGACAGAAGGCACTACGAGGAGACGAACTCTCTCGGTCCCGAGACCGCGCCGATAATCGCAAATGTGTTCGCTGACATAATGAACACTGTCAATAAAACCAAGACAGAAGCCGAAAAGGCTATAAAATAAACCAAGGAGTGTTAACAATGAAATGTAAAAAGCTGATAAGCGGCATTGTTGCAATTATACTTGTTGCCGTGCTCGCTTTCGGTTCTGCCGCAGCCGCCGCAGGCGCGCAGGTTGACAGCGGCGCAGAGCTTGCGCTGGCTTCGCAGAATGTTTCCGAGCTGACCGCCGCTACCGACAGCTCCGCGTCGTCTCGAGCGGATTCGCTCAATGATATCGACGATGCCATCGGTATCATCAAAATTATAATCGGCGCGTTCTCGTCCTCGGATAAGCTGACTTGGGACAGCTTCAAAACCGGCGTCAGCAGAATTTTCTATATGTCTGTTGACAAGCTCATAGACAGCCTCGTAGTCGGTCTCAGCAAGGTGTTCCCGCTGATGAAGAGATCCGATGAAGCGGACTATAAATTTAAGAATTCAAATGTCGGAAGCAAAGCCTTTAATGACAAGGCCGCTCCCAACGCCCGCTGGAATGTCGGCTATTCGAGCGCCTCGCTACTCACAGGCAACGAGCTTGACGGAAATCACTATGTCGGCGGAAGCCTCTCCTACCCCAATCCCAAGCATCCCACCGAAATCCTTGATGATTTGAGAGTAAGAGTTTTTGCCGTAAGCGACGGTACGGATAACGGAATTGTTGTCTACGCAGTCCTCGACGCATACGGACTTGCGGCCAAGGACGTTCGTGAGATCAGAGGCAGAATAGCAGGCTTTATAAAGAACAAGAATATCGTCAGCGTCAATATTTCCACTCTTCATCAGCACAGCGCCATAGATACTCTCGGTCTCAACGGCGACCTCAACAAGGTGCTCTTTGGAAATACCTTCAAGAACGCCGTCGGTATGGATCCGAGCACCCTGCACAACGGACAGAACAAGGAATACATGGAGCATCTCTATAAGACGACCGCGGACTCGATAATTGCGGCAGTCAACAACATGGAGCCCGGAGAAATGTATTTCTCGCAGACCGATGTTCACGAGTATATCCGCGACAAGCGCGATCCTCAGACCTTTGACCCCAATCTCAACCGTCTCTGCTTTGTTCCCGACAACAGAGAGTCAAAGCCCACATGGATAGTCAATGCCGCTATCCACTGCGTCGGACTCGGTGCAGGTACGACCAACATCTCCGGCGACTATCCCTATTTTATAGAGAAGCAGGTCAATGCGGCGGGCGCCAACTATGTTCAGATTCAGGGTGCAGAGCTTGCAATAACCTCGCAGACCGCCCCCGTGGCAGTTGAGGGCAACACAAGATATCAGAACGTCGAAGCATACGGCAACAAGCTCGGCGAGATACTCGTTGCGGCCGACAAGGGCTCAAGAGTTGAGCCTATACTCAACATCGCCCACAGAGATGTCTTTGTCACCGTTGACAATCATGCGCTTGAGTTCATTGCCTCTACCGGTCTTCTCGCAAACGAAGGTGTAAGAGCCAAGGACGGTTCCATGAGGATTCCGACCGAAATCGGCTATATGGAGATGGGAACCGATCTCGCCTTTGCGCTTATCCCCGGTGAGCTTGCACCCGAGATAGCCTTCGGCGGCGGCACCGAGGCAAAGGATTCCTGGACCGGAGAGGATTGGAAATATCCCTCAATGCAGGACATAGTCGGCGGCAGAAAGCTTATGGTTCTCGGCCTCACGAACGATCAGATAGGCTACATCATAGCGGATAACAATTATCATTCGATACTCACCGAAAACGAGGAGCTTCTTACCGTTTCGAAATACGAGGGTTCAAGAATACTCCTTGAGTTCAAGAGCCTTCATGACAGCGTCAGATAAATAAAAAGCAACAGAGCAGGTCAGAAATGATCTGCTCTGTATTTTTATGGAAACGGCATTTTAAAAGCCCACAAGACCGAATAAAGACCAAAGTGCGGAGCATCTGTGTACGAAAAAAATTTAAAAGCCCCGAAACCGTTGAGTTTCAAGGCTTTTCGTTTGGTGGAGATAAGCGGGATCGAACCGCTGACCTCTTGAATGCCATTCAAGCGCTCTCCCAGCTGAGCTATACCCCCAAATATTAAGTTCGGTCGGAACGCTATTTATTATATCAAAAGACACGGATTTGTCAATAGTTTTTTCAAAAAAACTCTGGCAAATACATATCAAAAAAACGGACTGCGGTGAAATTTTGCCGCAGCCCTGTTTTTGCTTTTATTTACCCTCGTAATCAAGGACTTCTCTTGCGATATATATCGGTCTGTGCTTCGACTCTATATATGTTCTGGCAAGATACTCTCCGACCATACCGATGCAGAAAAGCTGGAGTCCGCCGAGCAGAAGAATAAGCACGACAATAGTGGCATAGCCCGGAATATTGATATCAAACGCCAATTTCTGAATTATGACGACTATCATATATATGATAGATGCGGCGGAGGAAATCAGCCCGATATAGGTTGCGATTTTAAGCGGCATTGTTGTAAAAGCGATAATGCCGTCTATTGCGTATTTGAAGAGCTTCCCGAAGCTCCACTTGGAAGTTCCGTTTGCCCTGTCTTCGACAACATATGGCATATAGAAGGTATTGAAACCGACCCACGAGAAGATTCCCTTTGAGAAGCGGTGATATTCACTCATGCTTAGCACGGCATCGACAACGCAGCGTCTTAAAAGTCTGAAATCGCTTGCGCCGCTCTTGAACTCTATTTCGGAGACTTTGTTAATCGTCTTATAAAAAGCATTTTTAAACGCCGAAAGCACCTTGGACTCTTTTCTGTTTTTTTGATAGCAAGCTACGGCATCATAGCTCGGATCGTTATCAAGAATCTCTATCATATCAAGCACAAGCTCGGGGCGCTGCTGCATATCGGCGTCGATAAGGCAGACCATTTCTCCCCTGCTCTCCTTGAGTCCCGCATATATAGCAGACTCCTTGCCGAAGTTACGTGAGAATCCGACTACCTTGACATTCTCGTCTGCAATATTATAGATGTGTCGCAGCTTGTCCATCGTCTGATCGCGGCTGCCGTCGTTGACAAATATGAGCTCATACTCAAAGCCCTTATCCTTAAAGGCTTCCGTTGCGGTATTGTAAAATAATTCAACATTATCCTGCTCGTTATAACAGGGAATTACTAAAGATAATTTCATCTTTTTCCTCCGAAACTGCACACATACTGCTTCTGAATTGTAACACAAAATTTTATTATTTGCAACAATGGCTACTTTATATTTATCCCGATTTTATCTCCGAGCATTTTGATATACTTGTGCAGAGTTTCATAAAAATAACCGTTGACAAAAAGATTCTTTGTCTTAAGTCGGAATGAATCGATTTTAAATAAAAGACGGTTGACCTTTTCAAACAACTCATATTTTTTAAGTCCGCTTTCGTTCAGACGCTCAACTGTTATTTGGTCATATGTTGACGGATCATCCTTGAGCTCGGCGCGGACAGTGCATTTTTTAAAATCGTTGTCAAATATTAGCTTATTCCCATCAAGCTTTACGCCGTCGCCGTCTACTATTCTAAGGCTGTATTCGGCATTGGGATCGGAAAGATACGCGCCCAAAGTCAATGAATTTTCATCGGGGCGGATAAAGTAATTGTAGATATAGTCGTCGGTCTCGGCATTTTTCAGCTTTATCAGAGAAAATCCGGGATCATAATCAGCCTGCTCAAAAGCTTCTATCTCGCAAAGTCCCGCCGATTTTTCGTATCCGGTGACCTTAAAGGTAAAAGATGTTATATTGTGCTTTGGCTCAAACACAACACGAGTCTCGCTACCGTTTGCATTAAGCTTGGGCACCTTGACGCTGCTGCCGTCGCTGAAAGTAATAATGCCGCCGGTTATATTGGCACTTAAATCAAAGTCATCGTAGAGCGAAATGCACGAAACGGTTTTCGGATGCTTAAATTTTACCGTCACGGTTTTTTCGGCATCATTATTATTGAATTTCGAAACACATTCCGTAAGCTTTGCGTGCGGATCTCTGATTTTTTCTATATTTACAAGCTTAAAATTATTTATAAGCTCCGCTTCACCCGATGACACGGAAACATCTGCGTCATTTATGAGATTATCCGTGCGCCGTGTCCAATATACCATATCACCGTTTATTATGCGGTCGGAATACACAAACGCATATTGCGAAAGATGTTCGCCGAGAGCCTTATACTCCGGGCATCTCAGCAGAGAATGGCTTACAGAGCCTTTATATACCGGTATTCTGACTCTATCGCTCCAATTATACTGCGGAACATTAGTTTCGTACGACGGGTCGCGGAGCTTCTCTTTTGTGGGCTTATGGACACTTTTGATATTAAGCGAGTAAAAATCCGGTTTTGCTTTCCACGTTGAGGTATAGCAGAAATTTTTCAATATTTTCGGATGATAATCGTTTTCGGACTTTAATATACGGCTCATAGCGGTCTCAAACGACATACTTATTCCTCTATGATCCGTATGGTTGTCAAAGTCTGTTGCAATTATATAATCCGGGCGGTATTCGCGGATAACGCTCTCCATATCGCCAATTAGATTCTCGGCTGTATATTCGGCGTGAGTACCGAATTTTTGAAAATGATAATCGCGAAATCCCGCTCCCGCATAGGTGTGATTGAGCCCGGTGGAGTATGAATAGGTCTTTTCACCTGCTTTTTTAACATACATATTCGTTCCGTCGGGATAGCCTAAAAAAGTAACTTTTTCACGCGGAATGCCAAGCTTTTTTAGCGCCCTGCAATCTTCGCCCTGTCGGGTGTGTGCGGCAATTGTTTTGTCGCCGTTGGTCGCAACCACTATGCGCACATCCGCGCCGTTCTTATATAGCTGAGGAAGCACCTGCCCGACAGACAGCAAGTCGTCATCCTCGTGAGGGACGATAACCATAATTTTTTTGTTTTTAAACTGAGAGTCGTAGAAACTGTTATCGACTCGATTGTTCGAATCAAGCTTATTGAGCTCGGTCTCATATATGCAAACCGCAGCAAGAACGGCAAGAGCAAAAATCATAAAAGCTATCAGCAACGCTCTTTTTTTCTTTATTGTCTTATTTTTCACATTTTTTGTCATGCTGTTACCTTGACCTTTTAACAGAGTGTTTACCTATTTTTCGGCTTTTTTATCATCGTAATGCTGTCAACCCCGTAATATTCCGCCACCCAATCATTGAACCATCTGTTGTTTGACTTGTTGGGTAGACTTGTCATATAAGAATAGAGCGACCACATAGACTTTCTCGGACGGGCGACGGGGATTTTTATATCTTTAATACCCGCATCCTTCTGGTCATATATTTCCTGCCTGATTTCAGCGTATGCAAGGCTGTCGGATTTCAAGGCGTAATATTCTCCGACATAGAGTGTCCCAAACCCTATCGCGAGCAGCGCGGATATCACAATTGCAGTTCGCTTTACGCCCGAAAGCTGCTTATCCATAACCTGCGCGGCAAGAGAGAACGCTGCACAGGCAAACATAACATTTGCGCCGAAGAACGAGCGCGGCGGAGCTTCGGGCGACAGCAGCATGACACCGGCGCTGGCAAATCCCGTTAAAGCGTAAATGCATGGGCGCAGCCAATCTATCTTGAGCTTTTTTATGCGCCAAATCAAAAGCACTATAACAAATACTATCAGCATAACCAAAAGAGCTCGCCATATATTCCATGTTAACTGATCAAACGACCATTTAAAATGCTTAAGAATATTTCGCTCTCTTTTTGTATGGTCAAACCGTACTCTGTTTCCCGGAGCCAAAATAAGTATACCAAAGCCGATAACGGTTCCGATAAATCCGGTAATATGATGCGCTCGCACCGGCATCTTCTTTATCTTGAAGTAGATGAGGAAAAGTATTACGGCACCAATTGCAGCACCGCCCATATTTTCGTTTGTCCAGCCGGCTAAGATTCCGGCTAAAAGCATAAGAACGGAAAAAATCGTCTCTTTTGCGGCGCTGGGATTTTGTGATTTTTCCGTATTGATACGGTAAAACATGAGAAACGTCAGTATCCACACGGTTGTCCACAAATAGTTAAAGGCTGCGCTGTACCACAAAACCGAGGTTGCGGGTCTGTAAAAGCCGAGCCACTCGAAAGCATAGATAAATATAAGCAGAGGTATATTTATCGGGCGCTTATAGTTTGCATGAAAATAAATTAGCAGCCCAAGCAGCACAAAAAACAGAGAATTGAAAATATTAAAGACGGATTTGTCGAAAAAAGTGAAAAGCTGCAAGAGAAAATGCGCCGGTATTCTGCCGTTGCATATCTTATAGTGGGTCACCATGCCCGTGAAGACATCTCCTATCCCCGTCAGACGCTCCGGAGTTCCTTTTACAACATGACCCGTGTATTTAAAAAAATAGAGATAATCGTCGGCGGCATAGCCTATCATACTGTTAAATACAAGTATAAGACCGAACATAAGAGCCGCAACGGCGACCATCGCTACGGTCTTTATTACTGTCTCACGATTCGCGGTTAATTTCTGATTATTCAACATATTTGCCTCCGACTTTCGGTAATAAACCAACACGGAAATATTATCACAAGATAAAGCACAACACAATTAATTCCCGTTTACAATATAGTTAAAATTTGGTTACATCCGATAACAAAACGGTAACATTCGGAATATCACTTCGAATTTTCGTAAAATAATCTCCGAAAAAGCCGATTTTTTTATTTATTTTAGATAATGTTGATATTATTTACATTTATAAGCCTTTCAATTCAATTCAATTAAGCATATGAAAAAATCCCGCCGAAAAATTTGACGGGATAAGAACAAATATATAATTTTCAGCACTTGATGACGACGTCGTTGGGGAAAAACTCCGGAAGATATGCCTTATGAGCCCACTTCATCTCCTCGAAGCATTTGTGTGCCCTTTCCCAGTCGCCGACGAGCGGATGGACAAGCAACGCGTTGATTGCGGCTGCCTCAGAGCCGGTCGTTGCGGCTTCAACGGTGTACTTTTCATATGCCTTTACAACGCGCATAAGACCGATTATGTGCTTATTTTCAATCTTGTCGATAGCCACGGGCTCTGCGCCGTCCTTGCCGATAACGGCGGCTATTTCGAGGATATCGTCATCGTCCATGAAATCGACGGTGCCGTTATTCTTGATATTTACTATCTGAACGTCGCGTTTGTCATTGGCTATTGAGTCGATAAGAGAAACCGCCGCGAGAGAATACTTGTGACCGCCGCGCTGATCGAGGAGGTCGGGCTTTGTAACAAGCGTCTCGTCGGAATACATCTCGAGCAGCTCCTCCTCTATCTCCATGCAGACGCGGGCGCGGCACTTCTCATCCTCTTTCTGATGCTTGAGCTTCGCGTCTCTGCAATAGTAATACTGGAGATAAGACGAGGGGATTCCGCGCACTGCGTTGAGGCAGTCAAGGGAGAAGCCGTCGTCCTTTATATTGGCCATGACCTTCGTTGAAAAGCCCTGCGCGAGCATATCATCAATGAGTTCCTTACCGTCCTTTTTGACGGAGGTTATCCAGCTCAGGTGATTAAGACCGACATATGTTATGTCGCAGTCGTCACCCATAGCCTCTTTTGTGTCGTCTATCATATTTATCGGGACATTGCAAAGACCCATGCACTTGACGTTGGTGTGGTTGAGCACAAACTCGGTAATTATACCGGAGGGATTTGTGAAGTTGATAAGCCAGGCGTCGGGGCAAATCGCCTCAATGCGGTCACAGATATGCTGCATGACCGGAATGGTGCGCAGAGCTTTGAAGAAGCCGCCCATGCCGGTGGTCTCCTGACCGATGAGGTCATACTTGAGCGGTATGGTCTCGTCGAGATAGCGGGCATGAAGCATACCGACTCTTATCTGCGTGACGACAAAATCAGCGCCCTGAAGAGCCTCGTCAAGATTGTCGGTGAGAAGCGTTTCGCATTCAATACCGGCCTTTTTGAGCATTCTCAGGCAAAGGTTGCCGACTATTGTCCTTTTGCGCTCGTCGATATCCATAAAGGATATCTTTTTGAGCTTGAGCGAGGACTGAGCCTTTATGAAGCCGTCCACAAGCTCGGGGCAATATGTGCTGCCCGAACCGATGACTGCTACCGTGATTTCTTTCATATGTATTACTCCCTTTTTATGTAAAATCTTATTTATACTGCCTGAATATCCAGTTTATACAGCCGATAACAGGCTCCTTGTCGAGTTTTATGAACCGAAGCTTTCTTCCGCTCATCTGTTGCGCATAGTCGTGAAGCTTCGCGATATAAATATCGTTGGGAAGCTTTGTGTGCATGGAGCCCGAGAGGACGACCTCTATCTCGTCGCCGTCAAACTCCATCTGATTGGCAAGAGCCGCGATGAACTGCGCGCCGCGCTTTGCCATCTCGTCGGTCTTGGCGAGCGCGGGTGCATCGCCCATAGCCGCCGCCTTGAAGAACGCGCCGATGAGAGTTTTGATATAGAGCGGAGCCTCCTCCGACTCAAGCTTTGCGACGGATCCTACAAACTCCTCGCGCGAGGCGATATTAAAAGCCTCGTAATACAGCTTTGTGATAAGCGTGGTCTCGAGCCCGAGATAGACCTCGTCATATATGAGCCTGAACGCAGTCTGCGCTATCCAGCTACCGTTGCCCATATCGCCCGTACACTCGCTGAGTCCGCCGATTTGGAGCATATTGCCCTTTGAGTCTATCGCGTTGCAGCAGGTGCCCGTTCCGCAGTTATAGCCTATTGCCGCGCCGCTCTCGGAGCCCGCCTGAACGACGATGAAGCCGTCGTTATAAATTGCAAAATTGCGAAGCCCCTTTTCCGAAAGCTTCTCGCACATAATGTCATGCTGGTACTTATGATCGATACCGGCAACGCCCATGAGAGAGAAAGCAACATCGTCAAGGGATATCCCCGCTTCACCGACAAGCTCGGTTATGCCGTTCCAGATAACATCGCTCGCCTCGTCGAACGAGCCCTCAAGGTTCTCATGGTTGCTTCCCGAACCGTAAACTGTTTTGACCGTATTCTTTTCCTCATCGAAAAGAGAGAATGCCGTCTTTGTTCCGCCTCCGTCAACACCGATATAAAAGCTCATTGACCCTTCTCCTCATCACTGAAAAATTCTTCGCAGATCTCTTCCGCGTTATATCTGCTGCGCCTTGTCGGCTCTCTGTCTATCCACATACCGTTTGTGAAATCCGGCACCGCGACGGGCATACTGCCCAAAGCTATCGACTGCTCCGAAAGGCAGGTTATCGCCATCCACGCTGCCGTATCATAAACATCTATCGGAGGCTCAAGGTCATACATGGCGCTCTCGACAAAAGCGGAGAAAACAAGGTAATCCATGCCGCCGTGACCGTGCTTCTCGCTCTCGTCGGCATACTTTTTCCAAAGCGGGTGCTCGTACTTCTCAAGATACTTCTCGAAGGGCTCCCAGCTGTGCATCCAGTCGCCTTCCTCGTGCTTTGTTACGCCGTCGATATATATTCCTTTTGCGTCCTCGTTATAGACGGCACGAGTGCCGTGAATATTGTAATTACGGGAGTACGGACGCGGGAGCGTGCAGTTGTGCACGAGCGTTATCGTCTCGCCGTGGGCGCATTTTATCATGGTGGTCACTATATCGCCCTGATTGAATTTGTAATCCGCAAGGTCATAGTCCTCGCCCTGCGTATTTTTGAGCCAGGTGTTGAGTCCGCGCGCATTGCTCGACATCGAAGTGAGCGTTAAGAATCTGTTGCCGCGGTTGATATGCAGCGCTTTGGCTATGGGACCCAGCTGGTGAGTGGGATATAGCTCGCCGTTGCGGTTTTTGAAATTATGTATTCTGCCGTGACGGTTCTCGCGCCCCAAGCCTATCTCATCTCTGAGATCATGCTCATAGCCGCCCTGCATATGCACGATTTCGCCGAAAACACCCTCGCGCATCATACGCAGAAGAGCCATTTCATTGCGGTCATAGCAGCAGTTTTCGAGGAGCATACAGAACTTTCCGGTCTCCTCCGAGGTTCTGACGAGCTGCCAGCATTCCTCGATAGATGCCGCTCCGCCGACCTCAACGCCGACGTGCTTGCCCGCTCTCATGCAGTCTACCGCTATGCGCGAATGGGTTATCCAGGTTGTCGCGACCATAACGGCCTTGATATCGTCGCGCTTGAGCAGCTCTTTATAGTCGAGATAAACATCCGGCTCCTCGCCAGTTTTCTCTTTGACTATCTCCGCTCCGAGCTGCGCCCTGTCCTCGTACTTATCGCAGACAGCGACGACTTTCACTCCGTCTATCGTGAGAAGCTCGCCGAGATTTCCACGGCCGCGCCCTCCGAGACCGATTATTGCAAAATTCGTCTGCTTTATCTCCATATCCGTTTCCTCCGTGGGGATATTTTTTTACAACACACCGGGACATTATGTCGGATGTTATTATAATACTTTATCAACAATACTTCAAGATAATCAGCAAAAATAAACAGCTTTTCAGAAAATATTACTCAGTATCTCTATCACATTTGCCACCGCGCCGTCATTGTTTGAGCGCACAATATAATCAGCGTGCTCGAGTGCTTCCGGCGAGCCGTTTTCGGGAACAAAACCGGCTTTTGCCGCAACGAGCATCTCGATATCGTTATAGCCGTCGCCGACTGCAAAGGTTCTGTCGTGCGGTACGCCGAGAGCATCTGCGAGACAGAGCAGTCCCGTGCCCTTATCGGAGCCTTTTTTCATAACCTCGATATATCCGCCGTTAGTCGGCAGGAATGCGGGGTCATCAAAATTTTCGCGCATAAAGGTCTGAACCTCCTGCGATATTCCCTCCGCCGCAAACATCGCCTTCGCCCACGGGAATTTGGTTTCGGACGGGTCGTTTACAACCTCATACGGTATACCCTGGCTTGTGAAATGGCGGTGCGAGGTGTCGTCAAGATGTATTGCGTAGGTGCTGTCAAACGGATACATCTCTATCGAAACCTCCGGGAACTTTTCCATTATCGCCCTGACAAACGGTATACCCTGCTCAGCCTCTATCCCGTTTACGAACACGGGTTCGTTCTTTTCGTAGTCATACGCCATAGAGCCGTTTGTAAGCAGCACGGGCGCGTTTATATACGACGGGTCATAGAGATGAAAGCCCTGATATGTTCTGCCGGTGCAGACGGTAAAATACCCGCCCTCAGAGATAAAATACGCTATTGCAGAGCGGACATCGGCCGTTATTATTCCCTCGTCATTCTTGAGCGTGCCGTCAAAATCACTCGCAATGAGCACTTTTTCAAACTTTCCCAAAGCACTTCCTCCGCACAATAAATTTACGCTAAAATGATAACATTTTCAAGCCGTTAAAGTCAATTAAAACGTCCGTCTTTTCGCTTTTCTTTTTTGTGTGAAGTTGAAAAATCCGATAATAGTGATATACTATAGGATAAGAGCAAAACATTCTTTTTTAAAGGAGAAGCATATGATAAAAGATATTCTTTCGCCGCACAGGGTACTGCTCGGCGATCATACCGAATTGCGCGCGCAAAGGAACGCCTCGCGCGGGGTTTCCATGCTCGGCGGAAATCTCGTAGGCAACACGCGCGCCGAGAAGAGCGGCGTCAACGCAAGAGTTTATAAAAACGGAGTTTACGGCTTCGCTTCAAGCGCGGAATACTCGGAGGAGAGCATAAAGAGCGTGCTCAAGGCCGCGAGCGACAACGCCGTATTTCTAAGCTCGAGAGTCGGCAGCGGTTCTAAGATATTAACGCCCATTCCCGCCGGGATAAAGACGATGAACGGCGAGATTAACGACTGCGAGCAGAAAATATACATCGAATTTGCAAAAGAGACGGACGAGTATATTGCAAAGAAATACCCTGACCTTGTCAGCCGTTCGGTAAGCATCAGGTCGGATTCCATGGAGAAAAGGCTCTGCGTCAACGACGGCTTTGATTCATATTCGCTCATGCCCAGAAGCTTTGTCTATGTTTTTCTGACCGCACAGGCAAAGGACGGCACAAATGTCGAGCTGTATAAAGTCTTCGGCGGGCGCGGCTTCTTTACTGAGGTTTTCTCCTCCCCCGATGAACTTTTCGGCGGAATAGATCTTCTCTATGAAAGCCTGATGAAAAAAGCCGAAGGCGTGTACGCCGACGCGGGCTACAGAGATGTTGTTATGCACCCGAACCTTGCGGGCATACTCGCCCATGAGGCAGTGGGTCACACGGTTGAAGCGGATCTTGTGCTCGGCGGCTCCGTTGCGGCGCACTGCATGAACAAGCAGGTCGCAAGCGAGCTTATAACCATGGTGGACTTCGCTCACACCCTGCCCGACGGGTCGTCCGCTCCCCTGCCGATTCTCGTCGATGACGAGGGCACGCCCGCCGAGGATGCTGTTCTCATAAAGGACGGCATATTGAGGGGCTATATGAACAGCCGTGAGAGTGCTGAGCATTTCGGCGTCAAGCCGCAGGGAAACGCGAGGGCGTATGCGTTCTCCGACGAGCCGCTTATCAGAATGAGAAACACCGCTATCCTCCCCGGCAAAGACAAGCTTGAGGATATGATTGCCTCGATAGACGACGGATATTTTCTCACCGAGACAAACAACGGTCAGGCGGACACCACGGGCGAATTCATGTTCGGAGTCTGCATGGGATATGAGATAAAACACGGCAAGCTCGGCAGAGCCATAAGAGACACCACTATATCCGGCATAGCGTTTGATATGCTCAAGACCGTCGATATGCTCTCCGACGATATGGTTTGGACCTGCTCGGGAATGTGCGGCAAAAAGCAGCCGATGCCCGTGGGCATGGGCGGCCCTGCCGTCAAGTGCAAGGTTAATGTCGGCGGACGCTGAGGGAGGAGACTGAGATATGACTGATATATATGAGATAGCCGAATACACGCTCGAAGCACTTAAAAAGTCCGGAGCGGACGCGGCGCAGTGCATTGTATCCAAAAGCAAAAAGGATGAGCTTAATGTGGACGGCGGAAAATTCAGCCTGATGCGCTCCACATTCAACACAAGCATCTCGATGAAAGCGATAAAAGACGGCAAAAAGGGTGTCACGAGCATAAATCAGGCGACCAAAGAAGCCATTGACGAGGCTGCGGCTCAGTGCATTTCCGCCGCTCAGTCCTCCGTTCCCGACGAAGCGGAGCAGATAGCGCCCTTCACAGCGAAAGCGGAATACAAGACCGGAGTTTTTGAGCCGGAGCTTGACAAGCTGTTTGACAGGATAGAAGAATTTATGAGCCAGACAGCGGCGGAATATCCGAAAATCATACTCGAGCAGCTCATATCCGACTATGAGCATAGCGAAAAGCTCTATATGAATACCAACGGAACAAGTCTCAAATACGAGCACGGCGAATACTCGTTCAACACGATGTTCTCCGCGCATGAGGGCGAAAAAGCCTCATCGTTTAACGGCTATTTCTGCGCGCTGGACAGCCTTGATAAGCCGTTTATGGACGCGGGTATGCAAAGGCAGCTTCTTGCGGAGAGCGAAAAGCAGCTTGACACCGTCTCGCCGAGCGAAAAATTTGTCGGCAGAGTTATATATTCCCCCGACTGCTTCAACGAGCTTTTGCAGACGGCTCTTGAAAATTTCGCATCGTCCGGCGTGCTCATCGACGGCACATCTCCTTGGAAAGACGCGTTGAATACGAAAGTGGCGAGCGAAAAGCTGAATCTCAGGAGCGTCCCGCTCGACGGCAGAACGGTTGTCGGTCAGCGCTTTACCTCGGACGGCTATCCCGTAGAGGATATGGATATTATTATTGACGGAGTTCTCAAGACCTTTATTCTTTCACAGTACGGAGCGAACAAGACCGGCTTTCCGCGTTCGCTGAACAGCGGAAACAATCTTGAGGTTCTTCCGGGCGACAAGGCGCTCGAGGAGATGATATCGGGAATAGACAGAGGGCTTATAGTCAACCGCTTTTCGGGCGGTCAACCGTCCTCAAACGGCGATTTTTCCGGAGTCGCGAAGAACAGTTTTCTTATAGAAAACGGAAAGGTTGTGTCGGCGATCAGTGAGACGATGATAAGCGGCAACATTATCGATATGCTCAACAATATCGTCGCTGTTTCAAAAGAGCAGACTACCGACGGTCTTTCGTTTATGCCGTGGGCTGAGTTCGACGGAGTTACCGTGTCGGGCAAATAACAAAAATATCCTGCGGACACTATGTATTTTAAGCCGCAGGATACACATAATTATAACGGCAGCCGAAGCTGATATTATTTCGGGCGCTCTCAGGTGAAAAACTATCGTTTAACGTCTTTCAAGCAGCGCATTTCAGCATCTGCTGCCTTATGACAGAGCCGGTGCTCTGCGGATGTGGTTGACAGTCCGCAGGCCCGGCTCTTTCGCTGAAAAGTATTTTATTTATATCGGTAAGCTCTTACATAATCTATCACAAAATCCGACGGCATAGCGTTCTCTTTGTTTTTTGTGATAATGCCCGACCATCCGCCGGCAGGCTTACCTTTTACTCCGTCCACCTCAACGGAAAGAAGCATATATTCGTCCTTTCTCGACACCCCTCCGAATGAAGAACGCGCCGTTTCGCGGCCGTTGATATAGAAATATATTCCTTTTCATTCCATTCGAGTCCGTATGTGTTGAACTCCTCATACGGATTTTTGACTTTGAAGAAGCCGACATTATAGAATCGGTGAGCGGCGCCGTAGCCGTTATAGTGCAGGTTCGAGGTTATTAATTCGTTGTCGCCCTTTATTTGAAACTTAATTATTTTTCGGCGTATCTCATGTCGTCGCCGGTGCTTTCGTTTTTATTATAGACTCCGTTTGCAACAGCTAAATCAATTTCTGCCGTGCGACTGAAATCTATCCTCGTCTTCTCGTTTATGTTTTCTATTGTACTTTTGAGATTGTTGTCGCCGGTACTTTTTTCTGCCTTTTCCGCCCTTACGACTTTTCGGTTGTTTTTGGATTCCTGTGCCATTTCGTTTGTAAGTCTGGCGATTTTAGAGAAGATTAGGGTTACAATAGCGGCTGACGATTTTACGAGCGAGAGCTCTTCGATGTTGCGATAAAGCTCCCAATGATATTTAAGCAGCTCGCCTCTGCGAGCGGATGAGACCGAACCGGAGCGAATACGGTAGCTTGCAAGAACCTCATCGAGTCCGTATGCTCGGTCGCAGTCATGCATTATCTTGAGCCAGAGTGCAAAATCGTTACGTCTTTTTATATCGGGAACAAGAAATTTTCCGAGCTTATCCGCATCGTAGATAACGGTAGAATTGCCTATCGGATCTCCGCGGTAAAGCATGGAAGAATAATTGACGCTACCGGGCGCGGAAATAACAATGCCCATATACTCGCTGCGCTCATTTATTTTTTTATATGCAGTGTAAGTAAAGCTATAGCCGTTAGCCTCCATAAAGTCCAGCTGCTTTTGAAGCTTGTCCGGATACCAAACATCGTCACTGTCAAGAAACGCAATATAGTTGCCGTTTGCCACATCCATAGCTCTGTTGCGTGCCGCGGCGGGACCGAGGTTTCGGTCGGTTTCAAGCAGACGTATTCTGTTGTCGTCCTCTGCCATAACGCGCACTATGTCAACCGTACCGTCCGTGGATTTGTCATCGGCAATAATAAGCTCCCAGTTACGGTAGGTCTGACTCTGCACGGATCTTATGCTCTCGACTATGTAATCCGCACAGTTATATGCCGGCATTATTATTGAAACCAGCTTGTTCACCACTCAAATCTCCTTTTGCGCAATTGCGCCGCGCGCCCGATTGGCGCGGATAGTACTTTATGTCTACATTTTATCACATTACGAGCCTGTGTTCAACCGACAACATCAGATAAAATGTGGATTTGCGCATCTGCCTTTCTTTGCACTGATATAAACCTACGCAATACAATACTACAACATATCATAACTTTTTTCAACACACAGAATATACAAAATACTCACCAATTATTTTACATATCAATAAGTGCCCGCACGATATTGAAAAGCCGTCACCGGAGGCGTATAATTGAACAAATCCAAGTAAACGGAGGAGAAGATATGGTAAACTCGGCAAAAGCAAGCGATCTCAGCCTTATCGAACCTGTTTTAAAAAAGTACAAGAATACGGCGGGCTCACTGATAACGGTCTTGCAGGAAATCCAGGATATTTACGGCTATCTGCCCGAGGATGCTATCTGCCATGCTGCAATAGAGCTCGACATCGCTCCGGCAACGGTATTCGGCGTGGCGACATTCTATGCGCAGTTTCGCTTTAAGCCCGTCGGCAGATATTTTATTATGCTCTGTCAGGGCACCGCGTGCCATGTCAACGGCTCGGAGATGATAGGAAACGCCGTATATGAAGCGCTCGGCATCCGTGACGGCGAAACTACGGAGGACGGACTTTTTACGCTGAAAACCGTCGCCTGTCTCGGCTGCTGCTCTCTCTCCCCCGTTATGATGATAAACTCCGAAACTTACGGAAGCCTGACCCCGCATAAGGTCAAGGAAATAATAGCCGAAAAGACAAAGGAGGCAAATGCCGTTGTATAAGATAAAAATAGGAGAAGGCAGCTGCGGCATCTCGGCGGGAGCCGGAAAGATACACAAGCTGCTTGACGAAAAGAACAGCGGAAATTATACGGTTCACGCGGTCGGCTGCATCGGAATGTGCTTCCTTGAGCCAATAGTTGATATCTATGACGGTGAGACGCTCGCGGCAAGGCTCGTGAAGGTAAAGCCCGAGGATGTTGATAATATTGCAGCGTTCGCCGAAAGCGGCGATATGTCGAAGATAAACGCTCTCACTATTTCGGACAGCGACAGGGAATTTCTCAAAAAGCAGACTCGCATAGCTCTTCGCGGATGCGGAATTACCGAGCCCGAGAGCATAGACGATTACGAAAAGCACGGCGGTTACACAGCGCTTTCAAAGGCACTGAAAACGATGACGCCCGAACAGGTCATCGAAGAGATAAAGATATCCGGTCTTGCGGGACGCGGCGGCGCGGGATTTCCGACTTGGTTCAAATGGAATGCCGCAAGGCAGAGCGAGGGCGAGGAAAAATATCTCATCTGCAACGCCGACGAGGGCGACCCCGGCGCATTTATGGACAGAGCGGTAATCGAAAGCGATCCGCACGCGCTTATTGAGGGTATGCTTATAGCGGCCTACGCCATAGGTGCAAAAGAGGCGATAGTCTACGTCCGCGCCGAGTATCCGTTAGCCATAAAGAGACTTCAAAATGCGATAGAACAGGCCGAAAGAAAAGGCTATATCGGAGAGGATATTCTCTCTTCCGGCTTCTCGTGCAAATTACGTATCAAGGCGGGAGCGGGTGCGTTTGTCTGCGGAGAGGAGACGGCTCTCATAGAATCCCTCGAGGGTCATCGCGGAATGCCGCACCTCAAGCCGCCCTTCCCGGCGCAGTCCGGATATATGGGAAAGCCCTCAAACATAAACAATGTCGAAACATTTGCAAATGTGACATGGATTATAAATAACGGCGGAGAAGCGTTCGCCTCTATCGGCACTCAAACCAGCAAGGGCACCAAGGTCTTTGCGCTGACAGGAAAAATCAGACGCGGCGGACTCGTCGAAATACCGATGGGCAAGACGCTCAGAGACGTTATTTTCGACATCGGAGGCGGAATACGCGGCGATAAAGAGTTCAAGGGCGTTCAGCTGGGCGGCCCGTCGGGCGGCTGTATTCCCGCAGAGCTTGCGGACACGGTTATAGACTACAAAGCGCTTTCCGCAACGGGCGCTATAATGGGCTCGGGCGGAATGGTTGTCATGGACGAGGGTACTTGCATGGTGCGAATGGCAAAATTCTTCCTTGACTTCACAACAAACGAATCCTGCGGAAAGTGCGTCCCCTGCCGCATAGGCACTCTGAGGCTCAGAGAAATTCTCGAGCGCATATGCAGCGGCAAGGGCAAGGACGGAGATGTCGAGCTGCTCGAAGAGCTTTGCGCTCAGATAAAAGACGGCTCGCTCTGCGGACTCGGTCAGACGGCTCCGAATCCCGTATTAACTACGCTCAGATATTTTCGCGACGAATATGAGGCGCACATAAAGGAACACCGCTGCCCTGCCGGCGAATGCCCCGAGCTTATAAGCTATCATATAGACGCGGACAAATGCCGCGGCTGTACGCTGTGCGGCAAAAAATGCCCCGTGGGTGCAATATCCGGCGAGGTTAAGAAGCCGCATATAATAGACGGCGAAAAGTGCATAAAGTGCGGCAGCTGCAAGGCCGTTTGCCGCTTTGACGCTATATTCGTGAAGTGAGGAGGTGTGACGATGAAAGAGTATATTACCCTGAAGATTGACGGAAAAACCGTTAAAACAGAAAAGGGCTCGACCGTGCTTGAAGCCGCGAGAAAGGCGGGCGCTGACATTCCTACTCTCTGCCACGACGAGCGGGTAAAGCCGTACGGTGCGTGCGGTATGTGTGTTGTGGAGTGCAAGGGCAACCCCAAGCTGATTCGCTCATGCGCTATCGCGGCCGCCGACGGAATGGAGATAATAACGGAATCCGACAGAATAAGCAGAGCGAGAAGATTCTCGCTCGAAATGCTGCTTTCGGATCACACCGGAGACTGCAAAGCTCCCTGCTCTCTCGCCTGCCCCGCGGGCACGGACTGCCAGGGATATGTCGGACTCATTGCCAACGGAGAAAACGCCGAGGCGCTGTCCGTAATAAAGGGCAAAATTTCTCTGCCCGCTTCCATAGGCAGAGTGTGTCCGCATCCGTGCGAGAAAAAGTGCAGGCGCGGACTCGTTGAAGAGCCGATATCAATAGCCGCGCTCAAGGCGTATGCCGCAGACCGCGATCTTGAGAGCGGAAACACATTCGTACCGGAAGTTGCCGAGTCTACGGGCAAAAGGATAGCCGTTATAGGCGGCGGACCGGGCGGAATATCGGCGGCATATTACCTTGCGATAAAGGGTCACAGCGTCACCGTCTTTGATATGATGCCCGAGATGGGCGGAATGCTTCGCTACGGAATACCGCAGTACAGACTGCCCAAGGAAGTACTCGACAAAGAACTGAAGCTTGTAGAAAAGCTCGGGATCGAGTTTAAAAACAACATAAAAATCGGCAGAGATATCACTCTCGATGAGCTAAAAAACAAATACGATGCGGTTATAGCCGCCCCGGGCGCATGGTCAAGCACGAAAATGCGCGTTGACGGTGAGGACGCGCAGGGCGTGTTCGGCGGAATAGATTTTCTGCGCTCGGTGATACTCGGCTCCCCCGCCGATATCGGAAAAAGTGTCGCGGTCTGCGGCGGAGGCAACACCGCAATGGACGCCTGCCGCACGGCAGTCCGTCTCGGCGCGGAAAAGGTTTATATCATCTACCGCCGCACTCGTGAGGAGATGCCTGCCGATGCGCTCGAAATCGATGAGGCGCAAGAGGAAGGCGTAGAGTTTAAGTTCCTTACAAATCCCGATAAAATTCTGACACGGGACGGCAAGGTCTGCGGAATAAAGCTTCAAATAATGGAGCTCGGCGAACCCGACGCGAGCGGCAGAAGAAAGCCCGTTGCGATAGAGGGAAAGTTCGAGACGCTCGAAGTTGACAGCGTAATAATGCTATCGGTCAAAAGCCGGAGCTCAGCGGTTTTGAGGCGCTTGACGCGACAAACCGCGGCACGATAAGTGCGGACGAGAGCACGTTCAGGACAAATATAGAGGGCGTTTTTGCGATAGGCGACGCGACAAACAAGGGCGCGGACATAGCAATAGCCGCCATAGGCGAAGCGCAAAAGAGCGCCTCGGTCGTTGACAGCTATCTTCGCGGAAATATAATAGGCTACAAAAAGCCGATACTCGTAGAGCGCGAAATAACGGCAGATGACCTTGCGGACAGAGAGCATATTGCCCGCGAAAAAATGCGTGTGCTCCCGCCTGACAAAAGAAAGCGCAACTTTGACGAGGTGGCGTTCGGCTTTACGGACGAACAGGCTCGCCGCGAGGCATCACGCTGCCTTGAATGCGGCTGCCTTGACTATTACAGGTGCAAGTTAGTTAGCTACGCAAACAAATACGATGCGGATTTTTCCCGCTTCGTCGGCGAGAAATCGCCTGCAAAAAAGGACGAGGAGCACAAATATATCCTGCGTGACTCAGGCAAGTGCATTCTCTGCGGACTCTGTGTGCGCGTGTGCTCGCAGGTTATGGATATCGGCGCAATAGGTCTTGCGGGAAGAGGTTTTACAACGGTCGTCTCGCCCGAGTTCTATAAATCGCTCGGAGACTCGCAGTGCATTTCGTGCGGGCAGTGCGTGTCGCTCTGCCCGACGGGCGCACTCGTTGAAAAAGTGCCGCTTAAAAAGGATGTTCCCCTGCGCGAAAAGTGTACGGCGACCTACTGCACCGGCTGCGCCGCCGCGTGCGCGATAAACGTTTTTACTGCCGGAAACACCGTTACACGCTGTGAACCCGCAAACGGTGATGTTATCTGCACCTACGGCAAATTCGGTCTTGTCGAGCGCTGCAACGCAGACAGGCTGAAGGTCTGCAAGGCGGACGGCAAAGCTGTTTCTCTTGAACGCGCCGCAGAGGTTACGGCGGACAGGATAAGCCGCTTCTCCCCCGCCGAAATCGCCGTTACTGTATGTGAAAGCATGACCGACGCGGAGCTTCAGAAGGCCGCAAGGCTTAGTAAAAAGCTCGGCTGCGCGCTCATAAATCTCGGCAATCTCGAGCGCGGTATAGACAAAGATAATTACAAGAAGTTTGAGAAGGTTTTCGGCGACAGATTCTCCGTCGGTATAAACCGCGAGAAGGCGGTTTCGTTCGGCGCCGTCGATTCACGAGCTGTTGATTTTTCAAAAATCAAGGCGGTTATATCTTTCGGCGGTACAGTCCCCGAGGGCAGCTTTGAGTTTAGCGCCGTTCAGTCGGCTGACGAAAAAGGCAACGTCTCTCTGCCGCTTGCGCTGTCTGTTGAATGCAGCGGAACACTCGGCAATGTGACTGTAATCCCCGCTCTGCTCCCGCCATACGGCAATGAAGATATAATTGATGAAATAACCGAAAAGCTAAGCTGACAAAAAGGAGCCGCCAAAAATGACGGCTCCTTTGCTGATTTTTATCAGAAATATTTCGGCAGATAATCGCCGTGGGCTTCGATAAGGTCATCGCACAGATGAACTATCTCATCTATGGACAGCTCGGAGGATGTGTGCGGGTCGAGCATGGCAGCCTGATAGATATGATCCTTTTTATGCGTTACGGCGGCCTCGATAGTAAGAAGATGAACGTTTATCATCAGATTGTTCATCGCGGCGAGCTGAAGCGGCAGCGGCTCCTGGCGGCAGGGCTGAATCCCGTACTTATTCACAAGGCAAGCGACCTCAACACACGCCTCATCCGGAAGATTCGGAATAATTCCCCTGTTTATAACATTTCCGCCTATCTTATACGGAACGTCGGTGACAATGGCCTCCATTATGTAAGAGGCATATTCACCCGTGCGCCCGTGCGACACGTTATCGTGAATATAATTGTCCTTCTCTTTTTTCCAGTTCTCTATCTGCTCGATGCAGCGCCTCGGATATTCGTCAAGCGGAATATTATATCTCTCGATGAGCTCCGGGTATTTCGCCTTGATGAAGAAGTTGTTATATTCGGCATTATGTTCGCTCGATTCGGTGCAGTAATAGCCGAAGCGCCTTATATACTCGAATCTCACAAGGTCATCGTGGTCGGTAACGCCGCTCTCGAGCACTTCTGCGGCTCTCTTTCTTATCTCGGGATAGAGGTCGGTGCCGTCGGCATCCTCAATCTCCAGCAGCCAGCCCATGTGGTTTATTCCCGCTATGCGCTCACGGATGGGCTTACTGTATTCGATATCAAGTCTTTTGAGCAGTCCGCGCGAGCAGCCCTGCACGGAGTGGCAGAGTCCGACCGATTTTATGCCGGAATATCTGCCGAGCCAGCCCGCAAGCTGAGCCATGGGGTTGGTGTAGTTGAGAAAATACGCATTCGGGCAGACTTCCTGCATATCGTCGGTGAAATCCTTGAGAACGGGGATAGTACGCAGCGCTCTGAATATTCCGCCGATACCGTTTGAATCCGCAATGGTCTGGCGCAGTCCGTACTTTTTCGGCACTTCAAAGTCGATTATCGTACACGGGTCATAGAAGCCGACCTGAATTGCGTTTACGACGAAATCGGCTCCGCGAAGCGCGTCCTTTCGCTCGTCAACGTCGAGATACTTTTTTACCGTTGCGCGGTTCCCGTTAATATTTCTGTTAAGTGCCGTCACCATAAGATACGACTCCTCGAGCCTGACGGGATCGATATCATAGAGCGCAATGTCGCATTCGCGCAGAGCCGGAGTGAGCATGATATCGCCGAGAACGTTTTTGGCGAACACCGTACTGCCGGCACCCATAAAAGTTATTTTCATAAAATACCCCTTTTCTGTTATTTTTGCCGTGCTTTAATCCGACTTCATTATAACTTTTATTTTTCTCATTGTCTACATAAAAATTGACTCCGACGCAAAAATTTATCTTCTGCGACGGGGTTTGATTTTTTGAGTTTATATTTGGTCTCAACCGCGGTTATAAGGGCTTCCCTTTACTAAGCCTATTATTCCCGACACTGTAAGAACGACGGCTAAAATAACGGTTATTATCCAGGGCTTTATGTTTTCTCCGCCGAAAGCCAAAACGAAGAACGAAATTATCGCCGCCGCGCCTATTATCAGCTGCAGAGCGGACGCCGCCTTGTACCAATCTATCTTCATAATTTCACCTCACAAATCCTTTTCGGTGAGTAATATAGCATATAAGCGACACCGTTTCAATAGAGGTTGACGCAAAAAGCGATAAAATCACAGCGTCAACCGAAGCAAATAAGCAAGCACAAACAGTCTGCGCCGAAAAGACAAAGCTTCTCGGCGCAGACTCGGAGAGTTTAAAGGATAATTATGTTAGGTTATGCCGGAGTTACCGTGAAATTGAAGGTCTGCTTGCCCTCCTGCACGGTATTATACCCTATCGTCTTATAGCTCACGGTTATACGGTAGTTGCCTGCCGCCAAGGGCATGGGAACAGGCTCGGAATAGACGGCTCTCTGCTTGAATTCCACCGTAATATCCGTCTTTTCTCCCGGATGAAGATGGGGAGGATTGACAAAATCCACATCGTCGAGCATCTGCACATACGGCACTTCCTCCCATTTGCCGTTTTTCTCCATTTCAACGGATTCGACATAGATGTGAAGGTCAAGCGTTTTTCCGGTTTTGTTTTCGAAGATAAATGTTGCGGATGAAGCCCCTGCTTTTACCTGCTCTTCGGGCTGCATTTCGACTTTTGTCATGTCTCCCTTGATGAAGAAGGAAAAGACAATCATCACAACCGTTATCACCTTTTTGACTAAAAAAGCTATTACCTTTTGCATTGAAAAACCTCCGTATTTTATATTTTTGACAAGCTGTATGGCATCTGTTATTCAAACAGATACAGCAAATATCCGTATCCCTCCGCCTCCATTTTGGCGTAAGGCACAAAGCGCAGTGCGGCGCTGTTTATACAGTAGCGCACTCCGTTGGGCGATTCGGAATCACCCGTAAACACATGGCCGAGATGAGAATTTCCCGCGCGGCTTCGCACCTCGGTGCGAATCATTCCCTGGCTTTTGTCAACGGATTCGACAACGGCGGGATCCTCTATCGGCTTGGAAAAAGCCGGCCAGCCGCAGCTGCTTTCAAATTTGTCGGTTGACGAGAAAAGCGGTTCGCCGGTCACAACGTCGACATAGATCCCCTTTTCGAATTGATTCCAAAATTCGTTTTCAAAGGGGCGCTCCGTTCCGTTTTCCTGAGTTATACGGTACTGTTCGGATGTGAGCTTGTCTCTTATGGACTCTGCGGCGGGCTTTTTGTAATCACCCGGGTCTATGCGAAGCTTTGAAAACAGCTCTATCTCCGCCTTGGGAATATGGCAATAACCGCCGGGGTTCTTCTCGAGATAATTCTGATGATATTCCTCCGCCGGATAGAAATTAATCAGCGGCCCTATCTCAACAAAGAAATCTTTGCTTCGGCTGCGCTCTATCTCGGCAATGCGTTCCACTGTTTGTCTTGCGTTTTCGTTCGTGTAGTAAATGCCTGTCTGATACTGGCTGCCCACATCGTTCCCCTGTCGGTTTTTAACCGTCGGGTCAATGACATAGAAGTAGGCAAGCAGCAGTGCGTCGAGGCTGACCTTTTCGGGGTCATATTCGACTCTTACCGTCTCTCTAAAGCCCGTACCGCCCGAGCACACCTTTTTGTAGTCGGCATCGGCCTCGCAGGTGCCGTTTGCATAGCCGCTGCGCGCGTCGATAACTCCGGGGATAGACTGCATAAGCTGTTCAATGCCCCAAAAGCAGCCGCCCGCAAGGAAGATAACATTTTCGGGTTCTTTTGAAAAATCCATTTGCGTCATTTCTCCTTTCGCTTTTTTCTTTTCCGCATCATCTTTTCCGTGATTTATGCCGCAGCCCGAAAGAATTAAAACGGTTGAAAGCGCCAACAAAAGCAAGCCCGAAACTCTTTTCATGTTCTCTTCCTCCTTTACTCGGTACGTTCGAAACAGCAGCGTTTTTATCTCTGTCAGGCCTTGTCGTTGGCTATCGCCTTTTCGATGAGGCTCATAAGTGTTTCCATCTGCTTTTTGCCCGTGACAGCGCCCACTATGGGATCACCGACTATATTGCCCTTGCGGTCAACAACATATGTTGTCGGGAAAGCATATGTGTTTGAAACAAACTTTCCCGCCTCGCTGTTTGAATCGAAATATACGTTTTTATACGATACGTTTTTCTTGGAAAGAACCTCCTTGGCTTCGGCTATAGCCTTTGAATCTCCGCCGAGTGTGAAAGAATTGACGCCTATCAAGGTTCCGCCCTTTTTCGCAAGCTCTTTGCTCAGCTTTTCGAGATCTTCGAGCTCACCTACGCAGGGAGAGCAGGTTGTAAACCAAAGATTTACGACCGTGACGGCATTTGCCGAAAACAGCTTGTCGCTGCTGACCTCGTTGCCGTCCAAATCCTTTCCCGTGAATGCGGGGAATTTTCCGCTTGCCATGTCCGCCGGCACGCTTTCGCCGCCGCTCGAATCTTTCTTGCCGAGCTCGGGATATTTATTTTCAAGCTCCGTCAGCTTTACCTCTATCTTGCGAATCTTTTCGCCCTCCTCCATGAGCAGCTTCAGCTCGTCCGCGGAGAACTGATCCTTTGCCGACTCTATGGTTTTCAGCAGGAAATCGCCGTAATTGCCGCCGTCCTCGATCATTTTCATGCCCTTGTCCGCCGACATGAACACTTTTTCCCAGAGGTCTTTGTTTTTCGACAGAATTTCATTCTCCTGAGCCATCAGGCTGTTATACATAGCTTTCGCCTCTTTGGCGTTTTTGGGGTTCTTGTCCATCGAGCCGCCCTTGTTGCCGCCGCAGGCTGCAAAAGACAGCGCAAGCACTGCGACCATCAGCAGCACAATAACTTTTTTGATTCGGTTGTTTCTTATCATTTTTTCATATCCTTTCCGTTCGTTTAGTGTTTGGCGCAGGTGCAGCCGCTCTCGCACACATCTGCGTTTTCCGTTATGCCGGGCTGCATCATATCTTTGTCAAGATTTCTCACTCTTCTGTTGCTCACGACAGAGCAGGCGGCAAGACTGCATATCAGCAGAACAGCCGTTACAACCGCTATGATTTTCTTTGCATACATACGCTTCCTCCTTGTCATTGTCTTTACTGCATTTTTCCGTCTTTGTTTTTTTAACAGTATTTTTATAGTCTCCGAATCCGTAGCAAAAACGCACGGCTTCGGTAGGACAGGCTGTAACACACTTCCCGCACCGTATGCACTCGGTGTGATTCGGTGTTTTTGTCACGTCAACATCCATTTTGCAGACCCTTGCGCATTTTCCGCACGAGATGCACTTGTCCTTGTCCACCGCCATGCGAAACAGCGAGACACGGTTAAACAGAGCATACAGTGCGCCCAACGGACAGAGCCACTTGCAAAACGGGCGGTAAACGATTATGCTTAATACAACTACAATCACGAGGACGGCCAGCTTCCATGTGAACAGCTCGCCCAGCGCATTGCGAATGTTTTGGTTTGCAATAGAGAGCGGTATCGCTCCCTCTAACACGCCCTGCGGACATATATATTTGCAAAAAAACGGATCGCCCAAACCGACGTCGTTGACGACTAAGGCGGGCAGCAGCACCACGGCAACCGCCAGCACGGCATATTTAATATAGGTCAGCGGTCTGACTTTTTTCGTAGACAGCTTTTTGCTCGGAATCTTATGCAGAAGATCCTGAAGCCAGCCGAACGGGCACAAGAATCCGCAAACAAACCTTCCCAATAAAACCCCTATCAAAATCAGCATACCCGTTATATAATACGAAAAGCGGAATTTTGACGAGCCGACTACCGTTTGAAAGGCTCCTATTGGGCAGGCCCCGGTTGCCGCCGGGCAGGAGTAACAGTTGAGTCCCGGCACGCATACCGTTTTCGCCGAGCCCTGATATATTTTGCCCTTAAAAAAGTTTGGCAGATGAATATTGGTGAGCAGTGCGGCTCCCGCTTGAAACATACCTCTGAAGCGTGACATAACAGCCGACGCACCCGACTTCTTTTTACCCAATTCCCACACACTCCAGACATACGTTAATTGCTTTGCTTAAAACGGTTTCCGCCTCGCCGCGCCATGCGCCGAAGCACAGCATAACAGCCCCCGCCAAGAGCAGAAAGACCTGCACCGCCGCTTTTTTTCTGTGATTCATTCGGATATCCCCTTTCGCGTTTTCAATCACATCATACATCGCGGGAGTTAAAATCCCCGTTAAGAACGGAAACTTAACAAAAAATTTATCTGCCTGTGTTATAATGAAAAACGGAAAACGGTTTGTTAAAATGAAAAAGGAGGATCGCCATGCATCTTTTGGTGGTAGAAGACGAGCGCGCACTGTGCGAAACAATCGTAAGAAGCCTCAGACGGTTGGCTTACAGCATAGACTATTGCTATGACGGCGAAAAAGCTCTCGAGCTGCTCGGGAGCGAAAAATACGACCTTATTATTCTGGACTTAAATCTGCCGAAGCAGGACGGCATGAGCGTGCTGCGCAAATTCCGTCAATCGGATCGCGAGACCCGCGTTCTGATACTGTCCGCGCGCAACGAAGTAGCCGACAAGGTTGCGGGACTTGACGCGGGCGCGAACGACTATCTTTCAAAGCCCTTTCACCTCGCCGAGCTGGAGGCGCGTATAAGAAGCCTGACGCTGCGGCAGTTTACTCAGCGCGACGTTGTTCTTACCTGCGGAGCGCTGTCCTTTGACACAAAAGCCCGCACCGCGAACGCGCAGGGAGAGCCGCTGACGCTGACGCGAAAGGAGACGGGAATTTTGGAATATCTCATGCTCAACCAAGGTCGGCCCATAAGCCAGGAGGAGCTTATAGACCATGTTTGGGATAACAGCGTAGACAATTTCAGCAATTCCATAAGAGTGCATATTTCGGCGCTTCGCAAGAAGCTGCGCACCGCTCTCGGCTATGACCCGATAAGGAACCGTATCGGTGAAGGATATCTTATTGAGGGGGCAGAAGAATGAAAAAGCTTTCCCTGCAATGGCGCATAACGCTTATGTCATCTCTGCTCATATGCGTCGCCTGCGTTTTGATGAATCTGCTGCTGTGCTATTCTGGCATACATTATATGGATTCTATAGGCAACTTTGTTCAGGAATACAGCGACGGAGCGTCCGCCTCGGAAGCTGTTCTCTTTGACCCGTCTCTTGCCGGAATGGATAAGGAATTTACCATTGTAGTGCATGGAGCACAGGCGGATTTTTGCAGAACAAACTGGTATATAACGGCCGCCGTGACGCTTTTAAGCGGCATTTTGGCATATTTTATCAGCGGGCACACGCTGAAGCCCCTTCGCAGTTTTGCTTCGCAGGTTGAAAAGGTTCAGCTTAACAATCTCAGCAATATGCAGATTTCCGACAACGGCTTGGCGGAGTTCCGTGAGCTCAGCCTTTCATTTAACCGTATGCTGGAGCGCCTCGACTGCGCATTTGAGGCACAGCGGCAGTTCACGGGAAACGCGGCGCATGAGCTGCGAACGCCTCTGGCTCTCATGCAGGCGCAGCTGGAGCTGTTCGCCGCCGAGAATCCCGATGTTTTGCCGGAAACCGCTGAATTTATCACTCTTTTGCAGGAACAGACGGAAAGACTTACGCAGATGACTCAGACGCTGCTCGAAATGAACGGCTTGCAGTCCGTGCCGAGAAACGATTTTATCGATCTCGCCCCGATGATAGAGGAAATATTTGCGGATATCGCCCCGCTTGCCGAAAGCAACGATATAACCTTGGAATATGACGGACAAGGCACAATGACGGGCAGCGACCCGCTTATATACAGGCTTATTTTTAATCTTACGGAAAACGCCGTCAAGTATAACAGGACGGGCGGAAAAGTGCGGATTTCCGTTAATCAAGACGAAAACGGAATTGAAATAAAAATCAAGGATACCGGCTGCGGCATCCCCAAGGAATATCAAAGGATTATTTTCCAGGCATTTTTCAGAGTCGATAAGTCGAGAAGCCGCGAATACGGCGGAGTCGGGCTGGGGCTTTCGTTGGTTTGGGAAATTGCCGAGCTTCACGGCGGAAAGGTGTATGTTGAGGAGAGCTCGAACGAGGGAACGACGATAGTTGTCAAATTCCCGGCATAAGAGCATAAGGCAATCATAATGAGGGGGAAACAAAGTTGAAAAACATGGACTTCGTTTTTTTCCACGGCTATGACAGCGTGATTTGGCGCGGCTACGAAAAATGCGGCTTGCTTGACCGATTTTCGGGGGTTCGTTTCTGCCAGTCACTAATGCTGCCCGACTGCAAAAAATTCAATGCACTTGCCGCAAAAGGCGGAGAGCTGTACAGCCTGATAACAGAAACCGGCTTGCCGTGGTATATCGACAGGCTTCAGGGCGGAGCATATATCGAAGAATATCCGTATGATATGAAAACCGTCGATTCGCTCGGCAATTTTTACGGTTTTCAGATGCACGAGTGGATGTCGAATATGCGCTCGGATTATGACAAACTTAAAAATCTTGACGCGTCCGATTGGAACGAAAGAGCCATAAAAAAAGAAATTCTGCGGCAGTTCCCTTTTGAGAATATTTTTCTTGAGGCTGCGACCGCAAAAGAATATGCGGAATGTTTCCCCGTGCCGTCCTGCTTTGAGCAGCTTTTAGACAACGCGAGAAAGCTGTTTTATATGCGGATGAAGTTCACTTCGGGACGGCTTTTGCCCTGTGACAGCGCGATGATGGCGCCTAATCTTGAATTTAAGCTCGGAGCGCAGAGAATTATGCCCGAAATAGGAGCGCAGACACCGGGCGCCAACATTCAGCTTGCCTATGCAAGAGGTATGTCAAAGGCTTATAAAAAGAGTTTCGGAGCTTATTACGAGCCGTGGGGCGGGCGGCCTTTTTCCGTGTGCAATTATCACGCGAACGGCGAAAACGAATGGAATATCAAGGGCGGAGATTTTCCGTTTGAATCGGCGGGCTGCAACGGAGGCAGCTCCCGTTCTCTGCACGAAAGAATACTAATATACGCCTACCTCTCCGGCGCGGAATTTATCAGCGAGGAATGGGGCGTTTACAACACTTTTTATGACAGCAAGGACTTTGTCCTCTCCCCTTACGGAGAAGTTAAGCGTGGTTTTCTGCGTTTTGTCGAAAAATATCGGGCGGGAGAATTTTTTGCTCCCGTGGCAATAGTTCTGCCCGAGGATATGCCCGTTCTTCCGAGCAGGGATTGCGGCGAGTGGCTCGGAGAGACTTCGTATACAGACCTGCAAAGGCAGAAAAAATATACGTCCGCATGTCACGGCATAGACGAGCTTATGGGCGCGTCGTGCTCACGATACGGCAACGAGAAAAAAACGCTTATAAACAGCGATATACCCGACGCTTTTGACATTATCCATGCCGACTGCGAATCGGTTTTCGGCGAATACAAATATCTTGTTGACCTTAGCGGAGACAGTGCTTTTGCAGAGAAACATCAAAATGCCGTTAGCGCAGAAGAAGCGAAGCGGCTCATAAAAGAAGTCATGCCGATTTGGGTTACGGGCGGAGTACATTGGTTTATCGGCAAAATATCCGACAGCTGGTATCTGACGGTATTCAATAACGACGGAATAGATAAGAGCGTTGACGGCGGCGAGGTGCAGATAAAAGACGCACGCCGCGTTGCGGTAATCGATATAAAAAATCACTCCTCGCTCACCGGACTTGAGGGCTGTCGGGATATCACCTTGACCGACGGAAAGTACTGCGTACCGATAGATGCGGGAGACTATTTCTTCGCAAAAATCGTATAATTATATTGCGCGATATAAATGCAGTAAAAAGCAACAACCACCGGCTCAGCCGATGGTTGTTATTATGCCGATAAAAACGGCACAGTCGGCTTTTATCCGACTGTGCCGTAAGACTATGCTTTTTTATTCAAGAGATCAGCAATAGAACTCCATAGGATAAGTGAGATACTCGTTGGGATCAAGCTGATCGGCTGTGACGTAACCCGCGGGTGCGCAGAGAAGCGCGGGGATACGGTTGACTACCGTAGCGCAGGTATGCTCGACCGTTGCGGGCTTTACGACGTGGAATTCGGTGTTCGGCTCGCCCGTAATCTGCCAGTCGCACATATCGCCGTCATCGGGACCGTAGACCTTGCCTATAGTCTCCTCTTCGATTGTAATGCCCTGCATCGTTTCGATAGTCACGACGGCGGACATTCCTATGCAGCGTCCGGCTTCGATAGTCTTGCCGAGAGTCTCGGAATAAATATCGCGGTCAATAATGCACGGCACGTGCTTCTGGTCGATGGATTTAATTGTCAGCCCGAGCTTGTTGCAGATAGCCTCGCTTGCGTTCCAGGCATATGACGGCTCAAACTCATCGGGATGAGCTATCTTCTGCTCGAACTCCTCGGGCGTCAGATCGCAGCCGTGAGCGTTGGCAAGCGCCAAGCCGTATTCATCGACGTTGTAGCTGTATGCACCCTTGATTTTAGTAATCTTATGGCAGCCTCCGGCGACAAGACCGACCATGTTGATCCAGAAGATATCCTGCATACCGCTGCCGGTTATTGTGCAGTTGTTCGCTTTTGCGATTGCATCAAGGCGGTTTGTCTGCACCGCAGCCGTCGTCCAGGGATAAATCGCCTCTTCGCACGTTGTAATAACATTGATACCGCGCGAAACGCATTTTTCAACGTGAGTGTAAATATCGTCTATAAAACTGAACAGAGTAACGATCGCAACATCAGCGTCGCTCTCGTCAAGAACCTTGTCGGCTTTGTCGGAGATTATAACGCCTGTCTTGATGCCCAAGCCGGCAAAATCGCCGACATCCTGCCCCACTACCGCGGGGTTAACGTCAATCGCACCGACTATCTGTGCGCCGTGCTCATGCAGGTAGCGAAGAATGTACTTGCTCATTTTTCCGCAGCCGTACTGTACAACTTTAATTTTTTCCATAGAAATTTCCTCCTATACTGCAATTATTATTTCGGCGGATACGCCGCCTCCTGCAATTATAGTATAAACCCTCTTCTCGGTTGAGAGTCAAGGAAAATCGTGAAAAAATTATCGATTAAATTCTACCGGTACCTGCAGGCGCAAAAACATATTGCGTCGACTGTCGTCAAAAACATTGAATTCTGTCATTATTTCGCAAAAATAGTCCCCGCAGACGGTGCGGTTATTCTCCTTGCAGTGCCGCAGCAACAGCTTTGCATATTCAACCTCATCGTCAAAGCTGTCAAGATAGACGCAGGCATACATACCGCTGTCGACAATGACGGTTCCCTGCAGAGTCGGCTGATCCCGATAACCGACAAAAACAAACGTATCCTGCGGAACAAAGTTTCCGTTGATGAAATCCTCTTTTTTTATCGATGTGCCGACATTATATGAATGCGCCTGCAAAAATCCGCGCTCCATAAGCGCCTTGCGCAGAACGACAAGCTCCTGCTCGAAGGCACGCAAGCCCTCCTCGTAAAAATTGCAGGCACACGGCACGCCCCAGATATAACGCCGATCGATATATTCGAGAACAACCGTGCCGGTTTCGGGCGATTTGCGGTACCGTTCGATAGAGGCTATGGCGCGCTCCACCGCGTCGTGCTGCGCCCGAAGCTCGCGCATCTGACGGTGCAGCTGCTCGTTTTTTTGGGTCAGTATCGTCTCTATCAGCACTATATCCTCTTTTTCGAGCACGTCGCCTATCTCTGTGAGACTCATTCCGAGCTCCTTCATATAGACTATCATATCGAGACGCGCGTTCTGAGCGATATCATAATAGCGGTATCCCGTCTCCGGATCTTTATATTTCGGCTTCAACAGTCCCAATTCGTCGTAGAGCCGCAGTGTCGCAACCGACAAATGGCTCATTTCGGCTGCTTTTCCTATGGACATAAGCCCGTTATCCATTGCTATCCCTCCGCAAAACTCTGTTCTCACTTTAGAGTTTAGCAGTTTTTTCCGATGTCGTCAAGCTTTGGAAAAAGGGATAAGGGAAAATTTCACATGATATCTCTCCGCCGACTAATTATATTTTACCCGGGCGGCCTTTTTATTCAATCGGCTGTCCATCCGAATTTATATGTATGTTAATACAAATCAAGACTGCAGCTTGCTTTTTTCGGTAAATTTGTTATAATCATGAAAAAAGCAGGTCGGAAAGAAAAAATAATATGGACGTTTATCTTGTGAGGCACGGAGAATCTTTATCCAACATCGGCGAATCGCGCGAATTCGACAGTATGCTCTCCCCGAAAGGTGAACAGCAGGCGGAATGCCTCGGTCGGTATTTAGCGAACGTAAGGTTTAACAAGATATATTCCAGCCATATGTGCCGAGCCGTGCAGACGGCGGCGGCCGTTGCACGGCATCAGGAGGGAAACTCCGAAATTATTATTGTCCCGGAATTCTGCGAAACGGAGACGCCCGGTGATTTTGAGGCAAACACAGAGCTTCTCAGGTCGGTCTACCCGAAGTTGAACATAACAAAAACGAGCATGGGAAATGGCTGCGGCGCGGATATAGAGCGTCTTGAATATGCGGTTGATAAGTACATCAATTTCCCCGGATATTCGAACGCCACGGAGACGGTTGTCACGGACGGAAAGCAGAAGAGGTATAATCCGGAAAAAATCCTTATCGTCTCTCACGCGGGAGCTATCTGCTATATGCTGAGCAGCCTCGTGAACTTCCGTTACGACATAAACGTAAATATCGTTCAACACAATACCTGCATAAATAAATTTGAGCTTTTTTTGATAAACGACGTTCCGCGCAAAAGATTTCTGAGATATAACGACGTTCCGCACCTGCCGCAGGAGCTTCGCCTTGAAAGTCAGTTCTAAAATTTCCGATTTATTTAAACTTTATTCTGAATGTTTTAACCTCGTTCGGCTTTATATCAAAGACAAACGACTTTTCGCAATGAGAAAGCGCCTCGCCGTCTTTTTCCATAAGATTGCATTCCGTGACGCTCTCTATTGCCTTGCAAAAGTCTATTTCGCATTTTCCTCTTGAGGAATACGCCTCAAACACGCGCAGAATGTATCCGTCGTCATTCTGCGCTTTTTTAAACGCATCGAGAACAACGCCTTTTCTCTTAACGGAGATAAGCCGTTCGCCGTCATGCGAACCGACAGCGGAATAAACAACCGCGGGCGGGTTGTTGAGCGCATAGGCAAGCTCGGATATCCCCGCCTCCTGCCAAGTGCCGGCATGGGGAACGAGCGAATATGTAAACTCGTTATACCCTATGTCTCCCGTGGGGTCGGGGCAGATCGGCGCACGCATAAGTGTTATGTCTATATTGTTCTCGTGAACAGAAAAGCCGTATTTGCAGTCGTTGAGAACGCTCACGCCGTAGCCGGACTCCGAAAGATCGACCCATTTGTGCATACATGTCTCAAATTTTGCAAGATCGTAGGAGGTATTATAATGAGTGGGGCGCTGTATGGAGCCGTGCGCGATTTCGCTCGTTGAGGAGCAGCTTCTCACGCCGACGGGAAAATTCACCTTGAGCACCTTTTCCCTCTCGTGCCAGTCAACGGCGGTTCTGAAATCTATTTGACGTGAATCTTTTTTTAGTGAAATATACTGTGTAACGGTCGATTTGTTAAACTTTCTTAGGATTTTAAGCTCGCCCGCGACGCTGTCGCTTCTGACGACTTCTACGCTCTCGGCTGTTTTAAGCGGATACGGAGTCATCCGATAATCGAATTCGAGATTCCATGCGCTCTCGTGGATGGGCTTATCCTGATAGATACACAGTGTATTGCCGACAGCAGCAAGCACCTCTCTGTCGTTTTCCTTGTCAAATACGGATGTCATCTCGCCGTTATTGTCAAATTCGACCCTTAAAATATTGTTTTCAAGCAGATTTTTTTCTGCCTTGACACACTGTTGTGTCGGATGCTCGCTCTTTGAGAAGCGGTATGTGCGTCCCGAGAGCGACGGAATATTTTCGGCAACAAACGAAATATAATCGCCCGTTTTATCCGACAGTTTGACGCACGGAATCTGTTCGTCCGCATATTCAACGCTGTTATATCCCCCGGGAAGCTTTATCTTGACTTCACCCGTATACGGTACATTCAGATGGTTTACAACCGTAAACGCTTCCGGGTCACGCTCGGAGAACAGGACGTTCAACTTCTCGTTTATGAGCTTTTCAAGTCCTCCGTTTAGCTCAGCGTAGTCCTCTCTCGCATTCTCATATACCTCGTGGATGCTCGAGCCGGGAAGAATATCGTGGAACTGATTTACAAGCAGTATTTTCCACAGCCTTTCAAGCTCTGCGCCGTCATAATCGCTTTTTCCCATGAGCTCGGCGGCGGATGACAATATCTCCGCGTTTCTAAGTGCAAACTCACCGCGCCTGTTGTTTTTCTTGACGAACGCCTGACTTGTAAATGTTCCTCTGTGATTTTCAAAATAGAGCTCGCCGTCGTAGACCGGGAATTCGTCGGCTTTTTTGCCGATTTCATCGAAGAATTCGTGTGCGGAGGAATTTACGGTTTCGGGAACGCCGGGGATATTTTTTAATGCCTCTGCGCGTTCGAGCATATCGGTAGTAGAACCCGAACCGCCGTCTCCGTATCCGAACATCCCGAACGAAATGTCCGCTATAGACGACTGTTTGTTGCCGTTTCTGCATTCAAAAACACGGCCTACGTCATATTCGCCCTGATACGACACTCTCGTAAAATATGCGGTCACGTCGTCGCCGGAATGGGAGCGCCATTTGAACATTGAATGCGGGAATGCATTGGTATCGTTTGCGCAGAGCTTCGCGGTTATGAAATTTTTCATCCCGGATTTTTTTATAATCTGAGGAAGCGCCCAGGTAAAGCCGAAGCAGTCGGGAAGCCAATAGGTGTCGGAGTCGATTCCGAATTCTCTGACAAAAAACTCTCTGCCGTAAAGGAGCTGCCTTATAAGACTCTCGCCCGAGGCTATATTCGTATCGGCCTCGACCCATGCGTTGCCCATTACCTCCCACTGTCCGGACTTTACTTTTTCTTTGATACGGCTGAAAATATCGGGCGCGTATTTTTTGACCATATCGTAAAGCACGGCCTGGCTCTGAGCAAATTTATACTCCGGATATTCGTCCATGAGCTCGAGAGTGTTCGCAAATGTCCTCACTGCCTTTCGCTCGCTCTCCTTTACGGTCCAAAGCCACGCAACGTCTATATGCGAATGGCCGCACATTATAACCTTTCCTGGGTGATAATCGGGCAGCTCGCCGAGATGCTTGTTTAAAACATCAAACGCGGGCTTGACGCTGTCTAAAAAATCCTCGCGGGTGAAATCAAATCTTAACACATGGACGCTCTCGTCGACAGCTCTGTAAATTCTCTCGGCGATGACCTTATCATAAATCAACTCTACGCTGTCGAAAAGCGTTCTCACTTTATAGTAATAATCCTCGCACAGCTTATTAACACGTAAAATTCCGGAGGAAACCGCGTCATAATACGTTTCCTTGGCGCCTGCCATAGCGTCGTCGCAGAACCCGCCGCAGCATATTCCGCTCTCGGCCTCTATCTTTATATGCTTGCCCTCATACTTCTCGGGCAGCGGAATATTCTCCCTGCAGACCCAGCCGTTATGAAGCTTTGAGCTAACGCTGCCTATTATTTCGCCGTCAAATCTGATAATTGTCTCGCCGCCGAAATTCATGTTGAAATAGAGCTTCTCGCCCTGTGAGCATACGGGAACATCGCATTCGCACGAAAACCACGCGGCATCATCATATCCCCCGTGCCATCCGGAGCCGACTTTGAAATCCTCCTCGCCGGGATATACGGTGAACTTGCCCTCGCCGTCGTATTTTCCGCGCCTTATTTTCCAGTTGTCAAGGCTGACAACGCTTTCGCTTATATAAGGCTTAATCAGCTCAATTAAATTGGAAAGAACTCTTCTGTTGATTGTAGGCAAAATCAGCACCTCCGTTTTTAGTATATAATATCATATATAATGGCGATGTGTAAATATATTTTTGTATTAAATATATAAAACAGCAGGCTTTTGTTTCTCATATAATATTATGCAGCAGACTCTTGACATAGCGGTCGGCATAGTGCAATATTTTAAAAAGCATGGCACTGACGCCCAGCATCCGGTGCCTTCAAGCGATATAGTAACTGAAAAGCTTGAAAAACCGAAAGCTTTTTGCTACACTTAAATCGGAATAATTCCGCCTATATAAAAAAGATTCTATACGGAAGCAAAACAGTCAGGTTTTCAAGAGAGCTTTTGAGCTTTTACACAGGTTCGGATGAGGTAAAAACCTTCAAATAAAAAACAAGAAAGAGAGGTAAAATTATAATGAGAAATGTTTTTGTGAAGATTTTTTCGTTGCTCCTGTATATTTTCTCTATCCTCGCTTTGGGAGTGAAAAATCCTACTTTCCCGAATCCGTACAAAACCGTTGATATGTCGAAATTCGAAATGACGTTTGAAGAGGAATTCGACGGTGAACTCGACCGCAGTCTTTGGGTCGGTCATTACACATACGGCAAAACCTCATCCGTCCGCCGCGGCTCCTACTGGAACAATTACATGGCCTACACAGAAAACGGCAATCTTGTTATCCCCTTGAAATATCTCGATGAGGGCATGGGCGGAACGGGCGCCGGGTGGTACACGGCGGGGCTCGACACATCCTCACGCGAGACGGGTTTTCGGCAGAAATTCGGCTATTTTGAGGTTCGCTGCATTCTACCCAAGGGCGCGGACATCTGGAGCGCATTTTGGATGATGAACGAGGATGTGGTCAATGTCGACGGCTCCGGTCAGGACGGCACCGAGGTTGATGTAATGGAAAGCCCGTATTACGGGCGCATACCGTTCAACAATGTCGTTTACTGCAATCTCCACTATGACGGCTACGGCGAGGCACACAAAGCCAAACAGATCTCGAGAACCTATGTCAAGGGAAATCCCTATGAGGAGTTCAACACATACGGTGTCGAATGGAATGAGAATGAATATATTTTCTATCTGAACGGCATGGAGTATGGCCGCAGCGATTTCGGCGGTGTTTGCCAAAATCCGCTTTTTCTCATTCTCTCCGTTGAAATGTACGGCGAGAACGGAGTTCCCTCAAGCAGAGACAAAAATGCGGATGAGGCGCAGTTTATTGTCGATTATGTAAGAGCTTATCAGTACAAGGATTTGTTAAACACAAAGTAAAAAGATACCGCTCTCCCCCGCCTCGGCATTGCTCCGCGGCGGGGCGTTTATTACGGTTTTATTTTGTCGTTTTCTTTAGATAAAAAATACCGCTGACTTTGTGCGTTCACGGCGCGGGTCAGCGGTTATTTTTATTAGATTAATTAAAAATCAATTCTTCGGCAGACAGCGTTTTTTGATTATAAATGTGATAATCGCAGTCGTAATCAAATAGATGAGAGCAATGACAGTCTCCAATACGAGTGAATTGTACGTGCGCGGATAGAGCCACATCATCCCCTGCACTAAAAGTCTAATGGGAAAGTAAGCTCCGAGCCACACGGAAACTGTGTAAAAGCGTATGCGAATCCGCTTCATTTCTTCATTTTGTGTATCCGCTTTTTTATGATACACATATTCAAAGCCACCTACTGCGGCAACAAAAAGAAGAAAGCTCAATACACCGAAGAAAACCTTTTGCAGAATGATAACGGTCGCGAATTGAATTATCAAAGATATGACTTCAAGCGTAATCAATAAAATCACGACTTGGCGAATACCGTCGGTTTTAACATCTTTAATCTGCGGCAGGTCGTCATCGCTCTCGTATTCGTCGTTTAACAGGTAGTCGGTCGTAACATGAAAAAGCTTGCCGAGTTGAAGAATATTCGTCGAGTCGGGTACGGCCGTCCCCATTTCCCAGCGTGAAACGGCTTGTCTGGAAACATACAGCTTTTCAGCCAATTCCTCCTGGGACATTCCGCTGGACTTTCTCAGTACGACGATCTTTTCCGATAGATTCATAATGGAATCCTCCTTCTGTTTGGTGATTTCATTGTAGCAAGAAATGCCTTTAGTCGCTACCGCTTTGACTTTACATTTATGCAACAAAACTTTACACCGAACTTTTAGAACCAAATTATATCACTAAATTATGGAAAACCCACCGCAATCTGAAAAATTACGGCGGGCTCTGTTAAAAAGCCGAAAATCGTCATGTTTACAACTGTCGGAAAGAATCGGCAGCGACGGCAAGCGCAACCTTCCCCCGCTCTGATTTTCAATATAACAAGACGGTGTTACGGAATGACAATATATCATTTCTGATAAATTTTAACATAGTCAATAACCATCTGCGTAGAATAATCCTTTTCAAAATCCGCGCTGCCGGGAAGCTCGAGCGAAACTATTACTTCTTCGGGAATTGTCGAAACACCGTTTCCGAATGAGCTGCGAGCGCTTTCAACACCGTTTATATAGAAGATGTATTCATCCTCCGTCCATTCAAGCCCGTAGGTGTTGTATTCGTTGTAAATATCATTGCCTACCTTAAATTTACCGAGTGTGCGGGAGTCGATATTCTCAACATCGTCATCCCACCCGTTGCAGTGAATTGTCTGTGTAACGGAATTGCGGCTTGAGGGAAGCTTTGCGTCGGCGCTCATGGCTTCAAAGATATCAATTTCAGCGCCGTAGATTCCGCCCTGAGAGATGTTGTGGTCATAGGGATTGTTGGGCGACTGAATCCAGAATGCGCTCCAAAAGCCCTTATCTTTGTTGCATTTGCAGCGGATCTCAAAATATCCGCGCAGATAGTGCTGCTTTAGGCTTATCATGCCCGAATACCAGCCGGCGCCGAACTTGCCGTCCTCGAGATATTCGGCGGTGAGATATAAATTTCCGTCTCTGACCTCCGCCTGGCTCTCCGCATTGAAGCCGCAGCGACGGGCACCGACACCTCTGTGTTTCCAAACATCGGTGTTAAGAGTGTCGCCGTCAAAGTCATCAAAGAAAACAAGGCTGTAGCCGTCAAGATTCAATTCTTGTCCCCTCGGCGTGCGCGGTGTATCAAACGCAAGACAGCCGAGCAGTTCGATAACGACCATGAATCCGACAAAAATCTTTTTTATAGAGAATCCGTTTGAAAAGAAATTTTTGAAAAATTCAACGGCATCATACACGGCGGCTTTCTGGCGGAAAGCGAGCTTTAACAAATCCAAAAACTTGTCAAAATACATAAATACAACCTCCTCAATATCATAATTCATCAAATTTATTATATCATCAGAAAAAACTTTTGACAAGACAATACATAAAAGCGCACCGTGAATTTGTCATAGTTGAGGTGTTTTTTATCGCAGCTGTTGGCAAAAAATTTGAAAATTCGTAAAAACCTGCCGCAATCGCGTAGAATTTATGAAAAACAAACAAATATAGTATTGCCATAGTCAAAATCTCATGTTATAATGGCATTGGCATAGCATACCAATATGTCATAATCTATTTTGGAGAGGTAATTTTTATGTATTGCAAAAACTGCGGAACTATGCTCAACGACAACCAGGAATTTTGTGCAAACTGCGGCGTTAAGGCAGGCGGCGGCGGAAGATTCTGCCAGAACTGCGGAGGAGAGCTCATGCCCGGCGCTAACGTTTGCGAGAAGTGCGGCGCTCCCGTAAACAATACCGAGACGCCTCCCGTAACTCCTCCCCCTGCAAACGGTCAGCAGAACGGCGCCGTATCCGGCGAATATCTCAACGGCAAAGACAAGACCACAATGGCAATTATCTGCTTCTTGTTGGGCGGTTTGGGTATTCACAACTTCATGATGGGCGAAAACAAAAAGGGCATTGTTAAAATTGTGGCAAGCCTTTGCTTCGGTATCGGTTACATTCTTGCTATCATTGATTTTGTTAAGATTCTTACAGGCAGCTATGTTGTTGACCCCGAGAAGCTGTTCTAAGTGAAGCTACGGTTCAAAGAACTTTTGCCGAAATTATTTTTCATTGTTTTGCTCGGTATCGGTTATTTGATTTCATCTGTTACCGGTATCGGATGCATATGGAGGCATTTTTTCGGTATACAATGCCCCGGTTGCGGTTTTACACGGTCGATTTTGTGTGCGTTACATCTTGATTTTACAAGTGCGTTTCATTTTCATCCGATGTTTTGGTCTTTTCCGTTTATGGGAATATATTTCCTGATCGGCGACAGAGTAAAAAGCAGGTTGTTCGACGGCTTTATGCTCGCTATTGTGTTCGGCTTTTTCGCAACATGGGCAATAAGAGATATCTTCCCGTTGCTTACATAATCTGTTTAACAATTCAGGTTGAAATCCCCGTTCTGCGGAATGGGGATTTTTTCTTTTTATTTCATAACTTGAAAAAATTGTTATTGTTATTATGTAACATATTATTTAATATAATTCAGCCGTATTCATTTACGGCTGAACGAAAAAAACATGAATTACGACATCATCAGTTATAATTACTATAAAACACACAATCCCCCGCCGCAGAAACATTCTGTGACGGGGGTTGTGTTATATGCTAAAACAGTCAGAAAACCTTATTTTAAGCGGTTTTTGGGCATAGAAAAAGTCCACCGCAATTTTGATAGAAATCGTGCAAGGGGGTGCAACTTCGGTTCAGAGGGGGGTGCAAATCTCGATTTAAGGGGGCAGTGCCATCTTAAAACGGTATTTTCACCTGAAAAATTGCGGCAAAACGGAAGTTGTCTATTTCAACATTCCAAGCGCAATGCGCCGATTCAATTCCCAAAGAGCGGTCTTGTTGCTGTCGTATTGAAGTCGCGTGTGCGCTTCTGCATAAGTCAGCCAATTATATTCTGTATGCTCATGAGATAGCTGCAAAAATGTGCTTTCTACCCTCACTGCAAATGCGTACTCCGGAATTACGAAATATTCTTTACCCCATATTGCTTCTGCATTCTTAAAGCAGCTGGCCGGTATGCTGCAGCAGGTGTCGAGCTTGAAAAAATTACATGTCTTAGAAATCCCGGCTTCTTCAAAGGCTTCTCTTTTTGCCGACTCAATGATTGAAATATCATCCTCTTCTCCGCCGCCTGCTATGAATTGCCAAATTCCCATATCGCTTCTTCGAAACAAGCAGAATTGCACGTTGCCGTCCTGTATGCAATATGGAATGACCAAGACCTGATACCTTGCTCGCGCCATTATTTGCCACCTCTTTTAATTGCATTTTTTCAAACTAAATATAACATCATATAACATCAAAAAGCCGTAATTTTGATAGAAACCATTTATAGGGTGGTCGTTCTCGGTTAAAGGAAGGCATTGTTTTGATAACCGTCCAACCTTTTTCAAAAAATGACTTTATTGAATCAAAAGTCACTGTCGTGATTTATTATGGCAGAAAATCTCGACTCGAGAAAAAAACGATAATCCGGATGCGCGCTATTGTTCCGGTATTCATCAATTATGGTTTTTTTCAACCATTCTCTTCTTTTTATATTGCTGATAAATTCGTTATATCGTAATATGGTAATCAAGCCATTCGCTTCAGCGTTTATCATTTCATTATATGCATCAGGAATAAATTCACAATTATCTACTGTTGTTTTTTGAGCCGTTATAAAGGTATTGGGAATTTTAATATCCAATTTTTGATATGGGTCGATTTTGCTGCACGAATAAATATATCCTTCTATCCCCTTGTATGTATCTTCCAAAGCATTCGGATAGTATTCCTCAAATCTTAATCTTCCGTCTTTTTCAAATCCGTATGAACCCCATTTATACCACAAGCCATCGAATGTAAAACGGCCTTCTTTGCATACCTTTTCCACAGCATTACTCAAATACACGAGCACATTTTCTCTTTTATCCGAAAAATAAATAAGCGGGATATTGTGATTTGAAATCCTTGGTTCTAAAGTCTTGATTTTTCCTATTTGTGATGCGTGAAAATACATATTATCACCTTTTGAATTTTTAGATCGAAAACCCCTATTCTTCAAACTCAATATAACATATGGAACATAAAAAATCCACCGCAATTCTATCAAAATTACGGTGGACTTTTGGCGGAGAGCAAGGGATTCGAACCCTCGAAACGCTTTTGACGTTTACACGATTTCCAATCGTGCTCCTTCGACCAGCTCGGACAACTCTCCGTGTCTGCAATCAAATGCTCGTCTATTATATATGACTGCGCTTAAAAAATCAAGTCTTTTTTTAAAAATCCCGAACTTTTTATCTGCAATTTCTCGGCACTCGGAATATACGGGTTTTTGAGTGAAATCAATATAATATAATGTATATTTCAAAAGTTGCCTGTTTTTTTATTTTGCTGTATTGCACCCGGAGACAAGATATAATATAATAAATATGATTATATAAATGGAATGAAGGGATATAATGAGAAAGACAAAGATAGTATGCACAATAGGTCCTGCCAGCAGCGACCCGAAAATATTCACCGAAATGTGCAAGGCGGGTCTCAACGTTGCGAGACTCAACTTCTCCCACGGCACTCATCCGGAGCATCTCGAAAAGCTCAATATGATAAAGAAAGTGCGCGAAGAACTCAATCTCCCGATTGCGATAATGCTCGACACAAAGGGTCCCGAGTACAGAATCAAAACCTTTGAACATGGAAAGATATTTCTTCAAGACGGCGACGAGTTTTCGTTCACCACCGAGGATATTGTGGGCAATCAAAGCCGCGTCAGCGTGACCTATGCGGGACTCGTCAACGATATCTCTATAGGCGACCGCATTTTGGTAAACAACGGGCTTGTGATTTTCGAAGTCATCGGTAAAACCGACACAGATGTAAGGTGCAGGGTCATCACCGGCGGCGAGCTTTCAAACAGAAAGAGTATGAGCTTTCCCAATAAGGTGCTCAATCAGGTATACCTAAGCGAGCAGGACAAGGAGGATCTGCTGTTCGGTATTCAGAATAACGTCGACTATATCGCGGCGTCTTTTGTTTCGCGCAGACAGGATCTCGTTGACCTCAAGGCATTTCTCCGCGAGAACGGCGGCGACGGCATAGACATAATCGCCAAAATAGAGAACCGCACCGGCATAGATAACATAGAGGAAATCTGCGAAGAGTGCGACGGAATAATGATAGGCCGCGGCGATCTCGGCGTTGAAGTCCCCTTCACCGAGCTCCCCGCACTTCAAAAATATATAATCACTAAATGCCGTCTGCTCGGCAAGCGCGTTATCACTGCAACGGAGATGCTCGAATCTATGATAACCAATCCGCGCCCGACCAGGGCGGAGATCTCGGATGTCGCAAATGCGGTCTATGACGGCACGAGCGCGGTTATGCTCTCGGGTGAATCGGCGGCGGGCAAATACCCCGTCGAGACCGTTCGCACGATGGCCGAGATAGTTGAGGAGACCGAGAAGCACATACACTATGCAAAGCGTTTCCGCAACAACGATTTCAAGATAAAGAACCGCGTCGACGCTATTTCCCACGCAACCTGCGGAATGGCTATTGACATAGACGCAAAAGCTATTGTTGTTGCATCTATCTCCGGCATGACGGTTCGCATGGTATCGCGTTTCAGAGCGCCGACGGACATAATCGGTATGGCGACAAACAGGGCTGTGTGGTACAAGCTCGCGCTCTCCTGGGGCGTTATGCCCGTGCTCAGCGAGAAATTCAATTCGACCGATGTTCTTTTCTATCATGCGCAGAAGGTCGCAAAGGACGCGCTCAATCTCGAGCCGGGCGACAATATCGTAATGACCTGCGGCGCGATAAACGGAAAATCCGGCAACACAAATCTTATAAAAATAGAGACAATCGAATAAAAAAGAGTTCTCCCCTGCCGATTCGGCAAGGGAGATTTTTTCTCGAAAAAAGCACCCGCACATAAAAAGTACGGGTGCTCTGTCATTTTTAGAAATCCGCAGAACCTGTTGTTCTCGGGAACGGAAGCACGTCGCGGATATTGGAGATACCGGTGAGATACATAACCAGTCTCTCAAAGCCGAGGCCGAAGCCGCTGTGCTTAACGCCGCCGTAACGGCGAAGGTCAAGATACCACCAATAATCCTTGGGGTCGAGTCCGAGTTCTTCAATGCGCTCTGTAAGCACATCGAGTCTCTCCTCACGCTGGCTGCCGCCGATTATCTCGCCTATGCCCATAACGAGCAGGTCAACTGCGGCAACGGTCTTTCCGTCATCGTTAAGGCGCATATAGAAGGCCTTAATCTCCTTGGGATAGTCGGTGACGAATACAGGGCGCTTAAAGATACGCTCGGTCAGGCAGCGCTCGTGCTCCGTCTGAAGGTCGCAGCCCCAATAGACCTTGTAGTCAAACTCGTCGTTGTATTTCTCAAGTTCCTTGACGGCATCGGTATAGGTGACGCGCGCGAAATCCGAGCTGACAACGGAATTAAGCCTCTCGAGCAGTCCCTTATCAACAAACTTGTTGAGGAACTCAAGCTCCGACTTGCAGTTCTCCATAACATAGGAGATGACATACTTTATCATGGCCTCCGCAAGCTCCATGTCGTCATTAAGGTCGGCAAAGGCTATCTCAGGTTCAATCATCCAGAACTCCGCAGCGTGACGCTGAGTGTAGGACTTCTCGGCTCTGAAGGTGGGGCCGAAGGTATATATCTTACCGAAAGCAAGAGCCATCGCCTCGCCCTCAAGCTGGCCGGAAACGGTCAGATAAGCGGGCTTCTCGAAGAAATCCTGCTTGAAATCGACGGTTCCGTCCTCGTTCTTGGGCGAGTTTGCAATATCAAGAGTCGTTACCTTGAACATCTCACCCGCGCCCTCGCAGTCGCTGCAGGAGATGAGCGGTGTGTGAGCATAGATAAAGCCGCGCTCATTGAAAAACTTATGAATAGCGTAAGCGGCGGTCGAGCGAACGCGGAAGGCCGCGGAATAAATATTCGCTCTCGGGCGCAGATGCGCTATCGTTCTCATATATTCGAGCGTATGGCGCTTTTTCTGGAGAGGATAATCGGGAGTTGACTGACCCTCGACCTCGATTGAAGAAGCATTGAGCTCGAACGGCTGATTTGCCTGGGGAGTCAGAATAAATGTACCCGTAACTCTGACTGCCGCGCCGACATTCAGCTTGACTATATCCTTGTAGTTTTCTACCTTTGCGCTCTCGAAAACAACCTGCAGGCTCTTGAACGAGCTGCCGTCGTTAATCTCCATAAAGCCTATCGCCTTTGAGTCACGGAGGGTCTTAATCCATCCGCAGACCGTTATCTCCTTGCCGCCGAGCTCCTCATATGATCTGAACAGCTTTGAAATTTCAAGTCTATCCATTTGTATGTCTCCTTTGCTTATGACTCATAATTATAAATGATATCAAAAGCGGAATTGAAAATCAATAGCGAAGGCTCTATTTATTCAAAATTTTCCGGCGCGGGGTCGGGTTCTATGTCTATGGGGGCAACCGTTCCCCTGTCTTTATTGATATTATAGACAAATTGCGTGACAACAACGGTCAACGCTACGCCGACGGTCATAACTATGAGATACATATTTTTGATGTTCAAAGCGGTCTGAGCCGTCTGGTTCGCGCCGAGGGACTCAACATATCCGCACACCGCGAGCAGTCCCGCCGAGAGTGCCGAGCCGAGACCCTGGGCAAGCTTGCGGAAGAACGAAAACAGCGCATAGAGCGAACCCTCGTCACGGCTGCCCGTCTTTTCATACTGATAGTCGATGCAGTCAACGACCATTGCCCAAAGGATTATAGTGAACACTGCGTTACTTGTATAGAGCAACATGAGCACGCCCATATAGATTATCAGCGAGCTTGTCGCCGTGGGATCCATGGGGATAAAGCACGAGATTATGCCCGCCACAAGGCTTATTGATGAGGCTATGACCACAAGCTTCTTCTTGCCGATTTTCTTCGTTATTTTACCTATAAAGGGCATAAGAACAACGAGCGGCAGATAGGGTACTATATTTGCAGCCGCGAGTATCTTCGTGTTGTGGAAATAGGACTGGAATATTATGACATTGACAGTGCTCATGGACATAAAGCAAATAACCTGAGCAAACGAAACGGCGGTTATAGCAAGCAGAGGTCTGTTTGTAAAGAAGCCCTTTATGGCCTTGAGATAGCTCATCTTATCGGTCTTGTCATGCGCTTCGGCGGCAACACGCTCGGTCACAAGCAGGCGCACAAGCATAAAGCCGGCAAAGCCTATCGCCGAGCATGCAAGTGCGACATAGACCATTCTTGAGCCGATGAGATTATGATCCTTGTCATAGACTATAAGCGGCAGAAGCATTGTAAGCACCTGCGCGAGTCCCGCGCCTATAGATCTGAAGGTCGAGAGATTCGTGCGCTTTGAGGGGTCGTTTGTTATGCACGAATGGAGCGCGCCGTAGGGCACGTTTGCCATTGTGTAGGCAACCGACCAAATACAGTAGATGGCAAGACAATAAATGACCTTGAAGATATAGCTCATGGAGGCTATCGGCATAAACGAAAGCGTAGTGAAGATTATCAGAGAGCTTCCGCCTATGGTTATCCACGGCATGAACTTGCTGCCCTTGCCTATGCGGACATTGTCCACCATGCCGCCTATCAGCGGGTCGTTTATAGCGTCCCATACTTTTCCGACTATGATTATCCAAGCCCAATCTTTTAGTTCCAGTCCGACATACTGGGTATAGAACAGCATGAGATAGTTTGTTATCAGCGCAAAGCTCATGTTGCAGCCGAAATCGCCCATTGCATAGCCGAAATAATCCCGCATACCGAACGGTCTCGTCTTGTTTTGTGCAGCCATAATATAAATTTCCTTTCGCAAGTTATATTTTTTAGTTAATTATAATATAGTGCCTATATTAAATCAATATTTAAAATGTATTTTACCGTGAAATTTTGAAAAAATACCGCGGCAGGCATTGACTTTTAAACTGCGGCATAGTAGAATTATTGACTGTTAAAGGCTATGAAGAGGAACATTAGGTTTTTATGCTGGCAGAGAGATGAGACGGTCGGTGCAAGTCTCAGCGGCAGAATCTCCGAACCCGCCTCGGAGCCGCAGCGTCAAATGCGCTGACGCATTCCGGCGTTATCGGAAAGACGGCTTTCGTCGCTTTGAGAGCGGACTTTTTGTCCGAACTTGGGTGGTACCGCAGACTTTATGGTTTGTCCCAGGCTTTTTAGCCCGGGGCTTATTTTTTTGAAAGGATGAAAAAAGATGAAACTTGACAAGCTTGTCGGCGAAAGATTCAAGGAGAAGCCCTCCGACTGCGTTATTGACAGCCACGCGCTGATGCTGCGCGGCGGCTATATGAAGAACGTGGCCAACGGCATCTATTCTCAGTTCCTCCCCCTGCGCCGCATAACGAAGAAAATCGAGAATATTATCCGCGAGGAAATGGACAATATCGGCGGCCAGGAGGTTCTGTTCCCGGTAGCTCTCCCCGCTTCGCTCTGGGATGAGTCGGGCAGATACGAGAGCGTCGGCAGCGAGCTTCTTCGCTTCACCGACCGCAACAACGCGCGCATGGTGCTCGGCATGACCCACGAGGAGGCCGCGGTTCAGCTTGTACGCGACTACGCCAACAGCTACACAAAGTATCCCTTTATGATATATCAGATTCAGACCAAGTTCCGCGACGAGGGTCGCCCGCGCGGCGGTCTCATCCGCGTTCGTGAGTTCACCATGAAGGACGCCTATTCCTTCCATACCTCGCAGGAGGATCTCGAGAGCTACTACCAGGAATGCTATGACGCTTATAACCGCATTTTTGCGCGTGCGGGCATTCCAGAGGTGATAACCGTCAAGTCTGATTCCGGCATGATGGGCGGCAGCATCTCCCACGAGTATATGCTTCTGACCCCCGTCGGCGAGGATTCGATAGCCGTTTGCTCCGAGTGCGACTACCGTGCGAACATGGAAGCGGCGCAGAGCATTGTCGAAAATAAAGCTGACGATGTGCTCGAAGAGCTTAAGAAAGAATACACGCCGAACATCCACACCATCGAGGACATCTGCGAGTTCCTCCACTCCCCGCTTGAAAAGTCCTGCAAGGCTGTTGTATATCAGAAGAACGCGACGGACGAATATGTTGTTATCTTTGTCCGCGGCGACCTCGACATAAACGAGACGAAGCTCACCAACCTCTTAGGTGAGGCGGTTCATCCCGCAGTTATCACCGATGAGAGCGGAATTCATGCCGGCTTCATAGGCCCCGTCGGTCTGCCCGAGAACGTAACGGTTCTCTTCGACAATTCGCTCAAGGGCGCCACCAACCTCGCTTGCGGCGCTAACGAGGACGACCACCACTATACCGGTCTCAACATCCCACGCGATGTGGGCGAGGTCGAGTATAACGATCTTGCAAAGATAGTTGACGGCGGAATCTGCCCGCAGTGCGGCAAGCACACGATAAATATATCGCGCGGCATCGAGGTCGGCAATATCTTCCAGCTCGGCACAAAGTACACTAAGTCTATGCATATGACCTATCTCGACAAGGACGGCAACGAGCAGTATCCGATAATGGGCTGCTACGGTATCGGCGTAGGCAGACTCGCGGCCTCCGTGTGCGAGGTCCGTCACGATAATTACGGTCCCATTTGGCCGATAACGATAGCTCCGTGGCAGGTTCATCTGTGCTGCCTGAGATCTGACGACGCAGACGCAAAGGCTCTTGCCGACAGGCTCTATGACGAGATGCAGAAGGACGGGATCGAGGTTATTTACGACGACAGAAACGTGCGCCCCGGCGTTATGTTCTCCGACGCAGACCTGCTCGGCTGCCCCGTCAGAGTCGTTGTCAGCCCGAGAAACCTTGCAGAGGGCTGCTGCGAGGTCATGACCCGCACAAAGAGCATCAACGAGAAGGTTGCCGTTGATGACGTTATCCCGCAGGTCAAAAAGATGATAAAGGATATGTTTGACGAGCTGAATAAGTAAGCTGATATGACAAAGGGGAGCCGTGCAATGCACTGCACGACTCCCCTTTTTTTATTTTTATACAACTTCTATTCCGTGCGTTTCTGCCCAGGTAAAAATATCGGTTTCCTGCCACTCCTGCAAAGTTTCACCGGTTATCGGCAAATCAAACTCGGCAACAACACGCTCAAAATTCTTATAGGAAGGCTGTGAATCGAAGTAGTAATAGTCTCTGTAAAAATAATACGCTGCTAAATACGGCATAGGCGAAAACGCCGGCGGGGTCGGATGCCAGTACATATACGCAAGATTTTTCATCGCTTCGCTAAAGCCTGTTTCGCTTTCACCTTCGTTAAGATACTCGATATTTAATTGCTCCGCTTTGAAATACAGCTGCGAGATTATTTCAGTTGCGTCATCAGGAGATTCAATTTCGTATTTTTTAAGGATATATTCCATTATCGCAGAATCTGTAAATTGTGTCATATTTTTTTTGTACCCTATCAGTTCAGATAGCTCTTGTCCTAAGACTCTTGCATATTCTAATTTTCCGTCTGGACAACCGTTCTCTGCGGACTTTTGTGCCCAATAATTTTCACCCAAGAAATCTCCGACACAACCGCATTTCATTGCTAATTTATACTGTGCTTCGGCATTACCCATTTCAGCCGCATTTTTTATAAGTCTAAAACGCTCTTCGTCATTCTCGCCCATACCGCCATATTCTGTATAATCCGAAGCTAACTCAAGCATTGCATCGGTATCGCCCTGATTTATAAGTTTCATATACCACTGCAAAGCTTCTTCTTCTCTGTCTGACCATTCGAGTCCCCTTGCATATTTGATTATGGCATCACGATCTCCGCGCATAGCTGCATCTTTGTATATAACAACATACGCTCTTAAAATTCTCGGCAGCAGTGTAGAGTCGTTACTTTCCCACATCTTCTGTATTTCCGCGGTAGCCCATTCCTCACCGTTTTCGTGAGCTCGAACAAGATCGATAAATTGATTTTCGCTATTCCCGAATAAATTTTTCAAAAAGCCCATATTTTCCTCCTTTGCATCTTTGCAAGCGTCAACTTATAACCTGATCCAGAACATGCTGTATAGAATCATAATAACGCTGTTCCTCTTCTAACTTTTGTCTGTTTTTTCCTAAATTCCTAACGGTAGAGCCTATCACTGAACCAATTTTATAAGAGAGACTCTTTCCCCGTCTATCCTGCTTTGCATACTCCGAACGAGCAAATTTATCCATCTGAGAACTGCTTCCGAAATCGTTTATTATAACATAAGCCAAATTGCCTTGATGCTGCACCCTGATGCAAATCAAATAATAATCGTTCTTGTGCTCCGGATTATACATCACAAAGCAGTCCTCAACACTTTTGTTAAATAAACCGCCGGACTTTACTTGATCGGAGTAAAAATCAACCGAAACGCCAGCTTCCTGCGCTGCTTCGGCGATCACCGCTCTTACTGTATCAAGCGTAACATATTCTCCGTCTTCATATCGATATACCGGTCTGAATTCTCTTAAATCTTCAATTTTTATCATTTTTACCCCTCACTATGTGCATACTTATTTTTGAGATCTGATATCATATTTGTATACTCTGTAAATGCCTCTTCGTTTTTTCTGCCTTCACAAACGACACGCATTTTTTAACCGTTTCGTAAATCGCTTTGTATATCGAGTCTTTATCCGATTTTGAATTGATGACGTCCACTATGGGCTGAGCAATTCGATAGTATTCCGCAATCATATCCTCGCCGTCGGGCAGGAAGCGCAGATAATTGTCGCGGAAGCCGCGCATAGCCATAAGCTCATCGCAATCATCCGGAAGCCCCAAATACGAACAGCAGGCCGTTGTAAAAATACATCCGCCATACGCTTGGTAATGCGAACACGTTCTGTCATCGGGGTATACATATTGCCTGTAGTATGAGCAATAACCTTTCGACCCCCACCTTTCATTGTCGTCGTAATACTTACAATTCGCACATGGCATTTTTTCCTCCTTTTACATTTATTTAACGTTTTCTTGATTATAACAACTCGTTTTTTTGTTGTAAACAGTGCGCGGCATTAAAGCCCTTTTTGAGGGCATGAAACAATAAATTGTCGATTTTAGTTCCTTGCTGCATAACAAAACCGACCCTCCGTTTTTTGCGAAGGGTCGGTTTTGTTATATCATAAATAAAAACGCAAAGTATTTTTCGAGCATCTTCTTCATTCTGCCGTTCATTACTGTCAGGGTGTTTACCGCATCCTGTTTTTCATCTTCGGTTCCGTATATCGCCTGTTTCATAAGTCTGCCCTCTTCAAAGCAGGCATCGTCATGAATCGGGAAATAGTTGTTAAGCAGGAAGCAGCCGTAGCGGACATATCTCATCTCGCCGACAAGTCTGAATTCCTTGCTTATCGTGTCAACGGCAACGCTCCTAAAGCTCTTTATCGACTCAATAAGTGCTTTTCGCTCGTTTTCTGGCGAGAACACTATTGTCGAGCAGATATATGCGCCCTTGTTTTCGGGAGTGCAGGAGTGGCTGTCCGTGCTGCCGACAACGGGATATTTGAATCCGCGTGCTCTGTCCTCATAATATCTCACGGTCTGATAGCCGTTTTGTTCAAAATATCGCTCGCCGCCGAGGACTTCAAAAGCATCGAAAATCTTATTTTCGACGAGCCAGTCGTTGAGCGCATCTGACACATGAAATGCCTCGCCTGTTATCCAAGTCGGATGCGGGAATATTCCGAGTCCCCCGGCCTTTCTTATCTCGTCGTAAATCCACTTGAGCACCGCCGCCGTCATAGCGTCGACATTGTCGGGCACCTTTATCTCCTTGGCGAGTGCGGTCATCTTGGCGGCAAACTCCTTGCGGGTCATGACATCGGGGCAGTCGTCCCTTATTGCACGAACCTTTTTGTCCTTGCCGACTTCCTCTACCGCTACATCCTCGACAAGCGCGTTAATGCCGTATTCGCCGCCGAAATTAATCGTATGCGGATCGACCTTAAAGCCGTTTATCGACGGGAGATGCACCTCCTCGCCGGGCACGAGATTGAACTCTGTCGGGATATTTTTAAAAGCCTCTATAGCTCTGAGCGACGGATAATAGCGGTGGTGGTCGGTTATGGCAAGAAAATCATAGCCGCGGGAGCGATAGGTTGCGGCAACATTCTCGGGGTCATGCGCTCCGTCGGAAAAATTCGTGTGCATATGCAGGTCGCCCATAAACGGATAAACTCCGACAAGGTCGTCGGAGACTGCATAAACGCAGAACGTAAAGCGCTTCTTGTCCCCGTCGGGAGTCTCGCCCTCAACGCGGATACGGTACTCGCCCTCATAAGGGAAAAGCATTTTGATATCAAGCCCGTTCTCTGCGTTTGCGGTAACGTCAATTTCTTTTCTGAATGCGGAAGCCGGAGCATCCTCTATATCTCCCCCGTTGAGCCATGTCACCACAGCTTCACGCACACTGCCCGCCGGAAAAAAGTTTCTGCCGCCGAACGGTCGAATATGAACAGTGCTTTCCTTGCCGGCCTTTATAACCTTCGGGAACACATCATAAGTCCAAAGCTCACTTCTTCTGACAAAATCTGCCATTTCATCTTCTCCTTTGCGGAAAAATTTCATCAACTCATAATAGCATAAAGCAGCCGAAAAAACAATCAAAAGAACAGAAAATATTAAAAGGGTCTGTCACATCCGAACAGACCCTTTTCTTTAATATCCGCTGTCGTCGTAGACATAGCCCTTCGATTCGAAATACGAAATCGATTCGTTGCCGTCCTTAATTGTGAATACATATGTGCAGTCGCCCGCAAAATATATATTTTCCGCCCCGAAAAGCGAGGTCAGATACCGTATATTATCACAGAACCTGGTCATTACAGTAAATCTGCCCTGTGGCGCCAAGAGCTTCTCGGCTCGGATGTTGGCATAGATGCTTCTGTCATCGTTTATCAGATGGTGCGCGCCCTGCAGGTACTTGCAAGAGAGCAGATTCTTTCCGTAGAGCGCTATAAGCGCCTCACCGTTGGATTCCTCCGCATCGCCGAGAAAAATCACGGACGCGTCGTCGAATATTATCTGAAACACGGTGGTGGTCTCGTTCATGCCGCGATATGCGCCGCCGTCCCTTGCCCGGATAGACAGCGGGAGTATATCCTCGTGTGTTGTAAGCACCTCAAGATACGAGTCCGGGAAATGTACCGTCTGCCCCGTGTGCAGCTTCAGAAATTTTGCGTTAGGCGCATATTTTTTGAGTCTCTCGCGGAGCCTGTCCGTACAGCCGCTGCTATAATCCAAAAGCGTTCTTGACGGGAAGTTGAACATAACCCTCTCGACGCAGAGAACGTCCTTCTCGCGCTTGAGCAGCTTCGTAAACACATCCATATGGTCATCGTGGTTATGGGTGCAGATCCATGCGGCAACGCGGATTTTCCCGCCCTTTTCGGTATTTGTCAGATCCTCAAGGCGGCGCATAAACTCGTCGCAGGCCTCCTCTGTCGCCTGCTCTATTTCGCCGCCGTCGATTATTATAACCGAGTTGTCGCGCAGTCTCAGCACATAGAGCATTCCGCAGTCGCAGCTGTGATAGCGAACCATTGAGCCGTATTTTAGCGAAAACTGCATGAGTGCCGTATCTCCGCGCACATCCGGCTCGTTGTCGTTCATCTCGGAAAGCGGACAGCTCGCGTTATCGATTATCACCCTCGCCTGCTCCGCTTCGCGGGTAAAATAGGTGTATATGATTCTGTTTTCTTCGGCAAACTCCGAAAAGATATTGCCGTTTATTTCGCGGTGAAACGTCTCCTTTCGACCCGTGTCTGCGAGCGCCGAAAGAAAATCTCGAAACATTTTCGGCGTAACGCCGTCCAAAACGACCATATGCGAGTCGTCCGCGCCGCCGCTGACGCTGTCCTCAAGCTCAAGTCCCGCGCCGCAGTTTATAGGCTCGCCCGTCTTTGTCCCGAATGCCGCAACGCCGAGGGCTTCAAAAAAATCACTGAAGTTCACATCTTATCCTCCTCATTATAAATTTGTCCGCTAACAATTATATATTCAGCGGCGCGCAGTGTCAACATTATTGAAAAAAAGTCCGAAACTACTGTAAAAACATAAAAAGATATGATACTATAATGGCGTACCGTATTCGGCTGAAATGCCGAAAAATATTAACCCGGAGGCGAAATAAAAATGCTGAAAGTCGCACTTGTCGGCGTAGGCGGAATAAGCGGAGCGCACATTCCCGCGTGGGAGAGCATGGACGACGCCGAGCTTGTCGCCATATGCGACATCCGTCCCGAGAGGATGGAGAAATATCCCGACAAACACCGCTACACCGATTTTGACGAAATGCTTGAAAATGAGAATGTAGATATTCTCGATATCTGCCTGCCTACATTCCTGCACGCGGACTTTGCCGTTAAGGCGATGGAAAAGGGCATCAACGTCATATGCGAAAAACCGATTTCACTGAACCGCGAGGATGTTCATAGAGTTTATTCGACGGCAAAGAAGAACAACGTCTGCTTCATGGTGGCGCAGGTTCTGAGATTCTGGCCGGAATATGAGGTCGTAAAAAACATATATGACAGCGGCAAATACGGCAAGCTGCTCTCCGCGTCAATGCACAGGCTCAGCGGGATACCCAAGTGGAGCTGGGACGATTGGATGAGAGACGAGAAGCGCAGCGGTCTCGTGCCGTTCGACCTGCATATACACGACCTCGACTTTATTGTATATGCATTCGGAAAGCCCGAAAAATGCACTGCAAGGAGAGTAAAACGACCCGAGCAGGACTACATAGCCGCAACATATGATTTCGGCGATTTCCGCATCTCTACAGAAGCCGCATGGTTTGCGGGATGCTATCCGTTTTCCGCGCGATTCCTCTTCCAGTTTGAGGGCGCGGTTGTGACCTGGGAAAACGATGAGATGACCGTATATGAGGCGGATGACACCAAGTTCTGCCCGATTTCGCAGGACGGCGGAGACACCGGAGATATAGGACTGCCAAAAAGCAACGCCTATGCAAACGAGATACGCTATTTTGCCGACTGCGTAAAAAGCGGTGTTTTCCCGGACAAAGTTAAGCCCGAGGAGCTTGAAACCGTTATTGACCTGCTAAAATCCCTGTAATATCAAAAGCCGCCGGATAAAACCGACGGCTTTTCAGTGTGTTATTTTTGTTCTGTAAACCGCTATATTCCCGTTGTCGTTCTGTGTCTTTGCAGGCGGCGCGGGAATATTTTTATTCCGCCGGCTGCTTATTTGCGAATCTGCGGGACGGGCGGTAGATGAGAAGCGCTATGAATATCAGCAGCGCCGTCGCGGAGAGGCTTATGGGATATGCCGTCATTATAGTCTCGAAATTGTGATGTTTCGGGAACACCAATTCTATCCACGCTATTCTTATTCCGCAGACTCCGACCATTGTAAGCACTGCGGGAACCAACGAAACGCCGAAGCCGCGCAGATAACCGGACATTATCTCATATAGCATACTGAAAGTATATGCCGCGAAAACTATCGTCAGGCGCGTATAGCCTATCTCGATAACCTGCGGGTCACTGTTGAATATAGCGAGCAGGAATCTGCCGAGAAGCAGCACAATGCCTATCGCCGCGCCGGAGGCTATCGTATCTTCTATCAGTGTCAGCCACAGAGTGCGCTTGCAGCGTTTTATCTGACCCGCGCCGTAGTTTTGACCGACAAAAGTCGTGCACGCCTGGCTGAAAGAGTTCAGCACGTCATATGCAATAACCTCAATATTAAACGCCGCGCTCGACGCCGCTATAACGACCGTTCCGAGGCTGTTTATTGCGGACTGGATGACAATATTCGAAATCGAGAACACCGCGCTCTGAATACCCGCCGGGAGCCCTATTTTCATTATCACTCTGAAGCTGTTCCAGCTGAAGCGCATCTTTTTGGGCTCGATTTTTATGTACTTATCCGACTTTACAAGGCGCACGAAAAGTATAATCGAGCTGACCGCATTGGAGATAACCGTCGCCGTCGCAACACCGCTGACGGTCATTTTGAGCACTATAACAAAGAAGAGATTGAGCACAACATTCAGAACTCCGGATACGGCGAGCGCTATGAGCGGCACCTTTGTATCGCCCACGCTCCTGAAAATCGCCGCTTCGAAGTTATAGAGCAATATCACCGGCAGTCCGATAAGGTATATTCTGAAATATATGATTGCAAGCGGCAAAACGTCCTCGGGGACATTCAGGGAGCTCAGCATCTTTCCGACAAACAGCTCGGCTATCACGGCGACTACCGTTCCGCCGACGAGAGCGAATATAACGGAGGTCTGCACCGCGCGTTGAACCGAATCCTTGTTGTTTCTGCCCATAGCGTTTGCGATAACAACATTCGCGCCGAGAGAGATTCCGATAAGGAAATTCACTATAAGGCCTATAACAGGACCGTTGGCGCCTACAGCGGCGACCGCCGCCGTGCTCTTGTCGCCCGCAAAATTTCCGACTACGGCAAGGTCGGAAGCATTGAAAAGCTGCTCCAATATCGCCGTTGCCGCAACCGGGAGCGCAAACAGCGGAAGCTTGCTCCAGATAGGGCCGTTTAGCATATCGATTTTATTTGCGCCTGAACGTCTCATTTCATTCCCCGCTTTCCGTTGTGAAATTTATAACAAAAACAGTCAACTCTCAGACAGATAATGAATCTAACCGAAAAGGGTTATACTCATTGACGCTACTCCGTGAGGTAAATCTTATTTGATTTTTGTTAGTTACGTGTTAGTTGTGTGTTGGCTACGTGTTGGCTACGGAGAGCAAAACAGGCGATTTCAGAGCACCTTAAAATGAGTAAAAGTCTTGAAAACATTGAGTTTCAAGACTTTTATTGTTATGGTGCGGATAACAGGAGTTGAACCTGCACCGAGTTGCCCCGACTAGAACCTGAATCTAGCGCGTCTGCCAATTCCGCCATATCCGCATTTATACTTCCGATTTTTAACACGGCGGAAGCTGCCGAGGGTGAGGCTTAACACCTTAATCACCGATAAGTTTGGCGGGCACCCTAAGGAACCCGCCATGGTGCGAGAGACGGGACTTGAACCCGTACGGGATTACCACACGCCCCTCAAACGTGCGCGTCTGCCGATTCCGCCACTCTCGCAGGTCTGTTCTGAACCGTTTCTCTGTTCCCTCAGAACGCTGATTATTATAGCAAAAGCGGTCTGTTATGTCAAGCCTTTTTTCAAAGTTTTTTAAATATTTTTAGCCGCTTCAAAATGCCCGATTATTCACCCTCAAGCGCCGTTATTTTGTCGGCTGCGGCTTTAAACACGGGAGCGCAGTCGGACGCGCCGCCGCTTCCGCGCTCCTTGAAAACAGTTATGACATAACGGGGCTTTTCCGCCGGAAACCAGCCTGAAAACCACGTGTTATAAAGCTCCTCGCCGCGCTCGAATTTCCCGGTCTGCGCGGTTGCGGTCTTGCCGGCGGCGGTGGTGTTTTGGGGCTTCGCTCCCCTGCCGTTGCCGTTCTCGACCGCGCTCCTGAGGTACTTCGACAGTAATAATGCGGTGTCGCCGCTTATAACATACTCGCCCGCACGGTTCTCATGCTCAAAAACGGTCTGTGAACCGTCTGTTGCCTTTTCTACAAGATACGGCATACAATACGCTCCGCCGTTTGCTATGCACGACATATAAGCACAGACCGTGAGAGGCGACGCGGTGAGCGAGCCCTGACCAAACGCGAGATTGGCGACGGCCGCTTTGGAATCGAGTTCGGAAGCATTCGGCAGATATCCCGATGCGGAGCTCATTCCCTCACACAGGCTTATAGGCTTTCCGAAGCCTAAATTCGAGAGCGTGGATATCATTTTTTCCCGATCAAGCTTTTGAGCCAAGTGGATAAAATAGGCGTTGCACGAGCGTTCGAGTGCGCCGCACATATCTATAACGCCGTGCGCCTTATGCTCATAGCATCCGAACTCAACGCCGCCTATCTCCGTTACGCCCGTGCAGTCGTATTTTATTGACGGGGAAATCCCCTGCTCGAGCGCTGCGGCGGCAACGGCCGGCTTGAACACCGAGCCCACGGCGAATGCGCACAGAGCGCGGTTGATAAACGGAGAATTGCTGTCCGAGAGGCTCTTCGCGGGGTTATTGGAATCGAATACCGGGCGGCTCGCACAGGCTCTTACGGCGCCTGTTTTCGGGTCAAGGACGACAACCGCACCGATATCCACTCCGCACTCGTCCATGCAGTCTTCGACTATCTGCTGAATCTCAAGGTCAAGCGTCAAATATACGCCCGATTTGCCGTATTTCCCGTCGGTTCGTGCGGTTATTTCGGCGCCCGATATAACGCGTCCGTAGGCGTCAACGGGAAAGACAGCACTGACGGTCTGACGATTATTTTTAAATATGCTCTCGAACGCTTTCTCTATCCCACAGACACCGTTTCCGTCCGAGTCGGTATAGCCGACTATATGCGCCGCAGGCTGGCGCGGAGAATACCTTCTGCCGACGCCGATTATTTTCACATCCTCGCTTGAATTTGCACCCGAGGGCACAGCAACGGCAACAGGGCGGCCTTTTGAGAGCTTTTCGCGCACAAGTTCAAGCTCATCGCCGCCGAGCATAGTCCGAAGCTCGGACAGCGCTGCGGCGGTAGGTCTTGCGGCGGCAAAATATTCGGTATAGCCGTTTGTTATGAGCCGCCCCTTGCAGTCGTATATAGGCGCACCTAAGTCGGACAGCTCAATGCTGCGGGTGTTTTTCACCGCGCCTGCGGCGGTATCGAGTCCTGTTGACACGCTTATCAGGCGGAGACAGATTACACCCATCAGCAGGCAGAACACAAAAAATATAACGACTGCGCGTCTTGGCATAGTATCATCTCCGACGGTTGATAAAATTATCATTGACCGTTTTCTGCGATAAAATGCAGACGCGCAGTTTAACTGTTCGGTTTTATTTTCCGTCTGTGCTGCGGCGGATAAATGCGCCGGCGGGAACATCGGCATCGCAGTCAAAGGTGAACTCCGCCATGGGATTCGGAGCATTGTCAACACTCTCACCCAGAGCATTTTTGAGGTTTTTGACGGTGACAACGGTCGGGGCTTTTCCCCTGTTCATTATCTCGAGCTCGTCGCCCTCGAAGAATCTGTTTCTCTGGCTGACGGTCAGAGTCCCGTTCTCGCTCTTCAAGGCTATCGCCGCCACTTCCCAGCTGCGGATATAACCGCCCTTATAATATATCTGAGCATCGTCGCGCGGCGAGCCGAAGAAAAATCCCGTGCAGTAGTCGCGGTGGCTTATTCTGTATACCTCGTCGAGAATCCACTGTGCGGGCTTGAAATCTCCCGACGGTGCGGCGAGATATGCGTCAACCGCGCTCCTGTAAGCGTTCGTGACAACTGCCGTGTAATATTCGGTCTTTGCTCTGCCCTCGATTTTGAAGCTCGAAACACCCGCTTTAATAAGCTCCGGGATATGCTCAATCATACACATATCCTTTGAGTTCATTATATAAGTTCCGCTCTGCGTCTCCTCGACGGGGAAATATTCGTTCGGGCGGGTGCTCTCCATGAGGCTGTATTCCCAGCGGCAGGGCTGGGAGCATTCTCCCTTGTTCGAATGTCTGTCTGTCAGGTAATTCGAGAGCAGGCAGCGCCCGGAATACGAGACGCACATAGCGCCGTGAACAAAGCACTCGAGCTCCATTTTCTCAGGCATACCCGCTCGGAGATCCGCGAGCTCATCAAGAGTAAGCTCGCGCGCCGAAACAATTCTTTCCGCGCCGAGATCAAAGAGCATACGCGCACTCTCTGCGTTTGCGACTCCGGTCTGCGTCGAGATGTGTATCGGAATACCGGGCGCGTATTTTTTAGCGTAAGAGAGCACTCCGAGGTCGGTTATTATGAGCGCATCAACCCCTGCGGCGCGGGCGCTTTCAAGAAAAGACGGGAGCTCCTTCAGCTGGGCGGTATTCGGGATAATATTACAGGTAAGATAGACCTTGACGCCGTTTTCATGGGCGAATGCCACGGCTTTTGACAGCTCGTCATCAGAAAAATTCTTCGGCGCGGCACGCATTCCAAAGCGCGTTCCGCCCATATAAACCGCGTCCGCGCCGTAATACACGGCGGCTTTCAGGCGTTCCGCGTCCCCTGCGGGCGCGAGAACCTCCGGTCTTATTATATCCATTGCCGAACTCCTTTTCATAGCTAAGGGAGCAAGCGTTTTCAGCCTGCTCCCCGTGATTCAGTTCTGGCTGAAAGCCTTGAGCACATTGGCGTCGTGCTCGCTCTTTGTCTTCGCCATATAGATATTTCCGAACTTGTCGTGGCAGAAATAATAGTATCTGGTATTCGACGGATAGAGCGCCGCCTTTATCGCCGCCGCACCGGGGTTGCAAATGGGTCCGGGCGGGAGTCCCTGAGCAGAATAGGTGTTATATGCATCGGCGTACTTGTTGACGAGATTGACATCGGTTATGGGCGTGACATACTTCTTGATATAGTCCTTTGTGGAGTCACACTCGAGTCTGCCGGCAGTCTGAGACGGATTCTTCAGGCGGTTATGGATGACGGACGAAATAAGCTTCATCTGGCTGTCATCGGCGGCTTCGCGCTGGATTATCGAGGCTATGGTCAGTATCTCGTCGACCGAATAACCGAGCTCCTTTGCGCGCTTGTCGTAGTCCTCTGTCCAGACGTTCGAGAAAGCATCAAGGAATCTGCGTATTGCGATATTCGCGCTCTCTCCCTGGAAGAAATCATAGGTGGCCGGGAAGAGATAGCCCTCAAGTCGGTACGTTCTGTTTTCGCTGTTCTTTATCGATGAGAGGAACGAATAATCGAACTGCGAATCACTTATAGCCTTGATGAAATAAGATGCGGTGCACACGCCGTACTCTTCGAGTCTTGCGGCTATCTGCGGAATCGACCAGCCCTCGGGGAAGAGAAGCGTCACCGTATTCGGCCCTGCCTGAACCGCGCGGCATTCATAGAGCATTCCCTCAACGCCCATGCTCGGCTGTAGGTAATAGATACCGCTTATATATTCGGGCTCCGGAGGTCCGGCAAAGAGAACCTTTATCTTATATCCGAGCCTCTGTGCCTTATTGAGTCCGCTCTTCATACCCGTGCCCTTTGCGGCGGCGGACAGCTTGTAGAACATCTTGCAAAAGGTCTTGTTTTTAATAAGCCCGTTATCGTCAAGAATATCGATTATCTGATTAGTTGTAGCGTCCTGCGGGATATTCACGGTCACGATATCGTTGCCGCGGCTTATCGCCAAGACATCGTTTATGCACGAAATGGCTATAAAAGAAAGCACGGCTGATATGGCGACTATAACAAGTATAAACGCGGTCAGAACAAGCGCGTCTGCGGTTTTATCGGTCTTAGTCTTTGCTTTGATCTTTGCGGACGCAGCGACATTAGGCGCTTTTGACTCATTGGAGCGCTTCCATGCGGGACGGCTCGAGAAATAGACCTCGCCCTTATAGGCAGGCACATCGTCCTGCGGCTGAGCGGCGGTATTATCGTCCTCATCGATATGGACAACAAAATTTTTAACTTTTTCGCGTCTGTCCGGCGTTTCGGGCGTACCGCCTTTATCGTCGTTATAAAATTTCAACGTTTTTTTCATATGTAGCTCCTCTCAGCCGTTTGAAATTACCCTTTTTTCCGTTACTACGATATCGGCGCACCTGTCAAATCTTCCTCGCGGAAGCCTGTCGGTGATACAGCATTCGTAGCATATCCCAACCGTGTCCCCTTTGAAGCGGGACAGGAATCTGTCATAATAGCCCTTGCCGAAGCCCAGTCGATAACCCTGCTCATCGAAGGTGAGCGCGGGGATTATACAGAGCCCCTTGCTCATGTCAACAAGCTTCTCGCATTTCGACTTTATCGGCTCGGGTATCCCGTAGGCGCCCTGCTGCAGGTCGTCAAACGAGGTTATATAATAAAACTCCATCTCGTGAAGTCCCGGAATGCAGCGCGGAACCGCGACCTTTTTTGACCGCTTGAGCGCATCCTCGATAAGGGCGCGTGTATCGACCTCTATACCTGAGGAAACATAGGTCAGAAGTGTTTCGCAGTCTCTGTACCGCCAGAGGTTCGTCAGACGGTTGAAGATACGCATATCGAGACTTTTCTTCTCCTCCTCGGTAAACTGCGAGCGGAGAAGCTTGCATTTGCTCCGAAGAGCCGCCTTTTCTTCGCGTATATCTTTCAAGAGCATTGAAGCGACTCCTCGATTTTCTTCGCCTTCGCTTTGCCAACAAACACAGAGGCTATTGCAAGCCCGAATTTCACGGCGCTGCCCATACCCTTGGCGGTTATTATATTGCCGTGCGAAACAACAAACGAGTCTGAGAGCTCAGTGCCTTCAAGCTCGCTTTCAAATCCGGGGAAGCAGACCGCTTTTTTGCCCCTGAGCATCCCCTTGTGACCGAGTATTGACGGGGCGGCGCAAATGGCGCAAAGAAGCTTCCCGTTTTCAAAGGCGTAGTCAATAAAAGCGTTGACCTTATCGGATCTTTCGAGATTCAGCGTACCGGGCATTCCGCCGGGCAGAATGACGGCCTCGATATCCTCGCCGGGAGTCAAATCGCCGTCTGTGGCGTCGCACACGGTGCTTATACCGTGCGCTCCGGTTATAACATCCGAACCGACACCGACAATTTTCACATTGAGATCGGCTCTGCGCAGAACATCCACCGTCGCGAGAGCCTCGACCTCTTCAAAGCCGTTTGCAAGAAAAATGTATATCATATCTTTTCCCTCCGTTTAACCGAGAGTAAGTCCCATATAGGCGTTTTTTATATCTTTAAGTGCCGACTCCGAATCCGCGTTGAGCGGCAGGAGCATGGCGTTATTGCGAGTCGTGAACGAGTCCGCGGAGAGCGGAAAATCAAGCGGAAGTCTGAACAAAAAGCTGTCGCAATCGCTTGCGTGGAGCAGCGCATATGCGAGCACAGGGACGCATCCGCGCCTTGCGGCGCACTCCCTTATCACGGCCGTGCCGTCCTCTTCGTCAAAGAGAGCGTAGGCGGAGCATCTGCCCGACGAGGACGCGGCGACGCTTTTACAGCCCGCGTTGGCGTTTTCGTCTATCGCGTATTGCAGAGCATCTATATCCCACACGAAGCAGTCGATGCCGCAGAGACAGGCATTGCGGACAGTCTGCATACCGTCGGAGGTAAGCTTCACAATTTGAGCGCCGCTGTCCGCGATAAGCTCAAGGTGGCGGCGGTCAACGGTCATCAGCTTTTCTTCAAAAGCCGAACGGTAGCCGAAACGGGAATAGTAATCAAAGAGGCTGTCCTCGGCGGGAACGAGGCAAATATAATCGAGTCCCAAATCGCGGCAAAGCGACTCGGCGGCGCGAAGCAGCTCGCCCATGCAGCCGCGGGAGCGAAAATCCGGATGAGTGCAGGCGGCATAGAGATACGCCGATTCAAATGCCTCGCCCGCTATTCTCACCTTGCCGTCAAGCAGATAGAGCACCGAGCAAATTCTGCCGTCCTCTCGCCCGACAAGCGTGCGCTCCGGCACAAAACGAGCGCGCATAAACGCGGAGATATACTCCTCGTCGTCGTCGAAGCAGGTGCGCCACAGGGCAATAAGTTCGCCTATATCCTCTTTTGTAGAAGCTGATACTGTCATTTCTTGACCCTTGCCATATATTTTTCAAGGAGAATGTCCGGATAATAGGAGAGCTTTGCTTTGCGCAACCCCTCCGAGCCCGTATCATCCTCGCGGTTGACATATTTATACTGCGAGAGAGCATTCGCGGCAAACTCGCGGTTTATCATCGGATAAGCTCCGCGCACATCCGCATAGGCTTTTTCAATATGGGTGCAGAACATCTCGGGGTTCATCTCTTCCCCGAAAGTGAACGCGACTACCTCGCCGTTCGCTCTGAGCAATCCCCCGACAAAGCCGAGCTCAAAATAGTTTTTAAAGCTGATATTTATCGCGTCGAGCTCGTCATCCATCGCCTCGGGGTCTTTTTCTCTGTTTCTGCGCTCCCACTCGGCGTTCATCGCTATGCATTCGTCAAGGTTGTCCGCGGTTATGGGCTCATAGCTCCACTCGTTGTCGCGGACAAATGCGGCGATATGATTTCTCTTGCCGTGGAACTTCTTTCCGGGCAGATTAATAAGATTTTCGGTAAGATATATATAGTCGTAGCTGTCTCTGAGCGGTTCAAACTCAAACTTTCCGGGGAACATCGCCTCGACTTTTTTCACGCACTCGTTGTTGAGTCCGAACATCTCAAGGTTGAACCCGCTTTTCAAAGAGTCCTCTTCAATGAGTTCTATGGCCTTTTTGAGGTCTCCCGAGCCGACGGGGATACCGTAAGTCAGTCTTTTCACGCCGTCGCCGTCATCGTCATCGGAGCCGTTTTTCGAAAAAAGAAAGCCGTCATGAAGCGCTATTCTTATATTATAAACATGCTGCCAGATAAATATATCGCCGAAGCTGTAGTCGCAGCCGAAGCGTTTTGCGTGGCTGATAATGGGCGCCACCCATTTTCTGTCCTCGGTCACCGGAGGGCGGAAATCCAACATAAATAACAATCTCCCTGTTTCCAGTCTGCCATAAGCAAACTTCCCGAATTTAGGATTCAGATAATTATAACAAAATCATACACTTTTTTCAAGAGCCCGAAAGACCAAACCGAAAGCCGCCAAAGAGCTTTTTTAGTGCGAAACGCAGATAACGGGGATATTCTTGACCGCGCGGGCTGATTTATACCGAAGCAAACGCAAAAGGGAGCGCACCGAAAGAGGTACGCTCCCCGTATATCAAACCGCGGACGGAGCGAGCAACAGAGGCTCCGGCTGCACGCCCGAGAGTGCGGTAACGGCTGCATCGTAAGTTTTTGAGAAATCCGCAACTATGGAATTGGGCTTTTTTATATGATCGTCCTGGCGCATCGGAACAAAGAATATGTGCTTTGTGTTCAGCAGTCTTCCGATATTGGCGGCGGCCGCGCCGAGGGCATCATTGGTTGAAACGGCTATCAGCACCGCGCCTCCGTTTCTGATATGCGCTTTTGCCGCGAGCGTTACAGGAGTATCGGTTATTCCGTTGGCGAGCTTCGCCAAGGTGTTTCCGGTGCAGGGCTCGATAATGAGGATATCTATCATTCTCTTGGGGCCTATCGGCTCTGCGTCTCTTATCGTATGGATAACGGGTCTGCCGCAGATATCTTCGATTTCGGCAACAATATCGGCCGCCTTGCCGAAGCGCGTATCTGTCGAATATGCATTTTCGGACATTATCGGGAAAATGTCCGCTCCGAGTGCTTTCAGCTCCCGCATTTGGATTAATGCTTTTGACAGGGTGCAAAATGACCCGCAAAGGGCAAAGCCCACGCGCAACTGATCCATCAACTCCCCTCCTTTATAATATTGAATATGGCATCGGCTATTATTTCCCCCGCCGTTTTCGGTGCGGTCTTTCCGGGCAGAGAGCCGGGCACCTCAACGTTGAGGCCGAGCTCTCTCGCACAGGCGAAATCGGTGCCGTAAGGGGCAGAGGCGATATCTATAACAAGACAGTCTCGGCGAAGAGCGGAAAGTATTTTACAGTCAAGAACGAGGCTCGGTACGGTGTTGACGAGCAAATCAAGCTTCGGAGCCGTCCTCATAAGCTCAGAGACAGGCACGGCGCCGAGCCCGCGAGTTCTCGCCCACGCGAGGTCGCTGCATTTTCTCGCCGCGACGGTCACATGAGCGCCGAGAGCCGCAAGCATATCGGCAAGCACCTTTGCCGTTCTGCCGTATCCCGTAACGGCGCACTGCGCACCGTGTACGGTTATCTTCATATTTTCCATGGCTATTTTTATAACGCCCTGCGCCGTCGGCACGGCATTGTTGACCGCCAATTCCTCGCGCTCAAAGTAATCGAAAACGCGGATACCCTTTTTGAAAAAACTCGACTTCAAAGCGCCGTCCATCATCCCCGCAAAAACGGTCTGACCGCGCTCGAGAGTGTCGGAAAGCCCGTTCAGGGTCAAGGGACTCGAATTGAGATGAACTCCGTCTCGGCTGACGGGCAGAGGCAGAATGACCGCATCGGCGCGAGCCGCCGCAGAATCTATGCTATTCTCCCCCGTCGGACACATATTTTCAAAGCCTGCGGGCGGCGAAGATGCAAAGATTTCCACATCGAACCCTTTTTCGGCAAGGCTCTGAGAGGTGTAGAGCATACGCTCGTCTCCGCCTACGGTCAGAAGTTTTTTGATATTCATCATACGCTTTCCCCCTTTGCCTCATCTCCAGTATATGAACCGCCGCTCGGCTCGGTCATAGCTTTGTAACAAAATATTTATAAAAATATATTATATTTTTCTTGCGGGTGTATTATAATACAAGCTGAGCATTTATAATTTATATGTATATTATGAAGCGTATTCTGATTTCGGCTCGTTTTTGAATATGCAAAAGATTCGGAGGCTTGCTAGTTATGAAGGAAATTGACGAAGTTCTCAAAAAGGTGAAGAGAGTTCATTTTATCGGCATAGGCGGCTCGGGAATGTGTCCGCTTGTTGAGATACTTCATTCAAAGGGCTACGAAATAACCGGTTCGGACAACAACGAGAGCGATACGCTCAACCGCGTCCGCGCTCTCGGCATCCCCGTCACTCTCGGCCAGAGAGCCGAGAACATCGAGGGCGCACAGATGATAGTTTATACCGCCGCTCTGCTCCCCGACAATCCGGAGCTCTGCGCGGCAAAGGCGTCGGGAATACCGACGTTCGAACGCAAGGAGCTGCTCGGCGCGATAACGAGAATGTTTGACGACTGCATCTGCGTCTGCGGCACTCACGGAAAAACTACGACAACATCCATGCTCACCCAGATATTTATTCAGGCGGGCGAGGATCCGTCGGCGGTCATAGGCGGCAAGCTTCCGCTCACGGGCACAAACGGTCTTGTCGGCAAGAGCGAGCATATGCTCTGCGAGGCTTGCGAATTTGTTGACACCTTTCTCTCGCTCTCCCCCGACGTGTGCGTTCTGCTAAACATTGACGAGGATCATCTCGACTATTTCAAGACTCTCGATAACCTCATTGCATCTTTCACGAAGTTTGCCTCTATGACCCGCAAGGAGGTCATATATAACGGCGACGACGCCAACACGCTGCGCGCGATTGCCGGAGTTAAAGACAAGAAGCTCATCACCTTCGGTCTTGAAGAAGGCAACGATTTCAGAGCCGAAAACATCGTACTCGAGCATGAGTTTGCAAGCTTTGACATAATAAAATACGGTGAGAATGTCGGCAGAATAAGTCTCGGCATCCCCGGCGAGCACAATGTATATAACGCTCTCGCCGCTATTGCCGCTGCGGACAACGCGGGAATTCCTATGGATAAGATAATCGCGTGCGCAGAAAGCTTCCACGGCGCGGGCAGGCGCTTTGAAATTCTCAAGAGAATAGACGGCATAACTATAGCGGACGACTACGCCCACCATCCCAGAGAGCTTGAAGCGACGCTCACAACAGCCATGGGTATGGGCTTCAACAGAGTTTGGGCGGTGTTCCAGCCGTTCACATATTCACGCACGGCTATGCTCTTTGACGATTTCTGCCGAGTGCTCAGCATACCCGACAAAACCGTTCTGACCGAGATAATGGGCTCGCGCGAGAGAAACACTTATAATATCTACTCCTTGCAGCTCGCCGAAAAGATTCCCGGCTGCGTATGGTTCAGCACATTCGAAGAAGTCGCCGACTACGTTGTTAAAAACGTCGAAAAGGGCGATTTGGTTATAACGCTCGGCTGCGGCGACGTATACAAAGCCGCGAAGCTGATGATAAAGAAACTCGAAAAGCAGGGATAACATGGAGTCTTTGTTCAAAAGGCTGAAAGAAGTATATGCGCGGACATATTCGCTTGACCCGGAGAGCGACGCGGATTTTTTCGACTGCGTAAAAGATATATATTTTTCGCGCGAGGTGCAGAGCCTGAAAAAATATCCTCAGCACGACAAGATGGATAGGCTTCAGCACATAACGAGCGTAGCATATCTTACGTTCCGCGTTTGCAGACATTTCGGGCTCGATTACCGCAAGGCTTCTCGAGCCGCGACTATGCACGACCTTTTCTACTACGATTGGCATGAGAACGATTGGAGCCACCGTCCGCACGGCTACAGACATCCGAGGTTCGCCGCCGAAAACGCAAAATTACTGTGCGGCGGTCTTGATAAGAAAAGCGAAATGATGATACTCCGTCACATGTGGCCGCTGACGCCCATACCGCCGTCGAGCCGCGAGGGAATAGTCCTCTCGCTCGCAGATAAATACTGCGCTTCAAGGGAGATGAAGATAGCCAAGCAGAACGCGAAGAGCTGATTTCATCGCAAAGAGTTGAACCGAACAATGAAACAGAGGGAAACTTTATGAAAATTTTTATGACAATAGTAGTATATGTGCTGTATTTCTTCTTTTACAGTGCAGTCGGCTGGCTCGGCGAATCGATCTACTGCTCGGTAGGCGCGCGCAAATGGGTCAACCGAGGCTTCCTTAAAGGTCCGATGTGCCCGATATACGGCACGGGCGCACTCGCAATGGCAATAACCTTGACGCCGGTCAAGAATCTCGATCTCAGAGTTCCGCTGTTCGGTCACAGCGTATTGATAACTCCCCTGCTCGTCTTTATTGCGGGCATGGTGGTTTGCGATATAGTCGAATTTATCACGAGCGTGCTTATGGAAAAGCTTTTCCACGCGAGATGGTGGGACTACTCCAACAAGAAATTCAACATTCAGGGGCGCATCTGCCTCGGGCACACGTTCTACTGGGGCATAGCCTCATTGCTCTTCCTTTATCTCGTGCACCCGATAGTTGTATATTGTTTCTCACAACTGCTCGATTCGGCCGCGATAGCTATCTTTGCCTGCGTGCTTGCGGTGTTTCTTGTTGACCTCGTGTTCGCCGTATACAGAGCGCTCGACGTTAGAAAGGTCATGGATAAAATCAAGGGCTTTTCCGATACTTTGAGCAATTTTGCCGAAACCGTAAAGAACGGCGTTTCCGACAAGGTTCCGTCGCTCGACGAGACAAGAGCAAAGCTTGAAAACTTCAAGAGAGACGCCACGGCGCAGCTCAAAGAGGCGTTCCACTCTCTGCCGATATCCGGGGAGAAAACCGGCGATGAAAAATCGGAGAAAACCGAAAGCGGCAAAAAGAAGAAGCGTACGCTTAACCGCCACTTCATAAACTCCCCGAACCTCCTGCCCTATGCTCAAAAGCAGATAAAGAGGCTTGAAGAGATGTATGACGAAATCAGAAGGGCGTTTTATGACGACGATGACGACGACCTTTACTGATAAATAAAATACCAGCCGCAAAAGAGCGTCTCGGTCAAGGGATAAATCCTTTTCCGGGGCGCCGCTTTTGCGGCTTTTTTAAGCTTATGCTATGTGTTAATTTTGAGGATTAGGCTTATTTTTCGCCCCGGCTCTTTGCCGCAGCCTTTTTCATCATCGCTTTCTTATAGAGAGCGAGCAGTCCGCTGCAGCCGAGGTTGAGGAAGATGCTTCCGAGAAGAAGCGAAAGAAGATATACGGGAAGCTTTTCAACCGCCGCTTTAGCGTTTATAAGCGAGATAATGAAATAGCAGAATCCGACGTTGTTGAAGAAAACGGGAAGATAGGGATTAAGCAGAATCAATGCGGCAATGCAAACCGTGAGCGGAATCATTACAGCTGCAAGATGGGGAACTCCGTTTTTAACGAGCAGAACATCAACGGTAACAAGGCCGGCCGCAAGAAGAAGTCCGACGGCTCCGCCTATAAGCGTGTGCCAGAAACGGGCTTTATAGGTAAGCTCCTCCTGCATGAAGAAAATTGTTACGCTGATGAAGAAGGCCCAGTTTGCAATCGGCATATCGTGCCAAGCGCCGTGAACAGCCTGATAGATAAAGTTCCAAAGAATGATCCATGCGAAAACGATAAGCAGGCCTTTCATCTTTCCCTTGGGCGGTTTTGCGAAGAATTTCAGATCGTGTAGTTTTTCCATAAAAGTCTCCTTTATTTTGGTTTTTCCAACGCAGTGTTGCCCGTGTATGGTATCATAGCACCCTGCGCCCGTCAACATTTCTAAAACACATTTTATAATGCTAAATGTTTTGTTAGATATATAATATAACCGTTGATAACCGGTGATTTTAACGCATTATATATTTGGGGCAAATTGCAATATGCATCACAAGCTCGCCCTGATAAATCAAATATGGTTTTATATAGCAAAAAGCCGCCGCAAACCGAAGCTTGCGGCGGCAACTCTGTTAATTTGATTATTTTTCCCAAAAGAAGCTGACAACTGCGCCGTCAATCCAATATTTTTCGCCGAGGACATAGCCGTTATCCTCGAGCGCGCCGGCCAAAGCCTTTGCCATCTCCGTACTCTTACAGGTGATGGACGCTTTCATATCGAAATCTGCGGCAGAGGTCGCTGTCAACGGAGCAAAGCCCGTCAGCCACCAATGGCTCTCATCCTCACGGTGGAAGAACAGTTCGCCTTTTTTGTAGAGGTCAAACGACATTTTAAGACAGTCCTCATCGGAAGCACAGGAGTAAAACTCAACGGGGTTATCGGGAGATTTTGTGTAAACACCTATCTCCGCTCCGCTTGTAATACCGTACTGACCCTTCCAGACCTGAATCATCCAATTCTTGCCCTCATAATCAAACTTGTAGCGCTGCGTATCATAGAACATCATGGTTATCGGAGCGCAGACATCATATATTTCGCAGAAGCCGAAATTTCTCTGCCAGGGATACTTGGGATTATAGAAAATGCCCTGCTTGGAATCGAAATCGAAGCCGATATACAGGAGTCCGTGTCCGTCAACTCCGTAAAGAAGCCCGGTATTCGGGTCATAAGCGATACCTGCACCGAGATTTTTGACATCCGAAACCGTATCTTCGGGCAGGTCTTCTACGGGGATATAAAGAATTTCGCCCTCGCCGACAGCGAGCTTTTCGTCGGCAATCTTCTTTTCGGCTATCTCCGTAAGCTTTTTGGTGTCCTCTTCCGAAAGCTGCCTTACATTGTCGGCAGTTTTTTCAACATCCTGCGGTGCAATGGACTCCGTTACCTGCTTCATTGAGGTAACATTCGGCGCAGCCGTCGGCGTGTTCACACTCTGCCTGACTCTGACAACAGTCGTCTTGTTCTCGGGCTTTGCGTCCATAACCCGGCGGGTCACGCCCGCCTTGACGCTGTCCTCGGCTTTAGAATCACCGAGCTTGGCGGCGGTGAAAGCAAAAGCCTGAACAGCAAGCACAAGAGCGAGCATTACCGAAAGAACGGCAATGCTCTTTTTTTTCGATCTCATAAAATTTGCCTCCGTTTCTTTTTGTGCTGGCACAAGCGTATTATTGCACATTCACAAACAAAAGTCAACGAATTGTTTAGAATTTGTTTATGAATATTTCCGCACATAAAATTTTGTGCAGACAATATGCACTTGTGCGGACTACAAAAATTATTATTATACAAACGAAGGCAATTTTATTCTTTAATTTATAATTTTTACAAATTACATACTTCTGAGTGCATCTATCGGCTGCATCTTTGCGGCTCTGCGCGCAGGATATATGCCGAAGAATACGCCGATTGCGGTCGAGAAGCCGACTGCGATAACTATTGTCGAGAACTTCATTTCAATCGGTATATTCATATAGCTCGCAACCGCAAACGCTCCGACAGAGCCCAAAATCAGTCCTATCAATCCGCCGAGCAGACACAAGATTACCGACTCGGTCAAAAACTGGAACAGGATTGTTGAAGTCTTTGCGCCGAGCGCCTTTCTTATACCGATTTCGCGCGTTCGTTCCGTAACGGTGACAAGCATTATATTCATAACGCCTATTCCGCCTACGAGCAGCGATATCGCGCTGACCGCAGCGATGAAGGTAGTGAACACATTGATAACGGTATCGAGCAGGTCGATATAAGTCGCCATATTTACCAGCGAATACGCATTCTTTCCGAAGTTGCCGTGGCGGGTATAGAGCAGGTTCATTGCGGCGCTGCCCGCAGCGTCAAGCTCGGAATCCGACTTCGCCATAATATAGCACATCTCATATCTGCCGACAGAGTTGCCGTTGAGCGCATCGGCAAGGGTTGCGGGAATTATTATACTGCAGCCCGTCTGAGCGTTGCTCATATAAGATGACATCGTATCGGACATATTGGCGCTCGAGAGCATTGAGGCGTCTATTATTCCGATAACCTTTATCTGAACCGTCTGGTCGCCGACGGTAAAGCTCAGCTTCTCGCCTACCGGGGTGGAATAACCGAACAACAGCTTTGCGCTGATGGAATCGAGCACGGCAACACGCGCACCGGTATCGTATTCCTCCTCGTTAAAGAAGCGTCCGCTCAGCATTCCGGAGGTCATCATATTGCCGAGGTCGGCATTGCCGGCTATTGCAAGGCCGAGGCTCTCGTTATGCTTCGTGGTGACGTTTCCGACAGACATTGTGACCTGCGAGACATAAGCGACGCTGTCGAGATTCTTGATAGCCTTTATATCCTCGTCGGTTATATAATCGGAGGCATTGGTCTCCTTGCTGTTTATCGAGATATTGATAACGCTCGAGCCCATATTTTTTATCATGCCGACGATATAATCACGTCCGCCGTTGCCGAGTGTTATTATTGCAATAACCGCCGCGACGCCGATAATTATGCCGAGCATAGTCAAAAGCGAACGCATGAGGTTTGTCTTAATCGAAAATATCGCTATTTTGATGTTTTCTTTTATATTCATCTCTGACCTCCGGCGTTACTTTGACGCTACGATTTTAACCTTATCTCCGTCGGCAAGAGTTGTTCCGGTCGGCACGGTAGTTATGACCGTATCCCCCTCTTCGCAGCCGGAAACTATCTCATAGCGCGTATCATCGGAAAGACCGAGCTCAACCTTTGAGAACTTGATTCTCTTAGTCTTGGAATTGTAGATATACACATATGTTCCGTTGCTGTCGTTCTTGACCGCTTCGCTGGGGACGATGAGTACATTGTCTTTTGAATCGACATCTATGGAGACATCGACATCAAGTCCGATTATAACGCTCGAGGTCGGCTTTTCGATAGTAACCTTGGCGTCAACGCCGTTTGCAGAGCCCGAACCGATGAGCGAGGATATATTGACACCGCTCGACTGAGTCGCAACGGGGCTGATATAAGTTACCACGCCGTCAACGACCGTGTCGTCCGCTGCCGTGACACGGCACGGCATATCGAGGCTGACCTTGAAAATATCGGCTTTTCCGAGGACAAAATCAACCACAAACGGATAATATTCAACCGTTATGCCGCTTTGGGTCTGACCGAGCAGAGCGTTCACTATATCCGACACATTCGTATTGCCGCTTGCAAGGTCGATTATCGAAGATATGTCGATATTGGCTGTAGCGGCCGAGCGGCAGGTCTCTCCGGGAGTTATATTCACTTCGCTGACGATACCGTCATATTCGGCTATCCAGCCTTTTTTAAGCGAAGCGAGAGAGGCGGTAAGAGAATCCAGTTCTTTCTTCGTGGCCTCCATAATGGTCTTGTAGGTGCTCTGGGTTATCCCGCCGGACTGGGCTTCGAGAGTAACTTTTTTAAGCTCAAGCTGCATTTTCTCCATTTGGAGAGCGGAGACTCCGGAGCCGAAGAGATTGGAATTGCCGCTGTTGAGCAGTTCGTCGAGCTTTTTGAGCGCCGCATTTATATCCTCCATGCCGAGAGCTTTTGATATAAGCTCCCAAAACTTATTTGACGCTTCGCTGTCGGTCTTATCCTGATTGTTTTTATCAGAGCCGTTGTTCTTGTTCTGCTCCTTCTCCTGCTTTTCGAGCTCCTTGTCTATCTCGGCAAGACGGGCGTTAATCTCCTTGAGCTGAGCGGAAGAGGTTACGGCGGTATTCTTGGCGTTTTTATAATTTTCAACCGCAGTCAGATATGCCTGCTGCTTATCTGCAAGGACGGAGTTGAGCGACGAGGTGTCAAAGGTTGCAAGCACGTCGCCCTTCTTTACATATTCGCCGACCTTGACATTGACCGTCAAAACCTTTGTGCCGTCTATCGGAATAAAGTTCCCCTTCTGCGAAGATGACACCTTGCCGGACATATCAAGAGTCTGAGTTATAGAGCCCCTTGTGACCTTCGCTGCCGAAACCTGCGGAAGCGGGTCGGGCTTAAAGAACATATAGAGCACGCCGGCAATAATAGCGGCGCACAGAATCACAAGGATTGAAACGAGCACTTTTCTTTTTGTTGACCACTTTTTAGTTTCCATGCGTATCCTCCGTCTCAAGTATATTAGGGAAGCGCTAAATCACATACATAATAGTAGGATTATACAAACAAAATATAAACCTGTTACTGTATAATTTGTGAATATTTTTTTAACTTTAGTAAGTATAAACTTTTTTTAACGTTTTTTCAAGAACCCAGCGATGTTTAGGTCTCCGAAAAGCAAATTTTACATATAAATATATGGCATCCGAAAGACTTTCGGCGGTTCCTAAAAAAGCAGCGATATCGGAGGGATGAAAATGAAAAAAGCAGCGGCGCTTTTTTTAGCCGTTTTCACGCTTCTGTTCGGTGCGTGCTCGGTTCAAAGATACTCCGACGCGGCGATGTTCTGCAGGCGGTTCAACAGCGAATATAAAAATTCACTGCTCGATATCGAAGATGCTTGCGTAACGGAGGCGGACGGGTGCACCGTCTTTCGCCTCATGCCGGAGAAAAGCATATTAATCTCGCTGTTCACGGATAGCGACGGAGTTAAAATAAAGCGAATAAGCATAACCGCACACGGAAGTGTCGGAGATATGCAAAAAGGGTTATTCGAGCGGTTTCTGGCGCTCTGCAAATGCGCCGTGCCCGCCTATTCAAACGGCAGCGATACATATGCCGATATCGCCGCAAGGCTCAATATACCCAAAGCCGACAAATACGCGACCGCCGTGACTCAATACACGCATGGCGACTCGGTAAGCTACTCCTATTCGGCGGATTCCGCAGGCGCGTTCTTCTGCATGGAAAACAAAAGTCTGTGCCGGGAAAGCGAAGAGCGCCTGACTCTCCGCAACGACGGCACAGACCTGAAAAGCTGACTTGCGGTCTTATTCTTTTATTATCTTATATGCAATATCCGGCGTGTCGCTGATAATTGCATCGGCGCCGATATCGTTGAGACGCGCTATCTCTTCGGGGTCATTTATCGTCCAGTACTGCACGGCGATATTATAGCGGTGAGCGTAATCTACTATTTTCTTCGTTCCGAGACGGACGACACCGTACTGATTGGCGGGAATCTGGAGCGCGCTGTATTTAATCGAATCCTCATCGAGGTTGAGATTGAGAAGCGCCGCGCCGTAGAACTTGAGCACTTCGGATACACCCGCGGAGCGGAGCATATCGGGGTGCTTTTCATCGACATATTCGGTAACCTCGCCCTTGAAGGTGCCGAAGATAACGCGGTCGAGAAGTCCGCGCTCTTTAATCACGTCATAGAGGATATCGACGCCGCGCATACCGTCCTCGCCGCCGTCCTTTATCTCGATTATATAACTGTATTTTCCGTGAGATTCGAGCTTGTCGAGCACATCCTCGAGCAGCACCGCGCGCAGGTCATCGGGAATCTTGTCGCCGCGCAGTCCTCTGTACGGATAACTGCCGTCAGCAGCCCGGAAGTTTTCGCCGAAGTTGAGCTCACGCAGCTCGGCATATGTGTGGTCGATGGGCTTGACATCCTCGTAGCCGAAGTGTTCAACGGCATTTGTGGTTCTGTCGAGAGTATCGTCATGCAGAAGTATCAATTTATTGTCCTTGGTGATGTGCAGGTCAAACTCAAAGATATCGGTGTTGAAATCCTCGCTCTCCATGCACGATTTGAACGCAAGCATGGTGTTTTCGGGCATTATTCCGCCGCCCGAGCGGTGCGCCGAAATGAGCGCGGTGTCCGCAGTGATATAGGCGTTTGTTTCCCCGCTGTAAAGCATCGTCTCGGGCGTCCACGCCATGAGAGAGGCGTACACCGCGACAAACACGACAATAACGGCCAAAACGGCGCCCAAAACCTTTAATGCTGTTTTCTTTCCCGTTCTCTTTCCTTTTTTCTTCTTTTCTGACATTTTAGTTCTCCTTTGCGGCAAAGCAGCCGCCTGCTGTGATTATGTATAAAAACATAACACAACAGGCGAAAAAATGCAATAAATTTTACAAACTTTCTTCAATTATTTTACTCTTTCATGTTTCTGTACTTCTCGCGGGTAGCAAGTCCGCCGCGGATATGGCGCTGAGCTTTGTTTATATCGAGTATCTCGCGTACCTCGCTGTAAAGTCCGGGATTGAGAGTGCGCAGTCGACGCGCGACATCCATATGTACGGTTGACTTTGAAACCCCGAACTGTTTTGCCGCTGCCCTGACAGTTGTTTTGTTTTCAACTATATACTCCGCAAGCTCGACGGCCCTCTCCTCTACTATTCCTTTCAAAACGAACCCTCCCGTTTTTCATTCTCGCTAATAGATATGCAAAACGGGAGGGCTTTATTCACTTGAAGACAGCTTGTTTTAAAGAATAAGCACAAAGGTGCCGGCGGTTATCAGCGCGCCGCCGAGAACGGTAGTCCAGGTCACCTTTTCGTGCAGTATAACAAATGCGAGCACGATGCTTATAACGACGCTGAATTTGTCTATCGGCACGACCTTTGACGCTTCGCCGAGCTGGAGGGCATGATAATAGAACAGCCACGAAAGCCCCGTTGCAACGCCAGAGAGGATAAGGAAAATCCAGCTGCGTGTGCCTATGCTGCTGATTCCGTGATGTGCGCCTGTGGCGAAAACTATGCCCCACGCGAGCACGAGCACGACGGCGGTTCTTATCGCCGTGGCAAGATTGGAGTTGACCCCCTCTATGCCTATTTTAGCGAGAATCGATGTCAGCGCGGCAAACACCGCAGAAAGCAACGCGAAAGTTACCCACATAAACGCTCCTCCTTTTTTACCGGACTTTTTTTCCAAGGCATATCACCTCTTTGCAGCCGTCAAAAGGCGGTCACCGTATTTTATTTATATTCTCGTGTCGAGAAGATCCGTGTATTTTTCCTTGAACTCCATGAAAGTGCCGTCCTCAAGGCTTTGGCGTATCTTCTCCATGAGGGTATTATAGAACCAGAGATTGTGCATGACGCAAAGGCGCATGGCAAGCATTTCGCCGGACTTGAACAGATGTCTGATATAAGCTCTCGAATGTCTGCGGCAGGTCGGGCAGGAGCACTCGGGGTCTATCGGGCGCAGGTCGCGCTCATACTTTGCGTTATTGAGATTGATTATGCCGCCCATGGTGAAAAGATGTCCGTGACGTGCGTTGCGGCTGGGCATGACGCAGTCGAAAAGGTCGACTCCGCGAGAAACACCCTCGAGGATATTTCCGGGAGTGCCGACTCCCATGAGATAGCGCGGCTTATCGGCGGGCATATACGGCTCAACTGCCGAAATTATGCGGTACATATCCTCCTTCGGCTCTCCGACGGCAAGACCGCCTATCGCGTAGCCGTCAAGATTGAGCTCGGCTATACGCTTCATATGCTCTATACGCAGATCATCAAAGGTGCAGCCCTGATTTATGCCGAAGAGCAGCTGATCTTTATTTATCGTATCGGGCAGAGAATTGAGGCGATCCATCTCCGCCTTGCAGCGCTCAAGCCAACGCGCCGTGCGTGCGCAGGACTGCTCGGAATACTCATATTTCGCGGGATTTTCAACGCACTCGTCAAAGGCCATGGCGATAGTCGAGCCGAGGTTCGACTGTATTCTCATGCTCTCCTCAGGACCCATAAAAATCTTGCGTCCGTCGATATGCGAGGAAAAATAGACACCCTCCTCTTTTATCTTGCGGAGCTTTGCGAGCGAAAAGACCTGGAATCCGCCGCTGTCCGTGAGTATGGGCCCGTCCCATCCCGTAAACTTGTGCAGTCCGCCGAACTCCTTTACAAGCTCGTCACCCGGGCGCAGATGCAGATGATATGTGTTGCAAAGCTGAACCTGGCAGTGGATATCCTTGAGGTCATACGACGAGACCGCGCCTTTTATCGCGCCGCAGGTTGCGACATTCATAAAAGCCGGAGTCTGCACGGTTCCGTGAACAGTTTCAAACACGCCGCGGCGGGCTGTTCCCTCTTTTTTTATAACAGTAAACTTCATCTTTTTTCCTTTCGGTCGGTGTTTATTCAATGAGCATGGCATCGCCAAAACTGAAAAATCTGTATTTTTCCTGAACCGCAATTTTGTACGCATTCATCGTGTTTTCATATCCGCAGAAGGCGGAGACGAGCATTATAAGCGTGCTCTCGGGAAGATGGAAATTCGTTATAAGCGCGTCGATGCACTTATAACGGTATCCGGGATAGATGAATATATCCGTCCAGTCGTCGTCGGCGCGTATCTCGCCGCACTTCGTTGCAACACTTTCGAGCGTGCGGCAGCAGGTAGTTCCGACGGCGAAAACGCGTCCGCCGTTTTTCTTTGTATCGTTTATAAGCTTCGCCGTAGCCTCGGGCAGCATATAGTGCTCGGAGTGCATATGGTGATCCTCGACATTTTCCGCCTTAACGGGTCTGAATGTTCCGAGACCGACATGAAGGGTGACGAATCCGACGCCCACACCCTTTTCGCGCAGGGAGTCAAGAAGCTCTGGCGTAAAATGCAGTCCGGCGGTCGGGGCGGCGGCACTGCCGCGCTCACGGGCATAGACCGTCTGGTATCTGTCGTTGTCTTCGAGCTTTTCGGTGATGTAGTGCGGCAGAGGCATCTCTCCTATCTTATCGAGCAACTCGAAAAACACGCCGTCATATGTAAACTTTGCAAGGCGGTTGCCGTCCGGCAGAACGTCAACAATCTCGGCGAAGAGCATATCATGGAAAGTGAACCTGTGACCCTTTCGCGCTTTTTTGCCCGGACCCGTAATAACCTCCCAGACATCGTCGCCCTTATTGTTGAGAAGCAGAAACTCTACAACGGAGCCCGTGTCTACCCTCGTGCCGTAGAGACGTGCGGGAAGCACCTTGGTATCGTTGAGAATGAGGCAGTCGCCCGGCTCTATATACTGCACGATATTGCGGAATATATCGTGTTTTACCGCGCCTGTCTTTTTATCGAGCACCATAAGTCTTGAGCTGTCGCGCGGCTCGGCGGGGTGCTGTGCTATGAGCTCCTGCGGCAGATCGTAAAAAAAATCGCTTTTTTTCATTATTTTCCTCAGCTTTCGCGTCCTGAGACTAAAAAAATATTTGACTTGTAATATCCGTTAGTGGTATCATTTTAATGTTATATCCCGACGGAGTTTTTTTCAAGGCTAAGCACTATTATATTGCAAAATCTCTGTCAATACAACCACTTTTTCAATCAAAAACGTTTTTCGGAGGAACTTTATCATGAAGCATTTTAAAGTAGGTATTATAGGCGCAACAGGTATGGTCGGTCAGAGGTTCGCCACCCTGCTTGAGAATCATCCGTGGTTCGAGGTCTGCGCGCTCGCCGCGAGCTCACGCTCGGCGGGCAAGACATACGAGGAGGCTCTCGGAACCAAATGGTGCATGAAAAGCCCCATCCCCGAAAAGTTCAGAAATATGACGGTTTTGGACGCCGAGGCGGATGTTGAAAAAATCGCGGCGGCTGTCGATTTCGTTTTCTGTGCGGTCAACATGAACAAGGATGAGATAAAGGCGCTCGAGCTCAAATACGCGAAGGCGGAGTGCCCCGTTGTTTCGAACAACAGCGCAAACCGCTTCACGCCCGATGTTCCGATGATAATCCCAGAGCTCAACCCCGATCACGCCGACATAATCAAGGCGCAGAGAGAGAGGCTCGGCACAAAGCGCGGATTCATCTCCGTCAAATCGAACTGCTCGCTCCAGAGCTATGTTCCTGCGCTGTTCCCGCTTTCGGAGTTCGGAGTCAAGGATGTTCTTGTCTGCACCTATCAGGCTATCTCCGGCGCGGGCAAGACCTTTGAGACATGGCCCGAGATGATAGACAACGTCATCCCCTACATCGGCGGCGAGGAGGAGAAATCCGAGAGAGAGCCGCTCAAAATCTGGGGCAAGATAGAGGGCGGCGAAATAGTTCCCGCAAACAGCCCGAACTTCACCGCACAGTGTCTGCGCGTCCCCGTATCGGACGGTCACATGGCGGCGGTTTTCGTAAGATTTGAAAACAAGCCCGAAAAAGAACAGATACTTAAAATCTGGAAGGATTTCAAGGGATATCCTCAGCAGGTCGGACTGCCCAGCGCACCCAAGCAGTTCCTCAACTATTTTGAAGAGGACAATATGCCTCAGACTCGCCTCAACAGAGAGCTTGAGGGCGGCATGGCGATATCGGTCGGCCGTCTGCGCGAGGATACTCAGTACGATTACAAATTTGTCTGCCTTTCACACAATACTCTCAGAGGCGCCGCCGGCGGAGCCGTGCTCATGGCGGAGCTGCTTTGCGAAAAGGGATATATGGACAGATAACATAAACGCCGTCCGGCTGTCTGTCCGGGCGGCTTCCGTTTTTATAAGGAGGCCGGCTTTATGAAGAAAGCTGTTTTCACAGGGGCGGCAGTGGCGCTTGTCACACCGTTTCATAAAGACGGAAGTGTAAACTACGGAAAACTGGAAGAGCTTATAGATTATCAGATAGAAAACTCCACGGATGCCATAGTTGTATGTGCAACCACCGGAGAAAGTCCGACATTGAGCTACGAAGAGCACGAGCAAATCGTGCGGTGTTGTGTTGAATATGCGGCGGGAAGAGTGCCGATAATTGCGGGCACGGGCAGCAATGACACAAAAAATGCTTTGAAGCTGTCAAACGACGCGGAAAAAGCCGGCGCAGACGCGCTGTTAATGGTGACTCCGTACTACAACAAGACGTCGCAGACGGGGCTGATAAAGCACTTTAATTTCATTGCGGACAGAGTAAGCACTCCGATAATCCTCTACAATGTGCCGAGCCGCACGGGGCTTAATATAAAACCGGAGACCTATTTTGAACTTTCAAAGCATAAGAATATAGTGGCGGCAAAAGAAGCCAACGGCGACATTTCCGCGCTCGCGCAGACTGTAAAGCTCTGCGGCGACGAGCTCACTGTCTACAGCGGAAACGATGACCAGATAACGGCGTTTATGTCGCTGGGCGCAAAGGGCGTTATCTCTGTGCTCTCCAATATAGCGCCGAGGGCGGTGCACGATACGGTCGACATGTATCTGAAGGGAAACGCAGAAAAAAGTGCGGAGCTTCAGCTGAAGTTTTTGAACCTTTGCAACAGCCTGTTCGCCGATGTGAATCCCATCCCCGTAAAAGAAGCGATGAATATGCTGGGCATGGATGTCGGTGCGTGCAGACTTCCGCTGACGGAGATATGCCCCTCGGCAAGAGAGAGGCTCAAAAGAAGTCTCTCGGAGCTTAAAATGATATAGCATGAAAGGCGCGGCAAAACACCGCAGGGCGAACGAATGCTTAATATTATGCTCAGCGGCTGCTGCGGAAGCATGGGCAAAACCGTCACCGCTTTCGCAGAAGGCCGAGACGATATCAGAATAGTTGCGGGAATCGACAGAGAGGCGTGCAAAAACGGATATCCCGCATTTGTCTCGCCGTTCAGCTTCAACGGCAAGGCGGACGTCATAATCGATTTTTCTTCCCCCTCCGCCGTTCCGGGTCTGCTCGAATATGCGGTTGAATCAAGAACTCCCGCCGTCATTGCGACAACGGGACTCGGCGAAGCACATATTGCGCTTATATATGAAGCTGCAAAGAATATCCCGATATTTTTCAGCGCGAATATGTCGCTCGGTATAAATCTTCTCTGCGAGCTTGCCAAAACGGCGGCGAGAGTGTTGGGAAACACATACGACATAGAGATAGTAGAGACTCACCACGCGCAGAAAGCGGACGCGCCGAGCGGGACGGCTCTCATGCTCGCAGACGTTATATCGTCGGAGCTCGAACACAAGCCGAGATACGAATACGACCGCCATTTGAGGCGCGAAAAGCGCCCGCACGACGAGATAGGGATACACTCCGTGCGCGGCGGGACGGCAGTCGGCGAGCACGAAATAATATTCGCGGGCTGCAACGAGACGATAACGCTCTGCCACTGCGCTCAAAGCAGAGAGCTGTTTGCGGCGGGAGCGGTCAACGCCGCAAAATTCATACAAAACAAAATGCCGGGACTTTACGGCATGAGCGATATGCTGAAAGGAAAGGATGCGAAAAAATGAAGATAATCGAATCGATAAGCGTCAGTGAGGACATAACTTTATTTTCACTCAGCGACTTCTCCGCCGACATAAGCTTTGTCGCGGGCATATTCGACAAGATAGCCGAGACGGGAATTGACGTTGATATGATATCGCAGTTTCTGCCGAACGGCTCGCATTCGGGGCTTTCGTTCACCGTCAGCGACGACGATTTCGGCGGCGTGCTTGAGACTGCGACGCAGCTGAGAGCCGTGAACCGCAAAATAAAAATAAGCGTCAGCTCCGGCAACTGCAAGATATCGATAAGCGGCGCCGATATGAAAGGTCGCCCGGGCGTTGCGGCGCGGGTATTCAAGGCGGCGGCGGACGCGGGAAGCGACATAAGGATGATAAACACGTCTGAGACGGACATATCTCTGCTGGTTGTCAAGGCCGACGTCGATGCGACGGTTGCGGCAATAAAAAAGGAGTTTGAATAAATCAAAAAGCCGCACCGTGCGATGCAGCTTTTCGGAATCTGTCGGCACAGAAATGTGCCGACTTTTTTATGCGGTTTTTTTCGTTTTTACACGAGCCGGCTTTTTCTTTGAGCCGTGAAGATTCTTCTCCGCCTTGCCGGTGAGCCTTATCTCCTCGGGGTCATCCTTTATCTTATCCATAACAACGAACAGAAGCGTCATCATGAGCAGATACGGAACAGGGCTGAAAAGTCCGGGGTTCACAAGCGACATCAGCTGCATTCCGACATACGCGATAAAGATAAACTTATTTGTCAGCGTGTTGCGGCGCGCAAAATAGACGATTCGCGCAATGAACATATAGCCGTATGCCGCGATACCGACTATGCCGAAGCTGCCGATAACCTGGAACGGCGACGAATGATACCAGCAAAGCGCGCCCTTTGCGGAATGGTGGACGTCTCTGTTTCCGAAATAGCCGAGTCCCCTGCCGAAAAGCGGATTTGAACGGAAATCTTCGACGGCGCGGTGCATGAGCTTAACTCTTATCTCGTTGTCGTCTATCTGGAGAAGCCTCAAAATCATATCGCGGAAGAAATAGATAAGATCCCAGAAGAACACGAAAAACAGAACTATTCCGACGGCGATTATGATTAAATTATGTACTCTGTGGCGTTTGTCAAAGCACAGAAGCGCTATCACGCACATCAAAACCTCCGCGGTTCCGACTATTGCGCCGCCGCGCGAACCGGTTATCATCATGCAGCCGTAGAACAGCATACCGACCCAGAACCAGCCGTGGTTGCTCTTTATCGAGCGCAGGAACGCAAACGGCAGAGCGAAAATTAAGAAGGTGGAGGCGTTATTTCGCCACTGGAAAGCCAAAAGTCCGTGAGTTGAAAGCACCTTTCCGAGATGCTCGCCGTAATATTCGAGAATCATGAAACAGCAAAACAGCCCCATGATTATCATTATCTTGGATATCTTGTCAGGCAGAGAATAGTTCTCGCGCCGCCTGATATGGGAGTTCATAAGATTATAAAACAGCAGCATACCGTAGCCGAGACCGAGGGTAAAGAATATCGGCATGAGGCTGAAATATTCCTTGGCGGTTATCTTGCCGAGACCTCCGAGCGTAACGGCGACAGTGACCGCAACCAAAGGCCAGAACAGCTCGCCGTGAGGCAGCTTTCGCTGATAATAATTGAAATGGAAGATTATGGCCGCAGCACCCGGGACAATAAGCCAAACCATTTTTATGAACTCGTCATAGGAATTATTGCACTTTATAAGGCAGAGGCAAAGCAGAAGAAACGGCTCGAGCGCAATTATTACATCCTCGCAAAAGACGAGGATTATGCAGATAATCGCAGCAAAAATCAGAAGGCCGGCAACCTCAACGCGCAGAACGGTTATAAAGCAGGCTATAAGGAAACAAATCCACATAAACCAATCCGTGGAGAGAAATTGTTCCGCTTTTTTTCTTACGCTTTCAAATTTCGCGTTTTTCGTCAAGTTCATACTCCTCATTTACTCCGATCGTTTAATTTATCTCGCACTCTATATCAAACGATTCGGTCATCAAAAATACTGCCAAAAGACGTTGGCGGCAGTTTTAATTCAGCAGTTAATTTTATCACAATCTCACAGAAAAAGCAAGAAATAACAGTTAATCGCACTTCAGCAGCTCCTGTGCAAGAGCGGTTGCGGCGGCATAGAGCTCGCTGCGGCATGAAATCAGCAGTTCGTCCATAGTGCGGGTCCCGTCAGACGAGACAAAAAGCTTCTTTATTCCGAGCTCGGCGGGGTCGGCATCGCTTGAAGCGCACCCGCAGACGGCATATACGGCGGCGCCTGATTTCGCGGCTCTTTTGCAGACTCCGCTCATTACCTTTCCGCGTATGCTTTGAAAGTCAAACCTCCCCTCGCCCGTCACGATAACGTCGGCGTTCTTTGCGAGCTCATCGAAGCCCGACTCATCCAACACTATATCTATGCCGCTTTTGAGCCGTGCATTCAAAAAAGCTGCCGCGCCCGCGCCTAAACCGCCTGCCGCGCCCGCGCCCGGAAGATTATCGGAATCGAAGCCGAGCTCTCTCTTGAGTATCTTTGACATATGGCGAAGTCCGAGGTCGAGCGCTCTCACCTGCTCCGCATTCGCGCCCTTTTGCGGCGCAAAGACATATGCCGCGCCGTCTGCGCCGAAGAGCGGATTAGTTACATCACACGCGGCTGTCACGGGCACGCCGAACGGCTCTTTCGGAGAAATTATGTGCTCAATATCCGCGAGCGTTCCTCCGACGGGCACGAAAGCATTTCCGTTTTTATCAAGGAATACGAATCCGAGCTCCGACGCCATTCCCGCGCCGCAGTCGTTGGTTGCGCTGCCGCCGAGGCCGAGGATTATCCGCTTTGCGCCGCGCTGCTCGGCGTCGCGCATGAGCATACCTACGCCCGCCGTGGTTGTAACTGTCGGGTCGGCTCTGTCGCCCGCGAGCGGAAGTCCCGCGCATGAGGCAGTTTCAATGACGGCTACGCCGTTTTCGAGCATATAATACTCCGCGCGCATGGGCGAGTTGAACGGGTCTTTTGACTCCGCCGATATCCACTCACCGTCAATAAAATTCGCAAAACTCGAACAAAGCCCCTCGCCGCCATCGGCAGCGGGGAGCTTTATAACATTGCAGTCCGGTATTCTGTTTCTGAGCGCCGACTCTATAATATCACAGACCTCCGAAGAAGTCAGCGTGCCTTTGAAAGAATCGGGAGACAGCAGAATATTCATATCATCAGTCTTTTGTAAGCATTCTTATGTATCTCTTGAAGAAAGATACGCCTTCGTCGAGAACCGCAACGGGGCAGCGCTCATCGGTAGCATGGGTGCAGAGAAGGAGCTTCGTGCGCACATGGAACGGAGCAAAGCGATAAATATTATCGCATATAGGCTCATAGAAGCAGGCATCGGTACCGCCCATAACAAGATAGGGCGCGACGATAACCTCGGGATCGGCTCTGACGCAGATTTCCTCGATAACCTTAAAGGATCTCGAATCTGTGGGCGAGAATTTGGACGCCTCTTTTCTCTTGAGGCACTTTATCTCAACATTCTTATTCTTTATGACCTTGCGCAGATGCTTCTCGACATCTTCTGTGGTTGTGCCGGGCATCATTCTGAAGTTTGCCGTAACAGATGCTTCCTGCGGAAGAACGTTGGCGACAGGGCTGCCCTCGGCCATGGTGACGCCGGTAGTGGTTCTTATGAGCGAAGCCGTCGGCGGAATCTGCTCCATGATAAACTTCGCAAGGGGCTTAAGCAGCCAGAGGTTGCAGGCGACGACTCTGACGGGATATGTGGTTCTTCTGCCGAGATTGGAGAAGAGTTTGAGAACAAACGGCTCGAGCTTCGACTTGAACTGATGGTTTTCAACGTCTTTGACAACATCCGCTATTTTGCCTATGGCGCTGTGCTTCGGAGGCTGAGAAGAATGTCCGCCCTTAGCTCTGACGCTCATGGAGAAATCGGCATAGCCCTTTTCCGCGATGCCTACGCCCGCAAGATTGCCCTTGAGAACATGCTTGACGTTGACGGGCAGTATGGCTCCGCCCTCATCTATGACGCTGTCAAGATGGATTCCGCGGGACTTGAGTGTGTTCATAATGGCCTTTGCGCCGGCGCTTTCCGATGCAACGACTTCCTCGTTATGACCGAAGCAGAGATAGACGTCTCTCTCGGGCTCATAGCCCTCTTCAAGAAGCGCCTCGACGGCTTCCATAACGCAGATGAGGTGATTCTTCATATCCAGAGCGCCTCTGCCCCAAATAAACTCGCCGTCGTTATATCCGCTGAACGGCTCGTGAGTCCAGTCTCCCTCCGTGCCGGGCTCAATTGGAACAACATCCTGATGGGAAAGCAGAGCGATAGGCTCCAGGTCGGGATTCTTGCCCTTCCAGCGATAGAGCAGGCTCGCCTCGGCGACATTCTCGCGCTCAAGGGTCTTATGTATCAGAGGATACGAATCCTCAAGATATTTGTGGAATTTTTCAAACTGCGACCAATCGATTTTCTCGTTCTCGGGATAAGAAACGGTCGGAATCTGAATGGCTCCGCTCAGATGCTTTGCCACACGCTCGACATCAACATGCTCATCCTCGAGGGGCTTTGTCTCCCTCTTTTTGGGGAGGAAGAACACGGCTCTGATAAGCGTAATGACAATGAAAATGCCGAGAGCTATCAGAATACCGTAAAGTATTTTGGGTCCCATTGTTTTTCTCCTTTCACGCCTCGCGGCGAAACAAATTGATATTCACTTTGACGCTGTAAATCCTGACGTCAAACGCTAACATTATAATATCAGAAAAACCCTGTTCAGACAATAGCCGAACACAAAAAATCATCGCAAACGCGCAGATTTACATATCAAAGAGGCTTATCTGCGTGGTTTTCGGTATGTCCTCAAGCGCACCCGCCGCCTCAAGAGCTTCGATGACGGTCTTGGAAACGCTCGCGCGTCGGCGCAGATCTTCAACGGAAAGATACTTGCCCTCGCCGTCGTCACGCGCTGCGGCAAGCTGCTCCGCGGCAACGCCGCCGCACCCGCCAAGAGCGGAGAACGGGAGTCTTATTCTGCCGTCCTCAATGTGATACACCTTTGCGTCCGATTTATAGACATCGACGGGAAGGAACTTCACCCCTCGCGCCATCATCTCATTGACGACCTGAAGAGAGGTAAACATATTCTCCTCCTTGGCGGTGGCTTCCTTAATATTCATCTTTGACTTCAGGTATTTCATCTTGTTCTTGACGGCTTCCTGACCTGCCATAATGGACACCGTATCAAGATCCTCGCCGCGAACGGTCATATATGTCGCATAATACTCGACGGGATAGTAGAGCTTATACCACGCGAGACGCATAGCGGCGATAACATATGCCGCGGCGTGAGCCTTCGGGAACATATATTTTATTTTAAGACAGCTGTCGATATACCACTCGGGAACATTATTTTCACGCATCGCCGCCTTATGTTCGTCGGTGAGCAGCTTTTTAGCCTTACCCTTTCGGGTTATCTCCATTATCTTGAAGGCCATGCTCGGCTCGACACCCTTATGTATCAGATATGTCATGATGCTGTCTCGCGTTCCGATAACGTTGGAAATGGTGCAGGTGCCGCTGTCGATAAGATCCTTCGCGTTGCCGAGCCAGACATCTGTGCCGTGGGACAGGCCCGATATCTGGAGCATGTCGGAGAAATTCTTGGGCTTTGAGTCGAGAAGCATCTGCCGCACGAACGGAGTTCCCAATTCGGGCAGAGAAAGTGTGCCCGTATTGCATTCGATATCCTCCTCCGTCACGCCCATAGGCTCGGGAGAAAGGAGCATCTCATAGAGCTTCGGGTCGCAGACATCGGCATCCATGACGGAGGTTCCCGTCAAATCCTCAAGATGCTTATAGAATGTCGGCACATCGTGGCCGAGGATATCAAGCTTGAGTATCGTATCGTGGAGCGCATGGAAGTCGAAGTGCGTTGTTCTTGTGCCCTTGTCGGGGTCGTCCGCAGGATGCTGTATGGGCGTAAAGTCCTCAGCCTCCTTGTAGTCGGGCACAACGACCATTCCGCCGGGGTGCTGTCCCGTGGTACGCTTTATTCCTACGCAGCCCTGAACAAGTCTGTCCTCCTCCGCGCGCTGAACGCTCATCCCCTTCTCGTCAAGCCATTTCTTGACGAAGCCGTAAGCCGTCTTGTCGGCAAGAGTGCCGATAGTACCGGCCTTGAAAACGTTTTTTGCGCCGAAAAGAGTCTCCGTATATTTATGCGCCTGCGACTGGAAATCACCCGAAAAGTTGAGGTCGATATCGGGCTGCTTATCGCCGTGGAAGCCGAGGAAGGTCTCGAACGGGATATCGTGTCCGTCGCGTATAAGCGGCTCGCCGCATATCTCGCAGTTTTTAGGCGGCAGGTCAAAGCCCGAGCCTATCGAGCCGTCCATGAAGAAGGTGCTCTTCTTGCAGTGCTTGCACAGATAGTGCGGCATAAGCGGGTTGACCTCGGATATCTCTGCGGCGAAAGCGACGAAGGACGAGCCGACAGAGCCTCGCGAGCCGACATAATATCCGTGATCCATGGAGAATTTAACAAGTCGCTGGGCGATGATATAGAGCACGGCGTAACCGTGTTTGATAATGGAACTCAGCTCCTTTTCGAGGCGCTTTTCGACATATTCAGGCAGAGGGTCGCCGTAGATATCTTTTATGTGCTTATAGCATATCTCGCGCAGCTCCTCATCCGAGCCGGGTATTCGCGGAGGATATGTGCCGTCCGGTATGGGCTGGATGACCTCGCACATATCGGCTATTTTATTGGTGTTTTCAATAACAACCTCGCGGGCTGTCTCCTCTCCGAGATAGGCAAACTCGTTGAGCATCTCCTGCGTCGTTCTGAAATAGAGCGGAGCCTGCTGCGCGGCATCGGTAAAGCCCTGACCGGTCATGATAATCTCTCTGAAAACGCTGTCGCTCTCGTCCATAAAATGAACGTCGCAGGTGGCAACGGTGAGCTTTCCTAGCCTGTCGGCAGCGGCGATTATCTTCTTATTTATGTCCTCAAGCTCTCCCGTATCCCTGACTCTGCCCTCTCTTATAAGGAACGCATTGTTGCCGTTGGGCTGTATCTCGAGATAGTCGTAGAACGAGGCGATTTCCAGAATTTCATCGTCGGATTTTCCGTCGAGCACGGCGCGGTAAACCTCTCCCTGCTCGCAGGCACTGCCGACAATTATACCCTCGCGGAACTCCTCGATTACCGAGCGCGGAACACCGGGCTTGCGGCTGAAATACTCGAGATTTGACTTCGTGATTATTTTATATAGATTTTTAAGTCCCACATAATTCTTCGCGATAAAAATTATATGGTTATACTTCTTTTTCTTCTCGGCGGGGTCTACAACACGGTCGTCGAAATAATAACCCTCCATGCCGTAGAGAATCTTTATTTTGCCCTTTGCCGCGGCGCAAGCCTCGGGAAACGCCTGAACAACGCCGTGGTCGGTTATGGCTATTGCCTTATGCCCCCATGCGATTGCGCGCTCAACGAGCTTCGTTGCGCTCGAGACGCCGTCCATGGCGGACATAGTAGTATGCAGATGAAGCTCGACGCGCTTCTCGGGCGCTTCGTCCTTCTTTTCTATAAGGTCTATAGTAGTTACGGCGCGCGCATTTATGCAGTCGCACTTCATATAAGAGTCGTAATTGACAACGCCTCTGACCATAACGGCGACGCCGTCTTTGATATTTTTCAGCAGGCTTTCGCAGTTTTCGGCGAGCTCGAAAATCTTGACGGAATAGGAGCTTGTCTTGTCAGTGATACAGAAATTTATTATCTTTCGTTTTCCGTCACGGGTATCGCGCGACTCAAAAGAAAACACAGTACCCCATACGACGACCGAGCCCGAATCGGAGGCTACGTCCGAAAGAGAAATGGGCTTTGTCTTTATTACGGAGCCGTAAATCGGAACGGAATATTTAGTCGAAAACGGATATTCGTCGTAGGTTCTTGTTAAGCTGGTGAGGTCCTTTTCCCGAGAAACCTTATCGGCGAACGCACTGCGTATGCCGCTGTCCAGCTCCTCCTGATACTGCTGCACCTCGCCGTCGTCAACGGGAGCGCCGCTGTCGGTGAACTCGACTCCCACATCCTCGCCGAAACGTTCAAATATCATCTGCGCAAAGCGCTTTGATGCGCCAAGGTTATTTATAACATCCGCGCCGCTCTTGAGCTGCACGGAGACCGTGTCGCCGAGCATGAAGCACTGCGCATCGTTAAGGAATCCGTTTGCGGCGGGAAACTCTCTGCGCAGAGAAAGGAGCAGCTTTGCAAGCCCCGTTTCGCTCATCGGCTCTTTCGAAGCTTCCTCGGGCTTTTCCTCCGTCACAGAGCAGTTTATCATCGCGGCGTTGAGAGTGAACGCTTTTATGAGCGAGGTCTCAACGGCTCTCAGCAAAAGCTCACCCGGAGCCGCTGCCGCCGAACAAAGTAATTCAAGCTCCCTGCGCTCGACATTCAGCCTGATATCATCAAGCTGAACATCTGCAAGCTCAGAGAGCAATTCGGAATCGTCAATATATTCTTCTATAAAATCAACTAACTTTTTGTCGGACATCTTTGTCTCCATTAAAGTTTATCAATCTCTTCCATAAGACTGTCAAGCACCTCTGACTCAGGTACTTTTTTTATTATCTGACCCTTTTTGAATATCAGCGCGCATCCGTCGCCGCCGGCGATACCGATATCAGCTTCTCTCGCTTCGCCGGGTCCGTTGACGGCACAGCCCATGACCGCGACCTTTATCGGCTTGTTGCACGACGCGAGCCGCTCCTCGACCGCGTTTGCAAGGGAGATGAGGTCTATTTTGGTTCTGCCGCAGGTCGGGCAGGAAACTATCTGGACGCAGTCCTTTTTGGCGCCCGTTGCGCGCAGAATATCATAGCCCGCCGCGACCTCCTTGACCGGGTCGTCGGTCATCGAAACGCGGATAGTGTCGCCGATTCCGTGCAAAAGCAGAGACCCTATACCTACGCTCGACTTGACAAGGCTCATCTTCCATGTGCCCGCCTCGGTTATACCGACATGGAGCGGATAATCGCAAATCTTTGAGATAAGCTCATATGCCTCAACCGTCATCGGAACATCGGAGGACTTGAGCGATATAACAATATTGTCAAAATCGCACTCCTCAAGCATACGCACATGGCTCATCGCGCTGTCCACGAGCGCCTGAGCGGTGGGAGCGCCGTATTTTGCGAGAATATCCTTCTCGATAGAGCCGCTGTTGACGCCGACTCTTATCGGAATGCCGTTGTTGGCGCAGGCGTCGGCAACCGCCTTGACCCTGTCTTTGGAGCCGATGTTGCCGGGATTTATGCGTATTTTATCTATGCCCGCAGCTATGCTTTCAAGCGCGAGTCTGTAATCGAAATGTATATCCGCGACTATAGGAACCTTTACCGCCTCTTTGAGAGCCGGGATAAGCTTCACCGCATCCATATCGGGTATTGCGGCGCGGATTATCTGACATCCGGCCTTTTCAAGGGCTTTAGCCTGCTTCACGCTGCCCTCGATATCGTGCGCGGGAATATTGAGCATGGACTGAACGGCTATCGGAGAATTGCCGCCGACAGTCAAATCGCCTATTCTGACCTCTTTGCTTTTTCTGCGTTCAAATGCCATAATTCTAACCTCTTATCAAACTGACGATATCCTTAAACGAGATAACTGCCATAAACACGAGCAACAGTATCATGCCGACCGCGTGAACCAACTTTTCAAACTTCTGCGGGATAGGTCTGCGGATAATAAGCTCGATAAACATAAAGAACAGTCTGCCGCCGTCAAGCGCCGGGATGGGCAGGAGATTGAACAGACCGACATTAATAGCTATCAGCGCCATAATAGACAGAAGCGGAGTCCAATCCATTGAAGTCGACGAAGCCGACGCCGCATCCGCAACATAGTTTATAATGCCTATCGGCCCCGAGACCTCGCTTAGTCCGTATCGTCCGGTTATCAGGTCAAAAAGGCTTATCCAGGCCATGCGGCCTATTGATATACTCTCAAGAAAAGCGTTCTTTGTGACGCTCAAAAATGTCGGTTTAACGCCGACGATAATGAAATCATAGTGAATGCTTATCAGATTCTCCTGACCCTCTATGGGGCTGGTTTGAAACTTAACATCCTTGAGCTCGACTTTTTTTCCGTCTCTTTTGACGACAAAATCCATAACGCCGTCATCGTCGCGCATCATGAGAAACGTTATATCATATTGGGAATAGACTCGCTTGCCGTTTATTTTGACTATCTTATCCCCCGCCTCAAGTCCGCTCGCGGCGCTCGTCGCGTTGTCATAGAAGGAGCGTATCTGAGTGGTGCCGATAAGATCGGACTGACAGAGCATAATCGCAACGATTATAACGCCCATGATAAGATTGACTGTCGCTCCGGCGACAACGACTATCATTCGCTGCCACAGGGGCTTGTTGTTGAAGGCGTGCTGATCCTCGCTGTCCTCGTCCTCGCCCTCCATGCTGACGTATCCGCCTATCGGCAGGATTCTCACGGCATAGTTTGTATCGCCCTTCTTCTTTTTGAAGATGGCGGGACCCATGCCGATAGAGAACTCGTTGACCTTGACCTTGAAAAGCTTTGCAAAAAGGAAATGGCCGAGCTCATGGAACATTATTACGATGCCGAAGAAAAGTATGGCCACAAGAAACGGCCAGACCTTGCTCCAAACTGTCGAAAACGACAGCGCGGTATTTAAAAACATATAAAATATCCTTTCGACCCGTGAAAATATCAGCAGCCGAACATCTCATGCACTTTTTCTCTTGCGCGGGAATCGGCGAGGAGAATGTTTTCAAGGCTGTCGCACGGTAAAAATTCGGTTGAATCGAGCACACCCGACACTGCGTCGGCGATATCGAGAAACTTTATCTTTCCCTCTCTGAACAGCTTATTGGCTGCCTCATTGGCACCGTTCGCCGCGGCGGGATAGACACCGCCCTTTGTTATCGCCTGCCTGCAAAGATTGATGCAGGAAAAAGTATCATAGTCGGGCTGCTCAAAGGTGAGCGTTTTCCAATCCTCGAGGCGGAGCTGTTTTGCGGGGCTCTCATAGCGCTCCGGATAAGTCAGAGCATACTGTATCGGCACGCGCATATCGGGCACGCCGAGCTGAGCTATGACGGAGTTGTCGACATATTCGACGAGCGAATGAACCACGCTCTGGCGGTGGACGAGAATATCTATCTTGTCGGCAGGCATATCGAAAAGCCACGCCGCTTCGATAAGCTCAAGTCCCTTATTCATCATTGTAGCAGAGTCAATGGTAATTTTTGCGCCCATACTCCAATTGGGGTGCTTGAGCGCTTGTTCAACTGTGACGCCCTCGAGGTCGGCACGCTTTCTGCCGAAGAACGGGCCGCCCGAAGCGGTCAGAATAAGGCGCTTGACGCTCTTTTTTCCGGGGCTTCCCTGAAGGGACTGGAATATTGCGGAATGCTCGCTGTCCACAGGGAGAATGGAGACTCCTTTCTCCTTGGCGCGAGAAGTCACAAGCTCGCCGCCGGCGACAAGCGTCTCTTTGTTGGCGAGAGCTATGTCGTTACCCGCTTCGATTGCGGCAAGAGTCGGCTTGAGGCCCGCTATGCCGACGATGCTGTTGAGTACCTTATCGGCGTTGAGCTGCGCCGCGGCGCATATGCCCTCTTCGCCGCCGAGCACCCTTGTGGAGGTATCGGCAACTTTTGTTCTGAGCTCCGCCGCCCTGCTCTCATCGGCAACGGCCGCTATTTCGGGCTTGAACTCCCGTATCTGCTCTTCGAGCAGGTCGATATTCGAATTTGAAGTCAGAGCTCTTACCGTAAAATTACGAAGTCTTGCGACATCGAGCGCCTGAGTGCCTATGGAGCCGGTTGAGCCGAGAATGACCATGCTTTTCATATAATCACGCTCCGAGACTGATTACCAGTGAAATCAAGGCATAGAGAGTCGGCATAACGAAGCTGTAGCTGTCGAATCTGTCCATAATTCCGCCGTGACCGGGGAAGATGGTTCCGAAATCCTTCGCGCCGAAGTTTCTCTTTATAACGGAGGCCGACAGGTCGCCGCCTATGCTTATGGCGGAGAGGAACATCGAGGTTCCGGGAATCATCCACCACTTTAGTGTGTCGTTCTTGAAGAAGAAATAATCAAAAATAAAGAAAAATGCAAGGTTAAACAGCATAGTTATAACTACGCCGCCGACTGCGCCCTCAACACTCTTTTTGGGGCTGATGTTCGGAGCGAGCTTGTGCTTTCCGAACTTGCTGCCGACAAAATACGCAAACGTGTCGTTGAGCCATGCGGACAGCAGCGCCGTAAAGATAATAAAGAATACCTGCGACTGCTGGAACAGATCGGGACGGCTCAGACAGAGATCTCTGATAAGAATTATGGTAGTCATGACATACGGCACGATAACGCCGCAGAACATAGACATGACAACGTCTTCAAATTTAGTCTTTGCATAGTTGCCGAGCATGATGAACATCATAAGTATGACATAGACTATCGCAACGATATATGTCGGGAAAGGCAGCTTCTCAAAGAGCTTGTATTCAAGAGCAACGGGCATAAAAGCGGCGACAATCATGTTGATTATCATCAGAAGCTTATTTTTAATCTTCGCAACGTGCTGTATCTCGTAGGACGCTATAAACGACACAGCTGCCAAAACTATGCCCAAAACAGGGGTGAACATAAGGGAAAGGACCGTAATTCCGAAAAGAGCGGCTAAAAGTCCGGTAATAACGCGCTGTTTCATCTTTCTTTCATCTCACAATCAAAGTATTTTCAGACTCCTCCGAAGCGTCTGCTGCGGTGTGCGTACTCCTCAAGAGCGGCGTCAAAGTCCTGCTCGGTATAGTCGGGCCAGAGGATATCGGAATAGATAAATTCCGAATACGCAGCCTGCCAGATGAGGAAATTTGAAAGTCTGAATTCTCCGCTGGGGCGGATTATAAGATCCGGGTCGGGCTGACCCGCCGTATAGAGATTGTCCGATATATCCTGCTCGGTAAGACTGTCGGGCGTGCGCTCCCCTCTAGCACACTGCTCGGCAAGACGCTTGCAGGCAGACAGTATCTCATTTCTGCCGCCGTAGTTTATCGCGATGTTTACGGTCGTTCTGGTTTTGTCGGCAGAGCCGCGTTCAAGCTCATCGACAAGCTCGAGAATATCGTCCGCCAAACCCTCGCGCTCTCCTATATATCTTATTCTCAAACCCTTCCGAGCATTCTCCTGCTCGCGCTCCTCGGCCTCGCGCAGGTAATCTCTGAAAAGGTTCATTATGCCGCTGACTTCCTCGGGCGGTCTGCGCCAGTTTTCCGTGGAAAAGGCGTAGAACGTCACGTAGCGTATCCCTATATCTGCGGCATATTCGCATATTCTTTTGAACACCTTCGCGCCCTGCTTGTGACCCTCGCTGCGCGGAAGTCCGCGCTGCTTGGCCCAGCGGCCGTTGCCGTCCATAATTATGGCAATATGCTGCGGAAGATGCTCGTTATCCGGTGTCTTTGTCATGGCAAAATTCCTTTTGTATTTTAGGCAAAAAGGCGTGACCGCCCAAAGCGCCCAGCCTTTTTGCCGAATAAAATCCGAAGCAAATCAGATTTCCATTATTTCCTTTTCTTTTTCTGCGGCAACACTGTCCGCTTCCTTGACGAACTTGTCGGTGATATCCTGTATCTCTTTCTCGCCGAACTTGAGATCGTCCTCGGTTATTTCGCTGTTCTTCTGCATCTTCTTGAGCTTTTCCATGCAGTCTCTGCGGATAGAGCGAACGGCAACCTTGCAGTCCTCCGCCAGCTTCTTGACATCCTTGACTATTTCGCGGCGCTTATCCTCGGTCAGGGGCGGGAAAGTAAGTCTTATCACCTTTCCGTCGTTCTGCGGGTTAATTCCGAGGTCGGAGGTCTGGATAGCCTTCTCGATGGGATGCAGAGTAGAAACGTCCCAGGGCTGAATGCAGAGGATTCTCGCCTCAACTACGGAGATAGCCGCAAGCTGATTTATCGGGGTGGCAGTGCCGTAATAATCAACAGTTATCCTATCGAGAACCGCCGCGGTAGCTCTGTTTGCTCTTATCGTACCGTACTCGCCCTTGAGCGAAGCGATGCTCTTGGTCATTTTATCGCGTGCTGTTTGAAATACTGTTTCCATAATTTCAATCCTTTCTTGAAGAGAAGATCATATTTTTATCGGCCTTTCACCGATTATTTTACAACTGTTCCTACATTCTCGCCCTTTATCGCCTTGACGATATTCTGCGGGTCGTCAAGATTAAAGACGAGAATCGGTATGGAATTGTCTCTGCAGAGAGAGGCTGCGGTTCCGTCCATAACTCTGAGGTCGTGGCTGAGGATTTCGTCAAATGAAAGAGTGTCATACTTCTTCGCGTCCTCGAACTTGTTGGGATCCTTGTCATAAACGCCGTCGACATTTGTCGCCTTGAACATGATATCGGCATCTATCTCGAGAGCGCGCAGGGCTGCTGCCGTGTCGGTGGTAAAGAACGGGTTGCCCGTGCCGCAGCCGAAGATAACGACTCTGCCCTTTTCCAAATGGCGCACTGCCCTGTTGCGGATATAGGGCTCGGCTATCTGCTGCATGGCAATGGCGGTCTGCACTCTGACGGGCACCTTGAGATGCTCAAGCGCATCGGCAAGGGCGAGGGAGTTCATGACGGTGGCGAGCATACCTATATGGTCGGCTCTGGTTCTGTCCATATCTCCGCTCGAGCGTCCGCGCCAGAAATTTCCGCCGCCGACAACAAGACCGACCTCAACGCCCATATCGACGCATTCCTTGACTGCGGAACAGATATTGAGAACGGTATCGTAATCAATACCCATGCCCTTTCCGCCGGCGAGCACCTCGCCGCTTATTTTCAGAAGTATACGTTTATACGCAAGCTCCATATTTGTGCCTCCATTCAAAAAAACATATTTTTCCGCTACTATTTTACTTTATTTTACGCAAGCTGTAAAGACAAAAAGGCAAATTCACAGCAATTTAACAAAAAAAGAACACGGGAGACAAAATTCGCTTTGTTCTCCCGTGTTTTTCGCTTTATTTACCGTCTGTCGAGTGCTGCCTGCGCCTCGGAAGTGAGCTTTGAGGTCTGGCGCTGAGCCATGACGAGATTATAATAAACCCCGCGCTTTTTGAGAAGCTCCGCGTGCGTGCCCACCTCGGCTATTCTGCCGTTTTCAAGGACGACGAGCCTATCCGCATGGCGCAGAGTCGAGAGCCTGTGGGCAATGGCTATTGTAGTCCTGTTTTCGGTGAGTCTGCCGAGCGCCTGCTGAATATAGCTCTCGGTCTCGGGATCGAGCGCACTCGTCGCCTCGTCGAGAATGAGTATCTTCGGATCGCGCAGTATCGCTCGGGCTATCGCCACGCGCTGGCGCTCTCCGCCCGAAAGATTGTAGCCGTTTTCGCCGACGACTGTATTATATCCGTCCTTGAGCTCCATTATGAAGCCGTGGGCATTTGCCGCCTTTGCGGCCGCGAACACCTCCTCGGGCGACGCGTCCGACTTTGCATAGGAGATGTTGTCATAGATAGTGCCGGAGAAAAGATAAGTCTCCTGGAACACAACGCCTATATTCTCGCGCAGGTAATACTGGTCATAGTCGCGGATATCCCTGCCGTCTATTTTGAGCGTTCCGCCGTCAACGTCGTAGAGGCGCATGACGAGGTTTATCATCGTGGACTTGCCCGCTCCCGAATGACCGACGAGGCCTATCATCTCGCCGGGATTTATCTTCAGATCTATATCCCTGAGCACCGGCTCGTAGCTCTTATAGCCGAAATCGACGGAGTCAAACTCCACCTCGCCCGTTATAGGATATTTCCCGGCATTTTTCGAATTGCCGACCTGCGGCTTTTCATCGAGAACCTCATATATTTTTATAAGGCTCGTTGTTACCTCCGCTATCCAGCGCGGCATATTTGCAAACCAGTCGAGCGGCTTATAGATATAGGAGAGCAAGAGCACAAAGCTCCAAAGCTCGCCTGCGGTCATCGTGCCGTTTATAACCATTCTGCCGCCGAAATAGAGCACGAGGAAGTTGCCCGAGTTCATAAGGAAGCCTATGACAGGGAAGATAACCGCCCACGTCCTCTCGTTTTTGACGGAGATATCCGCAAGATCCTTGCTCACGGACGAAAACTTTGCAACCTCGCGCTTTTCGCTGCCGAATGTTTTGACAACTCGGATACCCCTGATTATATCATGGAGAATCGAATTTGCGCGGCTGTCATACCGCCACTGTTTATCATAGCGCAAATGGATATACCGCTTGAAGCTGTTGAGCGTGATAATGCAAAACGGCGCGGGTATGATTGCAAGCAAGGTCAAAAGCGGACTCATGCGCAACATAAATATTCCGACTACAACGAAAAGTATAAGCTGCTCGAGCGCATAGCGTCCTTTATCGACAAAGAAATTCTGAACGGTGTTTGTGTCGCGCGTGACGCGTTTTATCAAGTCGCCCGCTGTTTTTCGGGACATGGACGAGACGGACATACGCTGAACTCTGTCATAGACAACGGAGCGCAGATATTTTGAAAATCCGAGCCCGACGATGTTTGCTGTGCGCCCCGAAAATATCTGAAAGATGTTTTCAAGCAGATAAGTAAGCGCCATGGCAACGCCGATAAATATAATATTTTGATTTACGGAGAGTCCGTCGGAGGAAAATGCGGACGAGAAGCCGTCAACGAGCTTCCCCTGAAGCACGGGCTGCACTGCCGACATAAGATTTGCAAAAGTGACGAGCACGCTTGACAAAAGGAGCTTTGGAATAAACTGCCGGAGCATTTTAAAAGTCCTTCGCCATATGTAGCTCTTATCAACGCAGAACATACAGACGTCCGTGCCCTTGGGATAGCGCCTGCCGCAGACGGGGCATTTGTCGGCGCTGTCCGCTATCCGCTCGGGCTCCTCGCCTGTTTTTATCCTGTGATTCACAGCCTTGCAGAATTCGCCTATATCCTCGGCGGCGCTCATCGAGAAGCGGCAGACGGTGATATTCTCGGCGCCGTCGTAATCCGAGCCGCTTTTCTCCGCAAACGGGGAAATTTCAAGGCTTCCGCAGCCGACATCGGTATACTGCACAAGCTCGCCTATATTTTTAAGTGAGATGGAAAACACCTCTTTGCCGTCTTCGAGCGCGTAAACTGCGCCGTCTTTATACCGCAGAACACCGCAGCACGGCTTTGAATTTAAATCAAGGTCATATTTTACCTCGGTCATGGTTTTTAACCGCACGGCGCGCAGCCGCTCCTTTCTTTAAGATTTCGGCAAACTCAATACAAGAACGGTTCTATCTTCCTGCGCATTCTCGGCTTGAGGGCGTTGATATCGGGAATAATGAATCGGTTGCCGTCGGAGTCGTTGAACATAACGGAACCCGAATCGAGCATTTTGACATTGCGGCTGATATCTTTTACGCCGAAGGTCTTTTTGAAGCCGTCTATCGACACGTCAAAGTAAAACGAGCCCATCTTCTCTTCTATCGAATATATCTGCGATATTTCGGGGCAATAGTAGCGCGCCGCAAGGTCTTTTTCGATTATCTCCCTGCTTTCGCTCGGGAAATCGGCGGCGTTTTTTATTATGCCTATCTCATTTTTGTCCATATCGCTGACGCTGATATACTCGAACGGTCTGTGCAGAGGCAAGGTTCGGAGAAGCCGCACGCGGCGGTAGTCTTTGTCCTCGGTTTTTAGGGCTGCAAAGCCGTTCGGATTCAGATAGAATTTGCACTTTTCGGGGTCAAGGAAGTTAATTGACATAGTATTGAGCTCTCCCATTTTAACCCTCCTCAATCGATTATGCCGACAGCCTTGAGAGCCTCGGCCTGTATTTTATATAACTTATAGAATTCGCCGCGCTTTTTGAGAAGCTCGGCATAGCTGCCGCATTCAACAACCTCGCCCTCGCTTATAACTGCGAGCATATCGGCGTCGCGCAGGGTCGAGAGGCGGTGCGCAATGGCAACCGTAGTTCTGCCCTGCATGAGCTTGGTAAGAGAATACTGGATATTGCGCTCGGTCTCGGTATCCATGGCCGCGGTAGCCTCATCGAGGATGAGTATGCGCGGATTTTGGATTATCGTTCTGGCTATTGATATTCTCTGCCGTTCGCCGCCCGAGAGGTCATGACCGCCCGCTCCGACGCGCGTCTCATAGGCATCAGGCAGTTTCATAATAAAGTCGTGCGCGCTTGCGGCCTTTGCTGCGGCGATTATCTCTTCCATTGCGGCATCCGGCTTCGCGTAGCGGATATTGTCGGCTATTGTGCCTATAAACAGATAGATGTCCTGCGACACGAGCCCGACATTCCTTCTGATAATATCAAGCGGCAGGTCGCGCACATCGACTCCGTCAATTTTGATGCACCCTGCTTTAGGGTCATAGAGACGCGCTATCAAATTGGCTATTGTCGTTTTGCCCGCTCCGGTCTTGCCGACTATTCCGAGCATCTGACCTGCGTTCACCTTGAGGTCAAGATTCTTTATTACGGGACGCGCAGGTTCATATTCAAATTCGAGACTTGAAATCTCGATATCTCCGCGCACCTCGCCTATATCTATCGGATGTTCTTTTTCGACTATCTCGGGCTGAGCGTCCACTATTTCGAACACGCGCTGAGCCGAATCCACGCACCGCGCCCACCAGTTGGAGACCCACGACAGAAAGTCGATAGGGCCGACGAGCATGGTGAGATATATCGTAAAATTAAGGAGCGTGCCGACGGTCATTTCACCTTTCGCAACCATGAGTCCGCCGCAGGTCAGCATGAACACGGCGAGAACCGAGAGCGCTACGGTCAACAGCGGAAAAAACGTAGCTTCCGAATTGTTGAACTTCAAATCCGCATCATAGAGGTCGCCGCTGACCTTATCAAAGCGGTCGAGCTCCTCATCCTCTTTCGAGAAAGCCTTTATTATGCGCTGGCCGTTGATATTGTCGCTGACCATTGAGGTGAGTCTCGCGTTGCGCGCCCAGCTCCTGTGATGCAGTATTCTGAAAAATTTGCTGCCGAAGATGAGCAGTATAAGAAATATCGGAGCCGCAGCGCAGCAGAGAAGCGCCAGCTTCCACGACATAACGAACATGATTATCAGAACGCCGACAACGGTTATAATATTCGTTATGACATAGGGCAGTCCGTCCACAAAGAACCAATAGATATTATTGGAATCCCTTGTCACGCGCTCCATGAGCGAACCCGTCTGTTTGGACGAATAAAAGCTGACGGACAGGCGCTGCATGGCGGCGAATATCTTGACCTTTATATCATATATGACGCGCGGCATTATGCTGCCCATAAGGAACTGGAACGACACCGTCATCAAAAGTCCCAGCAGCTTCATGCCGACAACCGCACCTATTAAGTAGCCGAGCGTAACAAACAGCTGCTGCGCGGGAGTTGAACCGACATTGCTCAAAACATCGTCGAAGAGCGCCTTTGTGCTTATCTGCGGCATTGCCATATTAATTGCCGTGCTTATAAGTATCGCCGCAACAATTAGCGTCATTTGAAGCTTATAGCCGCCGAAAAACGAGAACAGGCGCTTGACCGTCGATTCGTTTTTGTCACACTTGGGGCAGGAATTGCGCCCGGGCGGATAAGGTCTTTTGCACTTAGGGCAGACTCCGCCGTCCTTACTGTCTCCGTCATTCTTTAATATCGGCTTTCCGCTTTTTAAGCTGTTAAACGCCTTGCAGAGCTCATCGTAAGCGCCGAGGAAATTGAGGCTGAATTTTATCAGTCCTATGTCGTCGCCGTCCTTTTCGGCTATGAGACGAGCCGTTGAAACATACTGCTCGCATTTTAGCGAATCAAAATCGGAGAGCGGATAGGAGCGAATCTCTCTGAGCTCGTATTCCGCTTTGATTTTCTTGTTTCCGCGTTTTTTTGCTGCTTTTTCGTCCCCGAGGATGAAATATATACCCTCGCTGTCAAGAGCCGTCCACGCAGTAAGATAGCAGCCGTCGAAATCCATATCGCTTTCAACAACTTTTATAAATCCGTCTGTCGCAAGCCCTCTGCTTTCGACTGCCGCCTTCACATCGTCGGGCAGTCGGTCGAAGCGTTTATGCTTCGGCGGCTCGTATTTGCCGAGCATACGGCGCAATATTCTTTTTATTTTTCTTTTGAAGCTATTCATAGTCACTCCGAAAAAAGAATCAGGGTCTGCTCAAGTCGAACATCAGTCGATGTAATCGAGTATCATCGGCTGCGCCGCAGGCTTCTGTGCGCCTATAGAGACGGACGAGAGATAGCGGGTCTCCGCGCCGTCAAGGCGGCTTTTGTCATTAGAGAAAAGCGTTGCGAGCAGTTCTCCGCGCTTTACAAAATCGCCTGTTTTGGCGGATATCACAATACCCGCCGCGGGGTCTATATCGTCCTCTTTCTTCTCTCTGCCAGCTCCGAGCAAAACGGCGGTCAGGCCTATATTCTCGGAATCCATATGAGTTATATATCCGTCCGCGGGCGCATACACCTCGCGGGAGAAAGAGGCTTTTTCGAATTTTGAGGTGTTCTCTATATACGAGACGTCGCCGCCCTGCGACTTAACCATCATTTCAAAGCGTCTGAGAGCTTCTCCGCTGCTGACGGCCTCATCAACGAGCTCGGCGCATTTTTCTCTGTCTCCTATGCCTGCAAGCATAAGCATTCTGCACGAGAGCTCGCGGCAGACAGTCCAAAGGTCGCCGGAAGTATTGCCTTTAAGTATATCGACAGACTCGATAACCTCGAGCGAATTGCCGACCGCTTTTCCGAGCGGGGCGTCCATATTTGTTATTAAAGCGGCGGTCTTAACTCCCGCTCCCCTGCCGATATCGACCATTGTTCGCGCAAGCAGACGGGAATCGTCAAGGGTTTTCATAAATGAACCGCTCCCCGTTTTTACGTCGAGGAGAATACAGTCCGAGCCATCGGCAAGCTTCTTGCTCATTATGCTCGAGGCTATGAGCGGTATGCTGTCAACTGTGGCGGTGACGTCGCGCAGAGCGTACAGTTTTTTGTCCGCAGGGCACATATTTCCGCTCTGACCCGTGACGCTCAAGCCGCATGATTCAACGGTTTCGCGCATTTTCTGCGTGGATATCGAGGTTTGGAAACCCGGAATAGCTTCGAGCTTGTCGACCGTTCCGCCTGTGTGCCCGAGTCCCCTGCCGGACATCTTTGCCACCTTGACACCGCACGCCGCGACTATGGGAGCCACTATGAGCGTGGTTTTGTCGCCAACGCCTCCCGTCGAATGCTTATCGACCTTGACGCCGCTTATCCCGCTCAAATCGGCCTTATCGCCCGAATCGCGCATGGCGAGCGTGAGAGCCACCGTCTCGGCCTTGGTCATTCCGCGGAAAAACACCGCCATGGCGAACGCCGAGAGCTGATAGTCCGGCACCACCTCGGAGACACAGCCGTTTATTATATAAGATATTTCTTCGGCGGTCAGCTCACCGCCGTCGCGCTTTTTGCGAATAAGTTCGGGCATATACATAAAAAGCTCACCTCAGTTAACGGAAAGAATTACACAGTTGAGCGAGAAAAGCGAGGACAGCTCACTTTCATCGCCAAGGACTGTACTTTTGATGTCTTCGGCCGTGACCAGCGACGATATCATTGTCGGATCGGCTTTGATACGCGCTACTATAGCATCGTAATCCGACTGTGTAAACAGATTAAATGCCGAACGCGAAAGATCAAGCCGCACACCGTCGTCGGCTATGCCGAATTTCACGGAGCGTCCGCCGCTGAAGCTGCCGTTTTTCACCGACTCGAGAGCCCTGTAAACGCTCATGGAGACCGACTTTTCCGCAGTTGTCAAAACAGCATCCGACACATAGGATTTATCGGTATCGGCGCCTATGACCCAGCTGCCTATGTTGCGTTCAGCCGCACTTGCAACCGCGGCAAATACTTTCGTGCCGCAGGCAAAAATCGCCTGCGTGCCGGTAGAATACCAGAGCTTTGCGCGCGCTTCGGCATCGAGCTCGGTTTCGTCGGTCTTGAGGAATCTCACCTTTATATCGACCGACACGGCTCCGAGGTTCATATCCTCTGCGGCGCGCTCCGCGCCCTGTATAAAGCCGAAGCAGTAATTGACATAATTATCCGACGGATAGCTGCCCTGAAATCCGAGACGCTGAAAGCCGTTAAAAACAGAAGCATATCCCGCAAGATATCCCGCGTCGAGAGTGGAATAGCTGACGGCGAGCACATTGTCGGGCAAGTCCTTCTCCGTGCTGTCGACAATTATAAACTTTACATCCTCCCAACGCTCGGCCGCTCTTACTACGGCGTCGCGGAACTCGTCTCCGTGGCAGACCACCGCCTTTGCGCCGTGCTTTATCGCTTTTCTTATAGCTCTGAAGAAGTAAGTCGTGCCGCGCTGAGACGGTCTGTAATATTTGCAGCTGACTCCGTAATCGGCGGCGTAGCTTTTTACGCCGTCCCAAACCACGGAATTATACGACCTGTCATATATATCGCCGACATCGGTAATGAACACCGCTTCGTATTTTTCGTGTTTTGCGCAGGCACAGAGACTAAAAAGCATCGCCAATACGCAAAGCGCCGCTGTTATACGCCGAAAATTTTTCAAGGCTGATTCTCCTGTTTTAAATTTGCCGGTCCGAATGAGTCGGGCAAAAGTTCTTTGAGTTTAAACGAACGCAGTCCGTTTTCCGTGTTGCAGATTATTTCAAAAGTTTCCGTATTGCAGAATTCCGCCATGACCTGACGGCATACGCCGCAGGGAGTGCAAAATTCAACACCTTCTTTTCCTCCGGCAACGGCTATTGCGCAAAAGTCGCGTTCTCCGTTTGAAACGGCTTTGAAAAAGGCCGTGCGCTCGGCGCAGACTGTCGGAGTATACGCGACATTTTCGATATTGCAGCCCGTATATACCGTACCGTCGGAGCAGAGAAGCGCCGCGCCGACGCTGTATCCGGAATAGGGAGAATACGAATTTGCGCGCGCGTCTGAGGCTTGAGAAAACAGCGCATTACGCTCATTGTCGGTCATACGTCCGACACCTCCCGCAGAAAGCTCTCTCCGCTTTTAAGCGCGGGCAAGCCGAAGCAATCGAGCACAAAAGCGGAAATATCGGCAAAGGTCGGGCGGGTTCCGATATTAATCCCCGCTTTAACCTTATTGCCGTAAACTATTATAGGGATATACTCGCGCGAATGGTCGGTGCTTGCGGTCGAGGGATCGCAGCCGTGGTCGGCGGTTATTATGAGCACATCGTCGGGGCGCATATTTTCAAGGAATTTTCCGAGACGGCAGTCAAACTCCGTCAGCGCTTTCGCGTAGCCGTCAACATCGTTCCTGTGCCCGTAGAGCATATCGAAATCGACGAGATTGACAAAGCAGAGCCCGTTGAAATCCTCGTTTTGAAGCTCGAGGGTTTTCTCCATGCCGTCGGCGTTGTCTTTGTTTATCCCCCTGTGATCCGTGATGCCGCGGGAGGCGAAAATATCGTTTATCTTGCCGACCGATATTACATCGAAACCCGAATTTTTCAGCCTGTCGAGCATCGTCTCCCCGGTCGGTTCAAGAGAGAAATCATGCCTGCCCGAGGTTCTGTAAAAGTTCGGATATTCGCCCTTAAACGGGCGGGCTATGACCCTGCCCACTGCGAGCTCGTCTTTGAGCATACCGCGCGCCTTGCGGCAGATACCGTAAAGCTCTTCGAGCGGGACTATATCCTCGTGGGCGGCAACTTGAAATACGCTGTCCGCCGAAGTATAGACTATGAGATCGCCCGTCTCCATATGCTGCCTGCCGTAGTCGAGAATGACCTGCGTGCCGGAATACGGCTTATTGCAGAGCACTCCGCGCCCCGTCAGTCGCGAGAACTCGTCTATCGCATACTGCGGAAATCCGTTCGGGAAGGTAGGCATGGGCTTTTCCGAGACTATTCCCGCAATCTCCCAGTGGCCCGTCGTCGTGTCCTTTCCCGCCGAACGCTCGGCCGCTCTGCCGAATGCGCCGCGCGGAGACGCGACCGCACCCTTGGGCGATACCCCGTCGATATTGAAAAGTCCGAGGGACTTCATATTCGGCACATCGAAGCATTCCGAGCGGCTGACCGCGCCGAAGGTATCGCTTCCGCAGTCATTGTATTTCGCGGCATCGGGAAGCTCGCCGACACCGAAGGAATCGAGGACTATAAGAAAAACTCGCTTTGTTTTCAAGGGTATCACCCCGTTTAAAGAGTATTGAGAGCTATTTCTATCATTTCGTTGAAGCTCTGCTCGCGCTCTGCGGGCGAGCATTCTCCGCTCTCCTTGTTCATGGGCAGGTCGGATATGGTGCAGATGCACAGCGCGTTTTTGCCGGAGCTTGCGGCGTTCATATAGAGCGCTGCCGCCTCCATCTCAACGGCTAAAACGCCCATTTTCTGCCACAGCTCAAAGCTCGGGATATCCTCATAGAAGGTATCGGATGAGACTATATTGCCGACTATGGGCTCCTTGCCCGTTTTTCTCGCGGCGGCCACCGCCTTTTCGAGCAGGGAGAACGACGCTATCGGCGAAAATACGCCGGGCAGACCGTACTGGTGGGCAAAATTCGAGTTTGTGCACGCGCCCGCTCCTATGACCACGTCGCGCAGCTTCAGAGAGGGAGCTATGCCGCCCGCCGAGCCTACGCGGATAATATTGTCCACATCGTAGAAATTGAAAAGCTCATAGGAGTAAATGCCCATCGACGGCATACCCATACCGGAAGCCATAACCGAGACGGGCTTGCCGTGATATGTTCCGGTATAGCCCTGAATGCCTCTGACATTGTTTACGAGGCGGGCGTCGTCGAGAAAAGTTTCGGCGATATACTTTGCTCTTAAAGGATCGCCGGGCATGATGACTGTTTTGGCGAAGTCGCCTTTGTTCGCGGTATTGTGTGCTGTTGACATATTGACTCTCCTTTCAATATCCGGACGCATCAAGACCCTTGGCGAGCTTGACAATTCTGCTCGTGCCGAGCCTGTCGCAGCCGAGGGATATGAATCTCTCGGCGTCGTCAAGGCTGCTGATGCCGCCTGCGGCCTTCATTTTTACGTTGCTTCCTATATGCTCCGAAAAGAGCTTTATATCATCGAAAGTTGCGCCGCCCGTCGAGAAGCCGGTCGAAGTCTTTATATAGTCGGCGCCGGAGCGCGTGACTATATCGCACATTGCTATCTTCTCGTTCTCGGTAAGCAGGCAGGTTTCGATAATGACCTTCAGGATTTTTCCCTCGCACGCGGCGCGAACCGCCTTTATCTCATTTTCGACATAGACGGTATTGCCGGACTTGAGCTCGCCGACATTTATAACCATATCTATCTCATCCGCGCCGTTTTCCACTGCGTCCTTTGTCTCAAAGACCTTGACGGCGGTAGTGTTATAGCCGTTGGGGAAGCCTATAACGGTGCATATTTTCACCTTGTCTCCGACATAGTCCTTCGCTCTTTTGACAAACGCGGGCGGGATACACGCACTCGCCGTGCCGAACTTCTCGGCGTCGATGAGTATCTGCTCGATATCGCTCCAGCCGGCGGTTACTCCGAGCAGGGTGTGATCGACCTTTTTAAGAATTTCTCTGATGTCCATTTTCTGTTCCTCCGTTGTATTTTCTGCGGCAAAAGCAAAGCGCGGGGCTTTGTCAAAAATCCGTACAAATCATATGATGTACAGAGGGATTCCTCATAAAAAGCAAGCTAAAGGAGTAATGTTTTGATATGAATTATAACACCCGAAGCGTCGGGGGCTGCTCCTGCCCCATGCGCGAGGCGGCGACTCCGTTTCCGGAGGAATACAGTGTCGCCATGGCATATGTTCCCATGCAGACGGATATAAGCGTATACGACGAGATGAAAGCCTTTGAAGTCGGCACGCTGTTTCCCGTTCTCAACAAACCGTTCAACCCTGCGAGGTGTTTGAGATGACTAAGCGCGAGACCATGCTCAGGCGGTTGAGCGCCGCCCAATTCACGCAGTGGGAGCTGCATCTCTATCTCGACACTCACCCGTCCGATCTCCAGGCGCTTGCACTGTTTAAAAAGTGCGACGCGCGTTACAGGGCATTAAAAAGCGAATATGAATCTCAATTCGGCTCGCTCACGGCGCTCGACGCAACGGGCGCCGAGTGGCTCAAGAACCCGTGGCCGTGGGATGAAGAGGAGTGTGGCTGCTGATGTTTGTATATGAAAAGAAGCTTCAATATCCCGTTAAAATAGCAAATCCGAACCCAAAATACGCGAAAATAATACTCGACCAATACGGCGGGCCCGACGGAGAATTGGGCGCGTCGCTGCGCTATCTCAGTCAGCGCTTCACCATGCCCTACGCTCAGCTCAAGGGACTGCTCACCGATATCGGCACGGAGGAGCTCGGACACCTCGAAATGATAGGCGCGATAGTCCACCAGCTCACAAGAAATCTCACGCCGGAGGAGATAAAGAAGGGCGGATTTGAAGCATATTTCGTCACCCATACCGCGGGAGTATACCCCGCCGGGGCAAACGGTATGCCGTACAGCGCGGGATCCATGCAGTCAAAGGGCGACACAATAGCCGACCTTATGGAGGACATGGCTGCCGAGCAGAAGGCGCGGGTAACCTACGACAATATTCTGCGCCTTGTTGACGACCCGGATGTCCGCGACCCGATAAAATTCCTGCGCGAGCGCGAGGTAGTCCACTTCCAGCGCTTCGGCGAGGGGCTGCGCACCGTCACAGACAGGCTCAACTCGAAGAACTACTATTCGTTCAACCCGTCGTTTGACAAATGCTGAAGTTATAAACTCAAGGGAGCCTCAACGTTCAACGCGCCAAGGCTCCCTTAAAACTGCTTATTTTACGAAGCTTACGGCGACGTTTTCAAAAGTCTCCTCGCCCGCAAGGAAAGCGGAAAAATCGTTTTTTACCGTGAGCGTTCCGCCGCTCTTCATGGAATTGACAAGCTTGGCATACTCGCTCCCGGTGAGCTTTTCAAACTTTGAGGTTGCAAAAGGCAGACCGACGGCGTTATCGTCAACGCCGAGATTGGACATAAGTCCGCCGACGAGCACCCATTTGCCCGCATAGAAAGAGGTAAGCACCTTCTGCGCGGCGGCGCTCAGTCCTTTCATAGCCGAGGTTATGACCGTATCGGAGACGGAGGACTGATCGACATCGACGCCTATAGACTTGCCGTTATTGTCCGAGGCGGCCTCAAAGACGGAATCGCACATTTCTCCGCCGCAGGAAAACACGCACTGCGTGCCGGACTTGTACCATCCGTTGACCATTTTCTGAAGCTCGGGCGACGCGGAGAAGCTGTCTCCGTAGAGATAGCTGTACTTCATCTCGACGGAAGCGCCCGTTATCTCGGCAGCGTCGTTTGCGCCCTGCACAAAGCCGTAGCCGAATCTGTTGACGGACGGATTGTTGCCCGCTCCGCCGCCGACAAAGCCGAGCTTTGTATTACCCTCGGTAACGGCGGCATAGCCCGCAAGATAGCCGCACTGCTCCTCCATGAAGGAGACTGCAGCGACATTCGAGAGAGTTTTTCCGTTGCCGTCCGTGAGCACATATCCGTCAACAAAGACAAACTTCGTATCGGGATTCTCCGCAGCGGCGCGCTTGAGAGCCTTTTCCTGCTCGTAGCCAGTAGCGACGATTATCTTTGCGCCGCCGCTTATAGCCTCAATGAAAGCATTGTATCTGTCGTCATCCGAGGCCTTATTGCCGTTTCTCGGCTGATAATATTTATATGATTTGCCGTTTTGATAGGCAAAGGTCTTTACTCCGTCCCATGTGCCTTGGTTGAAAGACTTATCCTTGAGCCTGCCGACATTTGTGACCATCGCTATCTCGTATTTTCCGTCTTTCGAGGTCATGGTGTCGGCTATTTCGTCTGCCGAAATTATTTGGGCATCGTCTCTGTCGTTCACAAGACCGGTTTTGTTGCATGCGGTAAGAGCGGCGCAGCCGAATATCATAAGCACCGCGAGAAGCACCGCAAGGGTCCTCTTCATGATAAAACCTCCTATATATCTCCTATATATGACTCACGCGTCCGTTTCGATTGTTTATTATATCATCACTGCGGCTTTAAATCAACAAAGTTTTGTCAATTTTTTATACTCTATATATAGTTATAACCGCAGAAGAAAAATATATTACTTTTTATAAATCGGGCAAAGTAATATATAAGAGATTGATTTTAGAACGCACAGATGATATAATCAATAAAAATATCAAGCGAGGTCTTTATCAAATGCACCCTTTTGCCGCTTTTTGCAGACGCAATCTCAACGCGCTCGGACTCGAGCTTTACAGTCTCGCATATCCCCTGCTCCCGAAGGACAGGCGCGACTGGCTGTTTGAAAAAAATGTGAATATCGTTCCCGCCGAGACGGGCGTTAAGATAATCGAAAGAGACGGCGAGAGCGTCACTATCGGCAAGTTCAACAAGGACGGCACATATTCGGACAAGCCGTTTCGCATTCTCACCGCGACCGACCTCCATCTCGGCGGCACTCCCTCTCTGCGCCGCAAAACGATGCAGATGCTTGCGAATCACATCTCCCAGGCAAAGCCCGACCTTGTGATATTCACGGGCGACGTTATACTTTCAAAATATCAGCAGCTTGACTCGGTTCAGTTTGCGCGGTTCATGGAAAAAACCGGGGTCTACTGGGCTATTGTGTTCGGCAATCACGAGGTGCGCGAGGAAAAGGGCTTCTACAAGTGGCTTATGCTCGACTCCGTGAGACGCTATCCGCACTGCCTTGCGCTCCACGGAAACGACAGTCTCTACGGCTACGGCAACTACAGAATAGACATCAAAAACGGCGAAAATTCACTGCTCCAGAGTCTCTATTTATTTGACTCGGGGCGCGATATACGTGAGAGATATTATAAAGATTACGGCGTACCCGAGGATATGAAGGGCTATGATTTCTTAAAGCCCGAGCAGATAGAGTGGTACAAAAACTGCGTACGAAGCACAGAGGAAAAATACGGGAAAGTCAAGTCTATGATGTATTTCCACATTCCCCTGCCGGAGTTCGAGCACGTTATGAAGTTAGACGAGAACGGGCATTATGTCCCGACGGGCGAGGCGAAAATTTTCTACGGAGGGATGTATGAATCCGTCGGCTGCTCGCCGTTCAACAGCGGAATGTTTGACGCCATATGCGAGCTCGGAAGCACGCAGGCTGTCTACTGCGGTCACGACCATATCAACGACTTCTGCGCAAACTACAAGGGAATATGCTTTATATACAGCCAATGCAGCGGATATGAGACCTACACCATGGGCACAAACTTCGGCTGGCCGGAGGAAAAATGGATGCAGGGTGTGACGGTGACGGAAATTCTCCGCGACGGCAGCATAACGGTCGGCAGACGCTTTAACCGCGACTATCTCAAGAGACCCGAGCAGTTCAACGCCGAAAAGCAGGCCTACGAGGAAAGCAGGAAAAAATAAAATGGCATCGAGCAAAGAATATCTCGACTATGTGCTCGAACAGCTGAGCGAGACAGGCGACGTGACAAGCCGCGCTATGATGGGCGAATACATACTGTATTTTCGCGGAAAAGTAATCGGCGGCATATACGACAACAGGCTTCTCGTAAAGCCCGTCAAGGCGGCTCGCAGGATGATGCCCGACGCTTCGGAGGAGCTGCCTTATGACGGCGCGAAACCGATGCTCTCGGTCGATGACATCGAGGACAAAGAATTTCTGAAAGATCTGTTTGAAGCGATATACGACGAGCTGCCGAGCTCCAAGAAAAAATAAGAAATGCTCCCGATTATTTTAAAAAACGGGAGCACTTTTTGTTTTTAATTCGGAGAGACGCAAATTACGCCTTTGACGGGACTGTGATATACTTATCGATAAAGCTCCTGACCTTAGCCTCGTATGCGGCGGAGTCGGTCGGGTAGCTCTCGGCGTGACCCGCGCCCTCGACAAGGAGTATATCTTTGTCGCTGCTGCACGCGTCATAGAGCTCGTTGACCATATAGGTCGGAACAAAATCGTCCTTCGTGCCGTGGATAAAGAGCATGGGCACCTGCGCGTGCTTGACGCTCTCGACCGAGTCAACCTTTTTGAAGTCGTATTTTGCAATGCGCTTATTGAAGAAGTTAGCGCCGTCAAGCAGAGGAGAAGAAGGAACATGGGCGTTTTTGAGCTGATAATCGAACTCCGCCCACGGGCTTGTATAACCGCAGTCGGCGACGGTGAACTTTACGTTCTTCGGCAGGTCGGGGTTGCCGCTCATCAAGGTGACGGTAGCGCAGCCCATAGACACACCGTGCAGGATTATCTGAATATCACTGCCGAAGGTATCGTTAATAAACTTAAGCCACTGCATACCGTCTCGAGACTCATGCGAGCCGAAGCCGATATATTTGCCCTCGCTGTCGCCGTGAGCCTGATGGTCGACGATAAAGACGTTAAAGCCGAGGTCATGATAGAACTTTGTCATGAGCCTGAACTCGCGCTTGCCCCAGCAGCGATAGCCGTGGCTTGCAAAGACATAGACATCGGACGGCTTGTCCGCCTTCAGAAGATAACCCTTGAGCTTATTTCCATCCGCATTGGTTATGGAGTAATTTTCAAAGGTCTGCTCATTGAGCCACTCCTCGCGGGGATCGGGAAGGAACTTTTCGGGATTTGTCTCCATCATCTTCTTTTTTGCGTCGGCATCCATCTTCCCGGGTATTTTTGCTTTTCGAGCTATGACCTCATAGAAGACAACATAGCTTACTATGCCGAAAACTATTCCGGCAAACAGGAGAACGGACGCCGCAACTATCGCTGTTATCTCAACAGCATTCATTATTATCACCTTTTTTCGATATTTTTGCGTGCATATGCACAGCTTTAGTCCAACAATATTATAGCTATCTGTATGAAATAAGTAAAGAAAAATTTTTATTCTGAATAAGCATTGTTCCCGCCGTTTTTTGTGATAAACTTTGATTGTGTTTAAGGATAAAAGGAGGAGAATTATGACCAGATACGAAAGCGCAAGAGAGATATATGCTTCCCTCGGCGTTGACACCGAAAAAGCTATAGAAGCGCTCCGCAGCACGACGGTTTCCGTCCACTGCTGGCAGGGCGACGACGTTACGGGCTTCGACTCGAAACAGGCGCTCTCCGGCGGAATACAGACCACCGGCAACTACCCCGGAAAGGCGCGCACGCCCGAGGAGCTGATGCAGGACTTCGACTTCGCCGCAAGCCTCATGCCCGGCAGAAAGAAGCTCAATCTTCACGCGAGCTACGCCATATTCGAAGACGGCGAGTTCGCCGACCGCGACAAGATAGAGCCGCGCCACTTTGAAAAGTGGGTAAAGTTCGCAAAGGAACGCGGCATGGGGATAGACTTTAATCCCACCTTCTTCTCGCATCCCATGGTTAAAGACAATCTCACGCTCTCTTCGCCCGACGAAAACGTTCGCCGTTTCTGGATAGAGCACGGCAAGCGCTGCATAGAAATATCGGAATATTTCGCAAACGAGACGGGCGTCCCCTGCCTTATGAACATCTGGATTCCCGACGGATATAAGAATATCCCCGCAGACAGGCTCTCGCCGCGCAAGAGATTTAAGGCTTCTCTTGACGAGATACTCTCCGTGCCTTATGATAAGTCAAAGGTTTTCGTCTGCCTTGAATCGAAGGTTTTCGGAATCGGGCTTGAGTCTTATACCGTCGGCTCCGCCGAGTTCTGCATGAACTATGTCGCCTCAAAGGGCATAACTCCCCTTATGGACAACGGCCACTATCACCCGACCGAAGTCGTATCGGATAAGATATCCTCCATGCTCCTTTTTAACGACCGCATCGCCCTGCACGTCACGCGCGGCGTCAGATGGGACAGCGACCACGTTGTTATCCTCGACGACGAGACTAAAGAGATAGCGAAAGAGATAGTCCGAAACGACGCGCTCGGCAGAGTGTTCATAGCGACCGACTATTTCGACGCTTCTATAAACAGGATATCCGCATGGGTCACGGGAATAAGGAGCGTACACAAGGCTCTGCTTCTCGCTCTGCTTGAGCCGAACGAGAGGATGAAAGCGCTGCAGGACGAGAGCCGCTTCACGGAGCTCATGGTTTTGCAGGAGGACATGAAAACAGCGCCGTTCGGAGACATCTGGGATGAATATCTCAGGCGCGAAAATGTTCCTTGCGACTATATATCGCCCATACTCGACTACGAAAAGAATACACTGGAGGCAAGAAAATGAAAGACATTCTGACTGCGCCCTTTGTGCAGGAAATGATGCAGACCACCGCCAATATGTACCGCCTCGGTTGGGACGAGAGAAACGGCGGAAACATAAGCTATATGCTCGACGAAAAGGAAGTCGGCGAATATCTCGACCTCGGCAAGGTCATCAGAACCATTCCGACCGGCTTTGACGCGAAGCCGCTTATCGGCAAGATATTCATTGTCACGGGAACGGGCAAATATTTCAAGAATGTTCGGTTCGACCCCGAAAACAATCTAGGCATCATAAGAATCGCCGAGGACGGCACTACCGCTGAGCTTCTCTGGGGCTACTCCGACGGCGGCAGATTCACAAGTGAGCTGCCCGCCCACCTGATGAGCCATATGGCGCGTCTCGGTGTTGAGCCGGAGAACAGAGTCGTCATGCACTGCCACCCGACAAATACGCTCGCCATGAACTACATCCACGAGCTCGACGAGAAAAAGATAACCCACACCCTTTGGGAGATGTGCACCGAGTGCATAGTGGTTTTCCCGGACGGCGTCGGCGTTCTGCCGTGGATGCTCTGCGGCACGAACAGCATAGGTGAAGCGACAGCCGAGAAGATGAAGGAGTTTCGCCTCGTCATCTGGGGAATGCACGGAATCTACGGCGCGGGCAAGACAATGGACGAGACCTTCGGCCTTATCGAGACGGTCGAAAAGGCCGCACAGATATATATGCTCACGGCGCATATGCCGAGGATTAACACGATAAAGGACAGCGAGATGCAGGAGCTCGCCGAGTTCTTCGGAGTCAAATACAGAAAAGATTTCCTGAATCTGTAAACAAACAGCAAGCCGCATCAGACAATGCGGCTTGATTTTTTAGAGGTGTCAAATGGACAAAGCGATAAAAATTTTTCGCAATCCCCTCTTCATGATAATCGCAGGCGCGGTCTTCGGAATATTGGCAAAATACGGCGACATCGCCTATGCAAACAGCATATTTTCATTTTTCGGGCTGCTGACCTCCGGGTTTGCAATATGGCTCGTTATCGGAACGGCGATAATTTATATTTCAAGCAGCCGCAAACAGCTGTCCGTTCTCCTGTCGTCGTTCATGCTGCCGATGCTTTTGGCATACTATATTTTTTCCGTCCTTGCCGTAAAATACTTCAATATAAAAATCGCGCTGTTCTGGTGCGCGGCTTTTGCGTGTTCGCTCGCAATCGGAAACATCATTTTTCCGAAGCGGCACACCCGTCTGTTTATGGCGCTGTTCATTCTCGCGTCGGCGGCTTTTGTTACGGCAGACGCGATAATGATAAACGGAGTGAACCTCCTGCTTATCCTTTGCGAGTCCGCACTCTGCATTGCCGCGGCAATATTAATAAGCAGGAAGATAAAGAGCAAAAGCTGACTTTCAAATAACCGAACGACCGTCGGAAATTCCCCCGGCGGTCGTCTTGTTATTTTATCATCAGGTCGGCTATCGTTATGCCGTCGAAGAAGTCGTTGATGAGTTTATCGAGCTTCGTCCACATCGCGCGGGTGCGGCACGAGCCTGCATTCTCGCACGGGGCGCAGCCGCCCTCAACGCACGAGACGGGCGCAAGAGAACCCTCGGTGAGCTTCAGAATCTCGCTGACTCTATATTCCTCCGGCTTTCTTTTCAGGCGGTATCCCCCGCCCTTTCCGTGCGCGCCCTCGACGAGCCCCGCCTTTGAGAGCGTTGTCATAATGCTCTCGAGATACTTGAGAGAGAGCTCCTCGCGCTCGGCTATCTCTTTTAACGGGATGAACGCGCCGTCCTTTTCGTTTTCCGCAAGATCCGCCATGACGCGCAGGGCGTATCTGCCGCGGCTTGATACCATCATAGTTTTATACCATGCGGCAGCTGCAGCCGTCGCAGTCCCCGCACTCGGGGAACTTGCTGCGGTCATACTCGATGCCGTTCTTGTCATAATAGTCCTTAACCGCGGCTTTTATGGCTTCCTCGGCGAGCACGGAGCAGTGCAGTTTGTGTGCCGGGAGTCCGTCAAGCGCATCGACGACCTGCTTGTTGCTGACCGAAAGCGCCTCGTCAACGGTTTTGCCCTTTATAAGCTCGGTAGCCATGGAGGACGACGCAATAGCGCTCGCGCAGCCGAAAGTCTCGAACTTGACGTCGTTGATTTTTCCGTCCTTTATCTTGAGATAAATCTTCATGATATCGCCGCACTTAGCGTTGCCGACCTCGCCGACACCGTCCGCATCGGGAATCTCGCCGACGTTGCGCGGATTTTTGAAATGATCCATAACCTTATCGCTGTATAATGCCATTTTTATTACTCCTATCAGAAAGTGAATTTTCTCTCGCCGCTCAGAAGCTCTTTCCACACGGGCGAAAGCTCTCTGAGATATTTGACGACCTTCGTTGTCTCTTCGATTATATAATCGACCTCTTCCTGCGTGTTCTCCTCGCTGAGCGTCAGGCGCAGAGAGCCGTGGGCGACCTCATGCGGGCGGCCGATAGCGAGAAGCACGTGGCTCGGGTCAAGCGAGCCGGAGGTGCAGGCGGAGCCGGAGGATGCGCATATGCCCTTTGCGTCGAGCAGCAGAAGAAGCGATTCGCCCTCGATGCCCTCGAAGCAGAAGCTGACGTTTCCGGGCAGCCTCCTTGTGCGGTCGCCGTTCAGTGCGCTGTGCGGTATCTTTCCAAGACCCGCTATGAGCCTGTCGCGCAGGGCGGAGACCTTTGCGGCGTTGGCGTCGATATTGGCGTTAGCCTCTTTTAGAGCCGCAACCATGCCGACTATTCCGGGGATATTCTCCGTGCCCGCTCGCTTGCCGCGCTCCTGCGCGCCGCCCTCGATGATATTCGTAAGCCTTATCCCCCTGCGGGCATAGAGCAGTCCGACGCCCTTTGGGCCGTGAAATTTATGAGCCGAAAGAGAGAGCATATCGATGTTCTCTTCCTCGACATTGATGTGTATATGACCGACCGCCTGAACCGCGTCGGTATGGAAGATAACACCTTTCTCCCTGCACACCGCGCCTATCTCGGCGATGGGCTGAATGCTGCCTATCTCATTGTTGGCGTACATGACGGTCACGAGGCAAGTGTCCTCGCGGATAGCATCGGCAACCTGCCGAGCCGAAACCATGCCGTTTTCATGCACGTCCAAGAGCGTGACCTCGAAGCCCTCTTTTTCGAGTTTTTTGAGCGTATGCAGAACCGCGTGATGCTCAAATGCGGTTGAAATTATATGCTTTTTGCCCTTTCTTGCGCCGATTGCCGCCGCGGAGACAAGAGCCTGGTTATCCGCCTCGCTGCCGCCGGAGGTAAAGGTTATCTCGCTCGGCTCGCATCCGAGCACCTCAGCCGCCTCCTCGCGCGCTTTTCTCAGCGCGTCCGCCGCAGCCTGTCCGACGGAATGAAGGCTTGAAGGGTTGCCGTAAATCTTATCAAAATACGGCAGCATGGCGTCTATCGCCGTGCGGCTCGTCTTTGTCGTGGCCGCGTTATCAACATAGATAGTGGTCATTTATATCAAAACTCCTCTCAATAATCAAGTATGTTCATCGAAAACGGTGTCATTCGACATTCCACCCGATTTCGCAACGATTATATACCTATTTACATACTATGTCAATAGGTAAATCAAAAAAAGATACAGAGCAGAGGATAATCCCCTGCTCTGCTGATATTTTTTGATTATTCAGCTTTCTTTGCGCCGTTTTCAAGAGCCGCGTCAGCCCACGAGGCGATATACTCCTCAACCTCGTCGCGGTTGGTCTCGTTGAGTATCTCATGCCTGCCGCCGTCAAAGAGCTTGAGGGTAACATCGTGGCCCGTCGCCTTGAGGTCATCGGCAACCTGGGTCACGCCCTTTGAATACTCGCCGACGGGATCCATTGAACCGGAGACGACGAGAACCGGGATATCAGTAGAGAGCTGCTCATACCAATCCTTGCCGGAGACGGAGTTGAGAATCGAGAACAGATCTTTGTAGCCTGCCGCAGTGAAGAGGAAGCCGCAGTATTTGTCGTCGATATACTTCTGAACCTCAGCCTCGTCTCGGGTAAGCCAATCGAAGTCGGTCTTGACATTATCAAACTTCTTGTTGTAGTTGCCGAAAGCGAGGTTATTTATAAACTCGCTTCTGTGACGGCTGCCGCGGCTCTTGGCTACAAAGCCGGCAAGCTTTATGGCGATAGGCGCGGCGGTATTCTTTCCGCTTGTGCCGCAATAGATAGCCGCCTGAACGTCGTTATATTTTGCGGTATAGTTTCTCGCAATGAACGAGCCCATGCTGTGGCCGAAGAATACGACGGGCTTGCCGGGATACTCCTCGCGGGCGATGTCGGTAAGGGTGCGGCAGTCAATAACAAAATCTCTCCAGCCGTCCTTCTCGCCGAAATAGCCGAGGTCGTCATCGGACTCAACCGATTTGCCGTGGCCGATATGATCCTGTGCAAAGACCGCATAGCCGTGCTCGCAGAGCCTCTTTGCAAAGCGGGCATAACGCTCGCCGTGCTCCGCCATACCGTGGGTTATCTGGAATATGGCCTTGACGCTGTCTTTGTCTGCGGGCGCCCAGCTGCGGGCATAAACATCGCTGAGACCCGTCGCGGACTTGAATGAATATTCTTTTCTGACGATTTCCATAGTAAATTAAACCTCCGATTTTTCGGTGCTCCTTAATAATTAGACCAAAGCGGTCTTTCATACGAAATATTATACCATATTATAAACAATTTGTAATCCTTTTGTAAGTAAATAAGCAAAAAGTCTACATATCTTACAAAATAAACAGAGTTTGTTTGTACACTATATACAAGTATACGGTTGCTGCGGTTATCGCTGCGATTTTGACACCGATTTTACAAAAAACGGCTTTTTGATTTTACAACGCTTTCGTACGATGCAAGTGTAGGGTTTGCGCCCGACAAAAACTCGATGTTAAGGAGAGAAAACTTATGAAAAAGATTATCTGCGTTTTGTCCGCCGCTCTCGCTGTGCTTCTCATATTCGCCGCCTGCTCAAAGGGCGGACAGGAGACGGCCAAGACCGTATCGACCGACGGCTCCACCTCGATGGAGGAGGTTATCGGCGCACTCGGCGAGTCCTTTACGAAGAACAACGACGGCACAAAGTTCACATACAACCCGACAGGCTCGGGCTCCGGCATAACCGCCGTGCTTGAGGGACGCTGCGACATAGGACTTTCGAGCCGTGCGCTCAAGGATGAGGAAAAAGCAAAGGGACTCAAAGAGACCACCATCGCTCTTGACGGAATAGCGATTATCGTAAATCCCTCAAACGCCGTATCCGATCTTACCGTTGAACAGATAGCCAAGATATACACCGGCGAGATAACCAACTGGAAGGAGCTCGGCGGAAAAGACAGCGAAATCGTTCTTATAGGCCGCGAGGCGGGAAGCGGAACGGGACTCGGGCTGTCGATAGTCAAGCACGCGGTGCTCTGTCACGGCGGTACGCTCTCGCTCGAAAGCGAAGAGAATAAGGGCACGCGCATAACGGTAACGCTGCCGCTGAGCAAATAAAAAACGGACTGCCGCATTCAAAAAAGAATGGACAGTCCGTTTGAATTTAGGTTATATATTTTTCTCATGCAATTCAGAGAGGCGCTCCGCCTTTTTTCTGACTCTTCTACGGCGGTCGAAGCAATAGACAAGCGCGCCGAGCGACACTACGTCAATAACAACAACCATGTCGAAGAATATGCCGAGCACAACCATTGCCGCAAACGCGATAATCGCCAGAACCCTTTTGTTGCCCTTGAACGCGGTTTTGATAGCCTTGAAGCGAACTTTCTTCCATGCGGTGCAGATAATTATAACGGCGAGAGTCGCGGTGGGCACGCGCATTATAACGGGATGAGCGACTACGGAAAACAGGATCATTATAACGGCGGCAAAAATTCCCGTCATACGGGTCTCTCCCTCGGAGCTCTCGTCGCCTACGGTCATTCCGTCGCACATCGGGCAGATTATCGACCTGACGCCCTTAAACGCAAGCGAACTGCGAACGGCCGAAACCCTGTTTTCTCTAAGCAGCGTGTCGGAGACAAGGACGACCACAAGCGCCCAAGCATATATGAACGACGGGAGCAGCTTTTCGGGAGTGACGTCAAAAATGCTGATATCGCCGACGAGCATGAAGCTCGGCGAAGAGACAAATGCGCCGACTTCGTCTATGGCCGTGCGCTCCGCGACGGGATTGAGAATGAGGTTCAACACAGTAGTCAGCACAAGCGCCACGGCAGGCGCGGGAACCTTGCGGCTGAGCTTCTTGAATTTTATCGGGTAGGTTATCATTATGACGAGGGTTATCGTGCCGTAGAGCACGCCGCGCCAGTTGGAGTGGAAGCCGAACGAGCGATAAGCGGCAAGTGTCTCAAATGCGGAGCCCGACGGGACACCTATGCCGAAATAGTAATTCACCTGGGTTATACACAGCACGGCGGCAACAATAAAGGTCACCGCTCCGAGCGCCGCGGGAGGTATTTTGAAAAACGACTTGTTGAACTGTATCGTTGCGACAAACAGCAGGAGCATACCCGCGATAATACTCGAGAGCATGGCGCCGGGTACGCCTATCGTATTGGCGGCATATATAAGTATCGCAAAAACCTCGACATGGGGCGTGGGAATTCTGTCCCGGCTGCCCGAGCCTATAATGCAGGCTATTATCGCGCCGACAAGTCCCGCCGCCGCGCCGAACGGCGAATTGCTGCCGAAAGCGAGCGCGAGAGGAAAAATCCACCCGACCGCAGTCAGCGAGCCGAGGGCGTCCTTTTTCAGTTTCTGCAAATCATATTTTCCGTTCTTTTTCAAAAGGCCTCACTCCGTTCCTCCGATATTATATTATATCCCTCCGCTTTTTTCAAGACAGATTCAAAAGCCGGAGAAATTATCCTTATAATATTGATTTAACGCCCCGCAGGATATATAATAAAAAGAAAGGACAGGAGGAAAAGAACCATGATGAACATATGGCACAACATAGCTCCGGAGAGAATAAAGAGCGACGATTTTGTCGCCTGCATCGAGATATCCAAGGGCGGCAAGAACAAATACGAGATGGACAAGGAGACCGGTATGCTCAAGCTCGACCGCGTTCTCTACACCTCGACCCACTACCCCGCCAACTACGGCTTTATTCCGCGCACCTACGCCGATGACAACGACCCGCTTGACGTACTTGTTCTGTGCAGCGAGGAGATTCTGCCGATGACGCTCGTCAAGTGCTATCCGATAGGCGTTATCAAGATGATAGACAGCCAGTCGATAGACGAAAAGATAATCGCTATCCCCGACCGCGACCCGAACTACAACGTCTACAGAGACGTCAACAGCCTGCCGAGACATATTCTCGATGAGATAATGCACTTCTTCAGTGTATACAAGATGCTCGAGGGCAAGGAGACGATAGTCAAAGAGCTCTGCGGACGCGATACGGCGATAGAGATAACCGACAAGTGCATCAAGGCGTACCGCGAAAAATTCGGAGACGAAGAGAAATAAAGAATAAGATAAAAAATAGTATTTAAGTTTGTGGTATCCAAAAGCATTAAGTAGTGAATTTTCTTGCTAATACTAGTTTTTTTAAACAAACAGGTAAATAAATCCAAAAGGGTATTTGATGTTTTGGTGCCCAAATAGTGCCCGAATTTTCTATGGCGATATAAAGCGATACAGACAGATATAAGGAATAGTATTATAATATGCGAGTGGGAACGGATTTGTTATTCTGTAAAAAGTGCGCAAATGCTAGATATATTCATATCCGAATGATATAATGTTTACACTGAAGGTGCTGATAAAACTTCATTTGATGAAGGGATGGGGGTAATGCCAGTAATTAAAGGTTTGGAAGGGACATTTGATACAGTTGCGACTATATATGAAAAACTTCGCCCGGGATATACAGATGAACTTTACAGGATGCTTTTTAAGTACATTGCCATCGATAATTCATCTCATGTTGTTGAGGTGGGGATCGGCGGAGGACAGGCAACCTTACCAATTCTAAAAACAGGATGTATCTTAACAGCGGTGGAATATGGACAGAAATTCTCAAAATTGTGTGAGAAAAAGTTTGAGGGATATAAAAATTTTTCAGTTATAACCGAGAAGTTTGAAAATGTTTCTTTCCCTAATTCTCAATATGACCTGGTTTACTCTGCGTCTGCGTTCCACTGGGTACCGGAAGATATTGGATATTCAAAAGTTTATGATATGTTGAAACATGGTGGAGCTTTTGCAAGATTTGCTAATCATCCGTATCGAGATAAGGGTAATCCTATCCTTTCAGCAGAAATTGATAAGCTATATTCCAGATATTATTGTGAATACTATGGCAAAGATATTAAAGCTGAGACGGAATATAGTGAAGAACAGGCTATTCAGAGAGCTCAAATTGCAGAAAAGTACGGTTTTGTAGATATAAGACATGCTATGTTTTATAGGACAAGAACATTTTCGGCTAAGGAGTATATTGAATTACTGGGAACATATTCAGACCATATTGCAATTGAAGAAAAGATAAGAACAGAATTTTTTGCAAAAATAGAAGAAACAATAAATCAATATGGTGGGAAATTTACAATATATGACACCATTGATTTGCAACTTGCAAGAAAGCCTTAAAGCAATCTTAATTATGAATTGAATTGTTAGGTTTATCGGAACGATATTTCTTAACTTGATAAAAGATTTGGAATATTCCCAACAGGCAAAAATTTCTCTTATTATTGCAGATAGAAAAGGGGGATTTTTCGGAAAGGGTACCACTTTCCTATGCTTGCTACGGAACTTTTAACAAGGGAATGGAAGGGAAAAGGCACTCTAAACGAGCAGCATTTCTCTTTGAAATGTTACGTAGTTAAAGGGCATTTTTGAGGGAAGATATATAAATGTTCTGCTCCATTGATTTTCGTGTCCATAAAGCCTTGTTTACAAGGCCTATTACCCCTCTAATGCGTAACGTAAGAACGTAAAACAATGGAATTCTAAAATGCCTTTATGGGCATGACAATGCCGCTATGTAGTTATGTGTATCGTCTTATTCGTGGTGCTAAAATGGTGCCCAACTCTACAAAACTAACTTATACGGAGATATAAAGCGATAAACAGAAATATACAAAAAATCCTTGATTTAAGCCATTTGCAAGCGTTTCTTATAAACACTTGCAAAGGCTTATAAGAGAATTCTTGTCTATAAATCAATAAAAAATCCCTGCGTTTTATCGCAGGGATTTCTTTTATACTGTTCAACTGTCAATCGGCTCGCGTAATGCTCTTTGTGGCGAAGCTGTTCACACGCCATTTGCCGTTTTCTTTTTTCATCACCACATGACCTATCCGTTCTTTCGCATCGGAATCGTCGCTGAAAACCGCCGTATATTGGAACGACGCGGTATCACCTGTGGCTTTGTCTATGGGCGAAAGCTTTATGCTCTCTACCTTTGCGGGAGTTGCGTTATAGTACAGCGGGTTTGTGGCTATCATACCCTCGATGCAGCTATCGGTGACTGCACCGTCGCACAGCTCGCGGATATATGCGTCAAAGGTTCTGCTGTCTATAGCCTCTTTGCGTTTCCGAATCTCCGCCTCATCTGCGGTAAACACAGCCGTCAGGACTTTTTCGGCCGTTCTCTCGGGGCGCGAATAATAATACCCCACGCCCGCACACACGGCTATCGCTGCGGCAGCAATGACGCACACAACAATGATAATAATTTTTCTCTTGTTTTTCATAACAAATCACCTGTTCGGAATATGTCGGATTTTCAGCTGACAAATATTACCTGAACATCGAAATCACGCCTTTCTGTAAAAATAAGATTGGTCGAGTGATTATACCCTAAAGCGATTGTGATATAAAAACTTATTTCAATATTATACTATCAAAAATTCAATCGCTTATAATTCCAACTATTAAATTTATTTATTTTTGTTTATTGTCACAAAAAGCCACTGTGTTTCTTGTGAATATTGCACAGCAGAAAAGTCGCAGATATAAATACCAAAAGCTGCCGGAAAACCGACAGCTTTTATGTGATTATATCCGTACTTTAAAAGGTTATCTTGATATTTACCGTACCGGACACGGGCTTGATAATAAGCTTCGCGGCGCCGTTTTCGCCCACAGGCTCAAGCTCATACTCGCAGCCCTCAACGGTCTTTGCGGGCTTATGTATATAAATCTCCGTCGGAGCGGCGCACTCGCCGTCGCCCTCGAAGCTGAGGTTGAACTCCTGAGTCGACCGGTCAAAGCCGTATGAGTTGAGCCTGCCGCCGACAGCCATGGGATAAGGACGGCTGAGAACCTTCATAAGCGGGCTGTTAAACATATCGTTCACATAGTGCCAATAGGTGAAGCCCCACTTGTGCTGCTCGAAGAAGTTGACGAGGAACTCTATGTGCGGGAGCCAGTCCTCGCCTTCGCCGCCGAATCCGCCCCACTCGCCTACGAGCACGGGTGCATCGAGTCTGTCCTGAGTTCTGACGTGCTCCTCAAATATGGCTCTGACTCTGTCGTTGCTCGCATACTTGTACTGCGGGGTATCGACCATGAAATCATAGCCGTGAGGAGTGAAGCAGAAGTTCTTCTCGCGCTCGCCGTTGACCTCGATTGCGGGAGTCGAGCACGGAATACATGTGTTCGACCAATAGCAGTTCTCCATAACGAGAACGCCCTTATCGGTAACCTCGCGGATAGCGGAAGATACTTTATTGATAAACGGAGAATACTTCTCGATATCAAACTTTCTGACATAGTCATATCCGGCCTTGCGGGTTACATCCTTGAGGACATCGCCGGTTATCTGCTCGAGATATTTGACCTCGTCGCGTCTCTTCTTATTGAGGAAATCGCCGACGAGCTTGAAGCACTTTATGCGCTTATCACAGACAACTGTACCGACTGCGGTCGAAACGAGCTTCTTGAAGAGCTTGCCGCCGTCGGAGCCGAGGAAGGGCTCGTTGAGCATATCAAAGCCGAAGAGCGCGGGATGATCCGCAAAGCGAGCCGCAACGTGCTGCCACATGGCCGCAAAGTAATCTATGAGTCCCTTGCCGTTATATTCGCGGTTATCCCAGAAATTATCGAATGCGCGCTGAGTTGCCTTGCCCCAGAAATAGCCTGCCGCCCAGACAAGCTTGGGCTCCTTGGGCTTATAGGGATCGGTTATCGTAGCCCAATCGGGTGCTCCGTCGCCGTAGCAGCGCGGGGAATAGAGATCCTGATGCATATCAAAGAGCACATAGACCCCGTGAGCGGCGCAGAGGTCGAATATGCGGTACATATCATCGAGGTACTCGTCGTTGTATTTGCCGGGCTCGGGCTCGATCATGCTCCACGTTGTACCGAGGCGAATGAGATTGAGACCGCGGGCGGACATATCGCCGAGCAGCTTGTCGTCGATATTGAATTCGTACTTGTTGTCCTCGCTGTTTTTGCGCTTATCTACGATATTGACGCCATAGAAGATACGCTCTCTGCCGTATTCATCGACAAAGCTTCTTTTTTCGGTAACGATACGCTCCATAATGCTCTCCTTAACTCATCAAAATTTAATTAATAACCTCTATTTAGTATATATAATATACCTTAATATAGCAAATATAGCAAGGCTTTTAAGGAAATTCGGCGTTTTGGTCAATGTTTGCGGATTTTTTTGTGGACAATGCCGCATCAGGCAGAGCTGTATTCTTTTTAAGATTTATAAACAATATATAAACTTGAAAGTATTTATTGTAAAATACGCTAAAAAATGCTATTATAAATTCACGGATATTTCATTTTTCAGGAGGATAAGAAAATGAAAAAGCATACTTTTTCAAGAGTTTTAAGCATGGTTCTTTGCCTTGTGCTCGCACTAAGCGCAATCTGTCTGCCGGCATATGCCGAAAAAGGCGGAGAGGCAGCCGAGAGGCGCGGCGCGATAACCGACGAAGATATGCTGCACACAAAGGGAAAGAAAATCTACAATAAGCGCGGCGAAGAAGTCATTCTCCGCGGAGTTAATCTCGGCACATGGCTCATCCATGAGTCCTGGATGACCCCCATCGAGAACTCCGACGACAATATTTCGACCCTCAACACCCTCACGGAGCGTTTCGGCGTTGAGAAAGCGTATGAGCTCATCAACATCTACGAGGACAACTGGATAACCGAATACGACCTCGACAGAATAGTTGAGCTCGGCTTCAACTGCGTGCGCGTTCCGTTTTGGTTCCGCAACTTCTACTATGATGACAAGGGCACAAAAATCCTTGATAAAAACGGCGAATGGGATTTCAGCCGTCTCGACTGGGTCGTTTCCGAATGCTCTAAGCGCGGCCTCTATGTTATTCTCGATCTCCACGGTGCACCCGGATATCAGAACAACAAGGATCACTGCGGCAAAATCGGCGACAGCGGCCTTTTCAAGCTGACTAAGCAGGCCGAGGAATGGAGAAAGCTCACAATTGAGCTTTGGGTTGCAATAGCCGAGCGCTTCAGCGGCAATCCCGCAGTCGCTATGTACGACCTGCTCAACGAGCCCAACTGCGACGTAAGCTCATATCTTCAGAAGAACAACCTTGTCACAATCTCCGTCTACAACCGCCTCTACAAGGCCATACGCGAGGTTGACAAGGATCACATAATGACCATGGAGGGCATCTGGAGACTTTATAATCTCCCCGCGCCGTGGTTCATCGGCTGGACTAACGTTGTCTATCAGCTTCATTTCTATGACACAAGCAACTTCATGTACAGCCTTCTCGTCTTCTTTGCAAAGCTCTACCCCTACAATGTTCCGCTCTATGTCGGCGAGTTCAAGCCCATGGGCAGCGCCACATGGGATCACGTGCTCACGCTGTTCAACAGCTCAAACTTCAGCTGGACTATCTGGTCATATAAGGGCTGCGGCCACGGAGCAGACACCTCCGACTGGTATATCATCGGCAGCAAGCCGGGCTTCGAGCGCGCAGACATAAAGAACGACGATTTCGACACAATAGCCCGCAAATGGGGCGCGGCCGTCAGGAGCGAGGGCAACTACGTTGACACCGGTCTCTATGACATAGTCAAGGATTACATCTGATATCCGATATAACAGAATAATTACGGCAGCCGTTTCAAAAGCGATATAATCCCCTTAGAGTAGACACTTGAAAAAACAAAAAGTTTTCGAGACTACTTTAAGGGGGTTATTTTATGCCAAGAAAAGCGCGGAAGAACAAGAAATACAGTGCAGAGTTAAAAATCCAAGCGGTGGAAGAATATCTGTCCGGGAACGGCAGTCAACGGGAGATATGCAGAAAATACGGAATTTTAGCAAAAAGCACTCTCGAAGTATGGACAATGCGGTATAATGGTCATAGAGAATTTAAGGAGTGCAGTAGCGCCCAAGGAGAAATTTATAATGGTCAAGGGAAGAAAAACAACGCAAGAAGAACGAGCAGAGATTGTTGCGTTCTACATTGAACACAACAAGGATTATGGATTAACGGTAGAAACTTGCAACGTGTCGTATCAGCAGATCTATTCTTGGGTACGCAAGTATGAAGAAGGCGGAGTCGACAAACTCAAAGACAACCGCGGAAGAAGCAAACCGATAGAAGAAATGTCCGAGGTTGAAAAGCTTAAAGCCGAAATGAAGATACTTGAAGCAAAAAACAGACAACTTGAAATAGAGATTTCAAAGCATCTAAATTGCTATGGGGTGCAGCTTATATCCAAATTAGAGTGATTTGCCAAAAGCCCGCCGTAGTCTAATTTGACTACGGCGGGCTTTTCTTGTTTCACAGACCGCATTATGGTACAATGATTTTAATAAATCGTTGTTTGCAGAGTTTGTAATTCAAATTTAATAAACTGAGAAACAGGAAATTGATATAAATAAATATCAAGAATTCAAATATTCGAGGTCTTACGCAAAACTGCCGAAAATATCTTTTTTGCAGCACATAGACATGAGAAAAGCTCGTAATCGTTGAGATTACGGGCTTTTTCTCTATCTACTTCAAATATATTTGAACAAAATCAATTATTACCACCCGAATAAAACTCATCGGGAGCCACATCAAGCACTTTACAAATTTTAACAACAGTATCAAATGAAGCACCGCCGATATCTCTTGACAGTAATGTCATAAGTGTGCTATACGGTATATCCGCTTCTATGGCAAATTGCCGCAGACTTGAATACTTATCGTAAATCAGATTACGAAGTCTTTGTTCACGGTTCATTTTATTTCCTCAACTAAGGTAATTTCCGCACCGGTTTCTTCAATGGCGGCAAGTTCTTCTTCGAGGCAATTCCAATCCGTGATAATCGAGTCAAACACACCTATATCGCAAACTTTTATAAAAGAGTTCACGCCTATTTTTGCACCCGGCATCAAAAGGCAGCATCTGCGACTGTTACCAATAATTGTTCGCTGAAATGCTGCGGTTTCATCCGTACCGTTTGAAAGACCGAAATCAGCCGAAAGTCCCGAACCCGTAACAAAGCAAATATCAAAATGCAGCCGGCTTACAAATTCATTAGCAAGCGAATCAACCAAGGAACCGCTCTGACGCATTTTTCCGCCCGTAACATAGACATCAATATTTTCAAAGTCTCTCAGTTTTTTTGCGATATCAACAGAATTGACGACAACGGTAAAATGAATATCATGGGGCAAAAGCGAAACCATAATATATCCGAAAGATCCGCTTGTGAGATATACGATATCGTTTTCATTGATTTTCTTGACCGCCGCACGGGATATCTCTCTGTAATTGTCATATACGGTCATATTCTCAAAGTCTCTATTTACAGGCGGTCTTACACTCACCTGACGGGGAGCAATCGCACCTCCGTGTGTTCTTTGACAAATTCCTTTCCGTTCGAGTATCCGCAGGTCTCTGCGAGCTGATTCATCTGATATACCGTATTTCTCGGTAATTTCCGCAATTGTGATTTTTCCATTGACCTTTATTATATCCGATATTTCCTGATGACGTTCTTCCATAAACATAAGCTTTCCTCCTGATTGTAAAATAGTTGCATATCGAATTCGACGGTTAAATAATACCACATATTCAGAGATAAATCAACATAATCGGCAATCGAATTTGCGTATATTACAGTCTATATACCGGGCGCGCTCACGAAACGTCAGCACTCCAACAAGCCCAAACATTACATATTCAAGGATTCACCGATCCGTAGTAACATCGGCAGCGAAATGCCGCCCTCCCGCAAACCCGACAAGGCGCTCGGATCGATTCTCACCGCTGCCTCATCCTCCTTGCCGGTAAAGCTTTTCTATTATACAAAAGCTAATTCCGGTTTTGTTACCTGCGCCCTTAAAATTGTCCTTGACACGGGGGACACTTCATTCCGATAACCTGAAAGCAATTTTTATGTTAAAATGAGTATGTTTTTTCTCGCACCTCTTGCAAAGCCGAAAAACATATGATATAATATGACCGGAAGAACCGAAATGGTCATATTTTAAGGAGGTTCAACCTTGGCTTTTACCGAATACGAAACAGAACAGCTTCGCAAGGCACTACTGAAGGAAACGCGGCGCTGTGCGGTCACGCTGGGGATGAAGAAAACCTCCGTGGATCAGCTGACGAAGGCTGTAGGTATAGCAAAGGGCTCGTTCTATAGATTCTATGAATCCAAGGAAATGCTGTTCTTTGCAGTTTTGGAGGGCATTCACTCCGAGCTTTACGGGGTTGCCGATCTGGCACTGAGCGAAAATGTCGGCTTGCCTAACGCAGATCGTGCGGCGCAGGCGGTTCTTGCAGTATGCAAGCGGCTTTCCGATACCGGCGACATGGTTTTCATTGAAAACGACGCGAAGTTGCTTTTGCAGAGACTGCCGGATGAGGTCAAGAATGTGCACTACCACGACGACGAGACACACATTCGTCAGCTTTTGGAGAAATATGACCTTGTTCCGAAACGGGGTACTTCCCTTGCCGCCGCGACTGTACGCGGACTGATTCTGACAGTCTCACATAAGGAGCAAATAGGAGAACTGTACCCGCAGGTGTTGGAAACGCTGGTGCACGGCGCTTGCAGGGAGTTATTTGAATAAGCTGAAACGCCGCAGAGATGCGGCTTTTCAAAGACGTGTAAGTTAGCCGCGACTAACCGTATTATGTGTATGTATCGGTTAGAAAAATCTGACGGAAAAAGGAATGACAGTGATGCGAGAACACAAGAATTTCTGGGACAGAAATGCCCGTATTTACAACCGCTTCATGCGCAAAGACCGCGAGGCACATGAAAAGATATACGAGCTTATCCGACCGATTGTGAAAGCTAAAACGGTGCTTGAGCTCGCAACGGGCACCGGACTGATTGCACAAAATATCGTGAACGCAGCGGCACTTATCGAGGCGACAGACGCTTCCGAAAAGATGATTGCCGAGGCAAAGCGGGGTAACCGCTCTGCGAAGCTGCACTTTTCGGTGCAGGATATGTTTTGTCTGCCCTATGCGAACAATTCCTTCGATGCGGTGATCGTGTCCAACGCGCTGCACATCGTGCCGCAGCCGGAGAAAGCGCTGCAAGAGATTAAAAGAGTGCTGAAAAATGACGGCGTGCTGATTGCGCCGACCTTTACTCACGCGGAAATTTCGTTTTCCGGCAAGGTCAGGGCATTTTTTATGAAGCTCGCAGGCTTTCCCCTTCACAGCAGGTGGACGAGCGAGGAATACTTGAGTTTTCTGAGGCAGAACGGATGGGCGGTGCGGAAAAGCGTTATTCTGAAAGCGTCATTTCCGTTAACTTATACCGAATGTGTGAAATCGGAGGTGCGATAAGATGTCATTTTTTGAGAACACCCGCAAGCCTATAGGGCTTGGCGGAAAAATCATGGTCACCATGATGAATCTGGGTCACAGTCCCGTGGCGCGGTGGGGGCTTCGCTTTTTGGAGCTTACTCCGGACGCAAAGGTGCTTGACTGCGGCTGCGGCGGCGGAGCGAACATTAAAAGACTTCTGAAAAAATGCCCACAGGGTGTTGTTAAAGGGATTGACTATTCCCCTGTCAGCGTTGAAAAATCAAAAAGGGTCAACGAAGCCGCAGTTACAAAAGGACGCTGCACCGTGTTGCGTGCGAGCGTGGCGGAACTGCCGTTTGAATCGGAACAGTTCGATGCGGTCACAGCCTTTGAAACAGTCTACTTCTGGCCTGACTTGCCGCAATGCTTCCGAGAGGTTTGGCGGGTGCTGAAGAGCGGCGGAACCTTTCTCATCTGCAATGAAAGCAACGGCGATACGGACAAGGACGAGAAGTGGACGGAAATCATCGGCGGCATGACCATCTATAAGGACATTGAATTAAAGTCGTGTCTGGAGCAGGCGGGCTTTTTCGATGTTCAGATACACAAAAAGAAAACCTGGTTATGCGTCACGGCTCGGAAACGATGAAATTACTGCTGTATGCCACGATTTTCAAGGAGGGAGGCAATCAGATGAAGGACAACGAGCTTCTATTTGACCGCAAAAGCCATGTGCTGTATTCAAAGCCCTGCAGGAAAGAGATACAGACAAAAATCGCCCTGCACTATCCGGAAGCAGAGCGAGAGACAGTTTGGGAAAAAGTACAGCGGCAGTATGCGGACTTTCTCTCCGACTGGCGCACCGATTTGGGCGGCAAAAAGAACTTCCACAACGGCGTAGGCGGCACTTACGACTGCATCGCCATTATGAGTTATTATGCCGTGTGCAAAGCGGTTACATCGTTCCGCGAGATTGAAGAGATGGAGGAAAACCTGATCCTGCCGACCTTCCGCAAGCTGCGGTTTGTTGACTGTAACAAGCCGTTTTGGAGGAAGCTGATGTACAAAGCGTTTGTTCGGGCGAAAAGCGGCTGCGACAAATGGCACGATTACGAGATGTCGGTTGCGCCCTATGATAAAGATAAGCCGATTTATTATGAATTTACGGCGTGCCCGGCAGCGGAGTTTGCTATCCGCCACGGTCTTACGGATATTATGCCCGCCCTGTGTAATGTGGACTTTGCGTCTATGGAGCTGCTGCATGCAAGGCTTGTACGGACGAGCACCTGCGTGGACGGCTGCCGATGCGACTATACTATCTGCGGCGATAAAGATCCGTACTTAAAGGAGCATCCCGAATACCGGGATGAGGCTGGTTTCAGACGAAATAAATAAAAACACAACGCAAAGGCGGTGAAGCAAATGGAAGTATTATTCGGAATATTAATCCCCTTTCTCGGCACAACATTAGGCTCGGCGTGTGTTTTCTTTATGAAAAAGTCACTCGGTGTTTCGGTGCAGCGTGCGCTCGCGGGCTTTGCCGCGGGGGTTATGGTGGCGGCATCTATTTGGAGCCTGCTGATTCCGGCGATAGAGCAATCGGAAAACATGGGCAAGCTGTCCTTCCTCCCCGCCTTTATCGGATTTTGGGTCGGCGTGCTGTTTTTGCTCCTGCTTGACCGACTTATCCCCCACCTTCATATAGGGAGCGACCAGGCGGAGGGGCCGAAAAGCAAGCTCGGGCGCACCACTATGATGGTGCTTGCAGTGACACTGCATAACATTCCCGAAGGCATGGCGGTGGGTGTGATGTATGCGGGCTTTCTTTCCGGAAACACGCAGATTACGGCGGCGAGTGCGCTTGTCCTGTCACTCGGCATTGCCATTCAGAATTTCCCCGAGGGTGCTATAATCTCCATGCCTCTCCGAGCTGAGGGCGAGAGTAAAGGCAAGGCGTTTCTCGACGGCGTCCTTTCCGGCGTGGTAGAACCAATCGGAGCAGTGCTGACGCTTCTTGCGGCGCAGCTCGTGATTCCGGCGCTGCCGTATCTTTTGAGCTTTGCCACAGGTGCAATGCTCTATGTCGTAGTAGAGGAACTGATACCGGAAATGTCGCAGGGAAAGCACTCAAACGTAGGGACGCTTTTCTTTGCGGTGGGCTTCAGCGTCATGATGACGCTTGATGTGGCGCTGGGATAGGATTTAATTTTGAAAGAAGGTACCAAAATGATTCAAACAACGATAAAGGTTTCCGGCATGGCATGCTCCATGTGTGAGGCGCACATCAACGACACGATTCGCGGAGTATTTTCTGTGGAGAAGGTTTCGTCCTCACACTCCAAGGGAGAGACGGTAATCGTCTCTAAAGAGCCATTGGACGAAAACGCCCTGCGTGCCGCCATTGACGCAACAGGTTATACGGCGGGCGAAATCCGCCGTAATGACAATTTCGAACGGAGGAAAACATGATGAAAACAGGAAGAAAACTATTAGCAGGCGCTCTTTCGGTGCTTTACATCGTGCTTGCCGCAGGATGTAACTCGGCAAAAATCAACGCCGCCCTGCCGGAGGTTCGAATCCCGCCCGACCGTTTGCACAATTTAACATTTTACATAAAAACCGCACCCCGTTTATCAGGCCGTTAAGCTTAATAAACGGGGCGCGATTCACATTTACGGGGAGATTACAGAAAAATCAGGTAAGGCTGATTTTATCTATTCGCTCGAGCTCATCGCTCGTGAACGATATATTTTCGATAGCCTTTATATTATCGACTATCTGCGACGGCTTCGACGCGCCGACCAGAACGGAGCTGACAATGCCGTCTCTGAGCACCCATGCCAAAGCCATTTCCGCGAGAGTCTGGTTTCTCTCCTTTGCAATTTCCGAAAGCGCGCGAACTTTTTCAAGCTTTTCTTCGGTTATTGCGTCGGCGGACAGGAATCTGCCGTCCGTCATGACTCGGCTGTCGCCGGGAATGCCGTTTAAATATCTGTCGGTGAGCATACCCTGCGCGAGCGGACTGAAGGCTATAATGCCCTTGTTCAGCCGCGCGGCGGTGCTCTTGAGACCGTTTTGCTCAACGGTTCTGTCGAATATCGAATACCTGTTCTGATTTATCACGAACGGGCACTTGAGGTCGTCAAGAATTCCGCACGCCTTTTCAAGATTTTCGCCGTCGTAATTGGAGACTCCCGCATAGAGAGCTTTGCCGCTGTGAACGGCCTGCACGAGCGCGCCCATTGTCTCCTCGAGCGGAGTCTCCGGGTCGAGGCAGTGATGATAAAAAATATCGACATACTCAAGTCCCATGCGTTTAAGGCTCTGATCAAGGCTCGCAAGAAGGTATTTGCGGCTTCCGTTGCGGCAGCCGTACGGTCCGGGCCACATGGCATAGCCCGCCTTGGTGCTGATTATCATTTCATCGCGGTAGGCTCCCATCTCCTGAGCGAGAATCCTGCCGAAATTCTCTTCGGCGCTGCCGGGCGCCGGACCGTAATTATTGGCTAAGTCGAAATGCGTAATACCGTTGTCAAATGCAGTAAAGCACAGCTCTTTCATATTGGAAAACTGCGCGGTATCGCCGAAGTTATGCCAAAGTCCGAGGGAGACGGCGGGCAGCTTCAGTCCGCTTTTTCCCAAGCGGTTATACTGCATTTTCTCATATCTCTTTTCGTTTGCAAAATACATCTCAAATCTCCTATATATACCCTTGTTATTCCGCTTCGACCCAGCCCGAATAGAGTGTTATACTTTCGCTTATCGTGTCTTTACCGATATCGAACTTTCTTGTGCAGTCTTTGTCGATATACCAGCCTGTGAACACATAGCCCTCTTTGACGGGGTCATTTTCGACGCTAACCAATTGACCGTGCATAACCTTCTGATTTTCGATCTGCGAGCCGCCGTTCGTATCGAAGGTGACCGTAAACCCTGCATGGCTTATCGCAAAAACAGCACAGGCAATAAGAACAACGACGCCTATTACTATGAGCTTATCGACGGTTTTTACGGACATCTTGACGTTCCTGTAAAGTCCTCCCGGCTTTCTCTCTGTCGTAAGACTCATTGTGCTTTTTTCATTGTCCATGGTGTTTCACTGCCTTTCGGTTCAGGTTTTGATTATCTGCGCGCAAGATATTTACGCATATCGATAGCGCAGGCAATGAGGATTATCATACCCTTGATGATGTAGAGCATATTTGCGGACACGGAGAGGAAGTTAAGTCCCGCGAAAATTATCTGCAGGAGCAGAACGCCGACGACTATTCCGCTTATCTTTCCGGTACCGCCGACGAACGATACGCCGCCGATGACGCACGCCGCTATGGCGTCGCACTCGTAGTTAAGGCCGGTGTTTGCCGAGCAGGAGGCGATTCTCGCGCCCTCGATGAAGCCCGTGATGCCGTACATAACGCCCGCAAGAACAAAAACGAGAATGATGGTCATGAACACGTTAACGCCGGAGACTCTCGCAGCCTCTTCGTTCGAGCCGACCGCAAACATATTCTTGCCGAACTTCGTTTTATTCCAAACGACCCACATGATAGCCGTCAGGATTATCGAATAGAGAACGTACTTAGGAATCGCAACACCGTCTACAGAGAACAGCGTGCCCGTGATGAACTTCGTGTAGGACTGGTCAAGACCGGAGAGGGTCTGTCCGTTGTTGCCGCCTATCATCAGGTACATGAGAACCGTACCGAAAACGATAAGCTGAGTTGAAAGGGTGACTATAAACGGATGGAGCTTAAACTTTGCGACGAAGAATCCGTTTACAAGACCGACTACCGCGCCTATTGCCATAACCGCGAGAAGAACAACGATAAGCGGCATGGTGTCAAGGTCTTTGAACATCTTGTTGGCGTAGCCGCTCATCTGGAGCAGAGACGCAGCCACGCACGCCGTGAGTCCGACGCAGCGGCCTGCCGAAATATCGGTACCGGTCAGCACGATACAGCCCGCGATGCCGAGAGCGATGGGCAGCTTAGCCGCCGTTAGCGAGATTATGTTTACTATAGATGAAATGCTCAGGAACGCCGGAACTTTTATGGCAATGAAAATCACGGAAATCGCGATTATAATAAACATTGCGTTGTTGAACAAAAGGTCCGTTATAAGTCTTTTTTTATCGCCGCGCTCCGCCGCTTTGAAATTTTCAATCCAAACGGAAATTCGCGAGCGCTTTGCTTTTTTTGCACCTGTTTCAGCCATGATGATTCCTCCTTAGACATATTTCGCCGCAAGGGTCATTATTTCTTCCTGGTTCGTCGTTTTGGCGTCTACCTCGCCCGCGAGCCTGCCGCCCGACATAACGAGTATCTTATCGCAAACGCCCAAAAGCTCTGCCATTTCGGAAGATACCATAATAACTGTTTTGCCCTTTTTGGCGAGGTCGAGAATAAGCTGATATATCTCGTATTTCGCGCCGACATCAATACCTCTTGTGGGCTCGTCGAGGAGGAGCACCGTGGGATCGGTCAAAAGCCACCTTGCAAAAATGACCTTCTGCTGATTGCCGCCCGAAAGAGATCTTATCTTCGTCTCCTGGTTGGGAGTCTTTATCTTCAGGGACTTTATATACTTGTCGGTAGTTACCTTCATTTTCTTTTTGCTGACGAACGGGCCTGTCATATATTTTTTCAGGCTTGCTACCGTCGCATTCTCTCTGACGTTGAGAATGCCGAAGATTCCCGTTGCGCGCCGCTCCTCGGTCAAAAGGGCGAAGCCGTTTCTTATCGACTCATGAGGAGTTTTGTTTTTCGTCTCCTTGCCGTCGAGATAAATCTTTCCGCCGCGGCGCGTCGTTATACCGAAAATCTGCTCGAGAAGCTCTGTTCTGCCCGAACCGTCAAGTCCGGCAACGCCGAGAATTTCTCCCTTACTTGCCTCAAAGGACACGTCTCTCAGATTCGTATATTCGCTGCTGAGATTTTCTACCTTCAAAAGCACGTCGCCTATCTCGTTATCCTTGGGAGGATATCTGTTTGTCAGCTCGCGGCCGACCATGAGCTTGATTATCTCGTTCATGGTAAGCTCGCTTGCGGGCTTTGTCGCAACCCATCTGCCGTCGCACATTATTGTGACCTCGTCGCTTATGCGCAGTATCTCCTCCATTTTATGGGAGATATAGACAATCGCGCAGCCGCGGTCGCGCAGCATATTGATTATGCGGAACAGGTGCTCCGCCTCTTCCTCGGTAAGCGACGACGTGGGCTCGTCAAAGACGATAATTTTTGAATTATAAGAAACCGCCTTCGCGATCTCGACCATCTGTCTCTGCGAAACCGGCATAGTGCTCATTATTGTTTTGGGATCGACATTTATTTCAAGCTCTTTGAATATCCGTGCCGTCTCTTCGTACATTTTCTTCTCGCTCGTAAACGGAACGAATTTTGAAACGGTCGGGAATCTGCCGAGCCACATATTGTCCATAACATTGCGTTTGAGAGCCTGATTAAGCTCCTGGTGAACCATCGCGACTCCGTTTTCAAGGGCTTCCCTGGAGTTCTTGTAGTTCACCTCTTGGCCGTCGACATATATATGCCCGCCGTCCTTGCTGTAAACGCCGAAAAGGCATTTCATAAGGGTTGATTTGCCCGCGCCGTTTTCGCCCATGAGCGCGTGCACCGTTCCCCTTTTGACCGTCAGCTGCGCATGATCAAGCGCCTTGACGCCCGGGAACGACTTCTCTATATCCACCATTTTCAGCAATACGTCTTTATCGGAATCCGGCTTATTGATATTGGTCTGCATATGTTTCACTCCTCTTCATCCGAGTTTACGGTTGGGGCGGAGCGCCCCAACCGCAAATTGACAACGTCTTAATTATTTGCTCTCGGAAGTGTAGGTTGAATAAGGAATGTTGACCCTCCACTTGCCGACAGTGTTCGCTGCGTCGATGCCTTCAAGTGCGTTCGTGCCGTTGAGCAGGTTCTTCATAACGGTGGTTATAGCGGTTGCCATACCCTCTGCATCCTGCTTAATGGTGCCTGTCATCGAGCCGGAGTTGATAGCGGACTTCGCTGCGTCCGTAGCGTCAACGCCGAATACGGGGATGACGGTCTTGCCGTCCTTGTTATAGCCGGCGGTCTGTAGAGCGGAGATTGCGCCGAGCGCCATCTCGTCGTTGTTAGCGATAACAAGCTCTATCATGTTCTTGTTGGACTCGGTGTACTGCGCAAGAGCGGTGCTCATATAGTTCGTTGCGGCTGCGGAGGACCATGTGCCGTCCTGGTCAACAAGATACTTGTTCTTGTTCGCTGCGTCATAGAACTTGAGCTCGGGCTTGCCGGCAGCCTTGAGGACTGCGTTTGCATCTTCAACACCGTACTGGGTACGAGCGATAGCTTCCATGTTGCCTTCCTGACCCTTGAACATAACGTAGCTGATTACGCCGTCATTGTTGAGGTCAAGCTTGCCATAGTTTGCAAGGACATACTCGCCTATCATCTTGCCCTGCATATGGCCGGCCTGCTCATAGTCTGTGCCGACGAATACGCATTTATCATAGCTCTCGATAACCTTCTGATCGACAGAGCGGTTGAAGAATATGACGGGAACGTTCTTCGCCTTGGCGAGGTTGATGATGTTCTGAGCTGCGTCGTCCGAGCCGGTGTCAACAACGTTGACGATAAGCATCGAGCAGCCCTTTGCAAGAGCGGTCTGAACCTGCTCGGTCTGCGTGGTCTGGTTGCCGTTTGCGTCATAGTCGTTGAAGGTGTATCCGCCGTCGGTGAGGATCTTGTCCATTGCGGTGCGGACGGTTGAGATGTACGCGTCGCTGAACGAATAGTACAGAACGGAAATCTCACCCTTGTTCTTGTTCTTGTCGCCGGAATCGCCGGGCTTACAAGCGGCTAAACCTAATACCATAATAACTGCCAATAAAACTGCTAACAACTTTTTCATAAGAGTACCTCCTTAAAAAATTTCTTACGTTATCAGCATCTTTATTATAGCTTTGCGGTTTCAAAAACAGAATGAGATTTTCTATCTAAAATGTATAAAATTTTACGCTTTTGTCGAACCAATATATAGACTTTGACGCTTTAACGAGAAGAACTGCCCGAACACCTTTCAACGTGTTCGGGCAGCTGTTTTATTTGTATTTGTCAAAGCCGAAGAGTATCTTCTGGACGTCCGCTGAAAACATATTGCTGCGGTCGACGACATAGACGTCGGTTTTAATCTCATGCTCGGTCTTCTTGCCCGAGAGTATGTTTGCCGCATTCATGACGGCGAGATAGCCCATGGAGAACGGGTTTTGGACAATGAGAGTATCAAGCTCGCCCGTCTCGAGCATTCCGACGCACTCCGTGTTGTTGTCGAAACCTATGCCGCAGACGCTGTCCTTGACTCCGAGCTCCTTTATCGCCGTGCCCACGCCTAAAGTTGACCACTCGTTGAAGCCGACAAGAACATTTATCTCCGGATTTTCCTCGAGCAGCTTCCTTGCGCCCGCCGTCGCGCTTTGGGCATTCGACGATATGCTTATCATGGCGACTATCCTTGCGTTTTTAATATTTTTTATGCCGTCCTTAAAACCCTGCAAACGCTTGCTGCCGTTTTCGGTGTTCTCGCCGTAGTTGACTATTCCGATATTGATGCTTTCTTTGTCTCCGCAGAGCTTCTGCGCGACATCCGCCGTTTTTTGACCGGCAGAATAATTGTCGGTTGCTATATACAGCTCCTTTTCGGCTACGTCAACGTCGCTGTCAACGGTTATTATCTTTATACCCTTCTCCGCAGCCTTGCGAACGGCAGGAGCGTTTTTCTCAAAATCGATTGCAGAGAGGATGATCGCGCCGACATTGCGGTAAACGGCGTTTTCTATCATTTTATTTTGAGTCTCGTAATCCTCCTCGTTCTCCGGTCCCTCAAATGTGATATCGATGTTGAACTCGGTCGCGGCCGAATACGCACCCTTTTTCACGTCGTTCCAGAAATCGGATTCGCTTCCCTTTATTATTATGGCAACTCTCGGATATTCGGGAGCAAAGCCGCTTCCGCTTTCGCAGCCGAACAACACGCAGAGCAAGAATGAGGCGAGCAGCATGAACGCGATACTTCTCTTAATATTCATTTTCCCGTCCTTTCTCGATCTTCGGAATCTTAATTTTAACCGTCGTGCCGACATCAAGCTCGCTTTCGATTGAAATTCCGTATTCATCGCCGAAATAGATTTTAAGCCTGTCGTTGACATTTTTAACGCCGATGCCCTTCGAGTCGCTCCTGTCTTTTTTCAGGATAGTCTCGCACTGCTCCTTTGTCATTCCGAGTCCGTTATCGGCGACGGTGATTATGATATCCTTGCCGTCGGCGCGAACGCAGATGCGTATCTCGCCCTCGTCAACCATTCTGTCGAGTCCGTGGTAAATGGCGTTCTCGATAAACGGCTGGATGGTTATCTTGTTGCACATATATCCGAGCAGGCTCTCGTCTACATCGAACGAATAAGTAAACTGGTTTTTGTATCTGTAGCTCTGGATTATGAGGTAGCTCTCGGCATGGCGCAGCTCGTCGCTTATGGTGATAAACTCGTTGCCGTGGCTGATGCTTATTCTGAACAGCTTTGCAAGCGCACCGACCATCTCGACCGCCTCTTTGCTGTTATCCTGTTCGCACATCCACTGGATGGAGTCGAGCGTATTATAGAGGAAATGCGGATTTATCTGAGCCTGGAGAGCCTTAAGCTCCGTTTTTCTGAGGACTATCTCCTCATTATGCACCTTTTCCATGAGCGACTGTATCATATGAACCATGTGCTCAAACGACGCGGAGAGGGTGCTGAATTCGACTACGTTCGCCTTATCGGCCTTATATTTATATGTTTCCGCCTGCATTTCAAAATTCTGCATGGATGAAACGAGACGTCTGACGGGTCTTGTGACCGTGCGTGAGAGCAGGAAATAAACCGTGACGGAGATAATAAGGCTGAACAGAAGCGCAAACGCCAAGCCGACCGCTATCTGCTTTTTGACGGACTGCGTCACCTCGTCCGTGAAGCTCACGCCGACTATCTTCCAGCTGCACGAATTGAGAGACGACACGGTATAGATATTGTCGCCTTCTCTGTGGATGCCGTCGGTCATTTTTGAAACCGCGTCGGTATTTTCTTTTTTTATGCCGGAGAAGAGCATCTGCTGCTGCGGATGATAGACTATCCCGCCCTTTGAATCTACGATATAGCAGTAGCCCCTCTGTCCGATGCTTATTCTGTCGATATATTTCGCTATCGACATAAACTCGAAGTTGACGGCGACAAAGACCTGCTTTTGGAACAAATCGGAATACTTTTTCTTCGCTATAGTCACGACCCACGGATACTTGTTTTTATAGAGCGTATCGACATGGGGCTGAGTTATCAAATAGCCGTCCTTCAGATTCGGGAAAAGCGACTTGTCAAAGGACAGGTCGGTGGCGTTCTCCTTTGCGATGTCGCCGCTGTCGTTCTCGGTTAAGAGAATGTTGCCGTGCGTATCGTAAACCGTCACGCAATATATATCGTCCTCGAGCCGCGCTGCGGTCGAGACTGCGTTTTTAAGTGATTGCAGACTGTCGCAGCTGTCAACCTCATTGCAGAGATTGTCGAGCTTATTTTTGATGGACGAGATATAATTGGAGACCGTGGCGTTCGTCTGGGACACTGACTGTTTGGACGCGACATATGCCGAGTTGAACATCGTTCTCTGATAAAACACGCCGAAAAGAAGCGTGGCGCCTACCGTTGAGAACAGCACGCCGAACACGACTACCGCAATTATAAGCGTTGACAGCTTTATTCTGGCATGTTTAAGCATCTCTTGCACCCAAATGTTCCTCTCTGTATTTGTTCGGCGAAACGCCGTAATACTTCTTGAAGCAGTAGCTGAAATAATGCTGGTCGCTGTAACCGCACTTCTGCGTTATCTCGAATATTTTCATCGAGGTGCAAAGGAGCAGGTCGCTCGCCGCCTTCATGCGCCTTTCGGTCACAAGCGTTACAAAATTCTTCGACTTTTTCTTTTTTATCAGAGCGCTCAGATAGTTCGGACTGACGCCCAGCCTGTCGCTCGCGTCTGTCAGCGACAGCTCCTCGTTCATATATTCCTCGTTAATTATTTGCAGCGCGTGGTCGCAAAGAGCCTCGCTCTCGTGCCTCTGCGAGCGGTAGATGATATCCCTTGCGTCAAGGCAGAGGGACACAAGCTCGTTTTTGTACTGCTCGTTAAAATCGAACGACAGGCGGGAGGTGAACGAGTTGTTGGCGGTAAAGAGCTCCGCGGCGGCGTTTCCGTCGGGCAGGACGCTCACGCACCTGTGCGCGGTGGCGAGAATCTGGATAATTATATAATCTATCCCCTCGCGCGTCTTTCCGGAGAGTATCTCGTCAAGAAACGAGGTTATCTCCTCCTTGCTTCCTATTTTCAAGAGCTGTTCGAGCTTGTTGACGGATTTTTCGGCGCTTTCAAACTCATAGGTGCTCTTGCGCTCCTGGTCGTTTATATAGCGGATGCTGCCCGTGCCGTCGGAGGTATAGCGTCGCGCGGTGATAGCCTGCGAACAGGCGAGCGCCAAGAGCGACGGATTGCTCACGGTCTCGCTGATACCGATAGTGCAGTTCTGATTCAAAAGCTTCTTCGCGCTCTGAACAAGCTCGATAACGGGAAGTCTCAGCTTTGTTGACATCTCCTCCGGGTCGCTTGTTACAAGGGTGATGATTCTGCCGTTGACAAAAAAGCTCTCGCAAAGGGCATATTTATTGATAATGCTGTTGACAAAGTCTATATGGTGCTGCGCGGTGCAGGTCCCGCCCGCGCTCGTCTTGAACTTCGAGGCTACGACGCTGTAGCAGTCGCCGTCATTTTTGATTATGCCGAGCCTTTTCGCGTTTTCCGTCAGGTCGTCCGAGGCGTGGACATCCTCGCCCGTACCGAGCAGGAGCGGAAGCAGAAACTCGGCCTTTTCAAGCCGCAGCGAGATATCCTCGCTCGACCCGCCGCTTTTGAGCAGGTCAAACTCCCTGTTCATCTCGGCGCCGATTTTTTCGAACTCATCGGTGAGCTCCGACGCGGAAACGGGCTTCAAAAGATATCTTATTACATTATATTTGAACGCCTCCTGAGCGTATTCAAAATCGTCATACCCGCTCAGGATAACAAATTTAGTCGCCGGTCTTATTTCGCGGGCTTTTCTTGCAAGCTCAAGACCGGTCATGAGCGGCATCTTGATATCCGTCAAAACCAAATCGGGCTCGAGCTTTTCGAGCTGGTCGAGCGCCTCTATTCCGTTTTCGGCGTCTCCGACGACCTCGAAGCCCGCTCTCTGCCAATCGACATTTCGTATAACCGCCTCTCTCTGGCGTATCTCATCGTCAACTACAAGCACGCTGTACATAATCATGACCTCGCATAAAATCATTTTTTCATGTATGCTAACTCTAAACACCCGTCGGATGCAATTCTTGATTTTATTATATAAAAATCTCCGAGCTTTATCAAGGATTATATTTCATTTTGCCGAGAGCGTTTCTTCTAAACTCAAATCAAATAGATTTCCCGCTTGTTCTTTGCGTCTTTTTATAGACAAATCGCCATGTTTCGCGGTATAATATCAAATACGCCGCACACGGCAAAAACGCAGCATTGGAGCGCGGGCAATGGAAATATCGGCAGAACAGCTGAACAGACTGAAGGACGGAAAATATACCGTCTACGACATAAGAAGCGAGACAGACAGAGCCTACGGGTTTATCCCCGGCTCCGTGCACATAACCGCCGAGGAGCTCTGCGAAAATCCGCCGACGGACAGAGACAAGAAGATAATAATCTACTGCGCGCACGGAATTTTCAGCATAGATGTTGCGGACAGACTCTGCGAGCAGGGCTATGAGGCATACAGTCTCGAGGGCGGCTATCTCGCATGGATGCGCCTTGATATTAAGAATCGGCAGGACGGCGAGCTGTGCCAAAAGGTTGAGCAGAGTCTGAGAAAAAAGTTCCGCGTTTCGATAATGAGCCCGTTTACAAAGGCGCTCAAGCTCTACAAGCTCGTAAACGAGGGCGACAGAGTGGCGGTCTGCATCTCGGGCGGCAAGGACTCGATGCTCATGGCTAAGCTCTTTCAGGAGCTCAAGCGATACAGCAATGTTAATTTCGACGTCAAGTATCTCGTCATGGACCCCGGCTATAATCCCGAGAACCGCAGGATAATCGAGGACAACGCGCGGGCGCTGAACATCCCGATAAACATATTCGAGTCGGACATATTCAAATCCGTCTACAATGTCAAAAAATCTCCCTGCTATCTCTGCGCGAGGATGAGACGCGGATATCTCTATAAATTCGCGCAGGAGCTCGGCTGCAACAAGATAGCGCTCGGCCACCACTACGACGATGTTATCGAGACTATCTTAATGGGTATGCTACACGGGGCGCAGATACAGACGATGATGCCCAAGCTGCACAGCACGAACTACCCCGGCATGGAGCTGATACGCCCGCTCTATCTTGTGCGCGAGGACGACATAAAGGCGTGGCGCGACTACAACGGGCTGCACTTTATTCAATGCGCCTGCAAATTTACCGACACCTGCACCACCTGCAACGACGGGCAGAATCACTCAAAGCGTCAGGAGACAAAGGAGCTCATCCGCGAGCTTAAAAAGAGCAATCCCGACGTTGAAAAGTGCATATTCAGCAGCGTTGAGAATGTCAACATCGACACGGTTCTCGCCTACAAAAAGAGCGGGATAAAGCACAGCTTTCTTGATGATTACGACAGCAAATAAATTTTTCGCACGGCACTTGCAAGAAATAAAATAATGTGCTATTATAGATAGGATATAACAACGCACAGATGGAGAGAGTAGGCGCGCGGCGAACACCGCAGAGAGGGGTCACTTGGCTGGAATGATCCCGTGTCAGAGCACGCCGAAGTTCACTCCGGAGCGGCTCGGCTGAAGCTTCGGGTTGTAGGCTGAGACGGTTCACCGCCGTTACACGGTGCTGTCCGCCATCGCGCGGAACAGGCTGAGGCGTCCTCGGACGCGAATGCAGGGTGGTACCGCGAAGTTTCCTTCGTCCCTCAGTGGGACGGAGGATTTTTTATTTTGCCTCCCCTGCCGGCAGATATGAAGTAAATTATGCTTTTTGAAAGGATGAGAAGTATGAACGAAAACGCCGAAAAGCTCAAAGAATTATTCAGAAAGAAAGCCGCCGACGCGGAGAAGGTCTCTGAGCTTGAGGAGCTGAGGATAGAATTTCTCGGCAAAAAGGGTCACATCGCAAATCTTATGAGCGAGCTTCGCGCCCTGCCCAACGACCAGAAAAAAGAGGCAGGTCAGAAGATAAACACAATAAAGCAGTTCATCGAGAGCTCCATGCAGGAGCGACTTCAGGAGCTCAAGGCTCTTGAAGAGCAGCGCCTTATCGACAGCGCGGAGGTCTACGACGAGTCCTTCCCCTGCGACACGAATCCCGGCTCTTACAGCCCGATAACCCTCGTTCAGCGCGAGGTTGACGAGATTTTCCTCAACATGGGCTTCTCCATAGAGGACTACTCCGAAATCACCGACGACTACAACTGCTTCGAGGCGCTCAACATTCCCAAGCATCATCCCGCGCGCGATATGCAGGACACCTATTATCTGAGCAACGGCCAGCTGCTCAAGACCCACACCTCAGCGGCGCAGAACACAATTCTTCGCAAATACGCCGCCGACCTTGAAAAGGGTATTCCGCTGCGCGCAATCTTCCCCGGACGCTGCTTCAGAAACGAGAAGATTGACGCCTGTCACGAGAACACCTTCTTCCAGATGGAGGGCATGATGGTCGACAGGGACATATCCATCTCAAACCTCATATATTTCATGAAAACCATGCTCTCCGAGGTCTTTCAGAAGGATGTCACGGTGCGCCTGCGCCCCGGCTTCTTCCCGTTCGTCGAGCCCGGCTTTGAGCTTGATATCCAGTGCCTTATCTGCGGCGGCGAGGGCTGCTCCTCCTGCAAGGATTCCGGCTGGCTTGAGCTTTGCCCCTGCGGCATGATACATCCGAACGTCCTCAAGGCGGGCGGAATCGACCCCGAAAAGTATTCGGGCTTCGCTTTCGGTCTCGGACTTACGCGCCTTGCGATGATGAAATACGGCGTCAAGGATATCCGCGTATTCAACAGCTGCAATCTCAAGTCGCTCTCGCAGTTCACCAATTCATCGTTCACCGTGCCCGACGGCACGAAGAAAGAGGAGGCTTAAAGTCATGCTTGTTTCAATAAACTGGATCAGGGATTATGTTGACCTTGACGGATGCGATATAAAAGAGCTCATTAACAAGTTCACCCTCGCTACGGCCGAGGTCGAGGACATATATTATATGGGCCGCGACGTACAGAAGGTCGTTGTCGGCGAGATAAAGACGCTCGAAAATCACCCCGAGTCAAAGAAGCTTCACCTGCTCACCGTTGATATCGGCGACAGAGTCGTAAACTGCGTATGCGGCGCGCCGAATGTCAAGGTCGGCCAGAAGGTCGCTTTTGCGACTGCGGGCGGCAGAGTCGTTGCGGGCGAAATAAGCAAAGCTACCGTGGCCGGCTACGAGTCCGAGGGTATGTGCTGCTCCGAAAAAGAGCTCGGAATAAGCGACGAGAACTCCGGAATAATGGAGCTCGACCCCGCATATAAGAACGGCACCGACATAAAAGAACTGTTCCCGATAGACGACGTTGTCTTTGAGGTTGACAACAAGTCGCTTACAAACCGTCCCGACCTCTGGGGTCACTACGGAATCGCGCGCGAGTTCGCCGCCCTCACAGGCCGCGAGTTAAAGCCGCTCGACCTCGCCGAGCTTGACAGCGACAGCGAAGATATTATCCCCGTCACCGTCGGCGACACCGAGCACGTTTTCAGATACTCCTGCCTCAGGATGGCGAATATCACAAAGCACGTCAGCCCCATGGAGATAAGAATAAGGCTGTTCTACTGCGGCATGAGACCGATAAATCTGCTTGCAGACCTCACCAACTACATCATGCTCGAAATCGGTCAGCCGACCCACGCATTTGACGCCTCCAAGGTTGACAGCATAAAAGTTGACACACCCAAAGAGGAAATCGATTTCGTCACCCTTGACGGCGCAGAGAGAAAAGCGGACACCAACACCCTGCTCATATATAACCGCGAAGAGCCCGTTGCTATAGCCGGTATAATGGGCGGACTCGACTCCGAGATAGTCGGTGACACGTCGAGCGTTGTGCTTGAGTCCGCGAACTTCGACGGCATCTGCGTTCGAAAGTCCTCCTCCCGCCTCGGTCTGCGCACCGACGCGAGCGCAAGATACGAGAAGATGCTCGACCCCGAGCTGACCGTTCTCGCGATAAAGCGCTTTGTAAAGCTCGTCAAGGATATAGACGGCGGCGCGGTCATCGACTCAAAGCTGACGGACGAATACATTAAGAGATATCCTCAGATAACGCTCACCTTCGACAAGGCGTATGTTGACAGATACACCGGAATCGAAATCAGCAACGAGCGAATTGTTCAGACTCTTACCCTGCTCGGCTTCGGCGTTGACGAGAAGGACGGCGTTTTCACCGTCACCGTCCCCTCCTGGAGAGCCACCAAGGATGTTACGATAAAGGCAGACATCATCGAAGAGATAACGAGAATCTACGGCTACGACAACTTCGAGATAACCACCACCCGCAGTCCCCTCAAGCCCGTACACAGCGCGCCCGAGAGGCTCATAGCCGACGAGATAAAGGACATTCTCGTCAAGAAATACTCCATGCATGAGGTTCATTCCTACATCTGGTGCGACAAGAAGAAATACAAGAAGCTCGGCATTGAGGTTGAGGACAATGTTAAGATACTCAACATCGAAAGCTCGGATAACGGCGTTCTGCGCGACTCTATGCTGCCCACCCTGCTTGTCGCGGCATATGAGAACAAGGATTTTGCGGACAGCTACGGCATATTCGAGATAGGCAGAGTTGTTGAAGGCACACTCGAAAACGGCTACTGCAACGAGCGCCGCCACCTCGGCGTTGTGCTGTTCTCGAAGTCGCAGAGCGAGCGCGACCTCTACTACAAGGCGGTCGAAGTCGTCAACTGCTTCTTTGAGCAGATAAAGCACTGCGCGCCGAAGTTCGCAAAGAAAGCGCCCACGCACGCCTGGCAGCATCCCAAGAACACCGCCGCCGTTCTCGCGGACGGCAATGAGGTCGGCTTTATCTGTGCTCTGCATCCGCAGAACTCCGCGAAGCTCGACAAGACGGGCTCGGCGGTCTGCATAGAGCTGGATATAGACAAGTTCAGCGATGCTAAAGCATACGACATTGCGTTTAAGGAGCCCTCATCGAGGCAGTCCACCTACTACGATCTCTCGCTCGTGCTCAGAAAGGGCGTCACATACGACGAGCTTTCCGAGAACTGGAGGAGCATGAACATCGAGGAGCTCGAGAGCGTTAAGCTCATCGACACCTACGAGCTGCTCGGCACAAAGAGCATCACGCTTCGCTTCACCTTCTCTTCGCATGACCGCACGCTCGAAATGGAAGAGGTTCAGGGCTGGATAGACGAGATACTCCGCAGACTTTCCGCAATAGGCGTTTCGCTGAGAGTTTAAATTAATTTCAAAAATACCATTGTCTTGTTACAAGTTTTGGTATATAATAAAATTACGGAGGTGGTACTCATGGCCGACGAGACCATTCAGTTCTCGATAAAGAATGAAAATGACGAAGAAATGAAGAAGATACTCCTTGAGGTTTATAAAGCGCTCAACGAGAAGGGGTATAATTCGGTCAGCCAGATAGTTGGCTACATCCTTTCCGAGGATCCGACTTATATCACCACCCACAACAATGCCCGCAGCCTTGTCAGAAAGCTCGACAGAGACGAGCTGCTGCAGAGCATGGTTGAGGATTATCTCGGCATCAAGAAATAAGTGCGACTATAACCTGATTGGAGTGACATTGAGTGGCGGAGAACAAAAAGCTTCTCATGTACAAGGGCAAGCCCCTTGTCAGAAAAGACAACACGCTTTATTACGGATATATGGATGAGCCCTGCATAATCATGATGCAGATAACCTCGACTAAAGACGTAAACGGCGCGGAGCTCTCAGACAAAATACTCGTGCAGCTCGTCAGCACAGACGAAGATCTTCGTCCGCGAGACAGGATTCTCAAGAAAGCGGAGCGCAGAGGTCTGTACAGCGCGATAGATATCGGTTCGATATGGCTTGAGCGCGAGCTTCAGAAAAGAGCATAACGAAAGGCGGAGCACGGTTTTCGTGCCCCGCTTTTTGCTTTGCAAAAACAAGTATGCGCATTGGCAGGGTGGCCGAAAAGCAATAAAGCTAAGCTGCAAAAACAGCTTAGCTTCTATCATTGATTGCGCTATGTGCCGAATGCTATGCATATAAGGCACCCTTAAATCAACTTATAAAATCAGAACTTAATCAGTTTCTTTTCCGATGAAGTTCTTTTCAATAAACCTTTTTGCCCGGTATCCTAACAAAAAGGTGTTTTCACCTGCTTTCATTTCCAGCATTAATTGTTGCCCGCACGGCTGTTTTGATAATGTTATCTCATGCTTCACGAAAGCATAGCAACCTAAATCCCTTTCTCCGTGAAGAAATCCATGAATCAAATCGGCAGTGATGCGCAGCTCGTCGCCAACAATGAAAAGGCAAACATCATGCTTTTGAAACTTTTTATCCGCAGCATCAAAACACTTGGTTATAATATATGGCTCCTGTAAACCATAATAATCCCGCAAGTGACCACAGGCTTTTGATAAGATTTCTTTTTTCTTTGCGGGGACATTGACCGATTCGGCTTTTTTCCATAACCCTTTGGTCAATTCGACGGTTAATACTCCGCAAATAACGAGAATGAAAAGAGCGGCAATCAATTTTCCGGCACCAACAAGAAGGCGCCAAAACAAACCGTTCGGTTGCGGAATCAAGTTAAGCAGACAGAAGCCCGCGGCAACAGCAACAATGTAGATGAAGATCGAAACAGCCGTAATGATTTTTTGCCGCAATTTCTCTTTTCGGAAGATGCGTTTTTCGCAATTGTTTAAGGTTTTATATTGTTCTTTCAGATCATTGTTCAGATTTTCATTTGTATTCTCATACCTAAAATATCGCAATATTGCGTCCCCCTTTCTTCTTGCTGTTTGTGTGGCTGATTTAGCTAATACAAGTTTATCGTTTCGGTCCTGCTTTAGTTCCGTACAGAAACGAATTATACAATAACAGGCACAGCAGTTAATACCGCTGTGCCTGTTACCTGTCTTATGGCACTCTCTGCATTTGCGGAAAGCTTGATTTTTCCGTTACTGGACTTTTTCAAGTCTGTAACTGACCGTATATCTGTTATGCACCCAGCAGTTGTTGCTGTCCTTTACATAGGCGCGGGCATATGCCGTGCCGTGCGACCGGGTGGGATCGGCATTGCTCAGGTCAACCTCCGCAAAGAGCTGCTCCGAGGATATCTTTTTGAGCTCCGATTCCGGACCGACAACCTCAACCGACGGTATCTTCGTCTGCGTCAAGACAGCTTTATAGCCTGTCGGGACATTTATAAACGAGACGTTATTGGCGCTTACCGAGTTCTTTTCCGAGGTAACGCCGCTCATCTCAACAGTTACCTTGAGCTTCGTCTCCCCGCTCATTATCTTAACTCCGTTCAGGGTGGTCAAATCTATCGTTATCTCATTTTTGCCCGCGCCGAGCATATAGAAGTCGATATCGGCCACCGACAGCTCGGTTAATGAGGCGAGCTTCGTCGCGTCCATGGTGAAATTGAGTCTTGCGGGGCTACACGTAAACGCGGGAGGCTTACTCGCGTAGACTGCGGGTGCGTTCTTGAAGGTGACCGTAGTCGGCAGCTCTGCGCGCTGATAAACCGGGAGGGTCATCGTGATATCGGCTATGCCGTCGTTGACGGTGATATACTGGAGCTTTCCGCCGTATTCGCTAAGCGGGATTATCTCGGCGTCGAGCGTCGTTGTTGCGCTGAGCTTTTTGTTAAGCGTGACGCGCGCGACTACCTTCTTTATCTTCACCATCTCGGTCACGGGACCGGAGAGCTTGACCGTGTTCGCCGAGAGCACCGGAGTTTCCGCTATCAGGCCGTTAGTTACATATGACGCTCCGTCATAGATAATATCCGTTTGGAGAGTGTATTCGCCCTCTTTATAATAATCGAAATACACATTAATCGAGTCCTGCGAGAGAGAGACTATCTCGTAGTTTGCCTTATTCGGATCCTTCGGCGTCACCTCGAGCTTGAGCGTCTGGCTGCCTGTGGAGTCAACATAGTTCGTTTTTGCGACAACGGAGATATCGTCCTTTGTCAGCACACTCTCTGCGACATCGTAGCGTTTGCCGTGAACCTTGACTTCAACGGTAAAATCCGTATTGCCGAACATCTGCAGACCGAGATTCGAGACATTGTTCGAAATCTCAATCTTCACGGGAACGTCCTTAACTATGCGGTCATCCTCGGGGCTCGCCTGAATGGCGACGACTATCCAGATTATAACCGCCGCAATAATCGAGAGAGCCAAGACGAATCTGTTATCATATATGAGATTTTTGAGGCTTATCTTTTTCTTTTTCATTTCTTAAAACCTCCGAACAGCTTGCGTATGCCTTTGACGGCGGTTTTTTCCTCGTTGTCCGTGCCGCACAGGTAGCGGATAAGATGCTCGCGCAGGTCGGAATCGGTGAGGTTTCTTGTAAGCTGACCCTTGCAGGCTATGGAAATCGTTCCCGTCTCCTCGGAGGTCACGACTATCATAGCGTCGCCCTGCTCGCTCATGCCTATGGCGGCTCTGTGGCGGGTACCGAGCTGAGTGTCAAGATTTTCCTTTTGAGTCAGCGGAAGAACGCAGCCCGCGGCCACTACCCTGCCGTCGCGGATAACCGCGGCTCCGTCATGCAGCGGAGCGCCGTTATAGAAAATATTGCCTATGAGCTCACGCGAGACTATCGCATCTACGGGCGTTCCGCTCTTTATGATATCGCCTAAAAGAGTGTCATGCTCAAAGACTATGAGCGAACCCGTCTTGCTCTCGCTCATAGTGTGGCACGCTTTGCAAACGGCATATATCGATTCCTTTATTCTCTGGTTGCGCTCCGACTCCTCGTCGCGCACGCCGAAGAGGTTGAGCTTCGTTATGCTTCGCCTGCCGACGGACTCGAGCATATGACGCAGTTCGGGCTGGAAGAGAATGACGAGGACAATAATTATCTCGCCGAAAACTTTTTTGAATATAAACTCGCTCGCCTGCATATCGAGCAGGTATATGACAAGATAAGCCACTCCGAAAAGCAAAAGACCTTTTGCAAGCTGAATGGCCTTTGTCTCACGGATAAGCTTGATAACACTGTAAAGAACGAACGCAACGAGACAGATATCCAGGAAGTCGGTGAAGGCGAAGTCGGAGAAAACGACCCTCAGCTGATCCCAGAGAGATGCGATCTTTTCAGTAAACATAGGCATACCTCTCTTCAATTCTTATAATAACATAAAACGCGCCCGAAATCAAATCACTTCTCAATAAGGCAGACGGCCGAGGCGCTTATGCCCTCGCGGCGTCCGGTAAAGCCGAGTCCCTCTTCGGTGGTCGCCTTGACGCTGACGCAGGAGACGTCAAGCGAGCAGGCGTCGGCTATATTGCGGCGCATTTCATCTATATACGGGCGCAGCTTGGGAGCTTGGGCGGCAACCGTGGAGTCGATATTGACTATGTGCCAGCCCCGAGCGCCGATAGCGCGCACGACCTCGCGCAGAAGCTCAAGGCTGTCGGCGCCCTTGTATTTTTCGTCACTGTCCGGGAACAGGCAGCCTATATCCCCCATGGCCGCCGCGCCGAGCAGGGCGTCGCTTATGCTGTGGAGCAGAACATCGGCATCCGAATGGCCGAGCAGCCCCATGGTATGAGGTATATCAACGCCGCCGATTATGAGCTTTCGCCCCTCGACGAGCTTATGAACGTCATATCCGCTGCCTATTCTTATCATTTGTCATCATCTCCGCTGAGTGAAAAATTTTTTATACTTTCCTGAAATTCATCGTATGTCATGAAAATATTTATCATATCGACGAGAGCACCCGTCGAAAGACGTTCGGGAAGCGACAAGCTGCGCAGAAATCTTTTGCGCAAAGCCGCCGAGTCCGCTTTTCCGCTGAGCCCCGCTTCGTAGAGATCCGCCACGGTGACGGTGCGGCTCTTTTCCTGAGTTTTTTCGCAGGTGACTCCGGCTCGACTGAGCGCTTCGAGCAGAGTTTCCGTATTAATACCCTCGACTCCCAATTTGCCCTCCTTCGAGGGCGCGTCCTTTCTGCGCTCTTTTCCGAACACATCGGGAATATAGGCGTGAATGACGCTGTCCTTAGGCACGCTGCCGCCGATAAACGAGCGTATCTTGAAACCCGCAGAGTCGCTGTCGGTAAGTATAACTATGCCGCGCGTTTGGGCGAGTCGCTTTATGAGCCTCTGCTTATCTTTATCTTTGAAGATGCCGAAGCCGTCTGTCTGAATTATGACGGTATCGAGGACTGTCGAAAGCTTTATTTTATCGTACTTTCCCTCGACGATAACCGCCTGCTTTATCTTTATCATTTTACTCCCTACACCGTCTGGCAGTTATTTTCCGGACTGTATCGCCACAAACAGCTTGACCAACAGCTCCTCCATAACTATCCTGTTATCAACCGCCGAGCTTTTAAGCAGCGTATCCGCTCTGTCCAGCTCGTCAAGGCACTGCCTGAGCGCACGGACGCTCAGCGCCGCCGCCTGGCGCGAAACCTTTGTCAATTTAAACTCGCGTCCGCGGTAATTTGAAAATATCTCCGCAGGCTGAGTGGCTCTGTAGCCCGCCGACACGCTCACCTTGACGCGATAGATATCGGCAAAAACGGATATCACCGCGCCCATTATCATCATGACGTCGGCTCTCTGGGCAAAGAGCATATTGAGCGTCTCATACGCCTTGTCGAAATTATCGGAGATTATATATTTTGTCAGGTCAAAGGCATTCGCCTCAATGGTTTTGACGCACATAAGGTCGATATCGGCGCGTGTTATCTCGCGCCCCTCGGCATAGGCCGAGAGCTTATCCGTCTCATTGAGCAGCGTCACCATATCATCTCCGACGCAGGAGACAAGATACTCTGCGTTCCTTTGGCTGAGCTCCGAACCGCGCTTCTGCGCCGCGCCGACAAGCAGCTTTGAAAGCTCATATGCGGTCTTTTTGTTCAACTCGACCGCGTTGCCGCACTTCGTAAAAAGCGCGACCGCCTTTTTTGCCTTTGCGGTCTTTTTCAGCGAATCCGCTTTGCCGACATAGAAAATCAGCGTGCAGTAGTCCGGAACATCGCCGACTATGCTTTCGAGTTTGTCGTAAGAATCCTCATCGAGCGAATCGACGGGCATATCCTTGACGAACACGCAGGTGCTGCCGCTCATCATCGGAAACGCCTCGACGGCCTGCTCTATATCCTCGAGGGCACACGACGCGCCGTCAAAAAAATGATAGTTAAAATCCGCGAAATCGGGACTGACGGCCTTATCTCTGAGCTTCGAGGAATAAAATTCCTTGAGATAGCTCTCCGTTCCGAAGAACAGAAACGCTCCGCCGATATCGCCGCTTTTTATAAGCGCTTTCAACTCTTTTTCGCCGATAGAAGCCATTCAATCCACCCTTTCCGCAAATATTTTTCCCGACGGGAACACGGTAATTCTGATATTCCCCTGCCCTCCGGTCGCATATGCGTCTGCGCCCAAAGAGAGCAATTTGCCCATAACGGCGGGCGTTCTGTTTTCATCCGCCGAGAGCGCAGTAAGATTAAAATTTTCCGGGGAAACGCCCTGCGGCAGATTTTCCCGCAGGATGAGTATATCCCCTTTTATATTCGGCGCATAGGACGGTCTGAAAACAAAGACCGTATCCGCGCCTTTCGCTTTGAGCACCGCAATGCTCGTTTTGTCCGTTGTTCTATATTTCAGCTCCGCATTGCCGACACTTATCTCGGCGGCGGGTGCGAGAGCATAATTTTCTGTTTTAAGTATTTCATTGAGGTCGGCATCAGTCTCGCCTGCGAGAATATACTTGGGCGAAAAAGTGTCGATAACATCAAGTGCGAGCGAGCTTTCGCCCTTTGAGATGCGCGGAATGAGCAAAAAATCAAGCTTATCCGCACCGACGCTGTCCATTGCGGACTCAATATTCGAGAGGGCATAATAGCTATCCCCTCCGCAGCCGAGCAGGGCGGTTTTGCCGCCGGAGCTGACAACTGCCGCCGAGCCGTTGCCGACATCCGCCACGGTTATAACCGTAGCCGTGCGCGAGATTGCATAAGAGCCTGCGCACACGCCGAAGAAGGTAAAGGTACATATCAGCGCCGCCGCACGCAGGACGCTGCGCTTACGGAATCTGTAAATCAGCGCGACCGCCGCAAGGACGATAAGAACGAACACGAGCCACAGCGGGAAGAGAAACGACGTTGTGTTTAAAGACGAATGCGGAACCGCCGCGAGCGCTTTTGAAAGATTTATCAGAAAAGACGCACATACTCCGGTTATATCCGCAAGTCCCGCCGTAATCACGCGAAGAAACGGAAGCTTTGCCGTCAGGGCGGTAAGTCCCGCGAGTATCATGCAGGCGGATGCGGGGAGGTCGGCGATGATATTGGCGGGTATCGAAATCAAGGACACCTTGCCTAAATCAAGTATCATAACGGGCAGAGTGAACGCACAGGCTAAAACGGTGCTTCTGACCGAACCGAAAATAAACTCGCAACTACGCCTTGCATATTTATTTTTGACGCGCTCGATATACGGATTCAAAGGAAAGTCTATATTGCCGTAACCGACAATTATGCCGAGCGTCGAGAGAAAAGACAGCCGAAGTCCGAGGCTCATCACGCAATACGGATTAATAAAGCAGAGTATAACAAGCGCGGCTCCGAGAGAATTGAGCGAATCCGACTGCCTGGAAATCAGCGTTCCGAGGAGCATGACGAGCATCATAAGCCCTGCGCGCATGACCGAATAAGTAAAGCCCGAGACCGCCATAAAAATAACGACAAACACGGCCGAGATAACCGCTCCTATCCTGCTCTTTAGCCTGAAAATATCGAAAATTTTCAGAATAAAGAGACACCAAACAGAGAGGTGCAGACCCGACACGGCGATAAGATGCGATATGCCGGCGGAGGAAAACGCGGCAGAGACACTCTTGGGAAGCTCCGACTTGTCGCCTATCAAAAGCGCGGTTGCAAGTGCGCCACGCTCACCCGGAACAAGGCGCGAGACTGTCTCTTTGATATAGGCACGCAGCGAAAGGAAGTAATAGCCGGGTGGCCTGCTCTCCGGCCGGGATACGGTTATATCTCCCCTCGCGTATCCGCCCGTAAAGACATTTTCGGACAGGTAGTAATTCCTCGCACTGCGGGTCTTGCCGAGGTCGTAGAGCTGAAGCTCGCCCTCGACAGTGTCATAGGGCTTAAAGCCGAGGCGCGTTTTTGAAGAGAGACGGATATTGAGCTTATATTCCTCGCCGTCTATCTCGGAGGTTTTTATCTGCGTATAGTATCTTTCGCCGCGGCGCTCCTCGAGCGAGACAACGCTCGCCTTGACGGTATGGGCGCTTTCGCAGAAGCGCTCCGACGCTTCAACGGGAACCGACGAAGCGGCAAAAGAGAGAAGAACCGCAACAGCCGCCGCAATACACGCGGTCGGGATAACAAAATCACGCCGAACACTCTCAAAGAACAGAGAAAAGACAAAGGCGGCAGCTGCTGCCGAAAGGATAACGACTGCCGCCTTCTGACCGAGTTCAAAAATAAGAGTCAGCGTAAAAAATATTGTGAAACCGATAACTGTGAAGGGGCGCGCCATTTCTCGAGTTCTCCGATTATTTGAAGAAAAGAGGAAGCTTCTCGAGGAACACGATATCGTCGCGCTCTGCCGCGTCGCCCTCTGCGAGGACTGCCGCCTTGGCGACTATGTTCGCTTCGAACTTATCGGCGAGGGCAACGACTGCTGCGAGGGATTCGCCGGTGCTGATAACATCGTCAACGATAAGTACTTTCTTGCCGCGAAGCTGGTCTCCGTCCTCTCTGCCGAGAAGAAGGGTCTGCTCTGCGTCGGTGGTTATCGAGCGCACATTAACGCTGACGGGGTCGGTCATATAGACCTTCGGCTTCTTGCGGGCGACAAAATATTTCTTGCCGCTCTGTCTGGACATCTCATAGGCAAGCGGAATGCTCTTTGCCTCGGGAGTAAGAATATAATCGAACTCCGGGCACTTCTTGAGCAGCTCCTCCGCCGCTCTTACGGTGATTTCGACATCGCCGAAAAGGATAAATGCCGCGATATCGAGCTTGTCGCTGACCGGGCAGAGAGGAAGCTCTCTCTTCACGCCTGCGATTTCCATTGTATAGGTCTTTGCCAAAATAAACATCTCCTGAAAATTAATATGTTCTTTATTAATCAGCCCGCCGGCCAGCCGAAATCTCTGCCGCCGAGCATATGGAAGTGCAGGTGTTTGACGGTCTGACCCGCACATTCGCCGCAGTTGTTGACGATTCTGAAGCCGTCCTTGAGGTCAAACTGCTTTGCTATCTTCGCCGCCGCCTCGAACACTTTGGAGACGACCGCGCTGTTCTTCGGGGTTATCTCGGCAGCGCTCTTTATGTGCTGCTTCGGGATAATGAGAATATGAAACGGAGCCTGAGGCTCAAGGTCATAGAACGCGAGGACGCTGTCATCCTCGTAAACTTTTTTTGAGGGAATTTCGCCCCTTATTATTTTGCAAAAAATACAGTCATCCATTTTCAGAAAACCTCCGTATTGCATTGCTTGTTCCGCCGGCCGGGAAAGACCGGCGGAGCTATGATTTTATTTTAACATGGCGCTGACGATAGAGTCAACCGCCGCGAGAGCCTCGTCCGCCTTGGAAGCGTCCTTGGCGCCCGCCATTGCGCTGTCCGGCTTGCCGCCGCCCGAGCCGCCTGCTATCTTTGCGGTCTCGCGGACGATATTGCCGGCGTGAGCGCCGAGTTTTATTGCATCGGCGCCGCAGGCGCAGGCGAAGTTCAGAGTGCCCTTTTCTTTGTTGACGCCAGCAAAGACTGCGACGATATCTGCGCCGTTGTCACGGGCGGTGTCGCACATCGAGCGAAGCTCGCCGGGGTTGGAGACTTCGACCTCAGCGGTGATAAGTCTGACGCCGCCGACCTGTCTTGCGCTGTCCATAAGGCTGCCCGCCTTAAGAGCGGATATCTCGCTACGAAGCTCCGCAAGCTCTCTGTCCTTTGCCTTTACTTCGGCAGCGAGGGTCGCCGCACGCTTGTCAAGCTCCGCGACATTGCCGAGCTTCATCGCCGCCGCTGCGGACTGCATGATGCGCTCGTCGTTTTCTATATGCTTGAGCACGCCGAAGCCCGTAACTGCCGTTATACGTCTGATACCGGCGGCAACGGAGGACTCGGACACTATCTTGAACAGACCAAGCTTTGCGGTATTGTCCGCATGGGTGCCGCCGCACAGCTCAACGGAGAAATCGCCCGCGCTGACAACGCGCACGACGTCGCCGTACTTCTCGCCGAACAGCGCCATTGCGCCGAGCTTCTTTGCCTCTTCAATGGGCATCTCGCGTGTCTCAACGGGGATACCCTTGAGTATAGTCTCGTTCACCTCGCGCTCTATTGCCTTGAGCTCATCGCCCGTGAGCGCCGAAAAATGGGTGAAGTCAAAGCGCATTTCCTCGCTGTTGACAAGCTGTCCCGCCTGCTCAACGTGGCTGCCGAGGTGCTTTCTGAGGGCTGCCTGGAGCAGATGAGCCGCGGTGTGGTTGCGGCGGGTCGCTTCGCGCTTTTCGATATCTATCTGAGCGCAGACCTTATCGCCGAGAGCGATACTGTCTCCGCTTATGAATTTTGCGATATGGAGTATGACTCCGTCTGGGGTCTTGCCCGCAGCGGTGACCTCGAGCGCCGCGTTTTCGGTTCTGATAACGCCCGTGTCGCCCGCCTGTCCGCCGCTCTCGCCGTAGAACGGGGTCTTGTCGAGCACAACAACCACCTCGGAGTCCGCGGTTGCGAACTCGGCGCGCTCGCCGTTTGTGACTATCGCCTTTATCTCGGCGTCGCAGGAATAATCGGTATAGCCGACAAACTCGGTGGCTCCGACATCCTTGAACGAAACGTTGCTGTCCTTCCACGCCTGAGCTCCGGCATCCTTGCGCGCCGCACGCGCCGCCGCTCTGCTCTGAGCGTAGAGGCGGTCGTACTCGTCGATATCGACGCTCATGCCGCGCTCCTCGAGCAGCTCCTTTGTAAGGTCGATCGGGAAACCGAAGGTGTCCTGAAGCTTGAATGCATCGGCGCCGCTGAGCACCTTGGAATCGCTCCGGGCGATAATATTTTCGAGCAGGTTGAGACCTGTGTCGATTGTTTTATTGAAGCTCTCCTCCTCGGCCTTTATGACCTTTACGATAAGGTCATGCTTCTCGACGAGGTTCGGATATGCGGCAGCATTCTCCTTGATAACTGTCTCGCACACCTTATAGAGGAAGGTGCCGTCTATACCCAAGAGTCTGCCGTGGCGCGCCGCTCTTCTGAGCAGGCGGCGAAGGACATAGCCCCTACCCTCGTTTGAGGGCATAACGCCGTCGCCTATCATAAACGTCGTGCTTCTGATATGGTCGGTGATAACACGCAGGGAGACGTCCTTCTTCTCGTCCTCATGATACTTGACGCCGGCTATCTCCATGATGTGCTTCATGATGTTCTGAACCGTATCGACCTCAAAGAGGTTGTCCACGCCCTGCATTATGCAGGCAAGGCGCTCAAGACCCATACCGGTGTCGATATTGCAGCTCTTGAGGCGGGAATAGTTATTGTTTCCGTCATTGTCGAACTGAGTGAAAACGAGGTTCCAGAACTCAACATATCTGTCGCAGTCGCAGCCGACTCCGCAGGTCGGAGAGCCGCAGCCGTACTTCTCGCCGCGGTCGAAATAGAGCTCCGAGCAAGGGCCGCAGGGACCTGCGCCGTGCTCCCAGAAGTTATCCTCTTTGCCGAGACGAACCATATGGTCGGGCGCAATACCGAGCTCCTTCGTCCAGATATCGTACGCCTCGTCGTCCTCCTCATAGACGCTGATATATATCTTATCCGCGGGCATCTCGAGCACCTTGGTGCAGAACTCCCATGCCCAAGCGGTGGCCTCACGCTTGAAGTAATCGCCGAATGAGAAATTACCGAGCATCTCAAAGAAAGTGCCGTGGCGCGCGGTGATTCCGACGCGCTCGATGTCGGGCGTTCTGATGCACTTCTGGCAGGTTGTGACGCGCTTTCTCGGCGGGGTCAGCTCGCCCGTGAAGTATTTCTTGAGCGGCGCCATGCCGGCGTTGATGAGCAGCAGGCTCTTATCCCCCTGCGGCACGAGCGAAAAGCTCGGCAGGCGGAGATGACCCTTGCTCTCGAAAAAGCTCAGATACTTCTCTCTGAGTTCATTGAGTCCCGTCCATTCCATAATAACAACTCCTTGAAAAATAAAAATAGATGCCGTTCTGCCCGGGACGGCCGAAGCCGCGGTACCACCCGGATTGCACAAAACTGCACCCCTCTGCTGCCCTTAACGCAGGCTACGCCCGTTCAACGCGGGAGGCTCCGAGCCGGCTGCCGTACTTCCTGACACGGCGCACCTCACAGCGGCATAATGCCAGCGCGCCTCTCTGCGAGCGGAATAAACGGCTCTGCTCTTCACAGCCAAAAATATTTACTCAAATATTCTACTCTTAATTTTCCCCGATGTCAATGTTTTAGCCGTAAATCGCGGAGAAAATATCGGGAGCGGCGAATAAAAAATACCTGTCCGCGGGAGCTATGTATCTGCGGACGGGTATTCTTTATATCACAAAAGCGGAGAACCCTCTTGAGCTCTCCACTTTGTTTTATTTATGTTACCCTACTTCTATCAATAATAGCGATATCCGGCGAGCTTCTGCGCAGCCTGAGCACGGGTTATAGATCTTTTGATAATCATAAACTTGTTCTCAAGAGCAAGATTGAACGACATTGAAACGGTCTTTACTACCCTCTTCAGGTTGAAATCGACCTTTGCGGAGAAGCGAATCATCGTAAGGCCGAAATCGGCGATGCTTACTTCGCTGTCCGGCTCAAATTTGCCGTCGGACGCTTTGACTATTCCGTTGCTGACAGCCCACACCGCGGCTTTGAACGCGGGATTCGAGCTGTCGAGATCGGCAAATGAAATGTTCTCGGTATTGACCTCGGGCGAGCCGGCCATGCCGTAAAGAGCCTGAACAAGAGCCGACTTTGTCAGCGCGGAATCGGGGCTGAACTGCGTCTCGGAAGTGCCCGCCATGTAGCCTTTTCTATACATAAACTCGATTGCATCGTAATACTCCGAATCGGACGCGACATCCGTAAACGGGAAGTTTGCATCGGGCAGAGCGTCAAGGATTCTGTCGGCGATATGTCTGTGGCCCGCTGCGTTCGGATGGTATGTGTCGCAGGTCGTGCCCGTTGTATCGACAAAGATATAGCCGTATTTCTCGGCGCCCTCTTTCATCGGCTTGTTCGCTATATCGACGACCATTTGTCCGAGATTGATGCTCTGGCTGTCATCCTTGCTCTCCTCGGTGTCTGTCGCTCCGCCGTCGCTCTTGACGCTCGTGTCGAACATTCCGATAACCAGAAGCTGAACATCGGGATTCAGAGCATATATATCCTCAATGACATGGTTCCAGTTCTCAAAGAAGTTTTCGAGCCCGTATTTAAGCGCACGCGGGAGAACTCTGATAAGCTCGGGCATTGCGTCGGTAATCTTAGCGAGCTCAACTATTTTGTCGAGCTTATCGTTGACTATGCCGTTCTCCTTGAGAAGATCGCGCAGAGCCTTGACATACTTGCTGCAAGTGCCCTCTTTTTCGAGAATATCGGCGATGACCCATGTGAGATAAGTGCCGAAATCGTTTCCGCCGACACCGAGGGTAATAAGACCCGCCTGTGAAATTGCGCGGCGATACTCGGGAATCCTCGTTTTCATGACCTCGGGATCATGAGAATCGTGGAAGAGATAATCGTCTCCCGGATAATCATCCTCAAGCATGTAGCGGATATCTATCGTCCTGAATCCGGGGCAGGCCATCGGAACATAATTCACTCCGAGAGCATCGGCAACATACGCGCCGTATGAATTTTCAACGCGCTTGAACTCAGAATCCACATACACAAGGTCGTTGTGACCGCTGGCGACACTGTCGCCCAGAAGCACATATGTGCCGTAATCATAATACTTCTTTGCGTCTGCACTCTCGGTGCTGTCCGCGGCGAAGCAGACCGCGGAGCCGAAGGCCAATACGCATGTGAGAATCACTGCGACCGCCCTGCTTATAAACCTTTTCATTTTGATCCTCCTATCAAAATAGATAAAGCCGCACAGTCAAGAAACTGTACGACTTTAAAGTATCACAGATTTTTTTGAAAATCAATGTCCGAGGGTAAAAAAAATAAACTATCCTAAATCAGTAGGCATTGTTTTTAAAAAGTGCGGTCATCCGCCAAATTTACAGGGCTTATTCATCGGCTTATTCCGATTATATGTTTCTCCGCTTCGACGCTGAGCGGCGTATAAGCGTTTATTTCTTTCGTTTGCAGGTCAAAGACAACGACCGCCTTATCTGCGCCGAGAAACATCTTCCCGTCGCTTACGAGCATATTAAAGACAAGCTGGAAATCGCAGTCGAACTCTGTTTTTAGCATATCCCCGTTTTCGGATATTTCGAGCAAGACCGATTTGGGATTTTCTCCGACGCGATCGGAAAGAAGAATATACGCCCGCTCGTCTGTCACATACCGCGCTTTAAAACCCAAATTTTCATCGCTGAATATTTTATGATACTTGCAGCCGCGGTCAAAGGAATAAACAGTTGTGCTCACCAAACCGAGGTGGCTCAATGAATCGACAGCGTATACTCTGTCTCCGAGCTCAAAAACATCGCAAAAATTTCCGTCTATCTCCCCTCCCGGCGTTTCGAGCGCGCCGCCAAACTCGCCGTGATTGCGGGACACAAAATTGCCGACGGACGTCTTAAACACGCATTCGTCGCTGTCAAAAGGCGCGTCCTCATCAGGGATATCCGGCTCATCAAGGCGGCAGATAATTTCGCCGTTTACCTTAGCGACCTCCACAAACTCCGGGAAAAAGCCGTATCCCTCCGAATAGAAATCGGGTCTGTATGTTTTAAGAAATTCGGTCGTATAGTATCCGCCGGATATGCGCGGATCGGTCTTGCGCAGCTCATTGAGCTTTTGCCATTTATTTATATTTCTGTACATAGCTGACACCTCACAAAACATATTCTCCGTTCTGTGATGTAATTATATCACACTGTATGTACGATAAAACGGACAGGTAATTTGAATTTTACAGCTATCCCCTCCATGCGAGAGCAGAGGTGTTTATTGCTTCCCAAAAATCTTCATTGTAAATTTGGAACATTGGTTGGCCTCCATCACAGCGTTATCCAGAACCTTTTCAAGTCTTTATTTTCGTTCGGTTCGTGTATCGTATATTCGTAAACGCCGCCGTTTGCAAGGATTGTCTTTTCGCTTCCGATGTTACCATCAATACATGTAATCATCACCTTATCAATTCCGATTTCACGGCAGAACGGAAGTGTCATTCTCAACATTTCTTTAGCGTATCCTTTGCGTCGTTCGCTTGGTCTTACAGAATAACCGATATGACCTGCGTATTTTTCGAGATAGTCATTGAAACGATGGCGAATTTGAATCATTCCAACCAATTTATTATCACTCTTGCGAATGAAAAAGAATTGTGTAGCAGGAACTAAGTGCGAAGGAACAGTTGTTGGATCCTCGTACTCTGCACAAATCTTTATGTATTCTTCGGGATTTTCAAATCTTCTGAGAGGTCCCGTTCCGGCCATAGAGTCACCTGCGTCGAGAAACTCTTGTCGATATTCAATAATCTGACTTGCGTACTCGCTCGTCGGTCGTATCAAAATAAAGTCTTTCATAGTACATACCTTCTTAAATCATCCCAAAATACTTCATTGCTTCTCGGATTGCTTTCTCTTTTTCCGGTGGACACTGGGGCTGACTGAAATCCTCGGATTTTGGCAGGTTATAATTCTTTCCAACTTTCAGACCGCACTTTCTCTTGATTTGAGAAATGTAAAGGTTGGAAACCTTTACTCCGCTGTGCTCTAACACATACTCTTTGATTTGTGTATAGGTTGCCCCATTCTGAAATTCGGACATATCCCTATCTTCAAAAGAGAACTAAACCCGAATCTTTTTCGAGTCGACCTCGCCCTTGGAAAGCAAGACAACCGTCTCAACGGTATTCCCTTTGTCCCACAAAAGCTCCGTAACTTCCCCGCCATCCTTG